>Ga0209793_1001112_pt1 | contig 19466 bp, 20 predicted proteins | sample EBPBio122009_DNA_FD_185863 | JGI IMG/M metagenome (GOLD analysis project Ga0209793, IMG submission 185863) | Wastewater treatment Type I Accumulibacter community from EBPR Bioreactor in Madison, WI, USA - Reactor 1_2/2/2009_ DNA (SPAdes) (version 2) | ecosystem: Engineered > Bioreactor > EBPR >... | reverse complement strand
CACGACAAGCATCCAAATAAAAAGCCTCCGATAAAACCGGAGGCTGTTGTAACCCCTGCGCGAATGGGGGTCCCGTTTGGATGCCGATCACCCCATTTGCGGGGTCCTTATTCCATGCTTAATCACAGGCCATTGTCGATGACTTTACACGGGAATGCCTGGCGCTGGTCGCCGACACATCCCTTTCGGGTCTGCGCGTCACGCGGGAACTCGATATCGTCATGGCCAAACGCGGACGCCCTCACACGATTGTCTCGGACAACGGCACGGAACTGACCTCAGTGGCAATCCTCAGATGGTGTCAGCAGACACGTGTGGAATGGCATTACATCGCACCGGGAAAGCCGATGCAAAACGGCTTCGTGGAAAGCTTCAACGGCAGTTTCCGCGATGAGTGCCTCAACGAAACACTGTTCTCGTCACTGCCTCACGCCAGAACCGAGATCACGGCATGGAAGGAGGATTACAACAAGCAAAGGCCGCATTCATCGCTGGGCAATATCACGCCCATCGAATTTGCCATGAAAATGGCTATGGAAAAACAGGCTGCATAGAGCCAGATTGAAAACAAAAGACTCTCCGAAATCCCGGAGGAAACTTGGGTCTCAGGTCATTTGCGCTGCGGGCAAAGCTGCGCCACGACATGCTCTCGCAAGTTTCACGGTCTAGTTTCCAGGCCGGATCAGTTAGGTCCGCATATTCCATGGGCAGGTCAGTGCGTGCGGAAATGTGTCGGCCCCATCCCACGAGGTTGAAAATGCGTCTGGGAGCGCCGGCATGGTAGGCCGGTGGACAGGCGACTAGTCCGTGCGGGAACAGAATGAATCTGTTGGAACAGTTGACGAAAGTCTACAAGAACCTGGCTTCGCCGGGGCAGGCGAAACTCGCGATGCTGGCGGGAGCCGCCGTCGTGTCGATCGGTCTCGTGCTCGCCGCAGGAATGCTCGTGAACAAGCCGTCCTGCCTTTAAGTTAATCGGTAAGAAGCTCCTCGATGTGGTCAGCTATTTTTTGTGTGGCCGACTGGTTGTCGCGACTAGCTAGCCCGCACTGGATCCCCGATTTTCCTGCAATCCGCTCCATCAGTTCTCCCGGTAATGCACCGGGGCCTGACACAGGAGACGCGATTCCGAATTCCTCGAATGGAGCATCATCCGAAAATACTGAACCTTGTACTGACAACACCGGCTTGCCCGCAATGTGAGCTTCTATCGCCACCGTTGATGTCATCGTCACGACATAATCTACCGCGTGTAAGATCGGGTGAAGCGGCTCTTCTCTCGGCGAAAAGCGAACATTCTTCGCGGGTTGAAATGCCCTGTTCTCACTTGGATGGTATCGCTCCACCATTAGAATATCATCCCGTGAGGCCACTAATTTCCTAAGGGAATTTTCCACTGCTTGAGGCAGTGAAGTATTACCAAGTGCGCCAGTAAACGGATGACGTTCAGGCTCCACCTGAGACGCCCAAAGGATAGTGGTTTTATATTTCGCTGGGAGGGATCGTCTCCATACTCTTGCCGCCTCAATTGTTCCGACAGAGTTGATATTGTCGAATGCAGGGTTGCCTGTGACGTAGACGGCATCCGCTTGACATCCATTGCGTATGAAGAAATCGGCAACATCTTTATTGAGCACACAAAACTTCGTCGCATAACGAGGCTGTTTCAGCCACTGGACTTGTTGCCGGGCAAAAAGGTCGGCAACACATATTGAGGAGACGCCAATGTCCCTCGCCGCTTGAAACATCGCTCGTTCTGATCGTGGTGAGATGGTTGACACCAGCAAACGCGGGCGAACATTTCTGAGCACATTCCTCATAGTAATTTTTGGATCAAAGCATTGCCGACCCCACTGTTTGTATTGCTCCTTTGCGCCGGCCTCCCCATGTTCTATGACAAGGTCCCTATAATTCAGACCGTGATATGCGACCGACTCTGCGTAAGGTATATTTGCAGCGGAAGTACCTCGGTCAACAAGTTCTCGCCCCCAAGTTTGTATCTGTGGGTCCGTTGCTTCTTCAAGATGCCGGTATCCGAACCAAGGCACTTCCGCCGCATCGACAATGGATTGAGCCGTAGTCAGCGCAAAGTAGTGCGCATTGTAACCACGCCTCAACATCTCTTTTGCGACAGGGACAAGCGCTGTTACATGACCGCCGCCGTAGGAGCAAAACAAGATGTCGAGTGGAAGGCTCATGCGCGTCACAACATTAATCCCTTTAACGTGGCACCCCAGTCACACACCGTCGCCATTCATCCTGAAACGCGCAATATCGTAGGCCGCGACTGGGTTGGCTTGATCACTGCAATAGCAGCCAGATAAGGCGACATTGCTGGCTTTCAAAAAAGCGAAGACCATGCCTGTGGACGGCGGTTGGTTGGCACCGTGCCATAACAAATGCCGCTCTTACCAGCAAGCGAACAGCTTACCTCTCGCTGAGTAACCGCATCTCGAAATACCCCAGCTGGGTCGGAAGGCACCGTGTTGCCTTTAATTCGTCGATGCGCCACATAGTGTAAGTCGCAAAATTCCGCTCATCGCAATTAGAATGTTAAGACGAAGACATGAGGCCATACGGATTAATGCTCCATCATTTCAAAGGTGGTCGGCACCCAGATGGCCAAGGCGCGATCAGCGCCGATAATTTGCCTCTAGCCTGAGAGCGATCTGCAAATCAATACCGCTGAACGCGCTGAATATGACGACCCATTGAGGGACAAGGTTGACGTAGAGATGTTCCTTATTGAGCCTGCTTCTGTCGGCGCTCGATCAGGATTTTTGCGTTAGCGAGGTATGGCTGGGGCGCCAGGATTCGAACCTGGGAATGCCGGTACCAAAAACCGGTGCCTTACCGCTTGGCGACGCCCCACCGAACTGGATCGCCTAGCGGTGCATCGGCACCCCTGAACGAATCTCCAAGATTGCTCTAGCAAGGGCCGATATTGGATGCAACATACTTCCAATGCCGAGCCTCCGGAAGGAAAGATCAGCGTCGATACGCCGCCTCATAAAAATTCGCTTTTTAGCGGGAACAAATTTTGCAGCACCGCATTTCAGGATGGCAACTGCAGACACCCCCGGATGCGGTTGTGAGGGGGACCCGAGAGCGATGTGCACGCTCTTGGGTCTCAACCATGTGGGGAATTCTCTTCAAGAAAACAGCATGCGGCGGCCGCTGCAAACAAATACGCGGCTTTCGCTAACGCCAAAAAGCTAGGCGAAAGGAACGCGTCATGGTCTTCAAGGAAGGTACCTTCAAGGGCGCGCAGCCTGAGCATTTCGATGGCCCCCATCCCGCCCGGCTGGAGACGGCGGTCGCCGATGCGCTCTCCATGGCGGGCGACGTGGATGCGTCCGATATCGCCGTGACCTGCGTAGGGACGCGTATCCTGCTGTCCGGCAGCGTCGGCTCTGCCGATGAGGCCGAGCGGGCGGTGGCGGTGGCCGCTTCGCTCAAGGATGTGAGCGAGGTCGACAGCCGGCTCACCTGGCTCTAGCAAAAAGCCGCCATTGCCCCCTCCCCCTCCGGAATGCTAGTTGCAGTGCAGCAAACTGGAGTGATGCCGGATGCTTGCCGCAAGACCGACCTATGACGCGCTGTACCGGGATTTCCGCTGGCAGATCCCCGAACGCTTCAACATCGGCACCGCCGTGTCGAACAACTGGGCGGCGCACGAGCCGGATCGGGTCTGCCTCCAGCATTTCCTGCCGGACGCCCCGCCGCTTTCCATGACCTACAGAGAGCTTGCCGCCCGCTCGGATGCCTTCGCCGCCGCGCTCGAGGCGGGAGGCGTCACGAAAGGCGACCGCGTCGCGATCCTGTTGCCGCAGGGGTTCGAGACGGTCGTCGCTCATGTCGCAATCTACAAGCTCGGCGCCATCGCGCTGCCGCTGGCCCTGCTCTTCGGCGCGGATGCCCTGCTCTTCCGTCTGAAGAATGCCGGCGCGAAGGCGGTCGTCACAAACGGCTTCGGCCTGACGCGGCTGGCATCGATCCGCGCAGAGCTTCCGACGCTAGAGTTCGTGATCTCCACCGAGCCGGCAGATGGCGTGGAGGCCAAGGACTTCCAGGAGCTGGTCTCCCGACATACCGGCCCCTTCGAGGCCGTGGATAGCGGGCCGGACGATCCGGCGATGATGATCTACACCTCGGGCACGACCGGCCCGCCGAAGGGCGCGCTGCACGGCCATCGGGTGCTGCTCGGCCATGTGCCCGGCTTCCAGATGCATCATGAATTCCTGCCGCAGCCCGGCGACCGCATCTGGACGCCGTCGGACTGGGCCTGGGCGGGCGGGCTGCTCAACGTGCTGCTGCCGGCGCTGCTGCTCGGTGTGCCCGTCGTCTCCTCGCCCGGCCAGAAATTCGATCCCGACATGGCCTATCGCATCATGCAGGACATGGGCGTGCGCAACGCCTTCATCCCGCCGACGGCGCTGCGGCTGATGAAGACGGTCGAGAAGCCGCGGGAAAAATACCGGCTGAACCTGCGCACCATCGGCTCGGCGGGCGAATCGCTCGGCCGGGAAACCTGGGAATGGGTGCGCGATACGCTCGGCATCACCATCAACGAGTTTTACGGCCAGACCGAATGCAACATCGTGCTCGGCTCCATCGGCAAGCTCGGCGTCTCGCGGCCGGGGCCGATCGGCAAGGCCGTGCCGGGCCATGTAGTCGCGATCATCGACGCAGAGGGCCGGGAACTGCCGCGCGGCACCGTGGGACAGGTCGCGGTGAAACGTCCCGACCCCGTCATGTTCCTCGGCTACTGGCGCAACGAGAAGGCGACGGCGGAGAAATTCATCGGCGACTGGATGGCGACGGGCGATCTCGGCCGCATGGACGAGGAGGGTTACGTCACCTTCTTCGGCCGCGACGACGACGTGATCACCTCCTCCGGCTACCGGATCGGCCCGAGCGAGATCGAGGATTGCCTTGCCGGACATCCCGCCGTGCAACTGGCCGCCGCCGTCGGCAAGCCGGACCCGGTGCGCACGGAGATCGTCAAGGCCTATGTGATGCTGCGGCCGGGCCATGCGCCGTCCCCGGCGCTGGCGCTCGACATTCGCGACTGGGTGAAGTCACGGCTCTCCATGCACGAATATCCGCGCGAGGTGGATTTCGTCGATTCCCTGCCGCTGACGACCTCCGGCAAGGTCATCCGCCACCTGCTGCGCAAGCGGGCGGCGGAAGAGACATCCTTCGCCGCATAGGAAGGCATACCGAACGGAGAAGCGCCCTATCGCCTTGCAAGGGACCGGATCTTCTCACGCAGCAGCCGCGCCACGTTGCGGGTGTTGCGGTAGAGGTGGAGTTGCGCCGCCACCTGCCGCACATCGCGGTCACGGTTCTGCTGCAAGCCGATGACCAGCGTGCCCATGTCCTCGCGCTCCTCCCAGAAGCGGCTCATCACCGGATGGTCCGGCACCGCGCAGGAATCCGACCGGACGATATTGGCGTCGTCGAGATGCCATTCGGTCAGTTCCGCCAGAAGCAGCTTGCCCGGCGAGTATTTCGCGAAATCCTCATCGAAGGCCGTCTTCCACGTATAGGCCTCGCCGCCGGTCAGGAAAACGACCATGGAAGCGATGGCGCGGCCGTCGAGGTCGAGCGTGTGGATGCGCACGCCGTCGGTCTCGGCAAGATTGGTGATCGCCTCGCGGGCGAAGGCGGCGCGGTAGCGATCGTTGATCATCGCCGTGCGGCCGCGCCCCTTCCAGCCGGAGGCCTCCAGCAGCAGGAACTCCTCCATGCGCAGGCGGATATCGGCCGGCTGGCGGGCGACGTTGTAGCTGAGCGCGCCGAGCCGGTCGAGCTTTCGCCACTGGCGGCGCAGCTCGCGGAAATGCTCCGGCGATATGGCGTGCTGGAGATAGGTCTGGCCGTCGAGCAGGCTTTCCAGCATCGGCCGGCGATAGGTACCGGTGACCGTGACGGGAAGGTTGCGGCCGATCGCGACGGCGCGGATCAATTGCGCGAAGGGACCCTCGAGGCGAAGATCGGGCAGGACGAGGATGGGCGGCAGAGCGGCGCTGCCGCCACCCAGCACATCCAGCAGGTTATCGAGCGTTTCGGCGGCGTCCTCGGCGTCGACCAGCGGCGTGCCAAGCGGGCCGAAAGGGTTCGACCAGACGCGCAGGATGCTGGAGCCGATGGAAAAGCCCGGCTTCTCGACGGAGAACGGCATCAGGAAGCGCAGGCGGCTGCGCCCCGCCCCCTCGTCGCGGATCACCGCGAGACGCACCGTGCGGTCCTCGAGCCGCGGCATGGCCGGCGCAAGAAACCGGCCGGTGAAGAAGACATTCGGCTCCATGACGCGGTTCGACAGGAAATCAAGTTCCTGCTGCAGCTCATAGCCGGCTGTGGCCGGATAGAGGGCGAGCGAGCGGCCCGGCTTGCCGGTGGCGATGCGCTGGTCGGCCGGCGGCTGCGCAAGCGGCGCTGCCGGCGGGATAGCGGCCTGGGCGCGCCCGCCCGTAAGCGCATGGTCGAAGCCGTGGCTATCGGTCATGGTGGTCCATCCCGTTGGTAAGGCTTGCCGCCACCGGATTGGCGAAGGCGAAGAGAATGATAGAGAGCTTGCCGCGCACCGCGATGTGCAGGAGCACCGCTTCCACGACCATGGCGCTGGCCGTGGCAATGGCGGCGCCCGTCAACCCGAAGAGCGGAATGAGCGTGATGTTGAAGACGACGTTGGCGGCAAGCGCCACGGCATAGACGGCGACGCAGAACCGCTGTTCGCCGGCCATGGTGAGCAGCACTTCGCCAGGGCCGACCAGCGCCTTGGCGAGAATGCCGGCGAAGAGGATCGCCATCAAGCCGTGGCCTGCCGTGAAGGCCGGCCCGAACAGCGACAGGAGGACATGGCCGAGCGCCAGCACGGCAAGCCCGACGGCCAGCGACGGCCAGAAGCTCCAGCGCACCGTCTCGCCGGCAAAGCGCGCCAGCGCCGCCCGGTCGCCGGCCGCGAACAGGGCCGAGAAGCGGGGGGCCGCGGCGGCCTTCACCGAGAAGAAGACGAAATGCACCAGCGCCATGGTCTTGGCTGCCGCGAAATAGATCGCGACGCTTTCCGGATCGAGGAAGATGCCGACGACGAGTACGTCCGAATTGGTGAGCAGGAAGCTGAACCCCTCGATGAGAAAGATCGGCAACGCCGCCTTGATCCAGAGGGAGATTTCGACCTTTCGGGGACCCGCGACATAGCGCGTGCCGAGCCGCCGCACGATATTGATGAACTGCACGACGGTGGTGAGGTAGGTGGCGGCCAGCGCCGCGACCATCGCGGTCTGCGCCGTATGCGGCTCGTCCAGCCACATCGCCAGCACCATGAAGACGAGGATCAGCAGCGGGCGGATGATATAGGTAGGGCTGAGCGCCACCAGCGCCCAGCTATGGGCGCGGGCGGTGCTGTCCAGCACATCGCCGAGCGCGATCATCGGCATGCAGAAGAGGCCGATGAAGAGCGGTATGACATAGTAGTCGGAGAAGGCCTCATGGAAAAGCCAGAGGCAGAGGAAGCCTACCGCCGCCAGTGCCGTGGAGGACAGCATGGCGAAGACGCGCGCCGTGGAAATGAGGCCGCGGATCTCCGCATGGGCGTTTCGCCCCGCATAGTCCGGCAGGAAGCGTACGACAGTGGTGTGGAACCCGAGGCACGACAGGTCGCCGCAGATGACGACGAGCGCCCAGGCGAAGACGAAGACGCCATATTCGAACTCCCCCATCATGCGGGCGAGCACGATCTGCGAAAGGAAGGCGATGGCGGCGCTGACGACACGGATGGCGAAGGTGACGAGCGCCATGCGCTGGGCGCGGCTGCGGGGATCGTCGCTGGCGAGCGCGCGCAGGAACGGTTCCGCCTTGCCGCGCAGACCCGCGGGCAGCAACCTCTCCGCCGACTGAATGACCGCCATGAACACAGGAACCCGAACGCTACGCAGGACTGAACGAGCGCCAGTCTTGTCAGATCAGGGTTAACAAACGGTTGGATACGCTGCCGCGCAGGGTCCTGCCCGTAAAGAAAATGCCGCCCGGAGGCGGCATTCTGGAATGGTCGTCACGCCTGCTCGAAGGCGCCGTGGCAATGCTTGTATTTCTTGCCGGAACCGCAGGGGCACGGCTCGTTACGCGCGATGCGGCCCCAGGTCGCGGGGTCGTTCGGATCGCGATCCTCGGCGGCGACGGCCATGAAGCCGCTGCCCTCGCCGAAATCGTCCTCGCCGGTCGTGCCGTCGATGTGATGGCCTTCCATTTCCGGCGGCACCGGCGCGGGCGCGTCGGCGGCCTGGCGCACCAGTTCGACGCGCATCAGCTGCGCGGTGACGGTCTGGCGCAGATTGGCCAGCAGCGCCTGGAACAGCTCAAAGGCTTCGGCCTTGTATTCCTGCAGCGGGTCACGCTGGGCATAGCCGCGGAAGCCGATAACGGAGCGCAGGTGATCGAGATTGACGATATGCTCGCGCCAGAGGTGGTCCAGCGTCTGGAGCAGCACCGAGCGCTCGACATAGGTCATGATCTCGGGACCGAAACGTTCCGCACGGTCCGCCGCCGCCGCATCGGCAGCCGCCCGCAGTCGCTCCAGGATATCCTTCTCGTCGATGCCCTCTTCCGCCGCCCAGGCGTCGACCGGCAGGTCGAGGTTGAGCTGTTCGAGCGCGCCCTGCTTGAGGCCGGCGACGTCCCACTGCTCCGCATAGGCGTTTTCCGGGATGTGCAGGCGCACGAGGTTCTCGACCACCTCGTGGCGCATGTCGCCGACAATCTCGGAGAGGTTCTCGCTGTCCATCAGCTCGATGCGCTGCTCGAAGATGACCTTGCGCTGGTCGTTGAGCACGTCGTCATATTTCAGGAGGTTCTTGCGGATGTCGAAGTTGCGCGCCTCGACCTTCTTCTGCGCACGCTCCAGCGCCTTGTTGATCCAGGGATGGACGATGGCCTCGCCTTCCTTGAGACCCAGCTTCTGGAGCATCGAGTCCATGCGCTCGGAGCCGAAGATGCGCATCAGGTCGTCCTGCAGCGACAGGAAGAACTTCGAGCGACCCGGGTCGCCCTGGCGGCCGGAACGGCCACGAAGCTGGTTGTCGATACGGCGGCTTTCGTGGCGCTCGGTGGCGAGGACGTAGAGGCCGCCGGCGGCGAGCGCCTGTTCCTTCAGCTTCTTCACCTCGGCGACGATGGCGTCGCGCCTGGCGTCGCGCGCGGCGCCCGGCTCCATCTCGGCGAGTTCGCGCTCAAGCCGCATCTCGACGTTGCCGCCGAGCTGGATGTCGGTGCCGCGACCGGCCATGTTGGTGGCGATGGTGACGGCGCCGGGCACGCCGGCCTGCGAGACGATATAGGCTTCCTGCTCGTGATAGCGGGCGTTCAGAACCTGGAAATCCTTGAAGCCGGACTTCTTGAGGAGGTCGGCCAGATGTTCGGACTTCTCGATCGAGGTCGTGCCGACGAGAACCGGCTGGCCCTTCTCGCGCGCCGCCTTGATCTCCTCGATGATCGCCTTGTACTTCTCTTCCGCCGTCCGGTAGACCTCGTCGTCCTCGTCGATACGCTGGATCGGCAGGTTGGTCGGCACTTCCACGACTTCGAGGCCGTAGATGTTGCCGAATTCCTCGGCTTCCGTGGAGGCCGTTCCGGTCATGCCGCCGAGCTTGGAATACATGCGGAAATAGTTCTGGAAGGTGATCGAGGCCAGCGTCTGGTTTTCCGGCTGGATCGTGACCTTTTCCTTGGCTTCCAGCGCCTGGTGCTGGCCTTCCGAATAACGGCGGCCCGGCATCATGCGGCCGGTGAATTCGTCGATGATGACGATCTCGTCGTTGCGGACGATGTAGTCCTTGTCACGGCTGAAAAGCTTGTGGGCCTTCAGCGCGTTGTTGATGTGGTGGACGATGGCGACATTCTCGACGTCGTAGAGCGATTCGCCCTTCAGGAGGCCGGCCTGACGAAGCAGGTTTTCCAACTTCTCCGTCCCGATCTCGGAGAAGTTTGCGGAGCGCTGCTTCTCGTCGATCTCGTAGTCGGCCTCGTCCAGCATGGGGATGAAGGCGTCGATGGTGGTGTAGAGGTCCGAACGGTCGTCGAGCGGGCCGGAGATGATCAGCGGCGTGCGTGCCTCGTCGACGAGAATCGAGTCCACTTCGTCGACGATGGCGAAGAAGTGGCCGCGCTGGACCATCTGGCTGCGCTCGTACTTCATGTTGTCGCGCAGATAGTCGAAGCCGAGTTCGTTGTTCGTCGCGTAGGTGATGTCGCTGGCGTAGGCCGCGCGACGCTGGTCGTCGTCGAGGCCGTGCACGATGACGCCGGTCGAAAGACCGAGGAAGCCGTAGATCTTGCCCATCAGGCCGCTGTCGCGGGTGGCGAGGTAGTCGTTGACCGTCACGACATGCGTGCCCTTGCCGGCCAGCGCATTGAGATAGACGGGCAGCGTCGCGACGAGCGTCTTGCCTTCACCGGTCTTCATTTCGGCGATCGACTTCTCGTGAAGGATCATGCCGCCGATGAGCTGGACGTCGAAGGGTCGAAGGCCGAGAACGCGGAAGGCCGCCTCGCGGGCGACCGCGAAGGCCGGCACCAGGAGGTCGTCCAGCGTCTTGCCGGCGGCGAGCTGTTCGCGGAATTCGACGGTCTTGGCGCCCAGCGCCTCGTCGGAGAGCGCCTTGATCTCGGGTTCCAGCGCATTGATCGCATCGACGCGGGATTTATAGGAACGGACGCGGCGATCGTTGGAGGAGCCGAACAACTTGCGGGCAATGCCGCCGAGGCTGACCATCAGAATGGTCCTTTCTTTATGGGCGCCCGGCGCGTGACGGGCCGCACGATAATTGCGCGCAAAGCCGTGAGACGCCCGGAAACTGTTCTGGACGCGGGATTGCGTGACAGATAAGAGGGGGGTCGAATGATGTCAACGGCTCTGACGGTTGCACAACTGCCACATTCTGGTGGTGTTGAACCGTCCGGCACCGGATATCGACCCGATTCCGGCGAGGATGTGAAAGGTCTTTTCGAAATGTTCAAGTACAGCAAGCTCGCGGCAGTCGCCCTGATCGCGATCGCCGCAGCCAGCGGCAATGTTCGCGCGGAAGATGCCCCGGCCGATCCGGTCATCGCCAAGGTCGGCGCCGTCGAGATCCACGAATCGGAGCTGAAGCTCGCGATCGCCGGCCTCGACCCGCAGCTCGCCAACCTGCCGGACGACCAGAAGCGCGTCGCCGCCCTCTCCTCCATCATCGACGTCAAGCTGCTCGCGGCCGACGCCGACAAGGAAGGCCTGAAGGACAGCGCCGACTTCAAGCAGCGCCTCGCCTTCCTCACGGACCGCGAGCTTCACAATGCCTACTTCAAGAAGCACGTCGTCGATGCCGTCACCCCGGAAGACGTGAAGGCGCGCTACGAGAAGGAAATCGCCGCGATCACGCCGGAAGACGAAATCCGCGCCCGCCACATCCTCGTCAAGACCGAGGAAGAGGCCAAGGCGATCATCAAGGATCTCGACGCCGGCAAGGACTTCGTGGAAATCGCCAAGGAAAAGTCGACCGACCCGAACAAGTCGGAAGGCGGCGATCTCGGCTATTTCTCCAAGGGCCGCATGGTTCCGGAATTCGAAGCGGCCGCCTTCGCTCTCGAAAAGGGCGCCTATTCCAAGGAGCCGGTGAAGACGCAGTTCGGCTTCCACGTCATCAAGGTCGAGGACAAGCGCAAGCAGCAGCCCCCGGCGCTGGACCAGGTCGAGCCGCAGGTTCGTCAGCTCGTCATGCGCGACAAGTATCTGGAGCTTCTGGAAAAGGCCAAGGCGGCCGCTCCGATCGACATCCAGGACGCCACGCTGAAGACCGCCTATGATGCGGTGAACAAGCCCGCCGCCGAGGGTGAAGGCGAAGCCGCCCCGGCAACGGAAGGCCAGCAGTAAAATCATGATGGCCCGGCGCTTCCCGCCGGGCCTTTCTTCACGCAGGAAAACGAAGATGTCCGGTTCGATCTCTCCGCTCGCTCCCAAAACCTATGCCGAAATGCCGCCGGTGCGCGGCGTGCGCATGGCGACCGCCGCCGCCGGGATCAAGTACAAGAACCGGACCGACGTGCTGATGATGGTCTTCGACCGCCCCGCAGCTGTCGCAGGCGTCTTCACGCGCTCCAAGTGCCCCTCCGCCCCGGTCGATTTCTGCCGCGCCAACCTGCCGGGCGGCATTGCCCGCGCCGTGGTGGTCAATTCCGGCAATGCGAACGCCTTCACCGGGCGCAAGGGCCGCGAATCGACGAAGATGACGGCGGAAGCCGCCGCAAAGGCCGTCGGCTGCAGCGAAGGCGAAATCTTCCTGGCCTCCACGGGCGTGATCGGCGAACCGCTCGACGCGACGAAATTCTCCGGCGTGCTCGACGACCTCGCCACCTCCGGCACCGAGGACTTCTGGTTCGAGGCCGCCAAGGCGATCATGACGACCGACACCTATCCGAAGGTAGCAACCCGCACCGCCGAAATCGGCGGCGTCACCGTCCGCATCAACGGCATCGCCAAGGGCGCCGGCATGATCGCGCCCGACATGGCGACCATGCTGTCCTTCGTCGTCACGGACGCCGACATTCCCGCCGCCGTGCTGCAATCGCTGCTGTCGGCCGGCGTCGGCCCGACCTTCAATTCCGTCACCGTCGACAGCGACACCTCGACCTCCGACACGCTGATGCTCTTCGCCACCGGCGCTGCCGCAGCCGACGGCCAGAAGCCCGTGACGGCCGACGACGCGACGCTCGACAGCTTCCGCGCCGCGCTCAACGATCTCCTGCGCGATCTCGCCCTTCAGGTCGTCCGTGACGGCGAAGGCGCGCGCAAGATGGTGGAGATCACCGTCGAAGGCGCCGAGAGCGACGAGGCCGCCAAGCGCATCGCGCTTTCCATCGCCAATTCCCCGCTGGTCAAGACCGCCGTGGCCGGCGAGGACGCCAACTGGGGCCGCATCGTCATGGCCGTCGGCAAGTCCGGCGAGATGGCCGACCGCGACCGCCTCGCCATCTGGTTCGGCGACGTGCGCGTCGCCGTCGACGGCGAGCGCGACCCGGCCTATTCCGAAGCCGCCGCCACCGCCGTCATGAAGCGCGAGGATATCCCGGTGCGCGTCGAGATCGGCCTCGGCAAGGGCCGCGCGACGGTGTGGACCTGCGACCTCACCAAGGAATATGTCGAGATCAACGGCGACTACCGCAGCTAAGCAATTCCCCAAAATGCGCAGCGGCCTTTCGTCCGGAACTGCGCGAGAAGAAAGGCCCCGGAACCCGTGACGCTTTCCGGACAGAAGACGACGATGAGCGATCTCCCCAAAGTCCGGCGGCTTGAGGCCGTCGGTTTTCGCGCGTGGCCGGCGGCCACGGTTCAGTATGACGGAAGCTGGCTCTGCCGGCTGACCGCGGGCCATCCCTCGCGCCGGCTGAACTCCGTCAACCCGCTCGACCCGTCCGATACCCGAGACATCGCGATCCGCCTCGAAAAGGCGGCCAAGCGCTTCGCCGATTACGGCCGGCCGCTGCTCGTACGCCAGACGCCGCTCGCCCCGCCGGAACTGATCGCCTTCATGGACGAGGCCGGCTGGACGAATGCGGGCCAGACCATCGTCATGATGGCCGATCTCGCCAGCCTGCCGCGCGACGAGGGTATCGACCACCTGCCGAGCCGCGATGTCGGCCGCTTCGTCGATGCGCGCATCCGCGTGGCCGGCGACGACCCGGCCCTGAAGCCCGGCCTCACCGAGATCATCAACGCCATCAAGCCGGAAGCCGGTCTCTTCATTTTCGAGGAACCCGATTTCGGCCCGACGGCGGTGACCATCGCCGTGCAGGACAACGATCTCGCCGGCGTCCTCCAGCTCGGCGTCGCCGGGGAGCGGCGCGGCCAGGGCCTCGGCACCGCCATCCTGCATGCCAGCCTGCGCTGGGCGAAGCTCAAGGGTACACGAAAAGCCTGGGTTCAGGTTGAGGCGGACAATGCCGCCGCGCTTGCGCTCTACCGCCGCGCCGGCTTCCAGAACGCCTACGAATACAGCTACCGGGGACCGAACGCGGCATGACCGAGACCGTTACCAAACAACGCCGCATCCTCCTCGTCGCCGCCTGCGCGCTCGTCGATGCCGACGGCCGCATCCTTCTGGCGCAGCGCCCCGAGGGCAAGCAGCTTGCCGGCCTGTGGGAATTCCCCGGCGGCAAGGTCGAGCCGGGCGAGACACCCGAGGAGACCCTGATCCGCGAACTGGACGAGGAACTCGGCATCACCACGAAGATCCCGTGCCTTGCACCGCTGACCTTCGCCAGCCACACCTACGACGATTTCCACCTGCTGATGCCGCTCTATGTCTGCCGGCGCTTCGAGGGCACCGCGCAGGGCCGCGAGGGGCAGGCGATCAAGTGGGTGCGTCCGAAGGCGCTGCGCGACTATCCGATGCCGCCGGCCGACGAGCCGCTCATTCCCTTCCTCATGGACCTTCTCTGAACGCGACGGCCAAGGATTTACCCTCAATTTTTCAGTCTCCGTTAAGCAAACGTTTAGCACCCTCGTTCAAAGATTGGGCCTAACGTTGCAATGAATGCTTACGAGATCCTGTGATGCGTGACGAAGACTTCTGGAAAGCCGTTCAGGAGAAGGATTTCACGCCGGCCGGCGACACCCGGACCGGTGCCCTCAATCTTGCTCTCCTTTTCGGTACAGCCGTGATCGCCCTGGCGCTGGTCCTGACCCCGGTCCTCTCCGCGAAGACCGACAAGCGCATGATCGCCAACGTGCCGGACGACTTCGACATGATCTCGACGGGCTCGATCCCGGCGGAAAGCGGCGCCAAGCGTTACACCGTGCGCCGCAGCGTCCTGCAGGAGATGCCGGGCGCCGTCTGTATCGTCAACGGCACCGAAACGGGCGGCGGCTGCTGAACCTATACCCCTGGGAGAGCGGGAATGATGCGACTTCTGAAATCATTCCTCGCCGATGCCAAGGGCGCGACCGCCATCGAATACGGCCTGATAGCGGCGCTCATCGGCATCGGCTTGCTCACCGGCCTTTCCGCCCTGACCGGCAGCCTCGACAACACGTTCCGTATGCTGAACGAAAGCCTCACGCTGGAGGACTGATCACGTCTGCCCGCCGGTCTGCCCACCGGTCTGCTTGAGCGCATCGGCGAGCCGCATGGTCGCCGAGCCGGGTTTCAGCGGCTTCTGCTGGCTTTCATGCGGCGCCCAGCCCGATACGTAGATGATCGAGAACGTCGCCCGGATACGGCCGTCCGGATCGGAAAAGCGTTCGGCATAAAGCTCCGCCGCCCTGAGCAGGATCGCGCGCGTCAGCGGCCGGCGGCTGCGGCCGGCGAGCGGATTGGCCATGCCCATGGCCCTCAGGTCCTTCATCAGCGGAAAGATCGAATCGTAGCGGACCGTATAGGTCTCCTTGTCCGTCACCGGCAGCGCGAAACCGCCGCGCTGGAGAAGCGCGCCCACATCGCGCACGTCCGGGAAGGGAATCACGCGGGGGCTGGCCCCGCCCGTCATCTCGCTTTCCGCCGCCAGCAGGACCTCGCGCAGCTCCTGCAACGTGCCGCTGCCGGGAATGGCCGCGATGAACAGCCCGTCCGGCTTCAGCGCGCGGCGGATCTGCACGAAGACGCCCGGCGTGTCGTTGGTGAGATGCAGCGCCAGCGGCGAGACGATCAGGTTGACCGATTGGGGCTCCAGCGGCACGGTCTCCAGCGGCGAGACGACGACGGCCTCGCCGGGCGCGGCAAAGCGAGCATCGCTCTCCACGCGCACGATGGCATCCACCTTGCCGGTCTCGGCAAGGGCGCGGGCCACGGCGCCGGTATGGCCGTGCAGCTCGGCGGCCTGCTCGAAGCGGCGCTCGATGACGCCGAGCCGTTCGGCAAGCTCGCGCGCCACCAGGTCGAGCAGGAAATCGGCCGGCTCGCCGCGCAGCGCCCGCAGGCGGTTCGTGTCAATCAGGGCATGGTCAAAAAGCGTTTCCATGGGAAAGGTCCAGTTCGGATTCCCAGTCGCTTTGGCCGTGAACCACGGCTATTGTCAACCGCATGAGCGAAAGTGGGACCGATGAAACGCCGGCAGTCCCGCTCCGGCAGGCCTTCGCCCGCCGGCTGCGCGGCCTTGCAGGCCTGGCGCTCGACACCGTCTACCCGCCCGTCTGCGCCGGCTGCGGCGTGCTTCTCGGCAGCAAGGCGAGCCTCTGCCCTCATTGCTGGACCAGGCTCGCCTTCATCGAACGGCCCTATTGCGAGGTGCTCGGCACGCCCTTCTCGCACGATCTCGGCCCCGGCATCCTCAGCGCCGACGCCATCGCCAGCCCGCCGTCCTTCGACCGGCTGCGCTCCGTCGCGCTCTACGACGATCTCGCCCGCAGCCTCGTCCATGCGCTGAAATACCGCGACCGAACAGAGCTTGCGCCGATGATGGCCGCATGGATGCTGCGCGCCGGCGACGGCAGCGTGCAAGAGGCCGACGTCATCTTGCCCGTGCCCCTGCACCGCCTCCGCCTCATCTGGCGCAAGTTCAACCAGGCGGCCGAACTGGCGCGTGCCCTCGGCGCGCTTTCCGGCACACCCGTCCTGATCGACGCCGTGCACCGCACGAAGCGCACCCGCCGCCAGATCGGCCTCGGCCCGCGCGCCCGCGAGGACAATGTGCGCGGCGCCTTCACCGTTACACCCGAAGGCCGCCAGGCCCTCTTTGGCCGCCGCGTCGTTCTTGTCGACGATGTCTACACGACCGGCGCAACGGTCGCGGCCGTCACCCGCATCCTGAAACGGGCCGGTGTTACGGACGTCACCGTTTTGACCTTTGCAAGGGCGCTGCCCGGACCTATATGAAAGGCATGGCAATTTCAGCAAAACTGCGCAGCGGTTTTGCGTCCGGAATTGCGCAAGAATAACAGTCCGGCGGCTTTCGGTGGAACAGCGGAAAGACGCCGGACTTTCAAGCTTTGGAGCAAAAACGCATGGCTTCGGTCGTCATCTACACGCGTCAGTTCTGCGGCTATTGCAGCGCCGCCAAGAAACTCCTCGAAACGAAAGGCGTCGCCTATCAGGAGCACGACGCCACGCACGCGCCCGAGCTGCGCCAGGAGATGATCGAGCGCGCCGGCCGCAACACCTTCCCGCAAATCTTCATCAACGGCCGCCATGTCGGCGGCTGCGACGACCTGCATGCGCTGGACCGCGCCGGCGAACTCGACGCGCTTCTGGCTGCCTGAGGAGAATGCCGATGCCCGCCACGATCGCCGCCGTCCAGATGTGCTCCGGGACGGACCCCATCCGTAACGTGGAGACGATGCGGCGGCTCGTGCGCGAGGCGGCCGCCAAGGGTGCGATCTATGTCCAGACGCCGGAAATGACGGGCGCCCTCCAGCGGGACCGTGCAGGCCTGCGCGCCATCCTGCGGCAGGAGCAGGACGATCTCGTGGCCGCCGCAGCCGCGCAGCTTGCCGCCGAGCTTGGCATCCATGTCCATGTCGGCTCCACGGCCATCGCGCTTGCCGACGGCAAGGTCGCCAATCGCGGCCTCCTCTTCGGCCCGGACGGCGCGCGCATCTGCGCCTACGACAAGATCCACATGTTCGACGTCGATCTCGATAATGGCGAGAGCTGGCGCGAAAGCGCGGCCTATTCGCCAGGCGCGGTGGCCCGCATCGCGGACCTGCCCTTCGCCAGGCTCGGCTTCGCCATCTGCTACGACGTGCGCTTCCCCGAACTCTTCAAGACGCAGGCCCAGGCGGGCGCCGAGATCATCTCCGTTCCCGCCGCCTTCACCCGCCAGACGGGCGAGGCCCATTGGGAAATCCTGCTGCGCGCCCGCGCCATCGAGAACGGCGTCTATATCGTCGCCGCCGCGCAAGGCGGCGTGCATGAGGACGGCCGCGAGACCTTCGGCCATTCCATGATCATCGATCCCTGGGGCCGCGTGCTCGCCTGCGCGGGCGGAACGGGCGAGACGGTCGTGCTCGCGGATATCGACATCGCCGCCGTCAAGGCCGCTCATGACAAGATCCCGAACCTGCGCAACGGGCGTGCCTTCACGCTCGACGTCCCGGGCGATCCCGCGAAGGGAGGCGTTGCCGCTTGATCCGCTACGAACTCTCCTGCGACAACGGCCATGCCTTCGAAGGCTGGTTCGGCTCGGCCGATGATTTCGACCGCCAGCAGACGATGGCGCTCGTCACCTGTCCGACCTGCGGCTCGCCGCATGTCGCCAAGCGTCTGATGGCACCCTCCGTTTCCACCGCGCGCAAGAAGGAGACGCGGCAGGAAATGGTGATGCAAACAGGCCAGAAGGAAATGATCAACAAGCTGCGCGAAATCGTCACGACGATCCGTGCCAATTCCGAGGATGTCGGCGAGCGCTTCCCGGAAGAAGCCCGCAAGATTCATTATGGCGAGACCGAACAGCGTGGCCTGATCGGCAAGGCCTCCGCCGAAGAGGTGCGCGACCTGCTGGATGAGGGCGTCGAGATCGCGCCACTGCCCGTCCTGCCCGACGAGACCAACTGATGCGCGGCCATCATCTCGCCATCTACAATTTCGGCCTGCATGTCGATGATTTCGAAAGCCCGCGCGTGGAAGGTTTTCGTCTGCGTGAACCCTTTAATTTCGAAGCCGCACGCCGGGCAGACGGATTTGTCGGCCGGTCGGGTTATACCGGTGTGCCTGGGCCGAGAAGCTGGGGACCAAAGGTCCATCCGCGCTTCATCGCGGGCAGCGGCTTTGACGACGCGCCTTCCTCGCTGTCGCTCTGGGCGAGTATCGAGGCTCTCTTGGCCTTCACCTACAACGGCGTACATGCCGACGCACTGAAACATGCGCGCAACTGGAATCAGCCTCAGGCATGGCCCTCGCTCGTCTTGTGGTGGGTGCCGGAACGGTCACGGCCAGCCTGGGCCGATGGTGCCGAAAGACTGGAATTCCTCCACGACAATGGCCCGACACCGCATGCCTTCAATTTCAAGGCGCCCTTCTGTCCCGACGGTAATCCCCTTGTGATCGATCGCGACAGCGTGAAGGCGAAGGCCCAACAGAATGCAGCAAGCCAGGAAGACCTGCTCGCGGTGGTGAAAACCTTGAAAGCCTGATCAGGCCGAGGCGCGGCGCGCCACCAGCATGTAGTTCACGTCCATGTCCTTCGACAGGTTCCACTGGTTCAGCAGCGGATTGAAGAACACGCCGGTGCGGTCCGTCACCGTCAGGCCGGAGGCGTTGAGGGGCTTCTCGATCTCTTCCGGGCGCACCAGCTTTTCATATTGATGCGTGCCGCGCGGCAGCCAGCGCAGCACGTTTTCCGCGGCGAAGATCGCCAGTGCCGCCGCCTTCATCGTGCGGTTGATCGTGGCGATGAAGGTCATGCCGCCGGGGCGCACCATGGAGGCGCAGGTGGTGAGGAAGAAATCGACATCGGAGACGTGTTCGACCACTTCCATGTTGAGCACGACGTCGAAA
>Ga0209793_1001111_pt1 | contig 19494 bp, 18 predicted proteins | sample EBPBio122009_DNA_FD_185863 | JGI IMG/M metagenome (GOLD analysis project Ga0209793, IMG submission 185863) | Wastewater treatment Type I Accumulibacter community from EBPR Bioreactor in Madison, WI, USA - Reactor 1_2/2/2009_ DNA (SPAdes) (version 2) | ecosystem: Engineered > Bioreactor > EBPR >... | reverse complement strand
GTGCGCGAGGCGGGACTTGAACCCGCACACCCGAGGGCACCAGAACCTAAATCTGGCGCGTCTGCCAATTCCGCCACTCGCGCGCGTGGCCCACTGTAGGCGCTCAGCCGTCGACGGCGAGGGTGAGGGGCAGCACCGCCCGAGCCCCGGCCGACCGCAGCGCCCGGGTGGCCACGGTCAACGTCCACCGTGACGACACGAGGTCGTCGACGAGCAGGACCGGCCCCGGGTGCGTTGCCAGGGCCACGCCGAGGTCCGTCCCGACGACCAGGCGATCCCAGACGCCCGCGAGCCGGAAGGCGCTGTTTCCTCCGGGCTCACCGGTTGGGCCCCCGTGCGCGAGGTCGAGTGTCCCGAGCAGCGGCAGCCGACCGATCTCGGCCAGCCCCGCGGCCAGGGAGGCGACGAGCGTGGGGTGGCTGCGCGACGGCATACCGACGACACCGACGGGGCGCTCGGACCATCCCCACTCGGCGAGGACCGGCACGACGGCACGCAGCAACTCCGCCGAAGCTGGTGCGTCCTCGCGCAGGACCTCGCGCAACCGCTGGCCCCACCCGAGGTCCGACAGCCGCCCCAGGGCCCGACCGGGCTCCATCGCCTCGTCAGCCGCGATCCGACCCTTGACCGGCACGCCGAGGCGTTCCATCCCGGTCGGCCACTGGGCCCGCGGCTCGATCGGGACCCCCACCTTCGCCAGCCGAGCCCGTGCCGCAGAACGCACCTCGTCGCCGACCTCGGTCGGGAACCAGGCACCGGCGCAGTTGTCGCACCGGCCACAATCGGCAGCAGTCCCGTCGTCGAGACTCTCCTGCAGGAACCGCATGCGGCAGGTCGTCGTCGCCTCGTAATCGAGCATGAGCTGCTGCTCGTCACGCCGTGCCCTGTCCACGCGTGCGTAGCGCTCGGCGTCATAGGTCCACGGCACGCCGGTGCTGATCCACCCGCCGGTCACCCGCTGCACAGCACCGTCGACGTCGAGCACCTTGAGGAGCAGTTCCAGCCGGGTGCGGCGGACGTCCACGATCGTCTCCAGGGCGGCCGTCGACAGCGCTCGGCCGGCTTGCGTCAAAGCGGTCAGGACGGCACCGGCCTGGTCCTCGCGCGGCATGGACACCGATGCGAAGTAGGTCCAGATGTCGCGGTCCTCCACCCCCGGCATGAGCAGCACGTCGGCCCGCTCGGTCGCTCGGCCGGCTCGCCCCACCTGCTGGTAGTAGGCCACCGGCGAACTCGGCGCCCCCAGGTGCACGACGAATCCCAGGTCGGGCTTGTCGAAGCCCATCCCCAACGCGGAGGTCGCCACGAGCGCCTTGACCTCGTTGTGCCGCAACGCCTCCTCGAGGCGCTCACGATCGGCGGGGTCCGTGCGGCCGGTGTAGGACGCAACCGTCAGCCCCGCCTCGGACAGCGCTGTCGCGACATCCTCGGCTGCCGCGACGGTCAAGGTGTAGATGATGCCGCTGCCGGGCAGTGAGGGCAGGTGTGTCACCAGCCAGGCGAGACGGCTCTCGGGTGACATCGACCGCAGCACACCGAGCCGGAGCGACGCGCGCGCCAGGCCGCCGCGGATCGTTTCCACGTGCACCCGCGAGCCGTCACCGGCGCGCCCGAGCTGCTCCTCGACGTCCGCGACGACTCGCGCGTTCGCGGTCGCCGTCGTCGCCAGGACCGGCGTGCCCTCCGGCAGCGCCGTCAGCAGATCGGCGATCCGGCGATAGTCGGGGCGGAAGTCGTGCCCCCAGTCCGAGATGCAGTGCGCCTCGTCGACCACGACGAGCCCGCATCGTCGCGCCAGATCGGGCAATTGCTCCTCGCGGAAGCGAGGATTGTTGAGCCGCTCCGGACTGACGAGCAGCACGTCGACCTCGTCGCGCGAGAGGGCGTCACGGACCTCGTCCCAGTCCTGGGCATTGGCCGAGTTCATCGTCACGGCGCGGATGCCGGCCCGATGGGCCGCCGCGATCTGGTCGCGCATGAGCGCGAGCAGCGGCGAGACGATGAGCGTCGGGCCCGACCCCTGGGACCGCCGCAGCGCTGTCGCCACGAAGTAGACGGCCGACTTGCCCCATCCGGTGCGCTGCACGACGAGCACCCGTGCACGGTCGGCCACGAGGGCGCGCACGGCCTCGAGTTGGCCGTCGCGGAAGTCCGCGTCGTCGCGGCCCACCAAGCGGCGCAGGGCGGCCGTTGCCGCTGCGGTCAGGTCTGTCGTCGAGTTCACCATGGTCTCCCCACCGTATGCCGCGGGGCCGACACCGCGGGCAACCGCGCCTTCCCCTTCGCTCGGGGCGGGTTCTCCCGTGCCCTGGCACGGATGAACCCGCCCCGAACGCGACGTCGGTCAGTGCCAGCCGGCCTCGTCGACGCCACCGGGGATGTCGCGGGCCGGGTCGTAGGGTTCCCGAGTGAAGCGGAAGGACGCCAGGTCGAGGTGGCTCACGGCACCGTGGGCGTCCCGGACCACCCGCAGCGGCTCCCCGGTGTAATAGCCATCGAGCCCGATCCATTCATCAGGGCCGACCGGGTCGAAACGCGATCCGCGCCGTTCGCCGGGCTCCCCGAGCACCAGGCGCCCCTGGCGAAGGCTGGCCACCACCGGTGCTGGCCCCCAGTGCCATGGCCCGACGAGGTCGAGCCCGACCGCCTCACCCTGGCCCACCCACGGTGTCGGTGCCTTCGGTGCGGCCTCGAGCAGTGTGGCGTGCAGGTCGGTCATGAGAGAGCGGCCGACGGGCGTGGAGGTCGTGTTGAGCAGGGTGACGACGCCGTCGCCGGTGGCGAGGTTGACCCGCAGGCCGGCGAGGAAGCCCGGCATGGAGCCGCCGTGACCGGCATACCTGACGCCGTCGACGTTCCAGACCTCCCAACCCAGTCCGTGGGCGCCGGTCCACGGCGCCCCAACCTCCTCGTGCACCATGTGCGGTTCGAGCATCTCGGCCACCGTGTCGGCGGACAGCACACCCTCGGTGCGTCCGGCGAGGAAGGCCGCCCAACGACCGAGGTCGGCGACGGTCGACCACAGCTGACCAGCCGGCGCCATTGCCCCGGCGTCGTGCTCGGGCTCACGAAGCACGAGGTCGGCCACTGGGTGCACCGCCCAGCCCTGAGCAGCACGGCCGCTGGGGCGCAACGTCGTTCGCGTCATGCCGAGCGGCACGAGCAGGTCGTCGCGCACCACCTCGAACCACGGTCGATGCTCCACGACCTCGAGGAGGTGACCGAGCGCGGCATACCCGACATTCGTGTAGTGGAAGCGCCGCCCGGCGCGGAAGCGTTGCCCGACGCCCGCGGCGACGAGTTCGTCCCAGGTGCCACCGGGGGTGCGTTCCCACCACGGTCCCGGTGTCTCGGCCTGCAGCCCGGCGGTGTGGGTCAGCAACTGCTCGATGGTCACCGACCCGAAGGGCGTCCCCGCAACGTGCTCCTCGAACCGGTCGGCGAGGTCGAGTCGCCCGGCATCCCGCAGGCGCAGGATCGCCACGGCGACAAAGGTTTTCGTGATCGAACCCATCCTGAACTGCGTGACATCATCGGGCGCCGAGGCGCCCACGCTGCCAGCAGCGCCGGACCAGACCAACGCTCCGTCACGCACGACGCCGGCGACCAGAGCAGGCACGCGCCCCTCGACCTGGGCGGTCGCCACGAGGTGGTCGAGGCGGAGGACGGCAGCGTCAGGAAGGCCCATGCCCCCACGCTATGCCGTGGGCACGTCAGTCGTCGTCGACGACGATGACGACCAGCGTGCGTGGGCCGTGGACACCCTCGACCCGGTCGAGCTCGATGTCACTGGTCGCGCTCGGACCGCTGATCCAGGTGAGCGGCCGCTGCTCGACGCCCAGGGCGGCCAGGCGAGCAACCGCATCGGGCACATCGTCGACGACCGTGCTGGCGGCCACCACGCAGATGTGGCGGTCGGGCACGAGCGTCAGCTCCCGCCGGCCCTGACCTGCGCTGTGGTCGAGGATGATCGTGCCGGTGCGCGCGACCGACACGCTGGACGAGGTCAGCGTGGCGCCGACCGCACCGAGCTCGTCATGGCTGATGGCGGTGCCGTCATCGACCTGCAGCACGGCGACCTCCGGGCCCAGGGCGGTCGTCCAGTCAGGGTCTGCGCCGGCCGGCACGAGGAGAGAGCCGATCCCCAGGTCGTCGACGACGCGGCCGATGGCCCCGGCAACCTCGCCCTCGCGGGTTCTGACCACCGTTGCCCGATAGTCGGCGACGTTCTCGCAGAAGAGGTCCACGTCCCCGTGCTGCACCTCGACCGGCGGCACCAACCTGCCCGTGGGACCAGCCCCTGCCGCGGCGTTGGCGGTGCGAATGCGGGCCAGCATCTCGTCGCGCGCACTCATCGGTCGCTCCCGTCGCGCCGGGTGCCATCGGCTTCATGGGTGCGCATCCACCAGTCGCGGAAGGTCTCCGGTGGGGGTGCGGGTAGGTCGCGCGCATTGGTCCAGCCGGACAGTGGCCCCGGGAGGTTGCGGGGCATCCGACCCCGGCCGAGTCGCCCCGCGAGGGTCGCCGCGCGCTGCGCCAGGCCCAGTCGACCGGCCGAGCCGAAGAGCCAGCCCATCGCTCCCATGCTCACGCCCTCCGCCGAGGCGCCCTTGGCCTCGACGACCTTGGTGCGCAGGTCGACGAGGACCTCGGGAATGTCGATGCGCACGGGGCACGCCTCGAAGCAGGCACCACACAGCGAGGAGGCGTAGGGGAGGGAGGCATCGACCTCCGAGCCGACCCCACGCAGTTGCGGATTGAGGATGGCCCCGATCGGCCCCGGGTAGACCGAACCGTAGGCGTGTCCCCCGGTGCGCTCGTAGACCGGGCACACGTTGAGGCAGGCCGAGCAGCGGATGCATCGAAGTGCCTGTCGCCCCACGGGATCCGCGAGCACATGCGTCCGGCCGTTGTCCACGAGCACGACGTGCACGTCCTGCGGTCCGTCTCCGGGCGTGACGCCCGTCCACATCGAGGTGTAGGGGTTCATCCGCTCCCCGGTCGAGCTGCGGGGGAGCAGCGTCAGGAGCGGCCCGAGGTCGGCGAAGCGCGGCACGACCTTCTCGATCCCGACGACCGAGATGAGCGTCTCCGGCAGGGTCAGGCACATCCGGCCGTTGCCCTCGGATTCCACGACGACGAGCGTTCCCGTCTCTGCGACAGCGAAATTCGCGCCGCTGACCGCCACCTTTGCCCGCAGGAACTTCTCCCGCAGGTGCAATCGCGCCGCCTCCGCCAAGCGCGCCGGCTCATCGGTGAGGTCGTCGGGTGCGGGCCGCCCCACCGCGCCCATCTCGCGCCGGAAGATCTCACGCACCTCACTGCGGTTGCGGTGGATCGCCGGCACGAGGATGTGGCTGGGCCGGTCATGGCCGAGTTGCACGATGAGCTCGGCGAGGTCGGTCTCCCAGGCGTGGATACCCGCTGCCTCCAGGGCCTCGTTGAGCTCGATCTCCTGGGTGGCCATCGACTTGACCTTGACCACCTCGTCGGCACCGCGCGCTCGCACCAGGTCGACGACGATCCGGTTGGCCTCGGCCGCATCGCGCGCCCAGTGCACTGTCGCGCCCTGCTCGGTCAGTCGGGTCTCCAACTCCTCGAGGTATACCGCGAGGTCACCGAGCGCGTCGTCCTTGGCGGACGCTCCCGCGAGGCGCACGTCCTCCCAGTCCGCGACCTCGGCGACGACTGCGGCGCGCTTGGCCCGGATCGTCGACGTGGCGTGGGCCAGATTGCGCCGTTGCTGAGTGTTGTCGAGGGCCACGCGAGCGGCCACGGGGAAGGACGGCATACCGACATAGATCGGTGAGGTCCGCTGCAACGGAGGCGAATCGGTCATCACGCGCCCCCCTCCGTCGCGGCCAGCACCTCGGCCAGATGCATCGTGCGCACCCCGGCTCGCTGTCTCTCCAGGATCCCGCCGATGTGGGCCAGGCACGAGTTGTCGCCGGCCACCAGAACCTCGGCGCCGGTCTCGCGCACGTGGCGGGCCTTGTCGGAACCCATCGAGATCGAGACATCGGCATTCTTCAGCGCGAAGGTGCCGCCGAAACCGCAGCACTCGCGCGCCCCTGGCAACTCGACAAGCGTCAGCCCCTTGACCGCGCGCAGCAGGCGTTCCGGTCGGTCACCGACCTTGAGCATTCGCAACGAATGGCAGGTCGGGTGATAGGTCACCCGGTGAGGGAAGTAGGCGCCGACGTCGACCACGCCGAGTGCGTCGACGAGAAACTCGCTCAACTCGTGCACGCGGGGGGTGAGAGCCTCCACCGCTGCCGCCAACCCGGAGTCCCCGCCGTGCCGGGCCACCATCGCGTGCTGCTCCCGCACCGACCCCACGCACGACCCCGACGGTGCGACGACGGCGTCGTAGGAGCCGAAGACGTCGACGAACGAGCGGACCAGCGGCAGGCTGCGCGCGGCATACCCCGTGTTCGTGAACATCTGCCCGCAGCACGTCTGCGCGAGCGGGAACTCCACCCGGCAGCCGAGGCGTTCGAGGAGGCGCACCGTCGCCTTGGGTGCCTCGGGAAACATGGTGTCGTTGAAGCAGGTCGCGAAGAGTGCCACCCGCAACGAAGTCCCTCCCCCCGCGGTCACGGCAGCATCCAGGCCAGGACGCTCGACTGCAGGCCCACGAGCAGGCACATGAGGACGATGAGCCCGATCGACCAGGGGAGCACCTTGCGCAGGATCGCCGCCTCGCGGCCGACCAGACCAACCGCCGTTGCGGCGATGGTGAGGTTCTGCGGCGAGATCATCTTGCCGACCACGCCGCCGCTGGTGTTGGCGGCCACCAGCAGGGTGGGGTCGAGCCCGGCCTTCTGGGCGGCGGTCTGCTGGAGGGTGGCGAAGAGGGCGTTGGCGGAGGTGTCGGACCCGGTGACCGCGGTGCCGAGCCAGCCCAGGAGCGGGGAGAGGTAGGCGAAGGCCGCGCCCGCGCCGGCGATCCACACGCCGATGGTGATCGTCTGGCCGGAGAGGTTCATGACGTAGGCGAGAGCCAGCACCGAGGCCACGGTGAGGAAGGCGAAGCGCATCTTGTGCGCCGTCGCGCCGGCCTCGCGGGCCCAGGTGGACATCGACACACGGTAGACCGCGGCGACGACGAGCGAGCAGAGCAGCAGCAGCGTGCCCGGTGAGGAGAGCCACGGCAGCGTGTAGACCGTGGAGGTGCTCACCTTGCCGGCGACGGTGAGGACGTGGCCGTCCAGCCCGGGCCAGGGGATCTTGCGGTCGGTGCCGGCGAGGAAGTCCTTGACGGCCGGCACGAGCTTGGCGACCGAGAAGACGGCGATGACGAGCAGGTAGGGGAAGAGCGCCATCACGATCCGGGCGGGGGTGAGCGCACGTGCCCGCCTCGCCAGCTCCTCGGCCGAGACTCCGTATGGCGAGTCGTCGCGCTCGGAGGTGACCGTCGGCTCGGTGCCCATCGGCCCGGTGGGGGCGCTCGGGCCGCCCGCCGCGACCAGCTCGCGCTGCCGCTCCTCGGCGAGCGTCTCGAGGGCGGCGTCGCGCCCCTTGGGCTGCCAGACGCGCAGGAAGGCGACGGCGGCCAGCAGGCCCGCGAGCGAGGCGACGATGTCGGTCAGCTCGACCGAGAACCAGGTGGCCGAGACCCACTGGGCGAGGGCGAAGGTGACGCCGACGACCACGGCGACGGGCCAGGTCTGGCGCACGCCGCGTCGGCCGTCGGCCATGAGCACGAGCATGAGGGGGACGAAGAGGGCCACGACGGGGGTCTGGTGACCGACGTAGGCGCCGATCTCGTGGTAGTCGATCTTGGTCAGTGTCCCCGCGGTGATGATCGGCGTCCCGATGGCGCCGAAGGCGACCGGGGCGGTGTTGGCGAGCAGGACGACGGCCGCGGCACGCAGCGGTGAGAAGCCCACCGCCATGAGCATCACGCCCGTGATCGCCACGGGGGCGCCGAAGCCGGCGAGCGCCTCGAGCAGGCCGCCGAAGCAGAAGGCGATGATGATCGCCTGGATCCGGGGGTCGTCGGAGATGAGGTGGAAGGTGGCTCGCAGGTCCTCGAACCGGCCCGAGGCGACGGTCACCTGGTAGAGCAGGATCGCGGTGAAGACGATCCACATGATGGGGAAGAGGCCGAAGGTGGCGCCCTGGGTGGCCGCCATGACGGCGCGACCTGCCGGCATGCCCCACACGGCGACGGCGATGACGAGGGCGACGAGGACCGAGCACAGGCCGGCCCAGTGCGCCTTCCAACGCAGCACTCCCAGGGTGAAGAAGACGGTGAGCAGCGGGATGGTCGCGACCAGCGCGCTCAGCGTCAGGCTGCCGCCCACCGGTGTGAGGGTCGGTTGGTACGGGTCGACCGCGAGCGGGAGCCCCGCGGGGGAGGCAAAGGTCATCGAAACCTCCTGTGACGTCGTTGTCGGCAGCCTGGCGCATATGGTCAGACCAGTACTTGGCTCCACGAAGGTATGGTCAGACCATTGAGTCGTCAAGTCCGTCAAGTCATGGGGAGACCTCGATGCCGCCGATCACGCTGCGGCCCGCCCTGGAGGTCATGGAGCAGCCGGACGTCGACGAGGAGCGCTTCAACGACGTCGACCGCGCGGAGCGGCTCGTCGAGGAGCACATCCGGACCGCGTGGGCGCGCCGTCGCCAGCCGAGCTGAGCACTGCAAGGATGGCTGCCATGGCCCGCCCCTACCGCGTCGAGGTTCCCCTGCGCTGGTCCGACATGGACGCCTACGGCCATGTCAACAACGTGCAGTACCTCCGGCTGCTCGAGGACGCCCGCGTCATCGGCTTCCGCGAGTGGTTCCCCGACCGCGACGTCGTGGGCTCCGGCCTGGTCGTCACCCACCACGTCATCGAGTACCTCCGCCCACTCGTCTACCGCGCCCAGCCGGTCGAGGTCGAGATGTGGGTGACGCGGGTGGCAGCCGCCTCCTTCGACCTCGACTACCGCATCATCGACCCGCTCTCGGTGGGCAACACGACGTATGCCGCCGCGCGCACCGGGCTCGCCGCCTTCGACCTCGCGGCCGAGCGGCCGCGCCGCCTCGGCGACGAGGCGAGAGCCGAGCTGCGTTCTCGCCAGAGCGAACCGCTGGCCTTCAAGTGGGTGGGGCGGTGACCCCCGACGGCCTCGTGCTCGTCGACGAGGAGTCCCTCGCCGACCTCGGGCGGTATGCCGCGCGCGCCCGCTCGCTGGACCCGGACGCCGCCGTGCGACTCCAGGCTGTCGGCCAGGTGCTGGCTGCTTGGGTGGGTGTGCTGCCAGGCCACGGCCTCATGGGTGATGGCACGGTCCTGGGGCTGCGGACCTTTGCGCTCGCGACGGCAGCCGATCAGGACGTGACCGTGCCCGTGCAGGCCATCACGGATCGCACCGCGCGTGGAACCCACGTCCTTCCGATTCCACCGACGCGCGCCTTCCCGCAGTGGGGGGCTCTCACGCCGCCGAGGTCCGGGTGGGAGCCGGTCGGGACGTTGGCCGCGGCCACACTGATCGAGGCCGCCACGGCTGGCATCCGCGAAATCGGTGTCGGTGCCGGGCCGGGCTCCGGTGCCCTGGCCGTCGCTGACCTTCGCTCCCGGGTCTGGGGCCGGCCGCTGGACGCGGTTCCCGCGGTGAGCGCCGGGGTCGGCTTTGCGGCATACGGGCTGGGATTCCTGACTCCGGACGCGATCGTGCCCGTGCACCGCAGCGGCCCGTGGCGGCGGCTGGCCTGCCCCGGTGGTTACGTCCTGATCCGCTGAGCGGCGACGAGCACGAGCGAGGACAGCGCGCCGATCGCGAGGAAGAGCAGCGCGAAGAGCAGGCGGTCGCCGCCTTCGACGTGCCAGGTCGAGAAGGCGGCCGTTGCCGCGGCAATGCCGAGCACACCACCGAGGACGTCGGCGAGCTGGATCGCCGACGACGTCTCCCCGTGCTCACCCTCGGTCACCATGCCCAGCGCGAGCAGGGTGGTGGTCGTCGTCCCCACGCCCATCGCGAGGCCGAGGAGGACCATGGGCAGCGCGAGGGTCGGCCACGGCAGGTGCAGGAGCGTGATGCCTGCGATCCCGGCCATGCCTGTCATGAGCAGGGCTCCGCCGGCGAGCACGAAGCGGTCGCGCGACACGGTGGTGCGGGTGTGTCCCTGCCACCAGGCTCCCGTCGCCCAGCCGAGTGAACCGGCCGCGACGAGGCCACCGGCGACGAGGAGGGTCTGGTGGTACTCGGTGACGACGAGCAGAGGGACATAGGCGATGCCGGCGCCGAAGGCTGCAGAGAGCAGGGCGCGCGAGAGCATGACGGACGGTATGCCGCGGCGCATCAGCCAGGTGCCGGCCGGCACCAACCGCGGGGCGGTGAGGACCACGCCGAGGACCCCGGCGACCGAGAGGACCGCGGGCCAGCCCAGGCCGTGCTCGGTCCCGGCGGTGCCCCACTGGACGGCACCGGCGGCCAGCGCCAGGCCAAGACCGGACCAGGCGGCGCGGCGGTGGGCGCCGGCATCGCGATGACTGACCTCGCCGGTCGTCGTCTCGTCACCGAGCCGGCGCCGGGTGCGGGCGAAGAACGCGACAGCAACCACGACCGGGGGGACCACGACGAGGAAGACCCAGCGCCAGGAGAAGGTCTGGGTCAGCCAGGCGGCGATGGACGGGCCCACCAGCGAGGGCAGCACCCATGCTGCCGAGATGAGCGAGAACAGGCGCGGGCGAACGCTTTCGGGATAGACGCGGGCGGCGATGACATAGAGCATCACGACGAGCAGGCCGCCCCCCAGACCGGTGACGACACGGCCGACGAGGAAGATGGGATAGCTCGTCGCCAGCCCGCAGATCGCGCTGCCGACGGCGACCAACCCCTGACCGGCGAAGGTGCCGGGGAGCGGACCGCTGCGGTCGGACCAGACGCCGGCGAGGACGATGCCGAGCAGCTGTGCGGTCAGCATGACCGAGAACGCCAGGCCGTAACCGCGCACGGCCCTGAGCTCCCGGGCCACGTCGGGCATCGCGGTCGAGACCGACATCGCTTCGAAGGCGACGATCGTGACCATCGCGAGGACCGCGACGGTGATCTCGCGATAACCGGCCGACAGGGGGACGGGGTCACGACCCACAGCGGTGGAGGTCACAGGGGCGTGCCCCGCTCGGCGAGCACGTCACGCAGGATGTCGATGTGGTCGGTGACGATCCCGTCGACGCCGAGGTCCAGCAGCCGGTGCATCTGGGCGGCATCCTCGGTGGACCACGAGTGGAACCACACGTGCACATGCTTGCCGAGCCGGTGGGCGACCGAGACCACCTCCCGCGTCGCGAGCGGGATGAGCCGACCCCGGATCTTGTGCTCCATGGGGATCTGCAGGGCCGGCGCCGGGGTGTGGAGCAGCCGCGAAAGTGGCTGTGGCGCAAGGCGAAGCGCGCCCACGCCGACCTGGCCGGCGCTCGTCGCCAAGCGCGGGCCAAGGGCACGGCGGGCCGCACGCAGGCGACGCTCGGAGAAGCTGCCGATGCAGACCCGGTCGATCACGCCCATCCGTCGGATCAGTTCCAGCGTGGGACCGAGGGCCTGGTCGGCCTTGATGTCGATGTTGACCCGGGTCTCGGGGAACTCCTCGAGCAGCTCCGCCAGGGTGGGCACCGCCTCACGGCCACCGATGAGCGCTCCCCGCACCGCGGCATACGGTTGGTCGGCGACCCGTCCGGCGGTGTCGGTGACCCGGTCGAGGTGGTCGTCGTGGAAGGCGACGACGATGCCGTCGCGGGTGGCGTGGACGTCGGTCTCGAGGTAGCGGTAGCCCATGTCGACCGCCTGACGGAAAGCGGCGATGGTGTTCTCGATGCCGAGGTTGGGGTGGTATGCCGCGCCGCCCCGGTGGGCGAGGCCGGTCGGGGTGGGCCCGTCGAAGTAGGCGTAGTCCCTGGCCCTCATCGGTCGTGACCGGTGGGGAGCCGCAGCCAGACGGTGGTGTCGGTGGGGACGCGACCGTCATCGAGCGGGCCGCTGGAGATGATGACGTCACCGTCCGGGAGGCTGGCGGGTTCGTCGCCGAAGTTGGTGAGGCACAGCACTGTTCGCGTGCCGTCGCCCGAGGTGTTGGTGAAGGCCAAGGTCTCCGGGCCGTCGAGCTCGTGCCAGGCGAGGGCGCCATGCCCGAAGCGATGCTTGCGCCGGTAGGCGAGCAGGTCGCGGTAGAGGCTCAGGGTGGACCCGGGGACGCCGTCCTGCTGGTCAACGGCCAACGCGGCATACGCCTCGGGTTGGGGGAGCCACGTCTTCGCGGAGGGCCCGAACCCGAGGGAAGGCTCGTCCTTGGCCCAGGCCATCGGCACGCGGCATCCGTCGCGGCCGAGGGCGAACTCGTCGGTGCCCTTGGTGCGGTGGAAGATCGGGTCTTGGCGCCATTCGTCGGGCATCGTCGTGTGCTCGGGCAGGCCGAGCTCCTCGCCCTGGTAGACGTAGGCGCCTCCGGGGAGGGCGAGCATCATCGTCGTCGCCGCGCGGGCCCGCCGCAGGCCGAGCTCGGGGTCCGGCTGTGGGTCGTCGGCGCCGATCCCGTTGGGACGGTAACCCTCTTGGACGACGGCCAGGCGCGTCGCGTGGCGAAGGACGTCGTGATTGGAGAGCACCCAGGTCGTCGGCGCGCCCACGGCGTCGTTGCTGCGATAGGACTCGGTGATCACATGTCGGTAGCCCGCGGGATCCCAGCGGGTGTCGAGGAACTCGAAGTTGAAGGCCTGGTGCATCTCGTCGGGGCGGACGTATCTGGCGAGGGCCTCCTCCGGCTGCACCCAGGCCTCGGCGCAGAGGATGCGCTCGGAGTCGGGGTCGCCGGGGACGGTGTACTCGTCGAGGATGCGGCGCCAGCGGCGGTAGATGTCGTGGACACCGTCCTGGTCCCACATCGGCATCCGGTGGCCGGGGGCGTTCTCGGCGGTGTGCATCGAGCCCGTGGTGTCGGGGAAGGTCTGGTCCTTGACCAGCCCGTGCGCGACGTCCACCCGGAAACCGTCGACGCCGCGGTCGAGCCAGAAGCGCAGGATGTCGTCGTACTCGGCGCGCACCTCCTCGTTCTCCCAGTTCACGTCCGGCTGGGTGGTGTCGAAGATGTGGAGGTACCACTGCCCGGGCGTGCCATCGGGGTCGGGTACACGACTCCAGCCGCGGCCACCGAAGACGCTGCGCCAGTTGTTCGGGGGGAGGTCGCCGTGCGGGCCGGCCCCGTCGCGGAAGATGTAACGGGCGCGCTCCGGGGAGCCGGGCTCGGCGGCGAGCGCGGCCCGGAACCACTCGTGCTCGCTGCTCGTGTGGTTGGGCACGAGGTCGACCAGGACCTTGAGCCCGAGGGCGTGGGCGGTGTCAATGAGCACCTCGGCGTCGTGCAGCGTGCCGAAGCGTGGGTCGATGTCGCGGTAGTCGGCGACGTCGTAGCCGGCGTCGTTCATCGGCGAGACGTAGAACGGCGAGAGCCACACCGCGTCGACGCCGAGGTCGCGCAGGTAGGGCAGGCGCGCCGTGATGCCCGGCAGGTCGCCGATGCCGTCACCGTCGCTGTCGCTCCAACTGCGCGGATAGATCTGGTAGATCACCGCGTCCCGCCACCACGGGCTGTCGGGGGAGTCGGCCGGGTGGACCAGGTCGGGGAGGGCAGGTGCGTCGGTCACCCGCCCCACTTTTCCGTATGCCGCGCACGTCACCAAACGCCCCGCGGACAGATCTCGCTCGCAGACTCAGGTATGGGTGTGGTCGGCTGCGGGTTGAGTTCCGGTGGGGACAGATCTCGCCGGGACCCACAGGTATGGGTGTGGTCGGCTGCGGGTTGAGTTCCGGGGTCAGCCGTGGGAGTTGACGAGCGAGTCGGCGGCGCGCACGAAGTAGTCCTTCATCGCGTCGGCATGCGCCTCGTCGATCGGCGCACCCTCGACGATCACGGTCTCCAGGGCGCCGACCATGTGGCGCAGCCAGCGGTCGCGCTGGTCGAGAGTCACGGCATACGGGACGTGGCGCATGCGCAACCGCGGGTGGCCGCGCTCCTGCGAGTAGGTGGTCGGCCCCCCGAAGTACTGCTCGAGGAACATCCGCAGGCGGCGCTCGGCCGGGCCCAGGTCCTCCTCCGGATAGAGCGCCCGCAACGGCTCGTCGTCGGCGACCCCGGCATAGAAGTGGTGCACGAGGGCGGCAAAGGTCTCGGCGCCACCCACCTCGTCGTAGAAGGTCATCGCGGGCCCCCCAACCCACCAAACGGTATGCCGGGTGGGGCCTTCACGCCGGCGGCGTCGAGCGCGTCCTTGATCCGCTCCCGCAGCTCGCGCTGCACGGCGTAGTTCTGGTTCGGGGCGCACTTGGCGACGGTGCGGATGGTCATCGTCTGACCGGCGATCGACTCGACGCCGACGACCTCGGGCTCCTCGAGCAACTGGTCGGACCAGGCCGGATCGGCGTCGAAATCGGCGACGACACCCTTGATGAGCGCGATGACGCGCTCGGCGTTCTCGGCATACGACACCGGGATGTCGACGGTCGCGGTCGACCAGCCCTGGGAGCGATTGCCGATCCGGACGATCTCGCCGTTGCGGATGTACCAGACCACACCGTTGGCGTCGCGCAGCCGCGTCACCCGCAGGCCGACCTCCTCGACGGTCCCGATCGCCTCGCCCGTGTCGATGACGTCGCCCACGCCGTACTGGTCCTCGAAGATCATGAAGACACCGGACAGGAAGTCCTTGACCAGGCTCTGCGCGCCGAAACCGAGCGCGACGCCGCCGACCCCGGCCGACGCCAGCAGGGGTCCGAGTGGCAGGCCCACGAGCGCCATGACGGTCAGGACCGCAATCAGCGTGACGACGAAGGTGACGACGCTGCGCAGCAGTGAGCCCAGGGTGTTGACCCGTTGCACGTGCCGTTGGTGGGCGAGCCCCGCGGCCTGCGCGAGGACGCGCCCGGCCCGGCCTGACGAGCCCACCTTCTCGACCGACTTGCTCGTCATCAGGCCGACCACCCGATTGATGGCTCGGTGGGCCAGCCAGCGCACGACGAGGGCGAGCACGAGCGTGAGCAGGACGCGCAAGCCGTCACCGATCACCCAGGTCACCAGTCGATCCCAGAAGGTCTCCCAGGCAGCGACCCCGCCCCAGAGGTCAGGCATCAGGCGTCCTCGGCGTCGCGGGCCTGCGCCCGCAGAGCCCGGTCGATCGGGTCGACGGCCTCGGTCACCAGACGGCGCAGGGCATCAGGGGCTTCCGGGTGCTCGGCCAACCAGGTGCGCGTCGCATCCCGGAGCCGCTCATCGGCGAGCGCCCGCGGATAGAAGCCGTAGACGATCGCCTCGACGAGCGCGTGTGATCCCTTGCGCTCGATGCCCGCGAGCATCTCGTGGTAGCGAGCCACGAAGCCCTGCAAGGCGTCGGTGTCCCACAGCCGCCCGAAGCCCAGGGCGAGCGCCTCCACCGTCGCATTGGCCAGGCCGTCCTCGACGACCGCGGCGCGCCAAGCCGCCTCCTTGGCCGCCACCGTGGGCATCGACGCGCGGGCCCGTGCGGCGCGCTCGCGGCCGGTCGCGGTGTCGTCGCGCTTCAGTTCTGCTGCGATGGCTGCCTCGTCGGCGGCACCGGCGCCTGCCAGACCGGTGAGCAGGGCCCAACGCAACTCGGTGTCGACCGCGAGACCGTCGATGACCTCACTCCCGTCCAGCAACCCCGAGAGGTAGGCCGTGTCGTCACCTGTGGTGGTGAAGGAGGAGGCCGCCGACACCAACTGCAACTGGGCGTCGCTCCCCGGCTCGGCGGCGCGAGCGAGGTCCCACAGGCGGGCCAGGGTCTGGCGGCGAGTGTCGGCGCGTCTCGCGGGGTCGACATACATGGCGACCGCGGTGGTGAGCTGCTGCACGAGGGTTCGCAGGAGGGTCGAGTCCGACTCGCCGGGAAGCGCGGACAGGACGAGGTCGACGAAGTGCCGCGCACCCATCTCGCCGTCGCGGGTCATGTCCCACGCGCTGGCCAGGACCAGCGACCGGGGGAGCGAGCCGGTGAAGGCCCGCGGGTTGCCCAGGGCGGTGGCCAGGGACCGTTCGTCGAGACGGATCTTGGCGTAGGCCAGGTCGTCGTCGTTGACGAGCAGCAGGTCCGGCTGCTCGGTGCCGATCAGTTCAGCCACCTCGGTGCGCTCGCCCTCGACGTCGAGTTCGATCCTCGAGGTCCGCTCCAGCACCCCGTCGACGAGGCGGTAGGTGCCCACGGCGAGACGGTGCGGTCGCAGCGTGTCGTAGCCCTCGGCAGACGACTGCTCGAGGGTGACCGAGGAGTAGAGCCCGCGGTCGTCGACGGCGACCACCGGTCGCAAAGTGTTGACACCAGCGGTCTCGAGCCACTTCGTCGACCAGGCGCGTAGGTCGCGGCCCGAGGTCGCCTCGAGCTCGGTGAGGAGGTCGTCGAGAGTGGTGTTGCCCCAGGCGTGCTTGGCGAAATAGGCGCGCAGCCCGTCGCGGAAGGCGTCGCGACCCACATAGGCGACCAGTTGCTTGAGCACCGACGCGCCCTTGGCGTAGGTGATGCCGTCGAAATTGACCTCGACATCGGCGAGGTCACGGATGGGAGCGACGATCGGGTGGGTCGACGAGAGCTGGTCCTGACGGTAGGCCCAGTCCTTCTCATGGGTCTGGAAGGTCGTCCACGCGTCGGTCCAGGCCGTGGCCTCGGCCTGGCAGGTCGTCGAAGCCCACTCGGCGAAGGACTCGTTGAGCCACAGGTCGTTCCACCACTTCATCGTCACGAGGTCGCCGAACCACATGTGCGCCAGCTCGTGCAGGATCGTCAGCGCGCGGCGCTCGACGAGCGCCTCGGTCACCTTGGACCGGAAGACGTACATCTCGTTGATGGTCACGCACCCGGCGTTCTCCATGGCCCCCATATTGTATTCGGGTGTGAAGAGCTGGTCGTACTTGCGGAAGGGGTACTCGCAGTCGAATTCGGCCTCGAAGAAGGCGAATCCGCGCTTGGTGAGCTCGAAGATGTTGTCGGCGTCGAGGTGCTGGGTCAGCGACTTGCGGCAGTAGATCGCGAGCGGCACGTCCCCGCGTCGCGAAGCCGCGACGTCGCGGACGACGTCGTAGGGGCCCGCGACGATCGCGGTGATGTAGCTCGAGATCCGCTCGGTCGGCGTGAACTCCCACCGTGCCACGCCCTCCCTCACGGCCACCGGCTCGGGAGTGGGGGAGTTGGAGACGACCTGCCAATGGGCGGGTGCCGTCACCGTGAAGGTGAACTCGGCCTTGAGGTCGGGCTGCTCGAACACCGGGTACATGCGCCGGCTGTCCGGCACCTCGAACTGGCTGTAGAGGTAGACCTCGTCGTCGACCGGGTCGACGAAGCGGTGAAGGCCCTCACCGGTGTTCGTGTACTTCCCCGTTGCCTCGATGACGAGGACGTTGTCAGCCGCCAGTCCCGCGATGGTCACCCGCCCGTCCTCGTATGCCGCGGGCAGCTCGACCCCGTTGAGGGTCACCTTCTCGATGGAGGCGCCGACGAAATCGATCCAGGTGGACGCGCCAGGGTGCGCGCACGTGAAGGCGATGCGGCTGGTGGTGGCGAAGGTCGAGTCCGACGTCGTCAGGTCGAGGGTGACGTGCTGCTCGGTCACCGAGACAAGGGTGGCCCGCGCGGCGGCTTCGACGGCAGTGAGGTTGGTCCCTGGCATGGGCGCCATCCTCTCATCGGGCAGGATGTGGCCATGCCAGAACTTCTCCCCGTCACCTTCCACTTCGACCCGGCCTGCCCCTGGGCCTGGATGACCTCGCGATGGATGTCCGAGGTCGCCGAGCACCGCGACCTGGACCTCACCTGGGCCCTGATGAGCCTGCGTTACCTCAACGAGGACCGGGACATCGACCAGGGCTACCGGGACTTCATCGCGACCCGCCAGGACCTCAGCGGAGCCATCGCGGCGGCCGTTCTCCGCGACGGGCCACAGGTGGCCGCACCGCTCTACACCGCGATCGGCACGCGCGTGCATCCGCAGGGTCGGCGCGACTACGACGCGATCATCGCCGATGCCTTCGCCGAGGCCGCGGTGGCCCCGGTCAGCCAGGCCGAGATCGACGCCGACGCCACCCAGACGCTCCTGCGCGAGGGCACGGCGGCGGTCATTGCCAAGGTCGGGGAGGACGTCGGCACACCGACGATCGACATCGATGGCGCCGCGATGTTCGGGCCGGTCGTCACGCCGGCCCCCAAGGGCCAGGCGGCGCTCGACCTCTGGGACGGACTGGTCCTGGTGACCCGGACCCCCGGCTTCTACGAGCTCAAGCGGTCGCGGACCGACGACCCCATCTTCGACTGACTGCTCCACAGACCCGAGAGGCACCTGACATGCGCGTTCACATCGGCGGCGACCACGCGGCATACGACCTGCAACAGCACCTGCTGTCCTTCCTCGCCGAGCAGGGCCACGAGGTCATCAATCACGGGCCGGACACCTACGACGCCGCTGACGACTACCCGGTCTACGTGCTGAGAGCGGCCGAGGCCGTCGCGGCGGACCCGGGCAGCCTGGGCATCGTGCTCGGCGGCTCCGGCAACGGCGAGCAGATCGCCGCCAACAAGGTCAAGGGGCTGCGCGCGGCCCTCTGCCTGACCCCTGAGTTCGCCGAGTTGGCCCGGCTGCACAACGATGCCCGGGTCCTCTCCCTTGGAGGCCGCTTCACCGCTCTCGAGGAGGCCGAACAGATCGTGAAGGTCTTCTTGGTCACCGAGTTCACCGGCGAGGCGCGTCACCAGCGGCGGATCGACATGCTCGAGGCCTACGAGAGCGACGGGACTCTCCCGCCGCTGCCCTCCCACCCCTAGGGCGTGTTGATCAAGGCTTGCGGGTCGCCGGTAGGCGAGTCTTGGGAGTGTGACGCGGCGCGAGATTCCTGATCAGGTGTGGGCTGTGCTGGAGCCGATGCTTCCGGCGGTGAAGACGCCGGGACGGCCGTGGACCGATCACCGCGATGCGGTCGAGGGGATGGTGTGGAAGTACCGCACCGGTGCGCCGTGGCGGGACGTTCCGGAGCGGTTCGGGAAGTGGAACTCGATCTACAAGAGGTTCAACCGGTGGGCCGCCGACGGCACCTGGGAGGCACTGCTGGCCGAGGTCCATAAGCTCGCCGACGCCTCCGGGGATGTCGACTGGGTCGTGGCCATCGATTCGACGATCGCGCGGGTGCATCAGCACGGCGCGACCCTGACGCGCGGCACAGGGGGCGGAGCCGAATCACAAGAATCCGCCGTGGTGGGAGCCGCCTGACCATGCGATCGGCCGCTCCCGAGGCGGCCTGACCTGCAAGGTCCACCTCGTCGCCGACGGCAAGGGCCGACCGTTGTCGTGGGCGGTGACGGCCGGCAACATCAACGACACCACCATGCTGAGCACCGTCCTGGACGGCATCCGCGTCCCGCGTCTCGGTCCGGGCCGACCCCGGACCCGGCCGCAGCGGGTGCTGGCCGACAAGGGCTACCCGTCCAAGGCGAACCGGGCCTGGCTGCGGGCCCG
>Ga0209793_1001107_pt1 | contig 19591 bp, 26 predicted proteins | sample EBPBio122009_DNA_FD_185863 | JGI IMG/M metagenome (GOLD analysis project Ga0209793, IMG submission 185863) | Wastewater treatment Type I Accumulibacter community from EBPR Bioreactor in Madison, WI, USA - Reactor 1_2/2/2009_ DNA (SPAdes) (version 2) | ecosystem: Engineered > Bioreactor > EBPR >... | reverse complement strand
GTGCCCGGCCACCGACTCAACGTCAAGCAACTCTCGCTGCCGATCCAACTCACCCTGCATCACCGCAGGATTTCAGGTCCCCACCACACGCCGTCCCCGCCACGCGGATTGTTCAGCAGTCTCCTAGAGCTGGTCGCGAGCTAAGTCGTCAGGCGGAGCGTGAGAGCTCGTGTTCGACGGCTCGGCGGATCCATGCCGAGACGGAGCGGTCGTCGGCCTCGGCGGCGCGCTTGACCTCTTCGAGGAGGTCAGCCGGGAAGCGCACCGGAATGGGTGCGCTCAACGGGGGTTTGCGACGACGTGGGGGCCCCTGGGTTTCCTGATTGCGGGGGCACCCGCTGGCCGCCTCGCTGACCCACATGGCAGGCTGAGTACCGGCTGGATTGCTAGGCGTCTCGACTGCTGCGCAGCTTACCGTTCGGTAGTGCAAGACCCCAGCTCAGGAGGTCAACGCGGATCGCTGGTGCCTGCACGGACCCGGGCTCGGTCTGGATCGCAAGTTCGGCGACCCCACCCGTGGCCAGGTCATGCCCGGGGTCGCTAGCGCCAGCGAGCACCAGCAGCGCCGCCCGCAGGTTTGCCCCGTGCGCCACGACCAGGACCCGTCGGGATCCGGCCATCGCCGCCACCGATCCCAGTCCCTGGCGAAGCCGCTCGCTGAGCTCGTGTAAGTCTTCACCACCAGGGAAGCTGCGGTGGAATTCGCCGTGGCGCCAGGCCCCCAGGATGTCGTCGTACGTTGCCCAGGCGGCGTCGTCGGACCGACCATCGAACTCGCCGACGTTGACCTCGCGCAGCTGGTCGAGGGCGGGGATGCTCGCGGGGTCGATGCCCAGCGGCCCGCTCACGATGGCGGCCGTTTCGACGGCGCGGCGTGCGGCCGAGGACGCGATGAAGCCGATTGGGGGGTCCAGGACGGCCAGGTGTTTCCCAAGTTTGGCGGCTTGCTCGCGTCCGCGATCGGTCAGTTCCCCGTCGAACACCCGATGCGACAGCGTCCGGGTCAGATTCGCGACGTTCTCCCCATGCCGAGCCCACAGGATGTTCACCGGCGAACTATCGCACCATGCAGACGATGCGGGTCCCACCGGGTCAGGTTAATTCGGGCGGCGCCCAGTCGGGCCACTGTGGGACGCCGACGGGCCTTCCGCGCTCGTAGGTGGCGACCGGGCGAAAGGGTGTGCGCGCCAAGCTGTTGTCGTAGAAGCAGGCCTCATCCACGATCCCTCGGGCACGCGCGACCAGCGCCCACAGCCGCCGGTGGCGGGTCCTGATCTTGTCTTCGGGCACGTCATGGCCACCGCGGCGGACGCGATGAGCTACGCGGGCGACGCTCAGATCCTCCGGGATGAGCATGACGTGCAGCGAGGTGTGATAGCCGGCGTTTTTCGCATCGGTGAGCAGATCGAGCTTGTTCCGATGGCTGAAGACCGTCTCGGTGATGAACGACTCTCGGGCGATGAGTAGTCGCTGGCGCTCTTCCGCGGCGAGTGCAGCAGCCGCGTAGGCCTGCGCGCCCGCCGCGGCTGGCCATGTAGCCGCTGCGATCACATCGGCATTCACGAAGCTCAGATGGGTCTTCGGCTGGAGCACCCGCTCCACGAATGTCGATTTGCCGGCCCCATTCGGGCCTGCCAGAACGTAAAGGATCGGGACCCGATCCACTCAGCACCGTCCCCCTGGACTACCTTCGGCGGCCGCCATCATGACGTGGGAGCGGAGGCCGACCGGGCGATCACGCGGCCGTCGGCGTCGGCCTCCACCCAAGCCTCTCCTTCCGCCAGGAACTCACCCTCGAGGTCCAGCGCCTCGCGGGCCGCCTCAATCCCGTCACGCCATTGGACTCGCACCAGGGCCTGCTCGCGTCCGCCGATCGTGTCGTAGTGAGCCGCACCCGACAGCACAGCCTCGACGTCTCGGTGGCTGACGCCAGGCGTGACCTCGAACTCGCGACCTACTCGGGCCCAGTGGTTGATCTGCTGGGCTGCGCTTCGGCTCATGAGCGCGCCAGCGGTCTTGGCGGCTTCGTACAGGTCGGCTTCGACCCTGGTCGGTATCGTCCCCATCGGCGCTCCTTCAGCGTGTAGCACCATGCTACAAGACGCCCTCTGCGGTGCCATGGCCGTGCCGCCGAAGCCCGCGGACACCTGATGCAGCGGCACTCTAGTTTGGCGCCCGGTTCGACTGAGCGCGGGTGACGGCCGCACTGCCCGGGCGCAGACTCATGGCATGGGTCTACTCACGTTCGGCATCAACGTCACCCTCGATGGCTGCGTCGACCACCGCGAAGGCATCGCGGACGACGAGACGCACGCCTACTTCACTCGCCTCATGGAGGAGTCCGGCGGCATGCTGTGGGGCCGGGTCACCTACGAAATGATGGAGGGCGCCTGGCCGGCCGTCGCGCGCGGCGACGTCGAGGCACCGCCTGCGCTGCGCGAATGGGCGCTCAAGCTGGAGGCCACACCGAAGTACGTCGTGTCCGCCACGCGCAGCGACTTCCCGTGGCACAACAGCCACCACGTCGTCGGCGACCTGCGCACGGCCGTGCAGGAACTCAAGGATCGGACGCCGGATGGCCTGCTCGTCGGCAGCGTCACCCTGGCGACGGCGCTAGATCGACTGGATCTCATCGACGAGTACCGGCTCCTTGTCCACCCCATGATCGCCGGCCACGGGCCGACCCTCTTCGAGGGCGGTCTGCCCAGAACCCGACGCCTCGATCTCGTCGCGTCGCAGCCGCTCACCAACGGCGCGGTTGCAATGCACTATCGCCGGGTCGTGTGAGACCGGTCGAGTGAGGTCGGGGGCGTGAGGTCCGCGGAGCTGCGGCGGCGTCACGGACGACAAGACCGGGCGAGGCGTCCGCGGGGTGGTTGGCCGCTTTGGCACACGCGCGACGAGCGTGTTTGGCTCTTCTGATGGGGCCAACTGGCGGCAACGCTGGGGTCATGACGTGGCAATTTTGGATGACCTCGATCGTGATCACCGCGACGCCGGGCACGGGTGCGCTGTTCACCGTCGCCGCGGGCCTGTCGCGGGGCGCCCGCGCGGGTCTGATCGCCGCGGTGGGCTGCACGTTGGGGATCGTGCCGCACCTGGCGCTCGCCCTGTCGGGTGCGGCGGCCGTGATGGCGGCGAGCCTGGTGGCCTTCGACGTCGTGAAGTGGCTCGGCGTCTTCTACCTGCTCTACCTGGGGTGGGGGACCTGGCGCCAGCACGGCGTACTCGCCCCGCCGCAAGACCTCCCCGCCGGCAGCGCCGGCCCCGACGGCAAGCGCAGCAACGGCGCCCCCACGGCGCTGGGCACAATCCGCAGCGCCGTCCTCGTGAACCTGTTGAACCCGAAGCTCACGGTCTTCTTCTTCGTGTTCCTGCCGATGTTCGTCGATCCGAACGCGCCGGGAGCGGCGGCGCGCATGGCCGCGCTCGGGGTGGCCTTCATGGGGGTCACGGTGGGGATCTTCGCGCTCTACGGGCTGTGCGCGGCCTGGCTGCGCCGCTATGTGACCGGGAAACCCGCAGTGATGCGTACGACGAGCCGGGTGTTCGCGGGCTCGTTCGTGGCCCTGGCCGTCATGCTCGCGCTGACCCATCGATAGGTCGGGCCGCAACCAGCCTCGAGGGCGCGTCAACCCCGAATGATCGTCCCGAGCGCCTCGATGGCGCGCTGCAGGCGCGGGATGGGGTGCGGGCCGTAGCCGATCACGAGCCCGGGCGAACCAGGCGCGAAGCGGTGCTGCGAGAGCGGGTGAACACTCACGCCGACCGCGCGGGCGCGAGCGGCGACCTCGGCATCATCCACGTGCTCCGGCAACCGGACGAGCAGGTGCAGGCCGGCCGCGATGCCCTCGATCGTGCAGCCTGGCAGGTGCTCGGTGATGGCGGCGACGGCGGCGTCGCGGCGCTGGCGGTGCCGCAGCCGAAGCGACCGCAGCTGCCGCTCCAGCACGCCCGAGCCGATCAGCTGTGCCAGGGCGAGCTGCGGCAGCGCCGGTGACCCCAGGTCGGTGGCCCACCGCTTGCGGACCAGGTCGTCGTGCAGGTGCGGCGGCGCGATGAGCCAGCCCAGGCGCAGCGCCGGGGCGAGGACCTTGGACAGGCTGGAGATGTGGGCGACCCGGTCCGGCGCCGCGGCGTGCATCGCCCGGATGGGGGCGCGGTCATAGCGGTACTCCGAGTCGTAATCGTCCTCGATCACCAGTCCCTCCACCTCCTTCGCCCAGGCGAGCAGCTCGCCGCGGCGGTGCGGGGCGAGCGCGACGCCGGTCGGGAACTGATGCGCGGGCGTCACCAGGACCGCGCGTTCGTCGGTGTGAATCAGGTGGCTGACGGCCAGACCGTCCGCGTCGACGGGAATGGGGGTGAGCCCATCCATCCAGTAGCTCAGGTTGCGCCGGTTGCCGCACGCCCCTGGGTCCTCGACCGCGCAGGTGGTGATGCCTGCGTCGCGGAGCACCTGCGCCAGCAGGCTGAGCGCCCCGGTGACGCCGGCGGTGACGATCACCTGCTGAGGATTCACCGTGACGCCGCGGCTGCGGGCCAGCCACGCCGCCAGTGCGGCGCGCAGCTGCGGGGCTCCCTGCGGGTCGGCGTACCCCAGCTCGCGCGCGGTCGCCGTGGCCAGGACAGCCCGCTCAGCTTTCAGCCAGGCGGCGCGCGGGAACGCGCTCAGGTCCGGCATGCCAGAGGAGATGTCGAGCAGCTCCGGCGACTCTTCCCGCATCGCGCCGACCGGGGCGGGTTCGGCTGGCGGCAGGGTGAGCGGGGTGCCGGCGACCCTGGTGCCGCCGCCCTGATGGGCGACCAGCAGTCCCTCTTCGGCCAAGCGCTGATACGCCTGCGCCACCGTGCCGCGAGCCATCGACAACTCCGCGGCCAGCACCCGGGTCGCCGGCAGCCTCGCCCCGACCTGAAGACTCCCGTCCGTCATCGCGGCGCGCAGCTGCTCGACCAGCCACGACGTACGTCCTTTCCGGGGTGCCTGGTCGGGCGCGAGCTGGAGAAAACCGGAACCGGTCATTGGCCCTCCACCGTACGCCGGGACGGCCGCAGTCTCGTAGGCCAAACCGGCAGGACAGCCCCGCCAGCAGGGACTGACCGGCGCCGCCGCGGGATGAACGCGAGGGAAGCGCCCGGGCCCCGACGGGCATCCGTGGCGTGAAGTGTCATCAAGTGGTTGACAAGTCACACTACTCCGGCCAGCCTGGGGCCATGCGAACCATGACGCTCATCTCCGCGGCCACCGCCGCCGTACTCGCCGTCGGCCTGGCCGTCATCACCCACAACCGCGGCGGTGACGTGCCCGTCCTGGCTATGGCCGTCGGCGCCCTGGCCTTCGTCCTCGGGGCCTGGTGCGCACCGCCCACCCCGATCCGCGCGATCAGCGGGCCGCTGGCGCAGTGGCCGGCGCGGCTGCTGCGCACCAAGCAGGGCCAGCTCGTCGGCGGTGCGGTGGCGGCGCTGGTCGTGCATGCGGTCACCACCATGGGCGAGGGCACGTCCGTCATCTTCGGGATAGTCGCCGCGTTGGGGATCGGTGCGGTCGGGGGCGGGTTCGAGCGATCCGTCAGCGCCACCGCGCACGAGGCGGCGGAGAGGCGCGCCTGACCGCCCTGATCGCTAACGTGCCCGGCATGTCCCGACGCCTGCGCGCCGTCGCCCCGTCTGATCCCCCGCCGGACGCGCCGCCCAGCGGGCCGTCAAACGGTCCGTCGAGCCGCGCGTCAAGCCGCGCGTCGAGCGCTGACGGCCACGGCGAGAGCCTGTACGCCGTAGCCGCCGCCCATCGCGCCGCCGAACGAGCCGAGGCATCCCTGGCCGCGGCCGTTTACCAGGCGCGGCGCGACGGCCACACGTGGCAAGACATCGGCGCCGAGCTGGGGATTTCCCGGCAGGCGGCGTTCAAACGATTCGGTCATCCGGTGGACCCGGAGACCGGGGAGGAGCTTAGCTTGCAATCCTCGATTCCGGTCCTGGCCCAGGCGGAGGAGGCCATCGGCCTGCTGGCGGCCGGCGACCCCGACGCCGTACGGGCCCGAATGAGCTACACCTGCGCCCGGGCCATCACGCGTCGCGCCCTGGTGACCGTATGGCGCGAAGTCCTGGCCTCGGTCGGTGCGCTGGAGTCGTGCGCGGGTCACGTCGTACTGGAAACGGACGGCGCCGTACGCCGTACGCAGCCGGCCACACCAGGCGAGGCGACCGCGGTGCCCGCCATCGGCCGGCTCGTTCTGCACCACGAGGCCGGCGAGATGGTCGCGCGCGTGTCATTCGATCGGCATGGCCGCGTCAACGGACTGCTGATCGGTCCGCCGGAAGCCGAGCCCGCCTGGCCCTTCTGAAAGCCGTGGTTCTTCGGGGATGTCGCGCGGCGCAGGAGGCGCCTCTCGCACGCGGTCGGGCGTGGTGCACTTAGGTGGCCACCCGCAACCACACCGCCGAGCGGCCCGTCCATCTGAACCCCTCAGAGAGGGGACCAAACTAGATAATGCGCTGGCCAATTATCTAGTTTAGGCGATCTGTGAGGGCAAGCGGCGACCCGGCCGCCGGGTGCGCCCCGGCGGACACCCGGCTCACGCTCGCGGTGATCATGAGCCCCCAGGACACGAACCTCATGGGCACCTCGTGATGGCCGCGGTCGATCCCCAGCGATGGAGTACGGCGGCCGGTTCCGGTCACACTTGGGGCCCCGCGTACGTCAACGAGTCAGGGGTTGCCCACGTACTCGCCCCATGGTGGGGTCCATCATGGGCGCCCAGAGGCCAGGAGAAGCCATGACCCTGATCCAGGAGTTCGAGGCCGAGCGGGCCCGGCTGGTGCGGATCGCCGCGGGCGTGCTCGGCGACCGACACGAGGCCGAAGACGTCGTACAGCATGCGTGGTTGCGACTTCAGCGCAGCGACCCGACGCAGATCGCCAGCCTGCCCGCCTGGTTGACGACGGTCACGACGCGGCTGTGCCTGGATCGGTTGCGGGCGAGGATTCCCGAGCCGGTCGACCACACCGCTGTCGGGGCCCCTGGGACTGCGACGACGTTGGCCGGGGACCCGGGCGGCGGGATCGACCCGTTCGAGGAGGTCGCGCTCGCCGAGACCGTGGGCATCGCGCTGCATGTCGTGCTGGAGCAGCTGTCGCCGAGCGAACGGGTCGCGTTCATCCTGCACGACACGTTCGGCATCGAGTTCGACGCGGTGGCAGCGGTGCTCGACCGGTCGCCGGTCGCCGTGCGCAAGTTAGCTTCGCGGGCGCGCGCGAAGGTCGCCGCGCACCTGCCGGAGGGGCCGGCCGCCGACTGGGAGGTCGTCGACGCCTTCCTCGCCGCAGCGCAGGACGGGGACTTCGCGCGGCTGCTGCACCTTCTCGCGCCCGACGTCGTGGTCACCGCCGACGCCGCGGCCGTGGCCGTGGGCACCCCGCAGCGGCTGGCGGGTCGTGAGGCGGTGGCGGCCATGTTCGACGGCGCCGCGAGGGCGGCCCTGCCGGTCTTCATCGAGGGTCGGGCCGGGGCCGCGTGGTTCCACCTGGGGTCGGCGCGGGTGGCCTTCGACTTCACGGTGCAGGACGGCCGGGTGGCCGGCATCGTGTTCCGCGCCGCACCGGAGGTCATCGCCGCGGTGTCGCGGCGCCGCGGCGGCCTGTCGGTCGAACCTGGTCGGCCGCGCGATGTCACGTTTGAGGACCGTACGTCGTCACCAGAGTGAGCGCCCATCCCGGGCGCCGGGACCTGCGAGGTTTCGCAGCCCCGTCGGCTAGCCACCATTCCAGCCCCACCCGTTGAAGGAGACTCCCGTGAAGACGATGACGTGCAAGCAGCTCGGCGGCCCGTGCGATCTGGCCCATCGCGGCGCGGACGCCGATCAGGTCATTAAGGCCCAGGATCACCATCTCAAGGAGGCGGTCGCCGCGGGTGACGCCGAGCACGCCGACGCGGCCGCCGCCATGACGGCTCGCTGGCGCAACCCCATCAAGGGGATGGGCTGGTACAGGGCTACGAAGAAGGCGTTTGCGGCGCTGCCCGAGGGCTGACCGCCACCAGCCCGCACCTTCTGAGACGAAAGGGCACCCGATGGCCAGCAGCGATCGAAGCGCCGCGGCAGGGCGAGGTCTGAGCAAGGCAGAGCGCGCCGCGGTCTCCCAGGCGGCGACCGAGGCCCGCAAGACGAAGGCCGGGAAGGACACCGAGCAGGACGTCCTCGACGCCATCGCGGCGATGGGGGACTCCGACCGTGCGATCGCCGAAGGTTTGCATGCCCTCGTGAAGCGGGTGGCTCCGGACTTGGTGCCGCGGACCTGGTATGGATTTCCGGCCTACGCCAAGAACGGCAAGGTGGTCCTGTTCTGGCAGTACGCCGGGAAGTTCTCGACGCGCTACGGGCACGTGGGTTTTCAGGACATCGCGCAGCTCGATGACGGCACGATGTGGCCGACCGCCTTCGCGGTGACCGAGTGGACCCCCGAGAACGAACAGGCCCTCGAAACGCTGATCCGCCGCGCCGTCGGGGAATGACGGCGCCCGGCTTCGGGTGAGGGAGCGCGGGCCGCCGCTTAAGCCCCGTCTTCGGTCGTCATGGCATTGAGGATGTCGGGCAGGGCGCCCGGGTCGGCCATGGTGAGGCGGGCAAGTTCGCTCGGCAAGAACCACCTCACGTCGTCGTGCTCCTCCGGTGCCAGGTTGCCAGGCTCCCCATCCCACGTCGTCACGACGAACGCGTGCATCTCGACCGATGAGGTCCCAACAGTCGGGGAACCACTCGCGCAGGGGATGGCGATGTCCCAGGAGGACCTGCCCTTCTCGCACGAGGAGAGCAACCGCGATCGAGGTCTGGGCGGGCACTGCGTCACCCTAGTGCCACGCCTGGTGCTCGATCGCCTCGGGTGGCTCCGCGCCGACGAGGCGGCGGGGAGCGGCGCGCCTGACCGCCCTGATCGCCAACGTGCCTGCTTCTTCGGGGATGTCGCGGCGCAGGAGGCGCCTCCTGCACGCGGTCGGGCGTGGCGGGCTTTACGTGGCCACCCGCAACCACACCGCCGAGCGGCCGGTGCCTTGCGGCTTGAGGAGCCCTTCGTCCTTCAGCTCGTTGAGCACGAGTCGGATGGTCGGGTCGCTGATTCCGGGTAGTGCGGCTCTGATGTCGGAGATCGCAAAGACTGTCGTTCCGTGCCGCAACACGTGCTCACGGACGCGTTCTGCCTTTGTGCCTCCAGTCCTATCGGCAGAGACGCCCTCGGCGAACCGCGCGTAACCGCGGGCGAGGAGCGTGCAGAAGTACGCCAGCCAGGGCCACGGGTCGTGGGCGTGATCGTCCCAATCGTGAGTCGAGTCGAGCAACGCCCGGCAGTAGTCGTCCGCAGATTCGGCGATGAGTTGTTCCAGTGACACGTAGCGGCCGACCCCATACCCGGCCTCAGCGAGAAGCGCGTTGGTCAACGCGCGGGCGACGCGACCATTGCCGTCGTCAAACGGGTGAATGATGAGCAGGTCCAGAACGAACAGGCCCACGAGCAGCACCGGGTGGTGGCGGTTTGCCTCGGTGGCGGCGACGTAGCGGTCGACAAGCTCGGCGGCATAGTGCTCGGTTCGGGCCGCGGGGACAGGCTTGAATCGGACCGTCTGAACTCCGTCCGGGGACCGGTCGACCACGAGGTTGTCGCTCTTTTTGAACGTCCCGCCGCTGGCCTTGGTGTCCGCGAACAACAGTCGGTGCAGATGAAGGAGCAGACCTACGTTGAGGGGACGCCACTCCTCGGCGAAAAGATAGTCGAGGGCGGCGCGGTAGCCGGCGAGCTCCTGTTCGCTGCGAGTGCGCAACTCGATGGGCTTGTTCGCGATGATGGCGGCGGCGCGGGTGCGGCTCTTGACGACGATGCCCTCAAGGGCAGACGACGACGTGATGCTCGCGACCCGAGCGCGGTGGGCCAGCTCGGTGAGGAGGTCGGGCACCTGGTGGAGGTAGAGACCCTCGCTGCCCTGACCTCGATCGATGTCACGCAAGGTCATGACCAGCGGCGCCGGCACCACGCCCAGGACTCGATCAAGGTCGACGAACGAGTGCACCTGAACCCCTCACGGACGGTCTAAACTAGATAATGAGCTCCTCAATTGTGTAGTTTAGACGATCCTTGAGGGCAAGCGGCGACCCGGGCCGCCGCGCGCCTGTGCGCCCTGTGGGAAGGCCGCGATACTGGGCCCATGATGCAGCTCAACGTTTTTGGTGAGGAGCTCCAGGAGTGCGGTCGTGACCCTGTCACGGGCTTCTACCGCGACGGTTGCTGCACGTGGGGGCCGCAGGACGTCGGCAGCCACACGATCTGCGCGGTGATGACGGCCGAGTTCCTGGAGCACCAACGCAGCATCGGCAACGACCTGTCCACGCCGATGCCGGCGTACGGGTTCCCGGGCCTGGTGCCCGGTGACCGGTGGTGCGTGACGGCGCGCAACTGGGCCCGCGCGCACCAGGACGGCAAGGCCGCGCCCGTGGTGTTGGCGGCGACCAACGCTCAGGTCCTGGCGATCGTGCCGCTGGCCGTGCTGACGTCGTACGCCGTGGACGTCCCCGCGGACCCGAGTTCCCTGACGCCCTGACACCCCGGCGCCGTGCCGCGTGCGTGACGTCGAAGACTCGACCCTCTGCGGCGGATGAGCATGGGCGGTCATCCCTGCAAGGTTCGGCTGGTGGCGGCCTCGACGAGCTTCTTGGCTGCGCGGAGGGCCCGGGTGCAGTCGTCTGCGGAGATGAACGTGGAGCCGTAGTGCGCTCCTGGTTTGAGGCGCACGAGCTTGGCCAGCTCCTTTCCCAAGGGGCCATCAGTACGACCCAGGACCCTCGCGGCTTCGGCGTGATCTTCCCCCGAGTAGCTGGTCCCGGTGGCAGCGATGCACACCGCGTCGGAGGCGGCGATACCCGCGAGGACGGCGATGCCCACAACCACGTTGTTGGCGCCGGGACCCTCCTCGCTGGCTGCGAGCTCGGCGACCTCGAGATATCTGGCGGCGATGATGCGTCGGTTCCGGGCGTCCGCAGATGTGCCCCGCCGTCGGCGTTCGGTGGCCATCAGGCGCTCCGCGGCTTGTGCGGTTCCCGGATGAGTGAGGACAGCGATTGCCCCGTCAGGAGGATGGCGTCGTCACGCCATGACTGGAAGAGGGGTTCCCCGGCCTCGGCGGCCCTTCTCAAGTCGGTGGGCGTTGTCTCGAGCCAGGACAGTGGGTTGCCGGTCCAATTGAACGCCCTTCCTTCGAGATCGGACAGCTGCTCCTCCCAGGTCTCCAGGTCGGAGGACGCGAGGCCCTCGGGCCGGACGACCAGAACGTCAAGGTCCGAGGCGGTGGAGGCATCCCCTCGGGCCACGGAACCGTAGAGCGATGCGTGAAGGGCCGGCACCTGCCACGAGCTGATGCTGTCGGCTAGTCGCGATCTGAGCAACGTGTCCGCCGAGGCGATCTCGAGGAGCGCTGGAACCAAGAGATGATCCCGGTTGAGGCGATACAGATTGGCTCGACCGGCTGGCTCGACGAGGACCAACCCCTGCGCGGCGAGCCGGAGCAAGGCTCGCAGAGTGGACGGATGACTGGATTCGCCCGCCAACTCGGCGACCCGACGCCCGGTGAGAGGCGCCTCCGTCCCGGCGAGCACGGCGATAGCCCCGGCGTCGATGGCCGGAAGCACCGTGGCGAGGGGGCGGGACAGATCCATCCGCTCAGTATGGACCAATAGTGGTCCATATGGATCATTTTTGGTCCATATGGACCGGCTTGCCGTCTGGCTGAAACGCAGCAAGCGCGCGGGGGTGGCCACGCTCACTTAGGGTGGGGCGAGCAAGCCACCGGGCGCGCCCGCCGGTGAACCGCGACGTGAGGGGCTGACTCTTGAGGCGGACGTGTCCCGAGTGCGGTGCCGAAAGCGCGCAGGGGGTCGTCTTCTGCCCCGACTGCGGCGAAATGCTCCCCGCCCACGATCGCGGCGCCGCCCCGCCGGGCCCGATCACTTCGCCCGTGAGCCCGCCGCCGACATCGGTCCCGAGCGCCGCACCTCCCGCTCCTCCCGTTGCCCCCGGCGCACGCCCGTCGGGCCCGTCCCGCGGGCCCGGACCAGGTGGTACGCCGCAGCCGCCACCCCCAGGACCCGTCATCCGGATCCCCGGGCGCCGCCGACCCGTGCCCTCAGCGACCGGCCAACCGGGCGGTTTTCCCGGCTTCCCCGGCTTTCCGGGAGGTCCGGGAGGGTCAGGCGGTCAAGGAGCCCAGGGACGCCCGGGACCCTGGGGCGGTCCCGGCGCAGGGCCGCCCGGCTACCCGTTCCCGGGCGGCGGCGGCCGGCCCCGTCGTCGACGTGGCGGTTGCGGCACGATGCTGCTGCGCTTGCTCCTGCTAGCGCTCCTCATCCCCGCGCTGCTGATCGTGGTGCCGTTCCTGATCGCCAGCTGGGGCGGCCTCGACGGAGCGTCCCCGCCAAGCGCCGCCAGCACCACGGCCAGCTCCACTCTGACGGCTGCACCCTCGGCCGGTGCCGCCACCCCCACGTCACCCGTGCGACTCGACGCGACGGCGTGCCCCACCGCGCAGGCGCCGTACCCGGTCGTCGCCGTCGGGCCCCGCACCAGCTGCTCGTTTGCCGCGGACACCCGGCTGGCCTATGTGAACACCACAGCAGCCAGGACCTCCCCGACAGCCACGACGTCCCCGGCAGCCACGCCAGCCACGGCCTCCGGAACATCAGCGGGCTCCGGGCCAGCCGCGGCATCGGTCGCGCCCGTGCAACTGACCGTGTTCAGCGTCGCGAGGGGCGAGAACGTGTCGCTGACCTGCGAAGGGACGTCGGCGCTGGTGACCTGCGCCTCGACCGACGGCGCGAAGGTCTACCTCTCGACGCGCCCGCTGGGCTAGGGATCGGTCGCGAGCTCACGAGCCGGGTGATGTGGAACGTTCGTCCTGGAGCACGGTTGAACTGTGGCCTGCGCGGGCACAAGGGGGGTGAACACAGGCAACCCGAGACCCGGGCCGACGATGGAGCGCAGATGACGCAAGCACCCCCGACCAGCCCGTTGCCCGGCGAGGAGCCCCTGCCGGGGGTGTCCCCGGCGTACGGCGTACCGGCCGGGTCGCCCGACCTGACCACGGCGCAAGAGCAGGCGCATGGGCAGGCCGACCCGATGACGCCGCAGGCCACGACGCCGGGACAGGCGACGTTCGGGGTGCCCGCCTCGCCGGTGCCGCCGCTGGGTCCGCCGCCGGCCGCCGCCCCAGGCGCCTCCAGCGGTTCGGACGCTCCGCAGGACGACAAGGCCAAGCTGCTGCCGTTCTACCTGGTCTGCGACGTGTCCTACTCGATGGTCGAAAGCGGCGCGTTGGAGGAGTGCAACCGCATCCTGCCGTCGCTGGTGCAGGCGCTGGAAAAGGACCCCATCATCTGCGACAAGGTGCGCTTCGGGGTGGTCGACTTCTCCGACGACGCCCGCGTGCTGCTGCCGCTGTGCGACCTGCTGGAGCAGACCAGCCTGCCCAACCTGGTGGGACGCAAGAACACGAGCTACAAGGCGGCGTTCGACCTGCTCAAGGCCGAGATCGAACGGAACGTGACGCAGCTGAAGGCCGATGGCTACCAGGTGCACCGGCCCGCGGTGTTCTTCCTGTCCGACGGCGCGCCGACCGACCCGCCGGCGGAGTGGACGGCCAGTTTCGAGGCGCTCACGGCGTACGACAAGGCCAGCGGCACCGGCAACCGCATGTATCCGAACATCATCCCGTTCGGCCTGCAGGGCTGTGACCCGCAGGTGTTGCAGCAGGTCATCTACCCCAAGAACCCGCCGGAGCGGGCCATGCGGCTGTTCCTGGCAGAGCAGGACCAGACCCCTGCCTCCGCCGTCACGAAGATGGCCAAGCTGCTCGTGGCCAGCGTCATCCAGTCCGGCAGCGGGCTGGCGGCCGGCGGCACCGGAATCGTCCTGCCTAAGGCGGAGGACGGCGTGAAGTCTTTCAGCGCGGACGATGACGTCTTCCTCTGACCCGGTGGCCGGCGGCGACGACCCGTTGACGGGCGGCGACGACCCGTTGGCGGGCGGCGGCGACGACCCGTTGGCGGAGCCGGCGCAGATCGTCACGCGGTTAAGCCCGGACGGGGCCGCCACCGTAGGCCCCCGGCTGCCCGGGTCGGGCGCTGCGCCGACGACGGACCCCACGACCAAGACCGATACCGACTCGGACGCCGGGTCGGTCGAGGCAACGGCTGGCCCAGCCGACGCCGCCGCGGCCCCGCCGCCGGTCACGGCGGGCGCCTTCACGGCGTACAGCATTGGCGACCCAGGGCGCGCCTTCACCCGCACCCGCCCCGCGCCCGCCGTCGATCGCGGGGTGGTCCACGACACGGTGATCGACGCGGCGGTCATCTGCGACCCCGGCGGCACCGAGCGGCTCGTGCTGCGGGGGGCGTCCGGGCGGGGGCTGTCGCACCAGCAGTACGGCGACCCGCGGCAGGATGACATCGCCTACACGATCAGCCCTGACGGGGTACGCCTGGTCTGTGTTGTTGCCGATGGCGTCTCCTCCGGGGCGTGGTCGCACGTCGCGGCGCGGATCGCCACCGAGGAGGGCGCGGCGCACGTGGCGAAGCTGGCCGCGACCACGGACCCGGCGCAGATCGACTGGCACGGGGTGCTCACCCATCTCGCCGACCGGATCATCGATGCCGCCACCACCCTGCCGGGCGGCGCGGCTCTCTCGGTGGACGCCACCGCACCGCAGGTCGCGGCCGTCATGGCGACCACCATCGTGATCGGGGTCGTGGGCATCACGCCGGGCGCCGATGGCACGCACCGCCTCACCGTGGTCCGGCACGGCGACACGAGCGCCTGGCTCCTCGACGACGAGGACGGCTGGGTGGCGCTCGGGGACGTCAAAAACGCCGGCGCCGTGATCGCCGAGTCGGCGACCGCGTGCCTGCCGCTGGTGCCGGCCGACGCGCCGGTCGTGGTCGAGTCGACGCTGGGGGCGGATTCGGCGTTCCTGCTGCTCACCGACGGTATCGGCGACCCCCTCGGGTCGGGGCGCGGCGAGGTCGGGGCGGTCCTGGCGCGGCAGTGGGCTCGGCCGCCGCACCCGATCGAGTTCGCGGCGCAGGTGTGCTTCGGGCGCAAGACCTACGACGACGACCGCGGCGCCATCGGCATCTGGCCGGTGCAGGCATGACGGCCGCCCCGGGCGAGGTGATCCAGAAGTCGGCCCTCGGCGCCCTGGAGTACATCGCCGAGGGCGGCCAGGGTCGGATCTACCGGTGCCCCGCGCTGCGTCTTCCCGACTACGACGGGCCGTTGGCGTACAAGGAGTTCAAGCCCGGGCAGCTCTCCCCGGCCGGGCTGGAGGCGATCATCGGGGTGCGCAGCCGCCTCGACGACGCCACCCGCCGCCGACTGGACGCCCTGACCACCTGGCCGATCCGGCTGGTGACCGAAGGGGGCGTCATCGGGCTCCTGATGCCGCTGATCCGCGACCAGTTCGTGCACGTGGGGCCGTCCCTCACGGGGTCGCTGCTGCGTAAAGAGCGGGAGATCCAATACCTATTCCTGGCGGCCGAGCGGGTGCAACGGCTCGGGTTCCCGCGTGTCAACCTCTACCAGCGGTACGCCGTGTGCCTGAGCCTGGCCGAAGCGTTCGCGATCCTGGGCGCGAACAACGTGGTGTATGGCGACTTCAGTGCGAAAAATGCCCTGTTCAGCGTGGGTCCCGGCCGGCGTGACGCCGCTGCCGTGCTGGTGGACTGCGACGCCGTACGCGTCAAGGGCACGATGTCCGCCGTACCGCAGTTGAACTCCCCCGACTGGGAGCCCCCCGGCCAGGAGGGGCGCCAGCTGACCACGCAGACCGACCTCTACAAATACGCCCTGTTCGTGCTCCGCTGCCTGAGCCCGGGGCCGCAGGCGTCAACCGCTCGAGACCCCCGCCGCGTCGACGACATCCTCGACAGCCGCGGCCAGGCTCTGCTGCGCGCGGCGCTTGGCACCGACCCGTCGGCCCGGCCGCCGGCGACGGCGTGGGTGGACTACTTCGCGGGTCGGTTAGCTGCTAACGGCCCCCCACCGGCCCCGGTCGCTTTGGCCTCGGCGGCACCCGACGTACCGGTGGCGCGGGCCGACCCGGGAGGATGGCAACGTTCGCCGACGGGGGAATGGGTGCGGGTCCGACGATCCTGAAGGCCAGCAGTCTGGGGGAGCCATGACGAAGGCATCCCGAAGGCCAGCAAGGATCGAACGGCCGAACCGAGGACCAGGCCTTGCAAGAATGCATGCTGCATAGTTTGATGAGCTCGTGTCCCTGGACCCAGGCTCGCAGGACGAGGCCGACCTGCTCCGGCATGGGGCCAACGTGCTGCGGGCCCTGGCTCGCCACATCGACAGCGACCTGTCGTTTGCCGCGTTCGAGTCCCCGCTGGACCATTCCTCGGCCCGGGACACCCTCACGCTGTTGGCCTGGCACGAGCCGACCCCACTACCCGACCTGGAGCAGGCACTCGGGCTGTCGCAGTCGGCCGCTGTGCGGGTGGTGGAACGGCTCGTCGAGGCCGGCCTGGTGGATCGAGGGCGCCGAGGGGCGGGGGATCGGCGGGTGTGGCTCACGCTGACCGCTTCGGGACGCGCCGCCGCCGATGCGCTCACCAGCGTCGCGAGCGATCCGGTGATGGCGCTGGTCGGGCGCGCATTACCCAGCGCCCGCGGCCGAGCGGATTTCGTCCGCGCCCTAGACGCCATCGCCCGCGAGGCCGTGCGGGTCAGCCCGGCCCTGGAGCCGGCTCGTTTTTGCCGCACCTGCGCGGTACAGAACTGCCTGGCCGGGGGGCTTCCCTGCCCCAGCGCGCAAGCCTGTCACGAACGATCGGAGGGACTTCACCCATGAATCGCATCCCTGTGACCCCGCCGAGCGGGGGTCCGCGGCGCACCCCGTCGGGTCGACTGCGGCTCCTGCTGCCTGGTGTACTCCCAGGCGCCGGCCTCGCCTGCGCCGTACTCCTTGCCGCCGCCCTTGCCGGCTGCGCCGCCACCCCCACCGCCGACCCGACGGCCGCAGGATCCTCGACAGCCACGCCCAGCGCGACCAGCGCGACCAATGCGGCCAACCCGAGCCTGCCCGCCGGGGCGGTCGTCGAAGAGGAGCCCGGGGAACCCATCGGGATCGCCGACGTTGGCGGGAAGGCCTGGCTGGGGCTTAACGGCGCCGGACAGGTCCGCACCGGGGAGGGTGGGCGGGTCGCGGTGGGCTCGCACCCGCTCCGGCTCTCGGCGGCACCTGAGGGCGGAGTGTGGGTCAGCGTCTTCGGGGATGGCGCGCTGGTCCGCCTTTCCGCCCAGGGCACGGTGCTGCGCCGCGTACCGTTCGGTGCCACCGGACGCCCGGAAGGCATCGCCAGCAGCGGGTCCGAGCTATGGGTGGTCGACGAGCGCGCCAAAGAGGTGGCCAAGCTAGATAGCGGCACGGGAGCGCCCGTGGCCCGGTATCCGGTCGGCGCCGAACCGCGGCTGCTCGCCCTGGGCGAGACGATGGTGTGGGTGAGCGGGTACGGCGACGGCAGCCTCACCGGCGTACACCGTACGACGGGCCGCATTGGCCCCACCCGCGCCGGGGTCTGCCGTGGTCCGCAGGGTGTCGCGGTGGCCGCGGGGACGGTCTGGGTGGCCTGTACCGACGATCACGTGCTCCTCGCACTGTCCGCGACCGACCTGGCCGAGCTGGCCCGCTTCCCGCTCAAGGACGCGGATGCCGTGACGGCCAGCGGGAATCGGGTGTACGCCGTGGGGCAGAGTGGCCCGACTGTCCTGGTGGTCGACGCCGTAGGACGCGCGGAGCTGGGCCGGGTGCCGCTCGGCGGGTACCCCGCGGTGGGCGACGGCAACGTTGATGCGGCGGTCGTCGCTGATGCCCTGGTGGTCACCCATCCGGAAGCGCGACGCGTCTGGCGGGTGCCGCGCAGCGCCCTCCCCGCCTCCCCGTGACGCCCGCTGGGCGCCCCGGTCATGCTTCCATGCCGGTCCTGCGTCACGGGTCCCCCGCGACGGGATGCGGCACACGGGGCGAGCCCGGCGTGATGGCAGGCGCGTTGGGTGGCAGAGTCGCCGCATGGATGTGACCCTCCGATCGCCCGAGGTCGGCGACGCTGAGGCGCTCGGCGACTTGCTGAGGCGCAACCGCGCGCATTTCGCCACCGGTCAGCCAGTACGGCCGGAGGGTTACGACTCCACGGCCAGCCAGGCCACCGTCATCGCCGAGGCGCAGCGCGCGCGGGACAACGGAGCGGCGGCCATGTTCCTGATCGAGACCGATGGCCGGCTGGTGGGCAAAGCAGACCTGAACTCCGTGATCCGTGGGGCGTTCCAGTCGGCCAGCGTGGGCTATCTCGTTGACGAGGCGTACACCGGTCGTGGCGTGGCCACCGCCGCGCTGCGACTGCTGGTGCGCCATGCCTTCGACGCGCTGAACCTGCACCGCCTGCAGGGGGAGACACTCGTGGACAATCTCGCCTCTCAGCGAGTGCTCTTGAGCTGTGGATTCGTGCACTACGGCACCGCGCCGGACTACTTGCGGCTACAGGGTCGCTGGCAGACAAATGCGCTCTACCAGCTCATCAACCCGGCCTGGCGGGAGCCGGGGGGCACCGGCTAATCACCGGCTCCGCGTCACCATGGTGCGAGCCGGCAGGGGGTTCTCAGGGCCCGGCCGCAAGAGCCCTGAGGATGTCGGACAGGGCGTCCGGGCGGCCATTGCGTCACCCTAATCGCGACGCGTAGAGCCCTTGCTCTGAGCATGAAACTGACCCGGAGAGCGGTCATGCCGCCCTGGTCGAGCTTCGACGGCCGGTGCGGGGTCGCTGGGTGGTCGGACCTCCCGACGTAACTGTAGATGAATCCGTCTACAGTCACCTATCATCGCGAGCATGGCCGAAACGACAACGATCCGCATCAGCCGGGACACACATGCGCGAGTGACCCGGCTGGCGGCCGAACGACACGAAACGATCGACGAGACGGTAAGCCAGGCGATCCGGGCGCTTCGCCAGGACGCGATGGCGCGGGACCTTGCCGGGGAACTCACCGACGACGAGGTGTCGTGGCTCGATGCTGACGCCGGGTGATGTCGTCGAGGTGGATCTAGGGATGCCGGCCGGCAGCGAGGCCGGACTGCGTCGACTCGCGGTCGTCGTCACGGCTCGACGCATCCTGCGTGGCGGGCCGAATGTCGTTCAGGTCATCCCGCTGACCCGCACAATTCGGTCCGGCGGCTCGGAAGTGCTCATCGCGCCGGATGATGGCAACGGCCTCGACGGGCCGTCCGCCGCGCAGTGCCAGCATCTCAGGTCAGTCGCCACGACGCGGATCCAGCAGCGTCGAGGCAACGTCGGCCCGCTGGTCCTCGCCGAGCTTCGCGAAACCGTCGCGCTCCTGCTGGATCTCTAATCCGAAAATGGAAGGTGACCACACGGTTGGCCACGTCGTGAGGTGCGGGTTCGTGGTCAGGCGGCCGGGCTGAGGGTGACGCTGTAGCCCAGGGCGTTCAGGCCGCGGATGTGGTTACGGACGGCGCGTTGGGTGCCGACGCGGTTGGTGTAGT
>Ga0209793_1001106_pt1 | contig 19610 bp, 17 predicted proteins | sample EBPBio122009_DNA_FD_185863 | JGI IMG/M metagenome (GOLD analysis project Ga0209793, IMG submission 185863) | Wastewater treatment Type I Accumulibacter community from EBPR Bioreactor in Madison, WI, USA - Reactor 1_2/2/2009_ DNA (SPAdes) (version 2) | ecosystem: Engineered > Bioreactor > EBPR >... | reverse complement strand
AGTTTTCCGTCCAGCCAGAAGGATGTGTTGCGGCAGCAGATGTCGCAGTGGGCGGTTGAGTTGTTGACGCCGCCAAGGCCGCAATGCTCGGTCGGCGCGTCGAAGACGTTGCGGCCGATCGCAACCAGCACGGTTCCGTATTTGGATTCCGAATCCATGCCGATCGCGCCCCAGTCGGCGCGTTCGTCAGTCCCCCAGCCGGCATGCGAGAACCGGTAGGCGCCGTCGTCGCCGTGGCCGTCGAGATAGGCCTGCAGGAGGTAGGCGTCGGAACCGCCCTCGATCTTGACGATCTTGCCCTTCTCGAGCGTCATCTTGACCCGGTTCTGCGCATAGCGCCACAGGCCGAGCAGCACGTCGCCCGGCTCGACGACATAGACGCCCTCGGCGCTGTCCTCGAGCGGAGCGCAGGCGACCATGCCCGACGGCCAGTGGTCCCAGCGGCCCTTTTCGTCGGCGATGCCGCACTGATAGGCGCCCTTGCGGCCGTCCTTGCGCATCACATAGTCGGACCCCGCCGCCGAGGTGACCCGGATTTCCTTGGCCTCCTGCATCATCTGCGCGCCGATCAGGCCGCGGCGGCGGATCGTTTCGTTGGGCAGCATGCGCTTCAACCCGGCGAAGGGTTCCTGCACCATCAGCACCCGGGCGCCGGCCTTGAGCGCGTCGTTCGACGTGTCGGTGTACATCCACGAGCCGATGCCGCGCGGCAGCATCGACATGCCCAAGATCATGTCGGCGTTGCGCCAGGCGGCGCGCACGAGTTTGTCGTCAAGCATCTGGTCGCCTTGCGAGGTCATCACATAGGCGTTGGCGCCGAGCGTGCGCGCGGCGGCGAAGGCGGCCGGCGCATATTCGGGCCGCACGAAGCGGGGGTCGGTGAAGATCAGGACGTTTTCGCCGGCCTGGACCTTGCAAAGTTCAAGCTCGATCCGGAACGCGTCGACGAGATCGGCGGATGAAAAGTCCATTATGCGTGCTCCTTCTGGAATGCGGGCAGGTCGAGGGCGCGCCAGCAGCGGACCCTTCGACCGGGTTCGATTTCGGTTAGCGGCTGCGGGTCGCGGCATCCGCCCGTGGCGAAGGCGCAGCGGCCGGCAAGCCGGCAGCCGGGGCCGGACGCGGCGACAGCCTCGCCCTTGAGATGTTCGCGCGGGCCGGCGCTGACCGCCGAGAACAGGGCGCGGGTGTAGGGATGCAACGGCCGCTCGAACAGCGCGCCGCGCGAGGCTTCCTCGACCACCTGGCCCATATACATGACGACGACGCGGTCGGCCGCGCCGCGAATGACGCGCAGGTCGTGCGAGACGAGCATGAAGGCGGTGTCGCGCTTGCGCTGCAACGCGCGCAGCATGTTGAGCACCTGCCCGCGCACCGACATGTCGAGGGCCGCCGTCGGCTCGTCGAGGAAGATCATCGCCGGCTGCGGCGCCAGCGCGCGCGCCACCGCGGCGCGCTGGAGCTGGCCGCCGCTCATCTCGTGCGGGTAAAGGTGCAGGAACCGATCGCCCAGCTCGACGTCGAGCAACAGCTGGCGCGCGCGGTCGCGCTGCTCGGCGCGCGACAGGTCCGGCGTCAGCTGCATCGCGTCGATCAGCGTTTCCTCGATGGTGAGGATCGGATTGAACGAGGTCGCCGGGTTCTGGAACACCATCTGCAGTTTGGCGCGCAACGGCCGGAACTCGGCCTGCGTGATCGCCTGGATTTCGGCGCCCTCGAAGCGGATCGAGCCGCTGTCGAGATCGATCAGCCGCAAGATCGCGCGGCCGAGCGTCGATTTGCCCGAGCCGCTTTCGCCGACGACGCCGAGCGTCTCGCCGCGGTCGAGGAAGACGGTGACGTCGTCGAGCGCGGTCATCCTGCGCCCGCCGCGCCGCAGCGCGAACGTCTTCACCGCGCCCCGGACCTCGATCAGACGGGTGCTCATGGCGCCTCCGGGAAATGGCAGGCGACGAGCCGTCCCGCATGGGAACGCGGCTCCGGCCTGTCGGCCCGACACCGGTCCCGCGCCTTGACGCAGCGCGGCGCGAAGGGGCAGCCGGACGGACGCTGGCGCAGGTCGGGCGCGCGACCGGGTATGAACGGAAAGTCGCCGTCGCCCGGCTCGGCGCAGTCGAGCAGCGCCGCGGTGTAGGGATTGGCGGGCGACGACAGCACCAGGTCGGCCGGGCCGTCTTCGAAGACGCGGCCGGCATACATCACCACGACGCGCGAGCAGAGCCCGGCGATCTGGCCGATCTCGTGGGTGATCAGCATCAGCGCCGCGCCGGTTTCGTCGGCCACCGCCCGGATCAGGTCGAGCACCTGCAGCTGGATCGTCACGTCGAGACCCGATGTCGGCTCGTCGGCGATCAAAAGATCGGGGCGGCAGGTCAGGGCCATGGCGATCATCGCCCGCTGCGCCATGCCGCCGGAATATTCGTAGGCGTAGAGGTTGGCGCGATTGGCGGCGTCGGGAATGCCGGTCGCCTCAAGCGCCGCCACGGCCGCCGCCCACGCCTGTTCGCGGCTGCCGCCATTGTGGCGCAGATGCACGTCGGCGATCTGCCGGCCGACGGTGAGAAGCGGGTTCAGCGAATGCGGCGCGTTCTGGAACACCATCGCCATGCGCCGGCCGCGGATGGCGCTCATCTGCGCCTCGGAGGCCGACGCCAGGTCCTCGCCGTCGAAGCTGATGGCGCCGGAGGTGATCTCGGCGGTGGGCGGCAGCAGCCGCATCGCCGCGATCGACGACACGGTCTTGCCCGAGCCGCTCTCGCCGACGATGGCGACGCGTTCGGAGCGGCCGACGCTGATCGAGACCTGGTCCAGCGCGTAGACCGATTGGCGCCCCTGGCGGAACCTGACGCTCAAATCCCTGATGTCGAGCAGTGCGGTCATGTGCGGCGCGCCCAGATCGATTGCAGGATCGTCGAGGAGGCGTTGAGCAGCCACACCGACAGGAACAGGGCAAGGCCGGGGAAGATCGACAGCCACCATTTGCCGAAGACCATGTAATTGGCGCCGAGCTGGATCATCGACCCCCATTCCGGCGTCGGGATCGGAACCCCGAGGCCGATGAAGGACAGGCCGGCGATCATCTGCACCGCATAGGCGCACGACAGCGGCAGTTGGGCGAAGACCGGCGTCATCGCGTTCGGCACGATGTGGCGGAAGATGACCCGCATCGGTCGGTTGCCAGCCACCTTCGCCGCCTGCACATAGTCGATGTCGCGCAGCGGCACGATCACCGAGCGGACCATCTTGGCGTAGACCGGCACGTTGTAGATCGCCACGACGAGAACGACGCTGGTCAGCGAGTTGCCTGCCGCGGCGATGAACGCCATGCCGAACAGGATCTGCGGAAACCCCTGGATGACTTCGGACAGGCGCGAGACGACGGCGTCGGTCCAGCCGCCGAAATAACCCGAAATGGCGCCCAGCGGCACTCCGACGAGCACGCCCAGGAGCACCGACGACAGCGCCAGGGTGAAGTCGGTGCGGATCGCGTAGATGGTGCGCGAAAATACGTCCATGCCGTTGTTGTCGGTGCCGAACAGGTGTTGCAGCGACGGCGCCGCAAGCTTGGCCAGCGGGTTCGGCTTGATAGGGTCCTGCAGCGGCAGCAGCGGCGCGAGCAGCCCCAAGACGATGATCGCGGCAAGCGCCCCGAAGACGATGGCGACGCGCCAGCCGCCATTGCGGTCGATGGCGCGGCGGAACAGCGAGGGGCGGGCAGGCGCGATGTCGACGGCGCTCATGAGCTCGCCCTCGCGCGCGGGTCGATGACGCCGTTGACGATGTCGGCCGCCATGTAGAGGAACAGGTAGAACGCGGTCGTGAACAGCACGACGCCCTGGACCGGTTCGTAGTCGGAATGGCTCATGGCGTTGACCGCGTAGAGCCCGAGGCCCGGCCAGGTGAACACGACTTCCACCAACACCGTTCCCGAGATCAGGAAGCCGTAGGTCATCGCGATCATGGTCAGCACCGGCGCCGCCATGTTGAGCAGCATGTAGCGGCGGATGGTGCGGTCCGGCATGCCGAAGGCGCGCGCCGAGCGGATATAGTCGGACGCCATGATTTCCTCGGTCCGCGCCCGGGTGATCTGGAAGATCGAGGGGCATGTCGTGATCGCAAGCGCGACGACCGGCATCACCAGATGCGCCAGCGCCGAGCCGAACGCGGCAAGGTTGCCGGCCAGCAGCGTGTCGATCGTCATCCAGCCGGTGACGACGGGCAGATCGCGATAGGCCTCGTCGATGCGGCCAAGCGGGGCCGGCAACCATTGAAGCTGCGCGAAGAATACGAACACCAGCAAGAGCGACAGCCAGAAACCGGGGAGCGAGACGCCGATCCGCGCGATGGCGTCGGCGAACCAGGCGAACCAGCCGCGCGGATTGCGGGCCGCGGCGATGCCGGCGGGAACCGCCCAGGCGACGCCGAGCAGCAGCGCCAGCGTCGACAGTTCCAGCGTCGCCGGCGCCCGGTGCAGGAGGTCCTCAAGCACCGGCGTCTGCGTATAGCGCGAGACGCCGAGATCGCCGGTCAGGACATTGCCGAGATAGGTCAGATATTGGTCCCAGATCGGCCGGTCGAGCCCGAGCCGCTGCACCGCCGCCTGGAACTGGTCTTCGGTGTAGCGCGGCCCCAGCAGCAGATAGACCGGGTTACCGATCAGCCTGGTGACCGTGAACGTGATCAGCGACACGATCCACAGCGACAGCGCCAGGCCGCCGAGGCGCTTTGCCAGAAATTTGATCCAGTGGCGGGTGCTGTCCATGACCGTTGGCATGCGTCGGGTGAGAAAATGGCGGGACCCGCCGGGGCGGGTCCCGCAAGCGATTACTGGGCGCGCTTCAACGGCCAGTACCAGAGCAGGTTGTCGGGCAATTGGACATAGCCCTCGATATTGTCGCGCATGGCGATCTCGAACGGCATGTCGACAATGGCGATCGTCGGCATGTCCTCGATCAGGATCTTCTGGTAGTCTGCGGCCAGCGCCTTGCGTTCGGCCGGATCGACCGCGACGCCGAGCTTGGTGATGGTCTCGTCGAGCTTCGGATTGCTGTAGCCCATCCAGTTGGCGACGGCCTTGGTCTTGAAGAACAGCTCGCCGGTGTAGCCGGCGTCGTCGACATACCAGAGCAGGTCGCGCATCCACGCCTGGTGGCTGAGCTTGCCCAGGCCTTCCGCGAACACCGATGCGGGCTGCACATTGATGGTCATGTCGACCCCGGCCTTGGAGAACGCGTCCTTCAGGACGACCGCGATCTGCTGGGCGGTGGGGTTGCCGTCGTCAATGTCGAGCGTGAAGGCGAAACCGTTCGGATGGCCGGCTTCGGCGAGCAACTGCTTGGCCTTGTCGATGTTGGTCGAGACGGTCCAGAGCGCCGAATCATGGCCCTGGCCCTCGACCGGGATCGGACCCTTCGACGCGTGGCCGGCGCCCGCGAACAGGCCGGCGACGATGTCGTCATAGGGAACCGCCCAGGCAAGCGCCTGGCGAACCTTGGCGTTGTCGAAAGGCGCCTGCGTCGTGTTGAAACCGAACAGCATCTGGTTGCGGGTCGGCACCGAGACGATCTTCACGCCGGGCGCGTCGCGTAGCAGGTTGATCTCGTCGTTCGACAGGTCGCGGGCGATGTCGACCTCGCCGTTCTTGAGCAGCAGCGCCCGGTTGGCCGACGACGGAACGGTCTTCAGGACGACATTGTCGAAGAACGCCTTGCCGTCCCAGTAGGAGGGGTTGGCGGCGAGGCGCATCTCGACGCCGGGCTGCCATTCGGCGACCGAATATTCGCCTGAACCGGGGCTGTTCTTGGACAGCCACTTGGCCGCCCACGGGTCGTCGGCTGTGTGATGTTCCTTGGCGACGGCCGCCTCGATCGGCGCCTGGCTCTGGTCGCGGAAAAGGGCGAAGAACCATGGCGATGCCTGAGAAAACGTTATCTCAACCGTGCTGGCGTCGATCGCCTTGACGTTTTCGATGTGGGCGGTGTTGACGTTCCAGTCGGTGCCGGCCTTGGTGCCGCGGGCCCGTTCGACCCAGTAGAGCACGTCGTCGGCGGTGACCGGCTTGCCGGAGGCGGTGAACTTGGCGTCCTTGCGCATCTTCAGCGTCAGGACCTTGTTGTCGCCGCTCCAGGTCCAGCTTTCGAACGCGGAGCCTTCGACCTTGGCCGTGTCGGCGAGCGCGTAGCCCTTGCCGGTGTCGGCCCATCCGTAGCGGAAAAACTGGTCGAGGACGTTGTAGTTGACTTCGTTCGAGCGCTGGAATTGCGAGAATGGCGGATCGAGGGTCTCGATTTCGCCTGAAATCGCAATTGTCAGCGTTTGCTGCGCGAAGGCCGCCGAACTCCAGGCGGTGGCGATCGCGAGCGCGGCGCCTGCTATTGGTCTAAACATTGCCGAATCTCCCTTTTCGGTTTGAGTGATGAACGTTGCCCTGGGCGTTGGCTCCGCATGAGGCGCGGACGACCAGTTGCGTGTCCAAGGTTTCCGTGCGCGCGGGGCGCGCCGGATCCGCCAGGCGGTCGATCAGCAGGCGCGCGGCGCGCCTGCCGAGTTCGTCGACCGGCTGGGAAATCGTCGTCAATGGCGGGTTGAGCGACATCGACCAGGGAAAGTCGTCGAAACCCACGATCGCGATGTCGTCGGGAATGACCTTGCCGATCGAATGAATGTAGTTGAGCGCGCCGATCACCATCTCGTTGTTGGCGACTAGCATCGCTGAAGGCGGGTTGCCGAGGTCGAGCAGCCGGGCGGCGAGTTCGCGGCCGCTGTCCATCCGGTAGTCGCCAAACACGGTAAGGTCGGCGCGCGGCTCTATGCCGGCGTTCTGCAGCCCGGCCAGATAGCCGGAATGGCGCTGCCTGGCCGACGACAGCCGATGCGGGCCGCCGATGAACGCGATGTCCTTGTGGCCAAGCCTGGCCAGATGTTCCACCGCCACGACCACTGCTTCGAAATTGCGCGAATGGACGGTGTCGACGTCGAGGTTCTGCATCGCCCGGTCGACCACGACGACTGGGAAGCCGCCGGCGACGACGCTGGACAGCGTGTCGGGACTTTCGTCGGCCGGGGCGATCACCAGGCCGGAAACGCCTTCCTCGAGCATGATGCGAACCAGCTTTGCCTCGCGGGCGACGTCTGCGTCGGAATTGGCGACGATAAGGGTCGCATCCTGGTCCGCGAATTCCTTCTCTACGGCGCGCAGCAGGCGAGTGTAGAACGGGTTGGAAATGTCGGAGAAGATCGCCCCGATCAGGCGTCCGCCGGCGCCGCGAAGACGGCGGGCGGAACGGTTGGGAACATAATTCAGTTCTCGCGCCACCCTGAGCACGCGCTCGGTCATCTCGCTGTCGACCGGTTGGCCGTTCAGGACCCGCGAAACCGTGGGCACCGATACGTTCGCCAGCCGAGCCAGATCGCGGATCGTCGTCATTATTCCTCCTGAGAAAACGTTATCTCAAGCGAAAACGAATTGCAATGCGTGGTTTGGCGAAACGCCTACGGCTTGGTTTTCGGAGCCGGCCGGCCCCGATCGTCAGGCCGGCCCTGCGCCTGCGCTCGGGCGCAATTGTGCGTGTCGCCCGCCGTGTGGCGAGCCACGAGGGGGACGTGTCGGGTTCGATCGGGCAGTGGCGCGGGCGGTCGGAACCCGGCAGCCTCGCTAGGACGTCACCCCATCATGCTGGTCGGCAGATAGAGCGCGATCGCCGGAAAAATCACCAGCAGCGCCAGCGCCACCAGCATCATCACCCAGAACGGCACGATGCCGGTGTAGATGTCGCGCATCGACATGTCGCGGGCGACGTTCTTGACCACGAACACATTCATGCCGACCGGCGGGCTGATCAGCGCCATTTCAAGCACGACCACCATGACGACGCCGAACCAGATCGTCAGTTCGCTCGATCCGGGCGCAAGGCCGAGCAGTTCGGGAATGCCCGACGCCTGGACGATCGGCAGCACGATCGGCAGCAGCAGCACCATCATCGCGAAACCGTCGAGGAACATGCCGAGGAAGATGAACACGCCAAGGATGACGATGAGCAGGGCGGGCGCGCCGAGGTTGGCTGCCTCGATCAGTTCGACGATGCCTTGCGGGATCTGCGCCAGCGAGATCAGCGGGCCGAAGACGTTGGCGCCGATGATCACCAGGTAGATCATCACCGTCGTGTATAGCGTGTCCTGGACCGCGGCGACGCCCTTGCGCCAGGAGAATTCGCGCCGTGTCAGCGCCACCGCGAAGGTGAGGCCGGCGCCGACGCCGGCGGCTTCGACAGGCGTGAAGACGCCGCCATAGATGCCGCCGATGGTCAGCACGATGATGCCGAGCACCGGGCCGCCGCGCAGCATCGCCTTGAGTTTCTCGCGGCCGGTGAACTTGCGGCCGGGCGGGCAGAAATCGGGCCGCACATAGGAAATCACCAGGATCGCCAGCATGAACAGCCCCGCCAGCATCAGCCCCGGCAGCACGCCCGCCAGGAACAGCCGGCCGATCGATTCCTGGGTCAGGATGGCGTAGAGCACGAAGCCCGTGGACGGCGGGATCAGGATGCCGAGCGTTCCGCCCGCGGCGACGGTTCCCGCGCTCAGCCGCTGGTCGTAACCGTAACGTTTCATCTCCGGCAGGGCGACCTTGCCGAGCGTCACCGCGGACGCGACCGACGAGCCGCTGAGCGCGGCGAAGCCGGTGCAGCCGACGACGGTGGCCTGCGCCAGCCCGCCGCGCATGTTTCCCACCAGCGCGTTGGCCCCCGCATAAAGGTCGCGGCTCAGGCCCGCCGCGCCGGCGAGGTTGCCCATCAAGACGAACAGCGGGATCACCACCAGTTCGTAATAGGTCGCTGTGCTCCAGGTCTCCGACACGAAGGTGGAGACGGCGACGTTCCAGCCGCTGAAGATCGAGATGCCGAACAGTCCGGCGGCCATCATCGCGAACGCCACCGGCATGCGCAGGGCCATCAGGACGACGAGCAACCCGATCGAGAGATAGCCGATCATGGCGGGTGACATCACGAATTCTCCTCGTCCGGCGACGGCGCCAGTTGCGGTGCGGGCGGCAGCGCCAGGCCCGCCAGATGGAACGCTGCCTCGGCGACGAGCAGCACGGCGTTGGCGGCGCAGCCGATCGTCATGATCGCGAAGATCGGCGCGAAGGGCAGGGCGACCATATTGGTCGCCTCGCCGAACAGTGCGGCTTCGCCCGAACGCTCCCAGCAGCCCCAGGCGAGCACCAGCGAAAGCCCGGCGAGCGCGACCTTGATCAGCGCGTCGCGGATCGCGTTGACCCTGGCGCTGCCGAGACTGGCGAACAGGTCGACGGCGATATGGCTGTCGGCGCGGGTCGCTAGCGGCAGCGCGAGCATGACCACGACCGGCATGGTCACCTGCAGGATGTCGGGCGCGCTGAGGAGGGGGCGAAGAAACAGATAACGCATGCCGACATCGGCGAGCGTCACCGCGGCGACGAGCAGCAACGCCGCGCCCGCTACGAACGCCATGGCGACTGCGGCGCGATCAAGCCATTTCATCGTCCCCTCCATCGCGGTCTACTTCTTCAGGTCGGCAAGGATGGCGCGCGCGTCGACGCCCTGCTTTTCGAGGTCTGCGACCACCTGGTCGACGGCCTTGACCGACAGGTCGTTGAAGCGCGCCTTCTCGTCGGCCGACAGTTCGATGATCGACTTTCCGTCGGTCGAGCCGAAGATCTTGAGCGCCTTTTCGCCGAATGCCGTCAGGCCCGACGTGATCTGCTGGCCGAGCACCTCGCCGGTCAGCGGCTGGATCGCCGCCCGTTCGGCGTCCGACAGCCCGTTCCACGCGTCCTCGTTCATGACGATGAAGATCAGATTGACCATCAGCGGCAGATTGGTCGTCACATGGGCGGACACTTCCGACATCTTGAAGATCAGCAGCGAGTCGGCGCCCATGAACGCGCCGTCGACGACGCCGGTGCTCATCGCGGTGTAGACATTGTTGGCCGGCATCAGCACGGGCGTTGCGCCATAGGCCTCGACCGCCGCGGCGATCACCTTCGACGGCACCCGGATCTTCAGACCCTTGAGGTCTTCGGGGGTGCGGATCGGCTTTTCGCGCGACATGATCACGGTCGGCGCGGTCGTGCCCACGGCCAGCGGCACGGTGCGCTTGTATTCGTCGCGGAAATGCCTGTCCATGTTGGCCCACAGCATCGACGTCGCCTGCGCGCCGTCGGTCGCGATGCCCGGCAGTTCCAGCATCAGGTTCTTGGGGAACAGGGTCGAGGTGTAGCCCTGCAGGCCGAACGTCAGTTCGGCGATGCCGCGCACCGCGCGTTGATACTGCTCGGCCGGCCCCTGGCCCAGTTCGCCCGAAGGATACATGCGGATCTTGACCGAGCCGCCGGTGGCGGCGTCGACGTCATTGGCGAATTTCTGGAATACCGATTCGTGCAGCACGTAGTTCGGCGGCACGAAGGTCGCGAATTTCAGTTCCTTGTGCGCCTGCGCGAAGGCCGCGCCGGCGCTTGACGCCAGCAGCCCGGCCGCCAGGCCCATCGATAGTAGACGTCGTCTGTTCATAGTTTCCTCCCGTTGTCGTGGTTGCGATTCAGTCGTTTGGGTTCAGGCTGGGCAGGCGAAGCTTCGCCCGTCGCGCGCAGTCGATGGCGATCTGGTAGCCGGCGTCGGCATGGCGCATGACGCCGGTCGCCGGGTCGTTCCACAAGGTTCGCGCGATGCGCGTCCTTGCCTCGTCCGAGCCGTCGGCGACGAGCGCGATGCCGGAATGCTGCGAATAGCCCATGCCCATGCCGCCGCCATGATGCAGCGACACCCAGTCCGCCCCGTTGGCGACGTTGAGCATGGCGTTGAGCAGCGGCCAGTCGGACACCGCGTCGGAGCCGTCCAGCATGCCTTCGGTTTCGCGATAGGGGCTGGCGACCGAGCCGCTGTCCATGTGGTCGCGCCCGATCACCACCGGCGCCGAGAGTTCGCCGCGCGCCACCATCTCGTTGAAGGCGACGCCGATGCGGTCGCGGTCGCCAAGGCCGACCCAGCAGATGCGCGCCGGCAGGCCCTGGAAGCGGATATGGCGCTGAGCCTTGTCGAGCCAGTTGTGCAGGCCGGCGCTGTCGGGCAGCAGTTCGCGCACCTTGTCGTCGGTGCGGCGGATGTCCTCGGGATCGCCGGACAGCGCCACCCAGCGGAACGGGCCCTTGCCCTCGCAAAACAGCGGCCGCACATAGGCCTCGACGAAGCCGGGGAAGCCGTAGGCGTTGTCGACGCCGCCCTCATGCGCCATGGCGCGCAGATTGTTGCCGTATTCGAGCGTCACCGCGCCAAGCTGCTTGAATTTCAGCATGGCGCGCACCTGGCGCGCCATCGTCTGCTTTGCCGCCTTCACCACGCCGGCCGGGTCGGTCAGCGCCCGCTGCTCCCATTCGTCCACCGTCCAGCCGGCCGGCAGATAGCCGTTGAGCGGGTCGTGCGCCGACGTCTGGTCGGTGACGACGTCGGGCGTCACCCCGCGCGCCAGCAGATCGTCGAACAGGTCGGCCACATTGGCGCATACCCCGACCGAGATCGCCTTGCCCTGCTTGCGGGCGTCCTCGATCATCGCCAGCGCCTCGTCGAGATTTGCGGCGGCCTTGTCGAGATAGCCGGTGCGGATGCGGAAATCGATCTTGCTGGGCCGGCACTCGGCGACGATGGCGCTGAACCCGGCCATGGTGGCGGCCAGCGGCTGCGCGCCGCCCATGCCGCCCAGTCCGCCGGTGACGACGAGCCGCCCGGCCGGCGCCGAGTTGAAGTGCTTCTCGGCGATGGTGGAGAAGGTCTCGTAGGTGCCCTGGACGATGCCCTGGCTGCCGATATAGATCCAAGACCCCGCCGTCATCTGGCCGTACATCATCAGGCCCTTGCGATCGAGCTCGTTAAAGTGTTCCCAATTGGCCCAGTGCGGCACAAGGTTGGAATTGGCGATGAGCACCCGCGGCGCGTCGGCATGGGTGCGAAAAACCCCGACCGGCTTGCCCGACTGCACCAGCATCGTCTCGTCGTCCTGCAGCCGCTTCAGCGTCTCGACGATGCGGTCGAACGCGTTCCAGTCGCGCGCCGCGCGGCCGATGCCGCCATAGACCACCAGGTCGCCCGGCCGCTCGGCGACATCGGGGTCGAGATTGTTCATCAGCAGCCTGAGCGGCCCTTCGGTGCGCCAGCTGCGGGCATTCAGTTCGCGGCCGTGCGGCGCGCGGATGTCTCGGTGATTGGACAGTATCTTGCTCATGGTGTTTTCGTCAGATGGCTTTGGCGGCCCGCAGGCGGGCGAGTTTTTCGGCGTCGAGGTCGAGCAGGTCCGACAGGACTTCGTCGGTGTGCTCGCCCAGCATCGGCGTCGTCGGTTGCGCGATCGGCTCGCTGTCCGAGAACCGCACCGGCTGCGGCACCAGCGGCGAGGGGCCGAGACGCGAGTGGACGCCGGTCGCAATCAGCTTGCGCGCCTTGACGTGCTCGGATTCGGTCAGTTGCTTCAGGTTCCAGACCGGCGCGGCGGGGATGTTGGCGCCGTTGAGCAGGCCGACCGCCTCGGCCGCGCTGTGTTGCGTCGTCCATGCGGAAATCAGCGCGCGCAGTTCGAGGTCGTGGCGATTGCGCGCGCTGTTATCGGCGAAACGCGGATCGTCCGCCAGTTCCGGCAGGCCCATCAGCGCGCACAGCGCGCGGAACGAGCCTTGCGAGAAACACACCATGACGATGTCGCCGTCGCGGGTGGGAAAGGAATCGACCGGGTAGGTGACGGGATGGCGGTTGCCCACCGGCGTCGGGGTTTCGTTCAGGTAGAGCTGGCGGCTCAGTCCCGTCAGTTGCATCGACATCATCGCGTCGAGCATCGAGACGTCGATGTGGCGGCCGGGACCGCCGCGTGCGCGGTCGAACAATGCGGCGACGATGCCGAACGCGGCGAACATGCCGGTGCACACGTCGGCGGCCGACTCGCCGACCGCCGTCGCCGGCCCGCCGCGCGGACCGGTCACGCTCATCAGCCCGCTCATCGCCTGGATCACCAGGTCGAACGCCGGCAGGTCGCGCAGCGGCCCGTCCTGTCCGAAGCCGGAAATCGACGCATAGACGAGGCCGTCGTTGAGTTTGCGCGCCGAGGCGTAGTCGAGCCCGAGCCGGCTCATCACGCCCGGGCGGAAATTCTCGACCAGCACGTCGCAGTGGGGGATCATCGCCTTGATCAGCGCCGCGCCGTCCTTCGTCTTCATGTCGACGGTGACGCTTTTCTTGTTGCGGTTGAGCAGCATGAAATAGGCGCTCTCGCCGTCGCGGTAGGGACCGAAGGAGCGTCCCTCGTCGCCGCTGCCGGGCATTTCGATCTTGATGACCTCGGCCCCCAGATCGGCCAGCATCGAGGTGCAGAATGGCCCCGACATCACCCGCGACAGGTCAAGCACGCGAATGCCCTTGAGCAATTGGCGGCCGCTCATGCGATAGTCTCCCGAGATTCGATTTCGAGAACGATCTTGCCGACGGTGCGCCGCGACCGGAGGTCGTCCAGCGCCGCCGGCAACGCCTCCAGTCCGGCTCGGCTTTCGACCACCGGATCGACGGTTCCCGCCTTCGCCGCATCGACCAGCCGCGCGGTGACGCGCGCGAGCATGTCGACGTCCTCGACATGGTTCCAGTAGACGCCGACGGCGGCGGCGCGCTTCAGCAGCAGGCGGTTGCCGGCAAAGCGCGGGATCGCGCCCGATGCGAAGCCGACCACCAGCAACCGCCCGTCACGGGCGATGCAGCGCAGGCTCTGTTCGCCGATCTCGCCGCCCACCGGGTCGACGATGATGTCGGCGCCCGCCGGCGCGATTGCGCGCACGGCGTCGACCCAGTTCGGATCGGCATAGCTGATCGCGTGGCGGGCGCCGTGCCGTTTCGCCAAATCGAGTTTTTCGTCGCTGCCGGCGGTGGCGATGACGGTCGCGCCGTTGGCCGCCGCATATTGCACCGCCGCCAGGCCGACGGCGCCGGCCGCCGCATGGACCAGCACGGTCGCGCCGGGGCGCACGGTCGAGCATTCGCTCAGCGCCACGATCGCGGTGGTGTAGGAGACGGGTATCGCCGCCGCGCGGGCGAAGCCGATCGCGTCCGGCAGCGCGATCGGCATGTCGGCGGGAACCGCGACGCGTTCGGCGAAGCCGCCCCAGTTGACCTTGGTGGCGACGCGGTCGCCTGGCCGCCAGCGCGACAGTTCGGGCGCCGAGACGACGACCCCGGCGACTTCCTGGCCGGGCGTGAACGGACGCGGCGGCTTCACCTGATAGGCGTCGTCGATCATCAGGATGTCGGAAAAATTCAGCGCCGCGGCGCGAACCTCGACAATGATCTCGCCGGCCTTGGCGATCGGGTCGGCGAGTTCGCCGAACTGCAGCCCGCCCATGCCCCGGGCGTTCGAGATCCAGCCCTTCACGACGGCGATCCCGCGGGCGACGCGCCGCCAAGCAGAGCGTCGATTTCCCCTGCCGCGGCGGCGGCGCGCCTGCCCAGTTCCTCGACGCCGCGTTCGTCATAGCGCATCAGCGGCGCGGCGATGGCGACCGAGCCGACCGGCAGGCCGTTTGGCCAGCAGATGGCGGCGGCGACGCCGACGACGCCTTCATAGGTTTCCTCGCGCGACACCGCATAACCGAGTTGCTGGGCGCGTTCGGTGGCCTTGCGCACCGCGTCCGGCGTGGTCAGGCTTCCGCTGGCGCGTTTGCGCAGCGGCTGGGCAGTCAGCAGCGTCTCGCGGTCCGCTTCCGGCAATGCGGCCAGGATCGCGCGCGGCGCCGCGCCTTCCGTCAACCTGAATTCGGAACCGACATTCTCGAATACCCGCAATCCGTCGCGCCGGCTCTCGATCTGGTAGACGCAAACCGCCGTCGACCGCCGCTCGACATACTCGGTCAGGATGACGGTTTCCTGGGTGGCGGCGGCGATCCGCTCCAGAACCGGCTGCGCCAGTTCCGCCAGATTGAACTGCGCCGAGGCGCGCCGCCCCAGATCCATCGCGGCAGGTCCCAGCCGATAGCGTCCGGACGACGACGCCTGCGTCAGATAGCCGGTGTCGCAGAGATAGCGGACGAGGCGGCTGGTCGTCGATTTCGTGAACCCGTGTTCGCGCCCCAGTTCGGCCTGCGTCCAGCTTGGCGATGTGGCCGAAAAGGAGTCGAGGATCTGAAAACCCTTCTTGAGGAGGCCTACGCCGTCGGCTGTCTGTGTGTCGCTCATTGGTGCTACATCGTGGGAATTCAGTTCCATATTATGGGTTAGTCGTCGCATGTCAAGCGCCATTCATGGCGCGGTCCTGCGCCGCGCGCAGCCGCTGCGTCGTCATCGTCGTCAGTGGATTTTTGGTCGGTCGGCTCGTTGGCGCGACGAAGCCGGCGGTCAGCCCTGCAATTGCGCCCACATCGCCTTGTCGCGCGCCGCCGTCCAGATGCGCGGCGTGTCGATGCCCAGAGCCTCGTCATAGGCGCGCGCGACGTTGAACGGCAGGCAATGCTCGTAGATCGCAGAGTCGCCGAATTTGGGGTCGCAGACCTCGCGGCAGGCGTTCCAGGCGTCCTTGAGCGAGCCGCCGCCCTGCGCCACGCGGGCGATCGGACGGTAGGTCGAACAGACGAAATCCGTGGTGTTGTCGATCGCGGCGTTGACCATGCCGCCGCCGACGAGGGCATCGCCCCGGCCCGGCGCGATCGCGTCGAGATCGAAGGCGCGGATTGTTTCCAGCGTTTTCGGCCAGTCGGCGAAATGACCGTCGCCGCAATAGCAGGCCGAATGATATTCGACGATGTCGCCGGTGAACATCACATTGGCGTCCGGCACGTGGGCGACAATGTCGCCGGCGGTGTGGGCGCGGCCGAGGAACATCAGGTCGACGCGACGCTTGCCCATGTAGACGGTGAGCCGGTCGTTGAAGGTGATCGTCGGCCAGGTCAGGCCGGGAATCGATTCATGGCCCTGGAACAGGCGCGGGAAGCGGCCGAATTCGGAATCCCAGTCCTCCTGGCCGCGTTCCGCCACCATGGCGCGCGCCTTTTGCGACATGAAGATTTCCGATGCGCCATAGGCCGACGCTCCGAGCACCCGCACGGCGTGATAGTGCGACAGCGTCACATATTTGATCGGCTTGTCGGTGACCGTCCTGATTTTCTCGATCACCTTGCCGGCAAGGCGCGGCGTCGCCTGCGCGTCGACGATCATGACGCTGTCGTCGCCGATGATGACGCCGGTGTTGGGATCGCCCTCGGCGGTGAAGGCCCACAGATCGCGGCCGATCTCGGTGAACGAGATGGTCTTCTCGGCCATGTCGCCGGTCGACGCAAAGTTCTTCGCCATGTCGCTTCCAGTCCCGTTGGCGTTATGGTCGGCCAGACCTGTCGGTTTCCTTGCCGTCTTTAGTCCACATTCGCCGGGGCGACCATACCGGGCCCGCCGGCGATGGTCTCAACCCAGTTGCAGGATCCGCGGCAGCCAGAGCGTCAGCACCGGGAACATGACGATCAGCGCCACCCGGACGAAGTCGGCGAGGACGAACGGCACGATGCCGCGCGACAGGCTGGCGAGGCTGAGATTTGGCGCGACGCCCTGGATGACGAACAGGTTCATGCCGACCGGCGGCGTGATCAGTCCGATCTCGACGACCGAGACCAGCAGCACGCCGAACCAGATCGGGTCGTAGCCCAGGCCGGTGACGACGGAATAGGCCGGAACGACGGTCAGCAGGATCATCGACAGGCTGTCCATGAAGCAGCCGAGCACGACATAGAACGCCAGCAGGATCAGGATCACGCTGATAGGCTCGAAGCCCGAATGGGTGATCCAGTTGACCAGCGCCTGCGTCATGCCGCTGGTTTCGATGAAGAAGTTGAACAGCGCCGCGCCGATCAGGATCATGAAGATCATGCCGGTCATCGACGCGGTTTCCAGCATGCCCTCGCGCAGGATGCTGGCCTTCAGCCTGCCGCGCATGGCCGTCAGCAGGATCGATCCGCCGGCGCCGACGGCGGCAGCCTCGGTCGGCGAGAACAGGCCGGCATAGATGCCGCCGATCACCAGCAAGATCAGCGCCAGCGCATCCCACATCTGCAGGAACGCCAACCATCGTTCGCGCCAGCTGTGGCGCGGCGTCGGCGGCCCGAGCGCGGGGTTGCGCCAGACCTGGATCTGGATGGACACGATGTAGAGACCCGCCGCAAGCAGGCCCGGGATCATCGCGGCGGCGAACAGCGCGCCGATCGACTGTTCGGTCAGCAGCGCATAGACGATGAGCAGGATGGACGGAGGGATAAGCACTCCGAGCGTGCCGCCCGCCGCGACCGACGCGCCGGCCAGGCTGCCGGCATATCCATGCCGCTGCATTTCCGGCAGCGCCACCCGCCCCATCGTCGCGCTTGTGGCGAGCGACGATCCGCTGATCGCGCCGAACACCGCGCAGGCTCCAACCGTCGCGGACGCCAGGCCGCCGCGGCGGTGGCCGAGGAAAGCCACGATGCCGTTGAACATGTTTTCCGACAGCCCGGAATAGCTGGCGAACACCCCCATGAAGATGAACAGCGGCACGATGGAAAGTCCGTAGGGCGAAATCGCCTCGAACGGCAGCGCCGCCATGACATAGGTGGCGCTCGACCAGTCCATCAGCAGCAGCACGCCGACGACGCCGACGCCGGCCATCGCGATTGCGACGGGCACCCGCAGCAGCGCCAGCGCCATCGCGACGGCGAATCCGATCAGCCCGGCCCATTCAGTCGCCATGGTGTTTCCCGTCCGAGGCGGCGAGCGAAATGACGCGCGAGAGATTGACGACGACCGACACGCCCAGTCCGAACAGGAGCAGGGCCCAGTAGTAGATCATCGGAATCGCCAGGTCCTGCGAAACGTCTCCGTAGGACCACACTTCCATCGCCCGTCCGTAGCTGAGCCACAGGAGAAACGCCGTCAGCGCCGCGGCGGCAAGGGCGGCGGCGATGTCGAGCGCGCGGCGCGCGGCGCCGGGCAGGACATTGCCGAGCAGGTCGACCGTCACGTGCCGGCCATGCGCGAACGCATAGGGGATGGACAGCGACGCCGCCGCCACGACGCTGAATTCGGTCAGGTCGACCGCGCCGATCATCGATCTGCCGCCGATGCGCCGCCAGACGATGTCCCAGACCACCACCACGATGGCCAGCAGCAGCACCGACATGCCGATGACGGCAAGGACGCTGGTCATCCGCTTCAATGCGGCGTCGATCGCCGCGACCGCCGGATTGCCCGGCGGTCCTGTCAGTTGCTCGCCATTGTCGCTCATGCGGCGGAAGCTTAGCCTGCGTCGTATTGCGAGACCAGTTCCTGGGCGCGGGCATAGAGCTTTTGCGGATCCTCGACCCCAAGCTTCTTCAGCCCTTCGAGATAGGTGTCGATCATCGGCGCCAGCTCGGCCTTCCACTGATTGCGGCTCGCCTCGTCGAGCTCGATGATCTCGTTGCCGCGCGCAACCGCGTCATCGCGCCCGCGCTTGTCCCACTTGTCCCACCAGCCGCCCATCTTCGCGACCAGATTGTCGCCGGTCATGTCGTCAAACACGGTTTTGGCGTCGGCCGGCAGTCCGTCGTACGATTTCTTGTTCATCAGGATATGGAAGCCGGCGACATAGGCGCGGGCGTCGGTGTGGTGCTTCAGCAATTCGTTGATCTTGATCGCGCCGACGAGATCCCATGTCGTGACGACGCCGTCGAGCGCCCCTTTCTGCAGGTTCTCGTAGATCGCCGAGGGCGGCATGCCGACCGGCGACGCGCCGGCCGCTTCCAGCATCGCCGAGACCGCCGGGCTGGGTGTGCGCAGGCGCAGGCCGGCAAGGTCCTGCAGCGTCCGCACCGGTTTCGAGATCGTGTGGATCAGCCCGCCATGGTGGGTCATCAGTCCGAGCACATGGAAGTCGTCATATTCCTTGCCCAGCGCGCCCTCCTTGTAGAGCTCCCACAGCGCCTTCGAGCCGGATGCGGCGTTTTCGACCAGGAACGGCATTTCGATGACGGAACTGGCCGGAAACCGGTCGCGCGGGATGCCGTTGAGGCCGATTGCGATGTCCACGACGCCGGCGCGAACCTGGTCGGCCTGCCGCTCCAGCTTGCCGAACGCGGTGGTGGCGTCGAGGATCTGCGCCTTCACCGCGCCATTGGTGCGGCTTTCAAGCTCGGCGGCGAACGGCGCCATGAAGTCGGTCGTGAAGCCATGCATCGGCGGCAGATAGTTGCTCATCTTCAGCGTGATCGCCTGCGCCGATGCCGGCCGGCCGATCATCGCCATGGCGAGACCAGCGCCGGCCGTCTTCAGGATCGTCCTGCGTTTGATGTCCATCCCTGTTTCCTCCTGATGGTTGCACGATTGAAATCGGGTGAGCCTGCCTTTGCTTGTGGGCGGCCGGCGTCATGCCGGCCTCGCCATCCTGCCGTCGCGGCTGGCCGGGCGGCTGGCCTCGAGCCGCACCGATCGCTCGGCGCAATAGGTTTTCAGCGCCGCGACCTCGGGCGAGCCGGCGTCGAGGATCGCCGGATCGGTTCCGACCAGCGTCACCGCCGCCTGCGCCTGATCCTGCCAGTCGAGCACCGGGGCTGCGATGGC
>Ga0209793_1001103_pt1 | contig 19632 bp, 19 predicted proteins | sample EBPBio122009_DNA_FD_185863 | JGI IMG/M metagenome (GOLD analysis project Ga0209793, IMG submission 185863) | Wastewater treatment Type I Accumulibacter community from EBPR Bioreactor in Madison, WI, USA - Reactor 1_2/2/2009_ DNA (SPAdes) (version 2) | ecosystem: Engineered > Bioreactor > EBPR >... | reverse complement strand
AGTGGCTGCGAACCGTATTCACCGCGCAGCCCACTTCGGCTGCAATCTTGCGCAGACTGAATCCATGCTTCCTCAATACTTCAATTTCCACATACACCTCCTTCGTAATCATCGGCGCCCAAAAAAATCGCCGATCTTCTCAGTTCGGTGTATCAACTTTCAATCGTTGCGCTGTATCAATTTACTTCCGTTGCTGACATCCCAGACACCGCACTGCAAACCGCGTGTGATCTACGACTTCTTCGGGATTGCCGAGAGCACCGGACAGAGCAAATCCAGGGAAATCCGGGAAGCTCTCGGGATGGGCTCCTTCTCGCCAGATTGGACGCTGCCGAGTCGCCTCACCAAGAATCCCCTGATGTGGATGCTGAAGGTCAATGGTCTCCTGGTGGACATTCGTCGTGCGCCGTTGGGGTTGCAGCGGATGGCCTTCGAGAAAGGTCTGATTCCGTTCATTCCCGCCGAGCAGCCGGAACAGGAGGGATGAGCTGAACACGGATGCGGTCCCGGAGACAAATTGCCCCGCGTCCATCCAGAGGCATCGCTCCGCGCCCGAAATCAGCCCTTGCTGAGCAGCCGCCGTCCGGATCCCGATCATCGAGTTCGGCTCGGCCGACTCACGAGTCTTCATCGCGCCAGCGGCGCTCATGGCTTCGCTCGGCCATCTGCGGAACGCAAGTGCGGATGCCGTGGCGGACCTGGGGCAGCCGAACAAGGTTGGCCAGGCGTCCAGTGGGTTCGAGAAGTACCTTTTTCAGGCGTTTGCTTGCGTGCTGGTGGGTCTAGACGGCAAGTGCGAACCCGGTAGCGCCAATGCTCATTGCGCTAGTCGAGACGCAGGAGTCGGTCGGATGGGGGTGGATGGTGAGTGGCGGCAGCCGGCCATCAAGAGCCATTCGACAGCAAAACCTATCGGGCCGGTTCAGACTGGTTGCTGACGTTCGGTTTTCACGACTGACCGTCGGAACTCGTTGCCGACACCCACAGTCGCATTCCGCAGCTGGCCGAGAAAGCTACGCACATAACCATCTTTGACTCCATGACGATCCCGTCCATTAGGGTCCATGCGAATTTTTGTGCCAACGAGAGATGTGGGTTCGCCGCGACGCTTATGGAAAGTGCTTCTTTGAGTGGGCTTCGATGACCCCCTCTATACGAGCCAGTATCGGATCGAATTTCTCGAAATTGATTTTAGCGATATTTGGCCGCACTATCTTTGCTGCGAAGTCCGCCTTACCGTACTCTTTGTTTTTATCAAACGTTGTATCGTCCGCATTGAACGTCTTTCCGTCAATCTTCTTTGCGAGCAGGCTCGGCTCGAAAAAATCCTCGATCGAGCTATTGTCACCGGGCTTATCAATTGGTGTAAAAACGACGTAGACATTTTCGGCAAGGTGATAAAAATCGTCCATCCCGTTAACCGTCGTTTTTTTTCCGTTGTACTGCTTTATCAGACTATAAAAGACCTGACCACCTGAGTCATTATCGAGCAACAAGATTAGCGGCTTCGGATTCACAGGCGCTTGAGTCTTCTTGACTGACTTGATGTACTCAGTGATGAAGCGCCTAACCACTGGCGCTCCACCAGACAAATCCAAGATTCGTTGCGAAGTGTACGAATAATTGAAGAATCGAACTTTGAATTCGGATTTGCCCGCAGCGTTTGTAGAAACCAAGTTTGGATGCGCTGTGGCAAGGCGTCGAATCGCACCGCGAAGGTACACGCTATCGGTCTTTCCCTCGCAAAGAATAATAGGTAGCGAATTCGCCCAGAAGTCTCTGTGCATAAGAAATCGCTTGTACACCTTACCTATCGCAGACTGCTGTACATTGGGTACTTCCTGGTTTTTTCTGTGGCATAAATCGATCCAGTCAATAAAGCCGAACATGCCTTGAAGGTGGGTGATGCTGCCATCTATTTTCGTGGGCACAAGCTTCCCCAATACATCAGCCTTCGTCTTGGTAAGCTGGAATTTTCCCGTTGTTACCAATTGGTGAGTCATTGCCCGAGTCAACCGCCGGTATTCCGGACGTGTATTTATGCGGCGATTGACAACAAGTCCCGTCACTTCTTGGCGTGAGTTGCGGTACTGCATTCGGGTTTTCTTAGGATTGAGCTGAAAGCCACTCTTCTCAATTATTTTGGAGAGTACCGCACCCGCCACCCAGGAATGATCAGCATTCGACAACGCTATCATGGATGGGAAGATGCGTTCGTTGGTCGAGAAGGTCAAATCATCTGCATAGCGCGAGTAGCTGCACCCATGTCTATGCGCGAGCTGAGCTAGACGAACGTCGAGTATCTGGCCTATCAAGTTCGAGATTACCGGCGAGCATGGACTCCCCTGAGGCAGCTTCCCATCATGGCAGGCAATTGCTGCAAGGACTTTTGCAGCACTTTCCGTCAGGGCAAAATCTTTGTTCTTTACAAAAAACCCATACACGCGCCCGAAGTTTATGGAGTCGAAGAAGTCCTTTATGTCGACGTTGAAAACAAAGCGCCTTCCACGGTGAACCGAGGCGTTCGTAACAATCGATGCGTCTCTACGAAAGCCGTGAGATATTGGCTTTGTAATCTTCTTTTGATCATTGATCTCGTCCCAACAGCTTTGAAGACCGTCCGACAATCGGCGTTGAAGCAGTTTGAGTTCGGGACGCGGCGCGGAAATACTACGGACTCCGCCGGACTTCTTTGGCACGGTGAATGTCGTGTAGTTGAGTGGCATCTTATAAATGACGTACGAGAGGGACTTGGGCTTATACCCAAGAAGGCATGCAACGTCATGGAGCGACTTTGCGCTCTTAAGATTTGTTAAGAAAAACATCGGTCTGGAGGATGGGGCGCGTTAGGCACTCTTAAGCACTACTATGGACCACATCAGCGGGCCATCTAACGGATATCAGGCGGCAAAGCCCCTGACTTTGTTGTCACATGCCGCGAATCAACGGCAAAAACTCTGCCCAACGGCCCCACTTTAAGTGTAACACGTAAAGATGAACCTTTACTCCAAGAGGGGAAGAGATGTCCGTTGTTTTCCGATGGAAATGACAGCTATCGCTGCATTGCTGTCGTACGGGCTGAAAATTTCAGGGTTTAGTCCGTTTCCTGTGGAACGCGCAAGAAGCAGGCGAAGGGAGGGGCGGGCAAATGGGTGAGTTTCCCGGCGATGAGGTAAGCCATGGCGATGAAGTTTTCGACGCGGCGATAGCCGCGGGCGCGAGCGCGTGCCTCCTGAAGGGCTCGATTCATCGCTTCGACACGGCCGTTGTGTTTACCGACCTGGAAGCCGTTGAGTACGCCAGGAAGGTGCTTGGTGATGGTTCTGGCGAGGCGCTTGAAGGGTTCCAGTTGGCAACGACTGGCCCAACTGAGCCAACGCTTGAGCAAGGGCCTGGCTTGGTCAGGTGTCTTGGCGGCGATGTCGATCGCGCGCAACGCCTGCTTGATCCGCCAGGCCCGTGCGGTCTTGAGGTTGGTGCGCTGCAGCCAGTGCATGGTCTGGGTTTGCTTGACGGTCCAGTCAGCCGGTTTCTTGTGCAGGCTCCAGCGAGTGCCCTTGAGTTCGGGTTCGCTTTTGACCTCGGCACGTCGCACCTCGTCCAGGGCCGTGCTGCTGAGGGCGACCACGTGAAAGCGGTCGAAACAGACCTCGGCCAGAGGGAAGTGCTCGGCGGCGCCCGTTTGGAAGGAAGCGCTCATGTCCGTGCTGACATGGGTGATCGCGGTCGGTTGGCCACCATGTTCGATAAGGTCGCTGGCGAACTTACCCAGGGTGGCCTTGTCCCGACCCGGCGTGGCAAACAGCAGACGTTGTGCGTCGAGATCATAAAAAACAGCGATGTACGTCTGGCCGCGCCGACTAGCGGTCTCATCGACGCCGATCGCGAGAACCCCGGCATGACTTTGCTGGGCGCGTGCTTGGCCGACATGATGGTCGATCACGCGCCACAGTCTGCGGCTGCCCACGCGCAGCAGTCGGCCGGCCGCCAGCACCGACATGGTCGGCGCCAGCATCAGCGTCAAGGCCTCAAACAGCAGCGTGAAGTGACTCCCTTCGCGCGCCCAGGGCACGGGAATTTGCGTCACCTTGCCGCAACCGGCACAGGCCACTCGCGGCACCTCGGTATGCAGGTGGGCTTCGTACTGGAAGAAATCCAGATGGCGCCACGAGCGCGCCAAGCGGTCGTGCAGCGGCTGCGCGCTCGCACCACAGGCCGGACAGGCATGAATGGTGGCGCCAAATCGTACCTGGAAGTCGATTCGTCCGGCCTCTGGCTGAAAGGTGACTTGCTCTACTTGCCAAGGAGCAACAAGGCCCAGAGCCTGGGTGAACAGCGTTTCAATCATGAGGAACCGGTCGCGAGAGGAAAGGCCGCTATTGTCCTCCATGCCGAGGGCGGCAGACTGCCTCCCTCGGCCTGGAGGAAGCGTAAGCGAGGGGGTGGTGATGTCAAGGGTTCGGCTGCGCCCGGACTGCGTCCGCCCTTGACATCACCACCCCCTCAAACCCGCAACGCCACTGCCCATTCCACACGAAACGACATAGACCCGGGGAAAGGCGGTGCAACAATCAAAAACGTGCGGGCGCTGGTTTCGACCATCTATGGCCGCGCGATCGAATGGGGCCATGCAACGACGAACCCGGTAACGGGAATCAGAACACGTGCCAAGGTGAAGCGCGACCGCTTTCTACAGGCCGATGAATTGCCCCGTTTCTTTCAATCGGTGGCGGAAGAGCCGAACGAAACGCTACGGGATTACATCCCCTTGGCGCTGCTGACCGGCGCACGACGGTCAAACCTGCTGGCGATGCGCTGGGCAGAAATCAACCTGGCTGATTCCGTCTGGCGGATTCCCGACCCCAAGAATGGCACCCCGCAGAACGTGACCCTATCGCCTGAAGCCGTGACCATCTTGCAGGCACGAAAAGAAGCTGCCAAGCTTGGCGCTGTGTTCGTCTTCCCTGGCACCGGCGCAAGCGGGCATATCGAGGAACCGAAGAAGGCGGTTATTCGCATCATGGCGCGGGCGGGTATCCCCTACGGCCGAAACGACCCGGACGGTGTAACCTTGCACGATCTGCGGCGCACCCTGGGAAGCTGGCAAGCCAAGACCGGCGCATCTCTCGCCATAATCGGCAACAGCCTGAACCACAAGAGCCAACAGGCGATGGCGATCTATGCCCGGCCTGACCTTGACCCGGTGCGGGCATCCGTCAACACGGCAACCGCGGCGATGATGGAAGCTGGCGGCATGAAACAGAAGCTGGCAGTGGTGCCACTGTTGAGGCGGGCCGGTGCAACAAGGAAAAGCCCATGAAATGCCTTATCTGCCGAAACGGCGAAACCCGATCCGGCGCGGTGACTGTTCCACTCGAACGCGGCGGCATGACGATTGTTTTCCGGGAAGTGCCGGCGCAGGTGTGCGAGAACTGCGGCGAAGCCTTCCATGACGAGGCCGTGACCGCTTCCTTGTTGCAGCAGGCCGAACAGGCGGCGCTGGCCGGCGTGGAAATCGACGTGCGGCGCTTCGCGGTGGCGGCATGATCCTGCACGCCACGGAAGTAACCTCGCTGTCGGGCTATCGCCTGTTCCTGCGCTTCAACAACGGCACGGCGGGAGAGGAGAGCCTGGCCAACGAGCTTGATGGCGAAGTATTCGAGCCGCTGCGAGCCCCGGCGCTGTTCGCTACGGCAAGCCAGCATCCGGTAATGCGCACGGTGGCATGGGCCAACGGCGCGGACGTTGCCCCTAAACTCCTGCTCGAACCGATGAAGACGCAGCAGGGCAACCGGGCCGCATGATGACCTGACATAAGGAACGAACGATGGAAACGACGCTATACCAGTCGGACTACTACACCTGGGCACGCCAGCAAGCCGACATGCTGCGTGAGGGACGCTTTGATGACCTTGACGCGGCGCACTTGATTGAGGAGCTAGAAGCAATGGGGGCAAGCGAACGGCGCGAACTGACGAACAGGTTGACGGTTTTGCTGATGCATCTGCTGAAGTGGCAATTTCAACCAGCGAGGCGCGGCGCGGCATGGTCGCTGACCATCCGCGTGCAGCGCATGGATATTTCCGATCTGCTCAACGACGAGCCGGGCCTGACGCCGGAAGTTCCGCAAGCGTTAGAGAAAGCCTATCGCAAGGCGCGGCTGCTGGCGGCGAACGAAACAGGTATGGACGAAACGACGTTCCCTAAGCAATCGCCATACTCGATAGAGCAAACGATGGCGGATGATTTTCTGCCCGAAGGCAATTGAGAGAACCAGAGTCTTGCCGCGCCTATCTGACGGCTGATCCCCGAGAGAGAAAACCGGGAAACCTTGCCCGGCTGGCGCGGCATTCTGAACCAGGGGCAAAGCGTGAGAGGGGCGCTATGAAATCTTGGTACAACAAGAACGACCGCGAGCACCTGGGCGCATATCACGCCCATTACACGTCGTTGTTGACACCAGCCCGCGACAGGTTCTTATTCGAGCGCTGGCCGCAGGGTTGAGCCTTCTCCGGGGCGTCGATGCCAGAGACGCCAATATTGTGCTGTTCGCGGTTGGCGTCGAGGACGGTGATGGTGTCGCCGTCGGCGTGGGTGAAGAGGGAGGAGCAGCAGAGGGAGAAGCAGATGTCACGGATACATGCTTCGGTCCCATCTCATCTTGAGAAGCAGCCACGAGACGCTTGTGAGCATCCATCAAGGAAGCTTTCGGTGAACACCCCGAAGACGTTCTTGCATCCGCCAAGGCCGCCGTAGAGAGCTTCGGTTGGTTGAATGAGATCCTCGTCAGCGTCAAACGAGGGGCGGAGGGCGGCAACGCCTCGCCGCGCGTCGTCAAGCGCGCTGCTGCTGGGGCTTACCTCGCTGCCGACACGGAGAACTGCTTCGGAATCCAGCACGAAAGCATGTTGCACAAGCTGCAGGAGGTCGGGATTCTTCCGCCAGATCGAAGGCCGCTCGATTGAGGCCAACCCAGACCCGGCCGCGCGCCGGGTTTTTCTGTGATGCGATGGCGGCGAGGAGTGCCAAGCAACCGACTTGGCTACGGCAAATGTAACCCCGGCGTAACCCCGCAAAAAAGCCCCGGCTTTTGACCGAGGCTAAGTACTTGTTTCCTTGGTGGTGATGGGTGGAATTGAACCACCGACCTATGGGTTATGAATCCATCGCTCTAACCAACTGAGCTACATCACCCCTGGGGCGCCGATTATAGGGCTCCCGGTCGTTTCGGGTCAAGCTGGAGTCCGGGCCTTCGTTTGATCGAGACCGCCGGCGCGCGGCGCATGCCGCGGGCAAGGGGCGCCGACGGGGATTCCAGCGGCAGCCACAGGCAACTCACATCAGCACGATGTCGTATTGCTCCTGCGAGTAGCTCGGTTCGGCCTGCAGGGAGATCGGCTTGCCGATGAAGTCGGAGAGCATCGCCAGGCCCTGCGATTCCTCGTCGAGGAAGCGGTCGATGACTGCCTGGCTGCCGAGCACGCGATACTCACGGGCATCGAACTGGCGTGCTTCGCGCAGCAACTCGCGCAGGATCTCGTAGCACACGGTGCGTGCCGTGCGCACCTCGCCGCGGCCACCGCAGGTCGGGCATTCCTCGCAGAGGACGTGCGCCAGCGATTCGCGCGTCCGTTTGCGCGTCATCTCGACCAGACCGAGGGCCGTGAAACCATTGACGGTCAGGCGCGTATGGTCGCGTGCCAGCGCCTTGTTGAACTCGCTGAGCACTGCCATCCGGTGCTCCTCGTTCTCCATGTCGATGAAGTCGATGATGATGATGCCGCCGAGGTTGCGCAGGCGCAGCTGGCGGGCGATCGTCTGTGCGGCCTCGAGGTTGGTCTTGAAGATCGTGTCGTCGAAGTTGCGGACGCCGACAAAGCCGCCGGTATTGACGTCGATCGTCGTCATTGCCTCGGTCTGATCGATGATCAGGTAGCCGCCGGACTTGAGGTCGACACGCCGGGCGAGGGCTTTCTGGATCTCGTCCTCGACGCCGTGCAGGTCGAAGAGAGGCCGTTCGCCGATGTAGTGTTCGAGCAGAGGCGCCACCGTCGGCGTGTACTCGCCGGCAAAGGCCGTCAGCTTCTGGAAGTTCTCGCGCGAGTCGATGACGATGCGGGCGGTCTCCGGGTTGACGAAGTCGCGCAGCACGCGCTGCGCCAGAGAGAGCTCCTGATAGAGCAGGGAGGGCGGTGCGGCAGTCGTCGACTGCGCCTGGATATCGCGCCAGATCTTGCGCAGGAACTCGATGTCCTTGGCCAGTTCGGCTTCTGTCGCATTCTCTGCCATCGTGCGCACGATGAAGCCGCCTTTTTCGTCGCTGGGTACCAGGCGGTGCAGCTTTTCGCGCAGCGCCTCGCGCTCGGATTCCCGCTCGATGCGCTGCGAGATGCCGATGTGATTGTCCTGCGGCAGGTAGACGAGCATGCGCCCGGCGATCGACACCTGGGTTGACAGCCGCGCGCCCTTGCTGCCCATGGGATCCTTGATCACCTGCACGAGAATGCTCTGTCCCTCGAAAAGCAGGCGCTCGATCGGCCGCAGGGGTTCGTCGTTCGAGCGTGGTTCACGGATGTCCGCCACGTGCAGGAAGGCGGTACGGTCGAGGCCGATGTCGATGAAGGCCGACTGCATTCCCGGCAGGATGCGGACGATGCGCCCGACGTAGACATTGCCGACGAAGCCTCGACTGGCGCTGCGTTCGATATGCAGTTCCTGCACGACGCCCTGGTGCGTGACGGCGACGCGCGTTTCCTGCGGCGTAAAGTTGATCAGGATCTCTTCGGACATGGTGGGGCGATCTGGAGAATGGGGTTGGGAATGGGGTTGGAAATGGGGTTAAAATCCAGGGTTGCCACATTCTACCCTGTCAGGCGCTTTCCCCGGATGCCTCAAACCGTCGCGCTGGTCCCTCCCGAGTTGCTGGCGCCCGCCGGTTCGCTGGCCATGTTGCGAACGGCCCTCGCCTTCGGTGCCGACGCGGTCTATGCCGGGCAGCCGCGTTACAGCCTGCGCGTACGCAACAACGACTTCGGCAACCTGCAGGCGCTGGCCAGCGCCATCAACGAGGCGCACGGCGCCGGCAGGAAGCTCTACGTGGTCAGCAACGTCCTGCCCCACAACAGCAAGGTTCGCAGCTATCTGGACGACATGGCGCCGGTGGTGGCGCTCGCCCCGGACGCGTTGATCATGGCCGACCCCGGGCTGATCGACCTGGTTCGCGAGACGTGGCCGGAACTGCCCGTCCACCTTTCCGTCCAGGCCAACACCGTCAACTTCGCGGGCGTGCGTTTCTGGCGCAAGCTGGGCATTCGGCGGATCATCCTGTCGCGCGAACTGTCGCTCGACGAGGTCGCCGAAATCCGCCAGGAGTGCCCGGACATCGAACTCGAGGTCTTCGTGCACGGCGCGCTGTGCATCGCTTACTCGGGGCGCTGCCTGCTCTCCGGCTACTTCAACCACCGCGATCCGAACCAGGGCACCTGCACCAACTCGTGTCGCTGGGACTACAAGCTGACGGCCGGCGTGGCGGACGCGACGGGTGACGTGGGCGCTTGCCGATCGCCGGCAGCGGGCGCCGCCGACGGTACTTGGTTACTCGAGGAAAAGGAACGCCCGGGCGAATTGATGCCCATCGATGAGGATGAACACGGCACCTACATCATGAACTCGAAGGATCTGCGCGCCGTTGAACATGTCCGGCGCCTGACCGAGATCGGCGTCGATTCACTGAAGATCGAGGGGCGTACCAAGTCGCCCTACTACGTGGCGCGCACGGTTCAGGTCTATCGGCGGGCCATCGATGACGCGGCCGCCGGGCGTCCCTTCGATCCCAGTCTGCTTGGCGAACTCGAAGGCCTGGCCAATCGCGGCTACACCGACGGCTTCTACCAGCGGCACCACGAGCACGAAAGGCAGAACTACCTGCGCGGCCATTCGCAATCGGGGCGCAGCCTCTACGTCGGCGATGTGCTCGACTGGGATGCCGAGCGCCTGCTCGCTCTGATCGACGTCAAGAACCGTTTTTCGGTCGGCGATCGGCTGGAGATCATTCATCCCACGGGTAACCGCGAATTGTCCGTCGAGCGGATACAGAGTCTGCTCGGGGCCGACATTCGTGTCGCTCCCGGCAACGGCCATCGGGTATGGATTCCGCTGCCGGCCGGGTTGCCGGGGGCCATGCTGGCACGCTTCCTCTGATCCGGCCGCGCCAGGATGAGCCGCCCGCACCTTTTCGTTGATATCTCGGCGCATGGTTTCGGCCATCTCGCGCAGGTGGCGCCAGTCCTCAACGCTTTGACCGAACGCCTGCCGGCACTGCGTCTGACGATCCGCAGCGGGCTGCCGACCGCCAAGCTGCAGACGCGCATCGCGGCAGCCTTCACGCACCTGATCGGCAGCAGCGATTTCGGCTATGTCATGCATGATGCCGTCAGCCTCGACCTGCCGGCGACGGCGCTGGCCTATCGCCGGCAGCACGCCGACTGGCCGGCCCAGGTCGAGCGCGACGCGCGTGTGATCGCCGGCCTGCGGCCCGATCTGGTGTTCAGCGATGTCGCCTATCTGCCGCTGGCGGCTGCCGCACTGGTGGGCATCCCGTCGGTGGCGATGTGCTCGCTCAACTGGGCCGATCTGTTCGCCCATTTCTTTGCCGGCGAGAGCTGGGCGGCCGAGATTCACGGGCAGATGCTGGCCGCCTACCACAGCGTCGAAAGCTTCCTGCGCCTGACACCCGGCATGGGGATGCCTGAGCTGCGACGATTGCGCAGCATCGCCCCGGTGGCTGCACTCGGCAACGATTGTCGTGAGGCCTTGCGTCGGCAAGTGGGCTGTGCCACCGGCGAGCGACTGGTTCTGATCGCATTCGGTGGCGTCAGCAAGGCGCTGCCGATTGCCGACTGGCCACCCCTTGCCGGCGTGCGCTGGCTGATCCCGCAGGACTGGCAGCTCGAGCACCCGTCGGTCGTCAGCTTCGAAGGGCTTGGTCGGCCCTTTACCGATCTGCTGGCTTCAGTTGACGCGGTGATCACCAAGCCCGGCTACGGCACCTTCGCCGAGGCCGCCTGTAATGGCACGCCGGTTCTTTATCTGCGGCGGTCCGACTGGCCGGAACAGGATGCGCTGCTCGACTGGCTGAATGGCCATGCGCGATGTCGGGAGGTCAGCGAGGCCGACCTGCTCGACGGGTGCCTGCACGCCGCGCTGGAGGCCCTGTGGCGGCAGCCGGCTCGGCCGGTGCCCCGGCCGTCTGGCGCCGAGGAAGCCGCGGCCGCCCTGTTACCCTGGTTGGCGGGCCGCGGCGCTTAGCTGCTTGCGGCCGTGCTGCCGACGGGCTCGCCGCTCGGCGCGCCGAGCATGCGCTCGACGTAGCGGGCAATCAGGTCGATCTCCAGGTTGACGCGGCTGCCCGGTTGCAGCCGTCCGAGTGTCGTCGCGTCGAGCGTATGGGGAATCAGGTTGATGCTGAAGGCGGCGCCGTCGACCGAGTTGGTGGTCAGGCTGACGCCATCGACGGTGATCGAGCCCTTGCGCGCGATATACCTGGCGAGCGCTGCCGGCGCGCGGATTTCGAGCAGACGATTGTCGCCGACCGGATCGAAACGCAGTACCTCGCCGACACCGTCGACGTGTCCGGAGACGAGGTGGCCGCCGAGGCGATCGGCCAGACGCAGCGCCTTCTCGAGGTTGACCGGTCCGGGCGTCGCCAGACCCACGGTGCAGGCCAGCGATTCGGGCGAGACATCAACGCAGAAACTGTTGTCGCGCCGATCAACGACGGTCAGGCAGACGCCGTTGCAGGCGATCGAATCGCCCAGGTTGACGTCGTCGAGTGCGAGTCTGCCGGCGTCGATGGTCAGGCGGACGGTGCCCGCGCCGTCGTCGCGGGCGGTGATGCAGGTGATCTGGCCAAGAGCGGCGATGATTCCCGAGAACATGGTGACAGCCTCGTGCAAGGGGTTGAGGGGCGGCTTTCGGTGTGCGGTGGCCGACGGCGTCAGGCCGGTGTCTGGCGATCGGCAGCGCCATCGCCGACTTTCGGCGCGACGCTGTCGATCTCGTGGGGAACCTCGTTGATCCACGCCTCGAGCAGGGTATAGCCGACCGCCAGGATGACCGGGCCGACGAAGAGGCCGACCAGCCCGAAGGCGAGCATGCCGCCGATGACGCCGGCGAGAATCAGCAGCAGGGGCAGGTCGGCTCCCTGCTTGATCAGGACCGGCCGCAGGAAGTTGTCCATGGTGCCGACGAAGATGGCCCAGATCAGCAAGAAGGTTCCCCAGCCGGTGTGGTCGCCCCAGTACAACCAGACGACCGCCGGGACCAGCACCAGCCCCGGTCCGAGCTGGGCGATGCAGAACATGAACATCACTGCCGTGAGGACCGGGGCGAAGGGCACGCCGGCGATGGCCAGACCAATGCCGCCGAGAATCGACTGGACGAGCGCCGTCACGCCGACGCCGAGCGCCACGGCGCGTGCCGCCTGGCCGGCCAGGATGACGGCACCTTCGCCGCGTTCGCCGCTCAGCCGATAGCCGAAACGCCGCACGCCGGCAGCCGCCTTCTCGCCCGAGGCATAGAGGACGGCACAGAGGGCGACGGTGAGCAGGAACTGTACGAAGACCAGCCCGAAGCTGCCGATCTCGCTGACGAACCAGCGCGTCAGATTGGCGGCATAGGGCGCCACCTTGGCGGCAAGCTCGGTGCCGCCCGTGGTGGCGGTCTGCTGCCAAATCTGTTCGAGCCGCCAGCCGACGAAGGGCACGTCGGCAACCCAGGCGGGTGGCGACTGTACATGCAGGCTGCTCAGTGACTTGGCCCATTCGGTAATCTCGTCGGCGTTGCCGACGATGGTGGCGATGGCCACCGACAGCGGCACCACCAGTATCAGCAGCACCAGGAAGGTCATCAGGATCACTGCCGGCCAGCGGCGGTTGCCGAAGCGTCGCTGCGCCCGCAGCATCAACGGCCAGGTGGCGACGACGACCATCGTTGCCCAGATCAAGGCCGGCAGGAAGGGGCGCAGGATCCACAGCGACGCGGCGATCAGCACGCAGAGGAAAAGCACCGCCAGGGTCGGGCGGGCCATCTCGAAGGGTTTTTCCACGGGGTTCATGGTCCGGTCATCCAGTTTCGCTGTGCCGCTGGCCGATGCACGCGGTGGGCGTCTTTCGCCGTCGACCGGACGTGCTGGCCAGCAGGTGGAGCGAGTGAAGCAGGTGGCGTACGGATGGCATGGTAGCCTAATTCGACTCCCTGATGTCTGTTCCCTGGCGCGCGTCGATCAGCCGAGCGGCAGCTCCCACCCAGCCCCGGCGCCCGGTGCGACGCATGCCAGACAGTCACCGGCGGGCGGGGCTTTTCGGAATAGAATGCCGCGCATGCGTTTGCCAACCATCATCCGGTCGGGGGTCGCCGGCAGCCGCCGGCCTGTGCACCGGCTGTCCACCCGGGAGCGCGCCTGGCGATGAACCACGCACTCCTGTTCTCGGTCTTCATCGTTGCTTCATGCGGGCTGGCGTACGAGCTGATCGCCGGAGCGCTGGCCAGCTACCTGCTCGGCGACTCGGTGACCCAGTTCTCGACCGTGATCGGCACCTACCTGTTCGCGATGGGAATCGGCTCGTGGTTGTCGCGCTACGTCGAACGCCATCTGGTGGCGCGCTTCATCCAGGTCGAGTTGATGGTCGGCGTCCTTGGCGGCTTTTCGGCGGCCGCGTTGTTCTTCATCTTCGTCTGGTCGCCGGCGCCCTTCAAGCTTGCCCTCTACCTGGCCGTGGCCGGCGTCGGCGTTCTCGTCGGGCTGGAGATCCCGCTGATCATGCGCATCATGAAGCGCGATCTGGCGTTCAAGGATCTCGTCTCGCAAGTGCTGACCTTCGACTACCTCGGCGCGCTCGCCGTCTCAATCCTCTTTCCCTTGCTGCTCGTGCCGCATCTGGGCCTGGTGCGTAGCGGCCTGCTTTTCGGTTTGCTCAACGTGATCGTTGCTCTATGGGCCTGGTGGTTGTTCCGCGCCCAGTTGCAGCCATTCGGCCGACTGCGCGCACAGGGGGCTGCGGCCCTGCTGTCGCTGCTCGTGGCCTTCGCCGCTGCCGGCGAGCTGACCTCGCTGGCCGAGGCGCAGCTCTACGCCGACGAGATCGTCCACGCCGAGAGCACGCCCTACCAGCGCATCGTCGTCACGCGCTGGAAGAACGACTTGCGTCTGCATCTGAACAACAACCTGCAGTTCAGTTCGCGCGACGAGTATCGCTACCACGAGGCGCTGGTGCATCCGGGACTGGCGACGCTGCCGAATGCGCGGCGCGTGCTGGTGCTCGGCGGCGGCGACGGGCTGGCGGTGCGCGAGATTCTCAAGTACCCGCAGATCGAGTCGGTGACGCTGGTCGACCTCGACCCGGCAATGACCCGCCTGTTCGCCAGCGCGCCGCCACTGCGCAAGCTCAACCAGGACGCGCTCCTGTCGCCCAAGGTCAGGGTCGTCAACGCCGACGCTCTGCAATGGCTGGAGGAAAACGACGAGACCTTCGATTTCGTCGTCGTCGACTTTCCCGATCCCTCGAACTTCTCGCTCGGCAAACTCTACAGCGCCGCGTTCTACCGCCTGCTCGACAAGCACCTCAACGGCGAGGCGCTGGCAGTCATCCAGTCGACCTCGCCGCTCTATGCTCGACAGTCGTTCTGGTGCGTCGTCACGACGCTCGAGAGCGTCGGCTTGGTGGCGACCCCCTACCACGCGCTGGTGCCGTCTTTCGGCGAATGGGGCTTCGTCCTGGCCGGTCGCCGCGCCTATCGGCCACCGACGTCCTACGCCGTCGACACGCGTTTCCTGACCCCCGAAGCGACGCCGGGACTGTTCGTCTTTCCCGGTGACATGGCGCGCGTCGACGCCGAGGTGAATCAACTGAACAATCAGGTGCTGGTGCGTTACTTCGAGCACGAGTGGCGGCAGGTGATCCGCTAGCGCCATGGACCGGCGCGATTTCCTGGTTTCCCTGGCCGCGGCAGCCGGCGCTGCCTCGCTCGCCGGCTGCCGCGGCGGACCGCCACCGCTGCCGCCGGGGGAACTGCTCGGGACTTCGCTCGCTCTCGGCCACCGCCTGCAGTCGGCGGGTTTCGCGCCGCCAAGCGAGAGTCGCAAGGTGCCGGTGGTCATCGTCGGCGCCGGCGTCGCCGGCCTCGCCGCCGGCTGGAAACTCGCGCGCGCGGGCTTTTCCGACTTCCTGCTGGTCGAACTCGAAAACGAGGCGGGCGGCAATTCGCGCGCCGGGCGCAATGCCGTCAGCGCCTACCCCTGGGGCGCGCACTACCTGCCGCTGCCGAACCGCGAGGCGCTTGCCGTGCGCGAACTCCTCGCCGAACTCGGCGTGCTGCTGGGCGACCCGCGCGCGCCGCGGCCGGTCTACGACGAGCGCTACCTCTGTGCGACGCCGCAGGAGCGGCTCTATCGCAACGGCCGCTGGCAGGAAGGCCTGCTGCCGCAGACCGGCGTCAGCACCGCCGAACGCGGCCAGTACCAGCGTTTTGCCGATCTGATCGAAGGCTTCAAACGGCGCCGCGACGACGCGGGGCGCGCTGCCTTTGCGCTGCCGATGGCCCTGTCGAGCCGCGCGCTCGACCTGCTGGCGCTCGACCGGATCAGCATGCGCGACTGGCTGCTCGCGCAGGGCCTCGATTCGCCACAGCTGCACTGGTACGTCAATTACGCCTGCCGCGACGACTATGGCACCGCCAGCGCGGCGGTCTCCGCCTGGGCCGGCATCCATTACTTCGCCTGCCGCACCGGCGAGGCGCAGAACGCGGGCAACGAAACCGTGCTGACCGCGCCCGAGGGCAATGCCTGGCTGGTCAGCGGCATGCTGCGCTCGATCAGCGCCCACGCCGGCGAGCGGTTGCTGAGCGGCGCGCTGGCCTTTCGCGTCGCCGGCGGCGAGCGCGGCGCTGGAACCGGTCCACTCGCCGTCGATCTGTGGCTGGCGAGCGAGCAGCGAACGTTGCGCCTGCTTGCCGACCAGGTGATCTGGGCGGCGCCGCTTTTCCTCGTTCCGCACGTCTTCGCCGGCCACGCCGCGCTCAAGGCCGCCGCGGCCAGCTACAGCTACGCGCCGTGGCTGGTCGCCAACCTGACGCTGTCGCGCTTCCCCGACGAACGTGCCGGCGCGCCGCCCGCCTGGGACAACGTCCTCTACGACAGCGCCGGTCTTGGCTACGTCGTCGCCACCCACCAGCAGATGCGCCTGTGGCGCCAGGCCACCGTCCTCACTTTCTACCGGACGTTCGACGCGCTGAGTCCGCAAGATGGCCGCGCGGCCTTGCGCGACACGCCGCGCGCGGTCTGGGCCGAGCAGATCCTCGCCGAACTCGAACGCCCGCACGCCAACATCCGCCAGGTGACGACCCACCTGGACGTCTTCCGCAACGGTCACGCGATGGCTCGCCCGTTGCCCGGCCTGATCTGGGGCGAGCCCAGGCAGCGCTTCGCCGTGGACGGCGAGCGCCTGCGTTTTGCGCACGCCGATGTCAGCGGCTTCTCGTTGTTCGAGGAGGCGCAATACCGCGGCGTCCTCGCCGCCGAGCGTACGCTGCGCCGGCTCGGGGTGCGTTTCAGTTCGTCGCTGGGGTGAGCGGGGGCGGGAGGAGGGGGAATTTGTCGTCGCCCAGGGCGGGCAATCCGATGCGGGTCAGCCTGGTGCGGCGAGTCGTTTGAGGAGCAGAAGGATTTCGGCGGCGGCGTTGTAGCTGAGCGCCGGGTCGCGCGCGTTGGCCCACACCGGGGAGGCCCAGCGCTTCCGTGCCTCACCCAGCCGCTTGAGCAGCGCGTCGTCAGCCCACCGTCGCCGCAGGGTGCGACAACGTCCATGGGGTTGAGCGACGCATCAGCCGAAGTGCCGACTCGGGCATCGTCCGTCGAGCGTACTCCTGTCTGTCCACGGTAGAATATGGTCCGTCTGGTCAGAATAGGGGCGGCATCATGAACACATGGCAAATGCAGGAGGCTAAAGCTCGCCTGTCGGAGGTGGTCAAACTGGCCGAGAGCGAAGGACCGCAGGACATCACGGTGCACGGGCGGTCGGTGGCGGTCGTCGTTTCGCGAGCGACCTTCGAGCGCCTGTCGGGCAGCGGACGATCGCTCGTCGAGTTCATGCGCCAGTCACCGCTGCATGGTCTCGAAGAGCTTGACTTCGAACGTGACCGGAGCGTTACGCGGGATCTGACGCTGTGAGCTACCTGCTCGATACCAACATCCTCTCGGAGCTGCGCCGCAAGGCACCGAATGCCGGCGTCGTCGAATGGTGCTCGCGGCGTCCGGCGTCCACCTTGTTCCTCAGCGTGTTGACGCTGGGCGAACTGCGCAAGGGCGTCGAGAGCCTCACCGCCTCGGATCGGCGGGCCGCCCTACTCGACTGGCTCGAGGTCGAACTGCCGACCTTCTTCAGCGGCCGCATTCTGCCCATCGACAGCCAGGTCGCGGATTGCTGGGGACGGCTGATGGTCGCGGCAGGCCGCCCAATCCCGGCGATCGATAGTCTGATCGGAGCGACGGCGGTGCGGCATAGCCTTCGCCTCGTCACGCGCAACGTACGCGATTTCGCCGACCTCGGACTGGAGGTGATCAACCCCTGGAGCGAGTGAGACGGGCGCGAGAGCGGACGCCCGAGCGTTTTCCGCCGCCCACACCGGGTGCTGGCGCTTCGTCGCCCTCGAAGGCGCGTACGAGTTCGCTGCGCGCTTCATCACGGCGGATCCGGGTAGCTGAAAAACGACTCGATCAGCTCGGCCAGCTTTTCCGGCCTGTCGTGCTGCACGTTGTGTCCGCAATCGCTGATGTGCGCGATGCTGGCGTTGGCGAAGCAGTCCATGCGCCGTTGCAGTTCGCCGGGATCCTTGGCAAAGCGCTGCATTACGTAACCCTCGTCGGCCGTTACCAGCAGAACGGGTGCCGTCAGCGCGCGCCAGCAGGCCATGACTTCCTCGATCCGGTAGAGGTGAGGCGAGGGGACCTTGTGCCAGGGGTCGCAGGCGACGGCAAAGCGGCCGTCAGGCAGTTGGCTGGCGCAGTGTGTCGCCAGAAACGTGGCGCGCTCGGGGAGCAGGCGCGCGTTGAACTGCCGCAGTCGCGCGGCCAGTTGCTCGCGGCTGGCATAGGCGCGCAGTTGCGGCGTCGCGCGCGTGTGGTCCAGCCAGTCGCGGATGCGTGCCGGCGCTTCGTGCGCCTCGTTGGGCAGGAGGCCGAGGAAATCCACCATCAGCAGGCCGGCAATTCGCTCGGGCCGGGCGCCGCCGTAGATGCTGGCGACGGCGCCGCCCATGCTGTGGCCGACGATGCGTGCCGGCACGCCGGCGCTGTAGCGGTCGAGCAGTGCGTCGAGGTCGGCGTAGTAGTCGGCGAACCAATAGCGGCGGTTCAGCCACTGGCTCCGTCCGTAGCCTCGCCAGTCGGGGGCGAGCACGTGCCACGTGTGCCTGAGCGCATCGACGGTGAACTGGAAGCTGGCCGATGAATCCATCCAGCCGTGCAGCATCAGCAGTCGTGGCGCGTCGGCCGGCCCCCAGTGGCGGACGTTGTAGACCAGACCGTTGATCGGCACCTGCTCGCAGTGGGAGGGCGTCAGTAGTGTCTGCATGTCGTGGCTCAGGCAATGGTGGCGGCGATGCCGACTATTTCCGGGCCACCATGAGAAAGACGGGAAACTCGGTCTGGCCGGGACTCGCCGGCTTCGACATGTGGAAGACGGTCGAGAAAGCGACGTCGCGAAATCCGGCGCGCTCGGCCATGTGCGCAAGCGTCTGACGGTCGAAGCCCTGGTGCCCGGTGAATTCGGGACCATGAAAGCATCCGTCCTCGGCATCGAGGTCGGCAACGCAAAGATAGCCAGGCGCAGCCATCAACGCAAAGAGATCGCGCAGGAGTTGCGCGGTGTCCTCGATGTGGTGAAACGTCATCAGGGAACAGACGACATCATACCGCTCGACCGGCAAGGGGTCGCTGACGAGGTCGAGTTTCGTCGCGCGCAGGTTGCTCGCGCCGGAGGCCGCGATCTTTTCATCCAGGGTGGCGAGCATCCCCGCAGAGCTGTCAGCCAGGGTGATCTGGCCGAGGTACGGCTGCAAGGCAAAGCCCAGCAACCCCGTTCCACAACCGTATTCCAGCCCCCGCATCTGGAGGCTCAACGGTACGCGCTCCTGGATCGCCGCGGCGACGGCCAGCGCGCGCGCCACCTTCACAGGGTCGGCGTCCCAGGTGGCGGCGCGATCGTCAAACTGGTTGCCTGAGTGCGGGTTCATGACCGGGCCTCCTGTGCGCGTGCTTCGCTATCGATCAAGTTGACTTCGCTCATGGTGTCGCTCCCTCGGTGACTTCCCAAATGGCACGAGTTTGTGCCAATTCGACGGATCCTTCAACGAGGAGAAGTGGACTCAGAAGCGGACTCAGACGGATCTTCCTCTAGCCAGTAGACGCAACTACGCTTTAAGTATCGGGTTTTGTTAAAGAAAAAGCCAGTGCCGCAAAAGCGGCGGCTGCCTACACGGCGCGCTTTTCGGCTTTGGCCTTGAGCGGGAAGGAAAGGCCGATGGCGTCGAGGATTTTGGCCTGTTGATCGTCCGGGCGTGGCAGATGCGTGTGACGCT
>Ga0209793_1001099_pt1 | contig 19717 bp, 21 predicted proteins | sample EBPBio122009_DNA_FD_185863 | JGI IMG/M metagenome (GOLD analysis project Ga0209793, IMG submission 185863) | Wastewater treatment Type I Accumulibacter community from EBPR Bioreactor in Madison, WI, USA - Reactor 1_2/2/2009_ DNA (SPAdes) (version 2) | ecosystem: Engineered > Bioreactor > EBPR >... | reverse complement strand
GCGTCGTCAACAGATAGCGCGGCAGCACGGTCGCCATCAGGTGCGGCCAGATGTTCTCGGTGGGGAAAAGGGCGATCCAGGCAATCGACAGGACCGGGGCCAGGATCACCGCCGCGATCACCACGGAGCCGATGGTCCAAGGGTCGGGCCGGGGCAGCAGGCGGCGGCGCATCAGGGGGGCGGAACGGTCGGACATCCTCCGGGCGGGTTACAGGAAAGCGGTTTAACTGTCCAGAAAAGCCCGTATAGTCGCGCCGCGGGGCCGGGATACCCGCGCCGAAAAGTCGGGCAAGATGCGCATCGTCTACCACTTGGGTGCCCATTGCACCGATGAGGACCGGCTGGTCCGCTGCCTGCTCAAGAACCGCGTCGCGCTGGCCGACCAGGGCATCGTGGTGCCCGCGCCCACCCGCTACCGCAAGCTTCTGCGTGACACGGTCAACCAGCTGCGCGGCGCGCCCGCCTCGCCAGAGACCGAGGCGATGATCCTGGACCAGATCATGGACGAAGACGCGGCCGACCGGCTGATCCTGTCCTGGACCAGCTTCCTCAGCTTTCCGGCCTATGCGGTGGGCGAGACGCTCTACGGCAGCGGCGGGCAGCGGTTGCGCGCCTTCACCCAGATATTTCCCGACATCGAGGCCGAGTTCCACCTTGGCCTGCGCAATCCGGCGACCTTCCTGCCCGACCTGCGCGACCGTGCCAGCGCAAAGGGGCACACGGACATCCTTCAGGACGTCGACGTCCGGCGGTTGCGCTGGTCCGACGCCGTGCGCCAGATCAAGGACGAGAATCCCGGCGTTCCGCTTACGGTCTGGTGTGACGAGGACACGCCGATGATCTGGCCCGAAGTCCTGAAGATCGTCTCGGACCACGCGGACGATACGGTGCTCGAGGATACCGACGAGCTGCTGGCCCAGTTGATGACCGAGGCAGGGCTCGCGCGCTACCACGCCTATTGCCGGGAACACCCGCCGCAATCGGTATTGCACCGGCGGCGGATCGTGACGGCCTTCCTGGAAAAGTTCGGCCGCCCCGAAGAGGTCGCCTTCGAGATCAGCGTCCCCGGCTGGACCGCCGAGTTGGTCGAGGACCTGACCCGCTCCTATCTGGAAGACGTCGAGCGGATCGCGCGGATACCCGGCGTCCGGCTGGTCGAGCCCTGATCAGCTCATCCCCAGCGCGGCCTTGTAGACTTCCAGCACCGCCTCTTCCTCGGCCAGCTCGTCCGGCTTGCGCTTGCGCAGCGCGATGACCTTGCGCATCACCTTGGTGTCGTAGCCACGCCCCTTGGCCTCGGCCATCAGCTCTTTCTGCTGCTCGCTGACATCCTTCTTCTCGGACTCCAGCTGTTCGAAGCGTTCGATGAACTGGCGCAGCTCGTCGGCGGTGACGGCATAGGGATCGGTCGCGTCGGCCATGGCGGTCCTCTGGAATGGGTTGGTCGGGGGTTCCTACCCCGTCGCAGGGTTCGGGTTCAAGGCGGGAACGGCAGGGGCGCGGCGGTTTGCTTGCGCGGGCGGGCAAGACCGGCTAGCTGGGGCCGGGACGATGGCGGAGAACGGACGATGCAGGGATTGATCTGGGCGGGCGCGGCGCTGACGGTGGTCGGGCTCATCGGCCTTGGCTACTGCATCCTGCGCGCGGCACGGGCCCGGCGCGCGGGGTTGGACGATGCCGCGATGCGGGCCGAGTTGCAGCGCGTCGTCGCGATCAACCTCGGCGCGGTCGGCGTATCGGCGCTGGGGCTTGCCGCGGTCGTCACGGGCATCCTTCTCGGCTGATCGCTAGCGGTCCAGCGCCTCCAGACCCTGACCATCGCGGATCAGCCGGTCGATCAGGGGCGCCGGGCTCCAGAGCGAGGCTTCGGCCCCCCAGTTGCGCAGGTCCTGGCGCAGCACCATCAGTCCGCGCCGCGCCGCCTGATGCATCGGCCCGCCCTGCCGGCGCGGGAACTGGTAGCCCGCAACCATGATGTGGTCGATGTCCGACGGCCGCTTCGCGATCCCCTCGTCCAGCAGCCGCGCGCCTTCGTTGGCCAGCGCGGCCAGCCAGCGGTTCAGCACCTCCACCGCTGACATCGCGCGCAGGATCGTCGGCACTTCGATCGAGACGGGATCGGGCGCCCGCGCGCCAAAATCGTCCAGCGCCGCGCTGATCACCCGCCGCGGCACCCCGCGCGAAACCATCCAGGCCAGCGCCGTGCGCCCCGCGTCCGCCATCCGCGCGCCCAGAACCGGGCGGTGGCCGACCAGCACCGGCGCAAGCCCGATCCGGCGCAGCCCGGCCAGCGCCGTCGCTCGCGCCAGCGGCAGCGAGTCCGCGGGCAGCGTGATCTCGCAGACCCGACCGCCGGGGGCGAGCGCGAGGCCCATCTCCTCGGCCTGCCCGCCGAGCACCAGCCGGGCCGCGCCGGGAAGATCGACCCAGCCCTCCCCGCCCATGGCTGCGGGGTCGCCGATCAGCAGCGGCACCGATTGCGGCGCGAACGGGCCCTCGACCGCCGCCAGCCGGTCCGTCATTCGCCGCGCGCGGTCGGGCGTCAACTGGCCCGCCCGCAGACCGTCGCCGATCCCGGCCTCGACGGCGGCGACACCCGCCTCCTGCGTGGCGCTGTCGGGAAAGGCCCAGGCCACTGAAAGCCCGCGCGACAGGGCCGCGATGGCGATCCGCACCAGATCAGGACTGGTGCCGACCAGGCCGACCCGGTCGACCGTCAAGGGTTGCAGCCGCGCCAGCACCGGCGGCAGCGCCAGCGCGCAGCGCTCGGCCCGGGCGGCGGCGACAAGGCCCAGGGCCTCCGCGGTTTCCTGCAGGTCGGCCCGGGCGACCGTCTCGAAGGCCTGGGCGCTGTCGGATGGCAAGACCAGAGCTGCCTCGACGCAATCGACGATCCGCCGCCCCGCCAGGCCTTGCGCCTGCGCGCCCTGCCGCGCCTCGGCCACCGCGGCTGTCCAGGCCGCCGGATCGGGCTCGGCCCGGCGCAGGATGTCGCCGACCGCCAGCGCCCCGGCAAGGCGCACCGCCGAGGCGACCGGCGCGGTCTCGGTGATGCCGTCGATCAGCCCCAGCGCCAGCGCCTCCGCCGCCGGGATCGCTTTGCCCCCGAGAAGAAGCCGCAGCGCCTCCTTCGCCCCGACCAGCCGCGGCAGCCGCTGCGTCGCGCCCCCGGCCGGGCACAGGCCCAGCGTCACCTCAGGGAAGGCGATGCGAAGGCCGGGACCGGCCAGCCGCGCCCGCGCGGCCAGCACCAGCTCCGCGGCCGGGCCCGTCACCAGCCCCTGCAGCACCGCGACGACCGGAACCGGGCAATCGGCCACCGCGCGGGCCAGGTCGGCGAGCGAGGGGGATCCGCTGTCGGGGTCGAGCGGCAGCTGCGCCGAGAAATTCGGGCCTTCCGCCGCGATCACGACCCCCTTGGCATCCGGAGTGGCAAGCGCCTCGATCAGGCCCGCCCGTAGCCCGGGCGACAGCTCGTTCGCGGGCGGATGGGCCAGCGTCAGGATCAGAATCCCGTCCCGCCACTCGACCTTCAGCCCAACAGCGGACATTCCCGTTCCCTTGCCCGGATTTCAGGCCAAGTTAGAAACAACCGCCCGAGGTTTACAAGCGTCGCGCGTGGCGACCGGATCAGATCGGCATGTTGTCGAAACCGGCCTCGATCTCGGCATCGGTGGGCAGCGACGACTCCTCGCCCGGCATCAGCGCGGCCAGCGCGCGCATCTCGGCCAAGAGGAGCTCCAGCCCCTGATGCTGCAACTCGATTCCGGCGGCCAGGATTTCGGCTTCGTCGCGGATCAGGTCGCCCGGCTTCAGTGTGGTGTCTAGGGTGGTCATGGCGCACATCTCCTGCAAAGCGGGGTCCAGGGCAAGGCGTCGAGCCGGGCCTCGGCGATGGGCTCGCCGCAGCGCACGCAATCGCCGTAGCTGCCGTCCTCGATCCGCTTCAGCGCGGCACGGATCTGGGTGATCTCGGCCTTTCCGGCATTGCCGGTGGCTTCGAGAACCTCGTCGCCCTCGCGTTCGGTGGCCAGATCCTCCCAGTCGCGGTTCTGGTGCGAATCAAGCTCTTCCTCGATGGCTTCCAGCCGCGCGCCAAGCTCCTGAAGACGCTTGACAAGCTGGGCCTTGCGGGCCGGGATCGGGGTGGTCGGGCTGCCCTGCATGGAGTCCTCCTCTGTGGCCCCCATGGTAGGCGGATCGGCCCCGGGCCACCTTGACCCAAGTCAACGGCGCTTCCGCTTTCGCATCAAGCTGTCTATGGTCGCGCCGATTTCATCCAGCGCCGTTGCGGCGCCGCCAGTGGAGAGGCCCATGGACATCCGCGCGATCACCCCCGATTACGCCGTTTCGCCGCAGATCGAGCCCGGCGATTTGCCCGCGATCAAGGCGGCGGGCTATGTCACGGTGATCGACAATCGCCCGGATGGCGAGATTCCACCCCACCTGCACACTGCTGAGATGCGCAAGGCTGCCGAGGCGCTGGGGCTGGCCTTCGTCGCGAACCCGGTGATCGGCGGTCAGATCACGATGGACAATGTGACGGCGCAGGGCGCGGCGATCGCGGCCTCCGCCGGCCCCGTTTTCGCCTATTGCGCGTCCGGCAACCGGTCCTCGATCGTCTGGGCGCTGGCCAATGCCGGCAAGCGCCCGGCAGACGAACTGGTCGGCCTGCCCGCCCGCTTCGGCTACCAGCTCGACCACCTGCGCCCGCAGATCGAGGTGCTGGCCAAGGGTTGAGGTCTTTCCGACCCGCTCGTCGCTCCCTTCGGGCACTCCTCGCTCTGCATCTGTTCCCGCGACGGAAAGGGTCTCGTTGACGGCATGATCCTCCCGGGTGGCGAGGAGTGCCCGAAGGGCTCGACGAGCCTTGCCCACTAGAGTGTCCGCCCCTACCCCGCCGCGCGCAGTTCCGCGGGCGGCTCCTCCGACGCGGGCTGCACCAGCGGGCGAAGGACAACCGGCGCGGCCGAACGGCCCGTCACCGCCTCGCTCAGCTTCAGGGCGCGCATTCCCCGGTGCTGGCCCAGCCGGGCGGGAACCAGATGGCGGCCCTCCACCGTTTCCAGCGAGACCCTGTCCAGCCCCGCCGTCGGCAGCATCAGCACCTCACCGACCTGCAATGCCATGATCTGGTGCAGCGGCAGCACCAGCCGCCCGATCACCGCGTCCAGCCGGCAACCGGCCTGCATCACCTGGGCTGAAAGCGCCTCGGTGAACTGGGGGATATCGGCCTCGGCAATGTCGGGGGCAAGCACGGGCGAAGCGCCGCGCCCCGCCGCCGGCAGCACCAGGATCACCCGCCCCTCGCGCCCCCCGTCCCCCAGCACCACCTCGGCAGACAGGACCCGGTAGGCTTCATCCTCCAGCATCAGGCCCAGCGGACGCGCGTCCTCCAGATAGCTGGCGTAGCGAAACCCCCCAGCCCAGACGAGGTCGGCCTCCTCCACCAGCGCCTCGTCAAGGCCCTGCAACGCACGGTCGATGACGCCCGCCACCATCGCCGCGTCGATCCGGCTGGCCTTGCGCGGCACAGGCGGCTGGGCAGAGAGACGCCCCAGCGTCTGCTTCTCGATGAAGGTCGCCGTGACCGTGGCGCCCAGCATGATCACCCCAAGCCCGCCCTGCGGCCCGTCCAGCAGCGCCAGCAGAGCTCGGTCCGGCACGGTTTCCAGAATCTCCGCAAGGCTCTGCCGCGCAATCGTCAGGCTGCGGAAGTCGAGGTCCAGCCCCATGGCATCCCGTGCGGCCCGGGCCAGCGCCAGCCGCCAGCCCCGGTCGGCCCCCGGTGCGCCTTCCGCCTGGGTCGGGCGGGCGCGGTCGATCTTGCGGCGGATCACGTCGGTCGATGCGGCGGTCATGGCGGCCCTGTCCCAATGGCCGCAACCTTAACGCGCGCTTCCTTCACGAAGGGTTAAGCGGCCAGCGTTTCCAGCCGCAGCGGCACCGTCACCCGAAAGGTGGCCCCCCGCTGCCCCGGCACATAGGCCACCGAGCCGCCGAGGTTCTGCATGATCTCGCGGCAGATCGCCAGCCCCAGCCCCGCGCCCCCGGCGCGGTTGGCGTCGGTGAGGCGCGAGAACTTCTCGAAGATCAGCGCCTGGCTGTCCTTGGCGATACCCTTGCCGTTGTCGATGAAATCCACCGTGACCCGCCCCGCCTTGTGGCGCACGGCGATGCGCAGCTCGGGCCGCGTCGCGTCGCAGTATTTCCGGGCGTTCGAGATCAGGTTGATGAAGACCTGGGTCAGACGGTCGGCATCGGTCTTCAGGTAGATCGTCTCGGACGGCAGATCGCGGATGACCTGGAACTCGCGGTCGGGCCGCGTCGCCCGCGCCGCCGTCAGCGCGGTGTCGATCATGCCTTGCAGGCTCGCCAGCCCCACCGTCAGCTGCACCGCGCCGTTTTCCAGCACCGATAGGTCCAGAAGATCGTCCAAAAGCCGCGTCAGCCGCTTCGCCTCGTCATGGATGATCCGGCCGTAGCGCATCACGCTCTCGGGCGGCACCTCACCCTCGGTCAGGATTTCCGAGAAGGCGCGGATCGAGGTCATCGGCGTGCGCAGCTCGTGGCTGATCTGGCTGAGGAAGGCATCCTTCTGCAACGACAGCTGCATGAGCTTCTCGTTCGCCTCGCGCAGCGCGCCCGCGGTGCGGGTCAGCTCGGTCTCCCGCGCCTCCAGCCGGGCGGAATATTCCAGCAGCTGCGCCGATTCGCTGGCCACCGCCATCAGATCCTCGACCGTGACCGTCGCCCGGCCCACCAGCTGGCCGATCATCGCATGGGCGGTCGCCGCGCCGACGGAACCCGAAAGCCGCGCCTCCAGACTGTCCAGGAACCCCGGAGTCGGATCGGGCAGGAAGCTCTCCTTGCCCTGCGCCCGCGCTTCCGCCTGGAACAGGGTCAGCGCCACCTCCTCGCCCAGGATGCGCTGCGCCATCGCCAGAAGCGCCTCGGGGTCTGCCCGCCCCCGCGCCCAGCGTTGCGGGCCGACCGCGCCCTCGAAGACATTGACGAAGGCCGCCCCCTGCAACCGCTCCACCGGGCCGGGAAAGGTGAGAAGCGAGCCGAGGCAGAACGCCAGCACATTCAGCGCCATCGACCAGAAAAGCGCATGGATGATCGGGTCCATGGCTTCCGTGCCAAACAGCGAATACGGACGCAGCCAGGAAAGGCTCATCAGCCCCTCGGTAAAGACCGTCTCCGGCAGCACCGCGCCCGGCCCGAACGAAGGCAGGAACGAGGTATAGGCCCAGATCGCCAGCCCCGTGACCAGCCCCAGGATCGCCCCCGCCCGCGTCGCGCCACGCCAGTAGATGCCGCCCAGCATCGCGGGCAGGACCTGCGCCACCCCCAGAAAGGCGATCAGCCCGATTGACGCCAGCGCCGCGGAGCCGCCGGAGACACGATAATAGCCATATCCCAGCGCCAGCACCGCCGCGATGGCCAGCCTGCGCGCCATCAGCACGACCTGCCGCAGGTCATCCGCCACCCCCGCGCCGGGCCGCAGCCGCAGCCACAGGGGAATCATCACATGGTTGGAGATCATCGTCGCCAGGGCGATGGATTCGACGATCACCATCGAGGTGGCCGAGGAGAATCCGCCCAGGAACGCCAGCATCGCCAGCCCTCCCCGCCCCTCGGCCAAGGGCAGGGTCAGGACGAACATGTCCGGGTTCGCCCCCGCCGGCATCCGCTCCAGCCCCACCACGGCGATGGGCACGATGAACAGGCTCATCGCCATCAGATACAGCGGGAAGGCCCAGCTCGCGCGGGCAAGATGCCCTTCGTCCTCATTCTCCACCACCATGACCTGGAACATGCGCGGCAGGCAGATCACCGCGGCGGCGGAAAGAAAGATGATCCCGGTCCAGCGCCCCGGTGCGACCTGCCAGGCGGCAAGGTCCGCCGCGTCGATCCGGGCGATCACGTCGGCCACTCCCCCGGCGATGCCCCAGACGACGAAGCTGCCGACGGCCAGAAGCGCCACCAGCTTCACCACCGCCTCGACCGCGATGGCGGTGACGATGCCGTGGTGCTGCTCGCGCGCGTCGAGGTTGCGGGTGCCGAACAGGATGGTGAAGAACGCCAGCCCCACCGCCACCCAGACCGCGATCTGACCGGGGTCGAGCGGGCGCGACCCATCCGGCGCCGCGCTGGCGAAGACGCCGAAGGACAGGACCACCGACTGCAATTGCAGCGCGATATAGGGCGTCGCGGCCACCACGGCGATGAGCGTGACGATCACCCCCAGCGTATTCGACTTGCCATAGCGCGAGGAGATCAGGTCGGCGAGCGAGGTCACATGGTGTCGCCGCCCGATCCTGACCAGCTTGCGCAGAAGCCACCACCAGCCGATGAAGACCAGCGTCGGTCCGAAGTAGATGGTCAGGAACTCCAGCCCCGACCGCGCCGCATAGCCGACCGCACCGTAAAAGGTCCAGGCGGTGCAGTAGATCGACAGCGACAGCGTGTAGACCACGGGAGAGCGCAGCCAGCCGAGCCGCCCCTTCGCCGCCCGCCCCTCGACCACGAAGGCGACGGTGAAAAGAAAGGCGACATAGAGAAAGCAGGCCAGGACCAGCAGGTTGAAGGGCACCTCAGTCCTCCTCCTCGTCCACGCCCTCGCCGCTGCGCAGGCCGGGCGCGAAAGCCGCGGCAAGGCCGATCAGCGCCAGCCAGACCAGGAAGAAGTAGATCACGTCGCCCGAGGTCAGCGACATCCGCGACTCCGGCGCCCAGAGAAGCGGCAGAAGCAGCAGGAACGCGCCGAGCACCGGCAGAAGCCGCGCCGCATCGCGCAGCCGCCGCCGACGGTAGGGCGCGCGGGCCAGGAACAGCGGGCGCTTCGGGCGCCTCATCCGCGGCCCAGCCCCCGACCCAGCATCGCCCGGACCTCGGCCAGGATTTCGGCGTTGGAGAAGGGCTTGGTCATGAAACGGTCCGCCCCGGCGCGTTCGGCCATCTCGCGGTCGCGGCCCCGCGCCGTCAGCATCATCACCGGCAGGTTGCGGCTGTCCGGTGCGGCGCGGATCGCTGTCAGGATCTCCAGCCCCGAAAGGCCGGGCAGCATGTGATCGAGGATCACCATATCCGGCGGATCCTGCCGCAGCAGCGCCAGCGCGGCCACCCCCTCTGCCACATGGCTGACGCGCAGGCCATCGCGGGTCAGCAGGAAGTGGATCGCCTCGGCGATGTTCGGCTCGTCCTCGATCAGCAGGACATGCTGTGCCACACTCTCCCCCCGGGCGATCTTCGGTCGCCCTGCCCCACTATCGGCAGAAAGCGGGCCGCCTGTCAAAGCCTGCCGGTCCGCTCGTCGTCTCCTTCGTCGCTCCTCGCAGCATGCCCCCACCCGCGACGAGAAGACGAAGTCGCACGAGGAGCCGTCGGTTCGCGAGGAGAAGACAAAGTCGAACGAGGAGCAGAGTCCGGCGAAGTCACGCGAAAAGCCGCCAGGTCAGCCCCCTTCCGCCGCCAGGATCGACGGTTCGCGCCGCGCCGGGCAGTCGCCCCGCGCGCAGACCCGGCAACTCGACCCGATCCGCACCGCCTGCCCCGCGCCCTCGTCCGGCAGGATCAGCATCGCCGCCTCGCGCAGCTCCGGCCCCCGCAGGCCTTGCGGATGTCGCGTCTCGGCCCAGGCGATCACCCGATGCCGCCGGTCGCTCTGTCCCGCGATCTGCACCCGCGCCTCGAAGGGCTGCATCGGCCGACCGAGGGCGGCGTAAAGCGGCCACAGCGGACAGGCCGCCCCGAAGCGCGGCAGCGGAAAACCGGTCGCGGGCTTGCGGAAGGTCAGCGTGCCCGAACCGTCGCAGGCCACCAGCCCCGCCTGCAAAGCGGGAACCCCGGCCAGTCGCCGCATCACCCCCAGCGGCGAGGTGCCGAAGCGTTCGGCCAGTGCCAGCGGGTCCGGCCCCAGGTCGGCCAGGGCGGTCGCGAAGGCCGTTTCCGGCATCACCGCCGCATCCGCCGCCGCGCGGGCCACATGCGACCGCGCCAGGCTTCGCGCGGCGCTGGAGGCGAGCCGGGCGATATCCGCCGCCAGCCCCCCCGCAAGCTCCGCATCCGACAGCGCCCAGCCCCGGCTCCGCAGCCAGTCCTCCACCTCTTCCTGCGGCGCGGCGATGCCCTGCTCCTCGATCCCCTGCCCGGCGTCGAGGAATCCCACCAGCGCCTCGGCCCCCGCCGCCAGCCGCTCGCTGTCCTGATGCAGGTTTCGATGGAAGCGCGCCGCCCAGTCGGGCTCCAGATCCGGCGTCTCGGCCAGGATCGCCGCCGTCGCCCGCACCGCCGACAGCGAGGACAGCAGCTCATGCAGCGACTGCGACAGGTGCGGATCATGCGTCATCCGGTCGTTCAGCGCCTCGACCGCGCGCTCCAGCACAAGACCCCGCGCGTCGAGCGCCGCCAGAAGCGTCGCCCAGCCGGGAAAGCGGTCGACGAAATCCTCCACCCGCTCGACCTCGACCCCCGTCTCTCCCACGGCCCCGCCACGGGCTGCCGCCGCGCGCAGATCCTCGACCAGCGCTGCATCCTTGCCCTCGACCAGTGCCGTCCGGTCGATCTCCAGCGCATCGGCCAGCCGCTCCATCACCCCTGCCGTGACCTTGCGGCGGTTGTGCTCGATCAGGTTGAGGTAGGAGGCCGAAATCCCCGCCCGCGCCGCGACCTCCGCCTGCCGCAGCCCCGCAGCAAGGCGCCGGTCGCGCAGCTTGGTCCCGGTCAGCGAGGAAAGCGGCATGGGTCAGCCCGGAAAAAGAATTGGCCGCGATGAGGGGCGATTTACACCGCCTTGTCAACGCGCCTGCCAGCGTACCATTCCCACGCGGCTCACTCGAAGCCAGCGAAGCGGTGCCCGTAGAAGCTGACCGCCCGCATAGCGCAATCCTGCACCGCCAGATGCAGATGCGCACCCTCGTTCACCCCCGGCGCGGTGCTGTCCCGCGCCAGTGCCGCCCGGCCCAGACCCGGCCTCGGCCCCGCGCGCGGACGCCAGAAATCCACCTGTTCGTCCAGATGCGCCTCAAGCCGGGCGTCGCCCCGGCCCCCGGTGATCTCCGAAATCCGTTCCGCCACCGCCAGACAATAGGCCGCCTCCGCCTCCTCGGTCCCGGCCCCATACAGCAGCCCCGCCGGAGCGGCGAAGCCCTGCCACCAGACCGTCACAAGAAGCGCCACGGCCACCGCCGTCAGCCCGATCCCGATCGCCTTCATTGCTATCCCTCTCTTGGCGCTCAGCAGAACCGCAAAAGGGTAAAGAAAACGGGCGCGACCGTCCCGGCCGCGCCCGCCAAGTCCGAACAAATCAAACGATTATTCGGCCAGCGCCTTGTCGGTGATGTCATGCGTCCAGGCCTTGCCCTCGGGCGCCTTGGTGATCGCCGGGTTCTCGGGCGAGACCGCCGCCAGCAGCGAGGCCACCGTGGCGTCGAAATCCGCCGGGTCCAGCGCGCCATTGCCGCCCGCGGTCAGCTTCGCCACCTCGGACATCATGTATTTCTGGTGGTCCAGCGACTGCGCCCCCGATTCATCGTTGTCGATGACGATCTGCGCGGCTTCGTCCGGGTTGGCCTCGGCATATTTCCAGCCCTTCATCGAGGCGCGGACGAATTTCACCATGGTCTCGGCAAAGGCCGGGTCAGAGAGCTTGTCCTCCATCACGTAAAGCCCGTCCTCCAGCACCGTCACGCCCTGGTCGCGGTAGCTGAAGGTCACCAGCTGGTCCGGGGTGATGCCGGCGTCCAGAACCTGACCATATTCGTTATAGGTCATCACCGAGATGCAGGCGGCCTGCTTCTGCAACAAAGCATCGACGTTGAAGGCCTGCTTCAGCACCGTCACGCCGCCTTCGCTGCCGTCGGTCTTCAGCCCCAGCTTCGCCATCCAGGCGTAGAACGGGTATTCATTGCCGAAGAACCATACGCCCAGCGTCTTGCCGGGGAAGTCGGCCGGGCTGGCGACGCCGCTTTCCTTCAGGCAGGTGAACTCCAGCCCGCCGTTCTTGAACGGCTGCGCGATGTTGACCAGCGGCACGCCGCGTTCGCGCGCGGCCAGCGCGGCCGGCATCCAGGTGGTGATCACGTCGGCCTGGCCCGAGGCGATGACCTGCTCGGGCGCGATGTCCGGCCCGCCCGGCTTGATGGTGACGTTCAGCCCCTCTTCCTCGTAGAAGCCCTTGTCCTTGGCGACGTAGTAGCCGGCGAACTGCGCCTGCGTCACCCATTTCAGTTGCAGCGTCACGTCCTCGGCATTGGCCGAACCGGCCATCAACGCCAGAAGACCCGCGGTAAACAGCTTCTTCATCTTCACCTCCATGTTGCCGCCCGGCGGTTCAGCCCCCGGGTCAGGGTTTCAGGTCCTTTGCGACGGATGCCAGAAGGTCACCGCCTTTTCCGCCAGCGCGATCAGCCCATAGAAGGCCGACCCCGCCAGCGCCGCCACTGCGATCTCGGCCCAGACCAGCTCGATGTTCAAGACACCGACCGCCGTCGAGATGCGAAAGCCCATGCCCACCACCGGGCTGCCGAAATACTCCGCCACGATCGCCCCGATCAGCGCCAGCGAGGCCGCGATTTTCAGCCCGTTGAAGACGAAGGGCATCGCGGCGGGCAGCCTCAGCTTCCACAGCGCCTGCCAGTAGCTTGCCCCCCATGTCGCCATCAGGTCGCGCTGCATCCTTTCGCTGGCCTGCAATCCGGCGACCACGTTGATCAGCATCGGGAAGAACACCATCGCCACCACCACGGCGGCCTTCGACTGCCAGCCGAAACCGAACCACATCACCAGAATGGGCGCCAGGCCGACGATAGGCAAGGCCGCGACGAAATTGCCCACCGGCAGCAGCCCGTCGCGCAGGAAGGGCACCCGGTCGCAGGCCACCGCCGCAAGGAACGCCGCGCCGGTGCCGATGACGAAGCCGGAAAGCGCGCCCTTCAGCACCGTCTGCACGAAATCGGCCCAGAGGAGCCCGGTGGACTCGGCGAATTTGCCCGCGATGGCCGAGGGCGCGGGCAGGATCACCGTGGGCACGGCGAAGGCGCGCACCAGCGCCTCCCACAGCACCAGAAGGGTGATGCCGAACAGCACCGGCACGAAGATGCGCCCCGCCAGCGTCCTTCCGAAGGGCCGCCCTGCCACAAGGGTATTCGTCGCCCATGCCCCCAGCCAGAAGGCGATCCCCAGGATCAGCGCAAGGCTCATGCCCTGACCCCCATCTTCTGCGCGACCAGCCGTTCGGTCAGCCCCACCATCAGGATCAGCATCCCCGCCAGGATGGCGCTGGCGAACAGCGCGGCCCAGGTGATCAGCGGCTCGCCATACTGGCTGCCCAGAAGCATCCGCGCCCCCAAGCCTTCCACCGCACCGGTGGGAAGCTCGCCCACGATGGTCCCCACCAGCGCCGCCGCCACCGCCACCTTCAGCGAGGCGAAGAAATAGGGCATCGAGGCCGGCAGCCTCAGCTTGAGGAAGGTCTCGCCCTCGCCGGCCCCGTAGGTTTTCAGCAGGTCAAGCTGCATCTGGTCGGGCGACCGCAGCCCCTTGACCATGCTGACCAGCACCGGAAAAAACGACAGATAGGCCGCGATGATCGCCTTCGGCACCTCGCGCCCCTGAATGCCCAGCTGGTTCGACACCACAAGGATCATCGGCGCCAGCGCCACGATGGGCACGGTCTGGCTGATGATCGCCCAGGGCATCACGCTCATGTCCATCACCCGGAAGCGCACGATGGCCATGGCCAGCAGAACGCCCGCGATGATCCCGAGGCCAAAGCCCATCATCGTTCCCCGGAAGGTGACGAACCCGTGGTAGACGAGGCTGCGTTTCGAGGTGACGGCCTGACCGAACAGCCCCTTCCACAACTCCGCCCCCACCTGATGCGGCGGCGGCAACAAGGGGCGCGCCTGCTCCATGGTCTGCGGCACCATCTCGGCGAAGCTGACCGTGGTCCCCGCGCGCTCGGCCTGGTCATAGACCCAGGTCGAGTTCATCCAGACAGCCGCAGCATACCAGATAACGACGATGCCAATCAGGACGGTGAGAACGGGAAGCGCGCGCTTCATGCCCGCCCTCCCGTCGGCCAGGCGATCATCGCCACCGCCACCACGCCAAGCGCCATCCCGGCCAGTTGCAGCCCCGTCGGCCTCTCGCCGAAGACGAAGATCGCCATGACCGAGATCGCGACCAGTTGGAACACCGCCGACAGCGCGATCGCCAGCCCCAGCCCGTTCAGCCGCATGACCTGCACCATCAGCCAGTTGCCGACACAGAACAGCGCCAGCGCGCCCAGAAGCACCGGCAGCCCGCCTTTCGCCGCATAGACCTTCAGAACCGCATTCGCCGCGACAAAGACCGCCGTCGCAAGGCCGAGCCAGAGGAAGGAGATACCGCTCATGCCGTTATCCCTTCATCCGCGTCCGGCACTTCAGCCGGGCCGCCAGCACGGCCGCCGCGGTCGGGGGCGGCAGTCGCGGCAACTCGGGCGGGGGTTTGGCCATGGCGCATCACCGCTGCCCCCGCAGGTGAGGGTGTATATACGGCGTATGGACAGAAGCCATACGTGATCCATACGCTTTCCAGACGCCTGCCCTACTCGTCATGGTGCCCGGCCCGCAGCCCCTCCCTCACCCGGTGGGCGATCTCGATGAACTCGCGACTGTCACGAATGTCGAGCGGCCGTTCCTTCGGCAAGGGCGAGTCGATCACGTCGGTGATCCGCCCCGGACGGGGCGACATGACGACGATCTTGGTCGACAGATACACCGCCTCCGGGATGGAATGGGTCACGAATCCAATGGTTTTCCCGGTGCGTGCCCAAAGCTTCAGCACTTCCTCGTTCAACCGGTCGCGCACGATCTCATCCAGCGCGCCGAAAGGTTCGTCCATCAGCAGAATGTCCGCATCGAAGGCCAAGGCCCTGGCGATGGAGGCCCGCTGCTGCATCCCGCCGGAAAGCTGCCAAGGGAACTTCTTGCCGAAGCCCTTCAGCTCCACCAGCTCCAGCACCCGCTCGGTCCGCTCTTGTTGATCTTTCTTCGAGAAGCCCATGATTTCCAAAGGCAATCTGATATTCCCGGCAATCGTCCGCCACGGATACAGCCCCGCCGCCTGGAACACATAGCCGTAAGCGCGCTTCCGGCGGGCCTCGTCCGGTGACATCCCGTTAACCGTCAAAGTCCCCGAGGTCGGCGTCTCCAGCGCGGCGATCGCCCGCAGGAAAGTCGTTTTCCCGCAACCGCTTGGCCCGATGAAGCTTACAAACTCGCCCCGAGCGACCGACAGGTTCACGTCCTTCAACGCCTGCACCGGCCCGTCCGCCGTCTGGAAGACAAGGTTCAGCCCCTTGGCCTCGATCACCGGGGATGTGCTTTGCATCGTGTCCTTCATTCTCCGTTCTTTCTTCCGGCCCGGTGGCGCTCTGGCATCTGGCGGTAGATGGTCAGCGCCGCCGCCGCGCCCCCGGCCAGCAGATAGGGCAGCATCAGCACCTCATGCGCAGGTTCACGACCGGCGTAGCGGGCGACCCATCCAAGCACGGAGGCTGCGAGCACAGCCATCACAGCGGCAGACAGCGCGCAATACCGGTCCGCCAGCCCGGCGCGCAGCATCACCTGCCAGCCGATCAGCCAGCCGGCCAGCCAGAACGGCAGGACCGAAGGCATGAACTGCGCCAGAACCACCAGAGCGACCGCAACCACGGCCGTCCCGAACACGAAGCGATCCTCGGTGGGCATCCCCTCCAGCACCGGGACAACCAGATGCATCCCCAGCAGAAGCACAGCCGAAATCACCACAGACAGCGGCACGAAGACCAGAATCCTGCGGTCCAGCCCCGTCTCCCGGCCGAAGTGCCGCATCACACGCCCGTCGCCGGGATACCCGTCCGTACCACGGGCCGCGGGGCGCTCAGATCCTTCCACTGGCTCAGCGCGCGGTTCACCGCCGGGCGCGGCTCGCGGGCGACGAACTGGCCGTGGCCCTCTTGGGTCCGCATCTCGCCGTCATGCACCGCCACATGACCGCGGGCCAGGGTGAAGCGCGGCAGGCCCTTCACCTTCTGCCCTTCGAAGACGTTATAGTCGATGGCCGACTGCTGCTTGCCCGCGGTGATGGTCTTTTCCTTCTCAGGATCCCAGACCACCAGGTCGGCATCCGCCCCCACCAGAACCGCCCCTTTCTTCGGATAGCAGTTCAGGATTTTCGCGATATTGGTTGAGGTTACGGCGACAAATTCATTCGGCGTCAAGCGTCCGCTGCCGACCCCATGAGTCCAGAGCATCGGCATCCGGTCCTCCAGCCCCCCCGTGCCATTGGGGATCTTCGAGAAGTCGCCTACCCCGAACCGCTTCTGCGCCGTGGTGAAGGCGCAATGGTCGGTGGCGACCACGGACAGCGAGCCCGACTGCAACCCGGCCCAGAGGCTGTCCTGGTGCTTCTTGTTGCGGAACGGCGGCGACATCACCCGGCGGGCGGCATGGTCCCAGTCGGGGTTGAAATACTCGCTCTCGTCCAGCGTCAGGTGCTGGATCAAGGGCTCGCCCCAGACCCGTTTGCCCTGCTGGCGGGCGCGGCGGATCGCCTCGTGGCTTTCCTCGCAGGAGGTGTGGACGACATACAGCGGCACGCCCGCCATGTCGGCGATCATGATGGCGCGGTTGGTCGCCTCGCCCTCCACCTGCGGCGGGCGGGAATAGGCATGGGCTTCCGGTCCGGTGTTGCCCTCGGACAGCAGCTTCGCCGTCAGCTCCGCCACCACATCGCCGTTCTCGGCATGGACCATGGCGAGGCCGCCCAGCTCTCCCACTCGGCGGAAGCTGGCGAACATCTCGTCGTCGTTCACCATCAGCGCGCCCTTGTAGGCCATGAAATGCTTGAAGCTGGTCATGCCCGCCTTGACGCTGTCGGCCATGCCATCCCAGACCTTCTCGCCCCACCAGGTCACCGCCATGTGGTAGGAGTAGTCGCAATTCGCCCGGCCCGACTTGTTGTGCCACATCTGCGCGGCATCCATCAGCCCCTGCCCCTGGCCGGGAAGGACAAAATCGACCACCATCGTGGTGCCGCCCGCCAGCGCCGCCCGCGTGCCGGATTCGAAATCGTCGGTGGAATAGGTGCCCATGAAGGGCATCTCCAGATGGGTATGCGGGTCGATCCCGCCCGGCATCACATAGCAACCGGTCGCGTCGAGTTCGGTGCCGCCTTTAAGGTTCGGCCCGATCTCGGTGATCGTGCCGTTCTCGACGCGGACATCGGCCTTGTAGGTCAGGTCGGCAGTGACGATGGTGCCGTTCTTGATGATGGTGGTCATGGCTTAGTCCTCATTTTTTCCTGCTTTGACCGCGCAATGCAAAAGCCTGATCAGCGAAAGAACAAAAAGAAATGCGATGAACGTGGAGATTACTAACAAAAGGTACTGCTCAAAGCCGTATTCTCTGAGGCCTAGCAGTTTGCGCATTTCAGTTCGGCCGGGAATTGAAATAACCGTCACAACAATCGACAGCGCTATGGAAACCAATGCGACATCGAGAAATCTGACGAAATAGATGCCAATTAGGGTGGCTATAATGAAAGATATTGAAGTGGCGATTGCTGCTCCTGTCCCAAAGAGCACACCGACGCCGGCATCATTGAACAATATCCCATAGATGAGCAGTAAGGCGACTGCCAAAAGATAGAATGCGGGCAACATCCAATATAGTTTGTTCACCCCACCACCCCCGCCACCTCAAGCACCGCGTGCAGCAGAACATCCGTCCCTGCCGCCGCCCATTCCGGGCTGATCTTCTCAGCCTCGTTGTGGGACAGCCCATCCACGCAGGGGCACATCACCATCACCGTGGGCGCGACACGGTTGATCCAGCAGGCGTCGTGGCCGGCGCCGCTTACGATGTCCATATGGGAATAGCCCAGCTTTTCAGCGGACTGACGGACGATCTTCACGAGGCCGGGGTCGAAGGTGACGGGGTCGAAGTGACCCACATCCTCGATCTCGCAGCCCAGCCCCAATTCCTTCGCCACCGCATGGGCGGCGCGGATCACCTCGGCCTTCATCGCATCCAGCTTCGCCTGTTCGGGCGAGCGGATATCAACCGTGAACACAACCTTGCCCGGTATCACGTTGCGGCTGTTGGGGAAAACCTTGACCTGCCCCACCGCGCCTACGGCGTTCGGCTGGTGGCTCATGGCGATCTGGTGCACCCGCTCGGTGATCCGGGCCATCCCCAGACCCGCGTTCACCCGCATGTGCATCGGCGTCGAGCCGGTATGGGCGTCCTTGCCGGTCAGGGTGATCTCCAGCCACCACAGCCCCTGGCCATGGGTGACGACGCCGATCTCTTTCCCCTCGGCCTCCAGGATCAGGCCCTGCTCGATGTGCAGCTCCAGCATCGCGTGCATCTTCCGGGCGCCGACCTTTTCGTCGCCGACCCAGCCGATCCGCTCCAGCTCCTCGCCGAAGACCTTGCCGTCGAGGTCCTCGCGGCTCTTGGCGTAGTCCTCGGTATGGATGCCCGCGAAGACCCCGCTCGCCAGCATGGCGGGGGCAAAGCGGGCGCCTTCCTCATTGGTCCAGTTCGTCACCACGATCGGGTGCTTCGTCTTCACTCCCATGTCGTTCAGCGTGCGCACCACCTCCAGCGCGCCCAGCACCCCCAGCACGCCGTCATAACGGCCCCCGGTCGGCTGGGTGTCCAGATGCGAGCCCATGTAGACCGGCAGCGCGTCGGGGTCCTCGCCCGCCCGGGTGGCGAACATGTTGCCCATCGTATCGACGCCCATGGTCATCCCGGCCGCCTGGCACCAGCGCTGGAACAGGTGCCGCCCCTCGCCATCGGCGTCGGTCAGTGTCTGGCGGTTGTTGCCGCCCGCCACGCCGGGGCCGATCTCGGCCATCTCCTCCAACGCGCCCCACAGGCGTTCAGGATTGATCCGCAGGTTGTCCCCGGTTGCTGGCATCACGCGCGCTCCCCGTCTCGCGGACCGGGGCCATCCTGCCCCTTGCCGCGACTCGTTTCCTGACCGTATGGTCAAGGTGAAGGCGACCACAACCTGACCAGACGGTCAACGAAAATCAAAGGCACGATGCGCGGCGACGCCCAGATTTCCCGCCTGAAGCCCGGACGCCGCACCGATATCCGGCGTGAGAACGAACGCGCCATCCTGGAGGCGGCGGAGAAGGTCTTTGCCGAGGCCGGGTTCGGGGGCGCGACGATGCAGCTGATCGCCGACATGGCGGGGCTGCCCAAGGCCAATCTGCATTATTACTTCGCCACGAAGGAAGACCTCTATCGCCGTGTGGTGCAACAGATTTTCGAGATCTGGCTGGATGCGGCCTCCAGCTTCGACGACGCCCCCGGCCCGGTGGAGGGGATCGGCGCCTATGTCGATGCAAAGATGGACATCAGCCGCACCCATCCGCATGGGTCCAAGGTCTGGGCGTCCGAGGTGATGCATGGTGCGCCAGTGATCCAGGACTATCTGGAGACTACTTTGCGCGACTGGACCGAGGGGCGGATCGCGGTGATCCAGCGCTGGATCGACGAGGGCAAGATGCGGAAGGTCGACCCGCGGCATCTGCTGTATCTGCTCTGGGCGACGACGCAGCACTACGCCGACTTCGGCCATCAGATCCAGACCTTGAATGCGGGCAAGCCGCTGACCGACCGGCAGTGGCGCGAGGCGAAGGCCAGCGTGAAGGACATGGTCCTGCGCG
>Ga0209793_1001098_pt1 | contig 19736 bp, 7 predicted proteins | sample EBPBio122009_DNA_FD_185863 | JGI IMG/M metagenome (GOLD analysis project Ga0209793, IMG submission 185863) | Wastewater treatment Type I Accumulibacter community from EBPR Bioreactor in Madison, WI, USA - Reactor 1_2/2/2009_ DNA (SPAdes) (version 2) | ecosystem: Engineered > Bioreactor > EBPR >... | reverse complement strand
AGCACCTCGCCGTCGAAGACATCGCCCCCTCGATCGGGACCGTCGGCGACGCCTACGACAACGCCCTGATGGAGTCGATCATCGGCCTGTACAAGACCGAGTGCATCGGCACCGCCGTCTTCCACGACGGCCCGTACAAGACCCTGGCCGACGTCGAGTTCGCAACCGCCGGCTGGGTCGAGTGGTACAACAACTCCCGGCTCCACTCCAGCATCGGAATGGTGCCCCCGACCGAGTACGAACAGAACCACCACGCTGCACTCAACCTCGAGCCGCAGTCGATCTGACAGCGGCACGATTCCCCGAACGCTTCACGCCGGCCTCCGCGAGGTGCGGACCCGCCTGGAGGCGCAGGACAACGACCCCGCGCGCCGGTGGCACGCCCTCGCCGACCGGATCGACCCCCGCCTCACGAGCCAGAGCGACTGGCCGGCTCTGGCCGCGATGCTCCACGAAGCTCACTCCTCCGGCCTGAACGTGCCCGAGATCCTCGCCCATGTCGACACCAAGAGGCCTCTGGGTGACATGCCGGCTCAAGAACTCCGCTACCGGCTGGTCGCCTCACTTCCCGAGCAGGCCACAAGCGACGACGTCAGAATTGTTGCTGGCCGTCCCCTCGGCACGGATGGAATCCGTCGGGCAAGGAATGTCCAGACCACCACGGAGCTGAAGCCCACGATTACTCGGTGAACTGAGCGGATCGGGACATCAGCCGGTCGCCACAGCGCGGCCGACGCCAGCTTGCTCGGCGACACACGCGGAGGGTACCAACCAGCTGGCTGGCGGATCTACAGGCTGAAAGTAGGGGCGCTCTCGGTGACCCGGCTACGACCGCATCGACCAGAGACCTGCCCTTGACCAGCGGGATCTTGCGGAACCAGCCGAACGGCTGGTCCTTGCGACGCGCTGCCGACAGCCCGCGGACACCTGCAGGGACGAGGGTAGGTTTGGGGCACCGCGAGGGGACGGTGACGACAACGTGAGCGACATGGAGGAGGAACTGCGATGACGCAGCCCAGCCATGACCGCTGGGTCGAGGTCACCCCCTCTCCCTTCGCCCACGAGGCCGCGGGCTTGGCGCTCATCCGAGCGCTCCTCCCCGATGAGACCCCGTTTCGGGCGTGGAGCAACCTCACGTTCATGGACGTCAAGGGTCGCTGGCACGAGATCGACCTCCTGGTCCTCGGCCGGGGCCGCCTCCACCTCATCGAGCTCAAGCACTACGAGGGCGTCCTGCGAGGCAACGAGCACTCCTGGCTGCGTGAGGGCAAGCGCCCCGAGGAGAGCCCGCTGCGGCTGGCCAATGACAAGGCCAAGTTCCTCCAGTCTCGCCTTAACCACGAGGTGCAAGAGCTGGCCCGATCGACCGGAGAGCGCGTCGACCCCCGCGAGGTCGTCCCTTTCATCCAGGCCTCGGTGTTCCTGCACCACGATCGGTTCACCTGCGCGCTGACCGACCTGGCGAGGAAGGGCCTGTACGGCCCCGACGGCAAGGAGCACCAGACGGGGCTTCCCGGCATCTCCGAGCTGGTGCTCGAGCAGCCCCACCGTCGCGCCATCGACGCGCTCCAGGAAGCCCGCCTCGTCGCCGCGGTCGGACGCATTGCCCAGGTGCAGCGCAAGGAGCGCTTCTTCGGCTCATGGGCTGTCGAGGGCGGGGCGGTCGACTCCGGGGCCGGTTGGCAGGACTGGCTGGGTGAGCACGTCGCCACCAAGGAGCGCGTGCGTATCCGGTTCCAGGTCCCCCCACCCGGGGCACCGGCCCTGGCCCGCCAGGCACTTCTCCAGCTCGCCGCCCATGAGTTGCGCACGCTCGGCCGCCTCCACCACGACGGCCTCGTCCCGATCCGCGACGTCGTCGACTGCGAGCTCGGCGTCGGGCTCGCCTACCCCTACGACGAGTCCTGGCAAAGGCTCGACCTCTGGCTCGCAGCCCAGACGCAAGGCGTCCCCCTCAGTACCCAGCTGTCGATCGTCCGCCAGGTCGGCGAGACCCTGCAGTACGCCCACGCCAACCGCGTCGTCCACCGCACGCTGTCCCCTCGAGCCGTGTGGGTGCGGCCGGTGCCCGGCACGGCCGGAGACGTCAAGGTCCGAGTGGGCGACTGGCGTGCGTCCGGCTCCGTCGACCCCACCGCGACGGTCAACACCGATGGAGTCACGCGCCTCGCGGCCGTCGCCGGCGCCGTCCCCCGCCCGCAGGGCCCGCCTCCCCCGCCCGGGCTGGCCTCGACTGCGCGGCGTATCCCAGAGGATGACGCCCCCAACGACCGCTGGCTCACCGAGGGCTTCACGGCCCCCGAGTCCTTCTTCAACCCCGAGGTCGACCGCGTGCGGCTCGACGTCTTCGGCCTTGGGGCCGTGGCCTTCTACCTGCTCACGAGCAAACCGGCGGCCCGGTCCACCCAAGCCCTGCGGGCCCGGCTGCGCGAGCAGGAGGGCCTCGACGTCGCCATCGAGCTGCCGCAGGTCTCGAGCGCACTGCGTGCCCTCGTCAAGCGCGCCACCCACCCGATGCCGACGCAGCGACCCGCTGACATGGGGGCCTTCCTCTCCCTTCTGGACGCCGCCGAGCGCGCCATCGACACCGATGAGTCGTCCGATGTCGACGCGCTGGAGGCTCGCCCCGGCACCGTCCTCGACGGCCGCTTCCGGCTCGAACGCCGGATGGGTCAGGGCTCGACGGCCGTCGGGCTGCTCGTCACCGATCTCGCGGTCGACGGCACGGATGCCGAGCGGGTGCTCAAGGTCGCCCTCGACGACGAGTCCGCGGGTCGCCTTGCCGACGAGGCGGAGGTCCTGCGGTCACTGAAGTCGACGCGCATCGTCAAGCTCGTCGACGGCCCACTCGTCGTCGGTGGCCGCCAAGCGCTCCTGCTCGAGAGCGCCGGCCCGCAGACCCTCACTGAGGCGCTGCGCAGCCGCACCCGGCTCTCCCTCGACCTCCTCGAGCGGTTCGGCACCGACCTGCTCGATGCCCTGGTCGTCCTCGACAAGGCAGGCGTCGACCACCGCGACATCAAGCCGTCTAACCTCGGCGTCCGCGAGTCCCGCGGCGACCGCACCAAGCACCTGGTGCTCTTCGACTTCTCCCTCACCAGGGCCGCTGCCTCCGCAACCTCGGCAGGCACCCCGCCCTACCTCGACCCGTTCCTCGGCGACGGGCGCGACCGCTACGACTCCGCCGCGGAGCGGTATGCCGCGGCCGTCGTCCTCTTCGAGATGGCTACGGGGGCGACCCCGACCTACGGCGATGGCCAGGCCGACCCGGCATCCATCACCGACGAGGCTCGCGTCGTTCCCGAGATGTTCGACCCGGCCCTCGCCACCAGGCTCGTCGACTTCTTCACTCGTGCCCTGGCCCGGGAGGCCACCGCCCGCCACGACACGGCTGAGTCAATGCGTAGCCAGTGGCACGCCATCTTCGCCGCCGACGCCACGACCGAGCCCGACGAGAGCAACGATGAGCTGGCAAGCCGCGCCACCCTCGACACCCCGCTCGTCGACTCCGGGCTGACGGCGCGGGCGCTGTCGGCCCTCGAGCCGTATGCCCTGACGACGGTGGGCGAGCTGCTCACCGTCGACTCCGTGCGGCTGTCCCGCCTCCAGGGGGTCGCCAACGCCACCCGCCTACAGATCAGCCGGCGCATCCGTGAGTGGCGCCAGCGACTCGGCGACCCTCGGCAACCACCCGCCCGCGACCACAAGGTGCCGACCCCCAGCGACGCCGCTCAGCTGCTCCTGGATGCCGTGACCTCCTCGCGCTCGCCGAGCCGGGGCGCCCTGGTGCGGCTCATCATCGGCGTGGGCACCGACCTCGACGCCTTCGCGACCCACGCCAAGCTCGCCGCCAACCTGCCCGAGCCAGTCACCCGCGCACGGGCCCAGCAGATCCTGGCCACCCTGCAGGAAGCCTGGGCCGCCGACGACGCGTGCCGTGAGCTCCTCGACCGCATGGTGGATGCCGTCGACGCGCGCCTAGCCGAGCTGGGCGATGTCGCCGCCGCCCGAGAGCTCTCGGGCGCCATCGCCGACTGCCTGTCCGCAGACCCGTCGACCGATGAGCGGCTCACCCGCGGCCTGCTACGCCTGGCCCTCGAGCGTCGCTCGGCGGTAGCCCGCGCCGACGAGACCGGGGCGTCGCTGTGGCTGCGACGGCGCGAGGGCGGGCTCGTCCTTATCGCGACTGAGCAGTCCTTGCTCGATGTGGCAGAGACCCTCGGCGGTGAGGCCGACACGCTCGTGGCTGGGCTGGGCGACCACACGACCGATGTCATCCCAGCCCCGGTCGTCACGTCGCGGCTGCAGCGCGTGCTGCCGGCCGAGCTGCTGCCCGACGGGTTACGAGACGGAGCCCGCCTCGCGCGCCTCGCCGCTGCCACCTCGCGCACCGCGATGGCGTCCGGCGCCGGCGAGCTGCACCACCGCGACCTCTCGGCGCGGGCAGCCCTCCAGATCGCGTTCGCCGGCTTCGGCGGCGGGCAACAGCTCAGCGCCGACGAGCTGCGACAGCGCGTCACGGTGCGCTTCCCTGGTCTGGCCCCCCTGCCGAAGGGCGACGCCCTGGGTTCGCTCGTACAGCAGGCCGGGCTCGGGCTGGCCTTTGACGAGCGCCTCGGCGTCTACCGCGCTCCCGAGACCGCCGGCCGCACTACGGGGCTGGAGACTCGCGAGCCCACCCGCCTCGCGACCCGCACGTCGCCGGTGAGCGACGGCGCCGTCGGCGCGCGCCTGGACACCTCCGTCAGTTCCCGCTCGTTCCTGGCCCTTGGGATCCGCGCCGACCGCGTCGCCCGGTTCGTCGCGGCAGCCGAGCGGCGTTTCGATGCCACGACCGTCGACCTCACCGGGGTCCTCCTCGACGCCCTCCGAGCTGCCTCCGCCGAGGCGGGACTGCCCTGGGAGCTCGTACGCGCCGCGGATGCCGAGGGACCCGGCTCGCGAGGTCGTCGTGGACTCGACGAGCTGGTTCGTCGCTCCTGGCCGCACATCGAGGCTGCCGTCGAGACGGCCCTCCAAGCAGCCGGTCACGGCCCCGTCCTGCTCACCGAGGCCTCGCCGCTTGCCCGCTACGACAACATGGGCCTGCTGTCGCGGTGGTCCGACCTGGGGGCCTCGCGGTCGCGAGCGGTGTGGCTGGTCCTCCCCCAGCTCGCGGCGAACCACGGCCCTCTCGTCGACGGCCGGCCGGTCCCCCTCGCCGCCCCGAGCCAGTACGTGGCGATCGACAACGACTGGATCGATGCCACCGCGGTGTCAGTAGCCGCAAACCTCATGGCTGCATCCGAGGGCCTGAACGCCCCCGCGCACAGCACCACGTCGAAGGAGCACTGAGCCTTGCCCGTTTCACCTGATCTGACCGGTGCGCTGAAGAAGGTCGTCCTTACGCTTGAAGACGACCTGCGTGCGCGCGTCGCCTCACAACCGGAGGTCGACACGGCGTGGCGCGGGCTGCACGCGCAGGCCGTCGACCGGGAGCGGACCGCGATGTCGTGGCAGGCGTGGCGCGACGACCGTGTCACGCAGGCAGCGGTGGCGTGGGTGCTGACGAGCGTGTTCGTGCGGTTCTGCGAGGACAACCGGCTGCTGCGCCCGGTGTGGATCGCCGGGCCTGGCGAGCGACGCCAGGAGGCGCTCGACGCCGAGCTGCAGTACTTCCGGGAGAACCCCGAGCACACCGACCGCGAGTGGCTGCTGCAGTCGGTCGAGCACCTCGCCGCGCTGCGTGCCACGCGCGACCTCGTCGGGTCGCACTCGCCGCTGTGGACGGTCTCACCGTCGGGCCAGGCCGTGAAGTCGCTGCTGTCGTTCTGGCGCGAGACCCGGGACGACGGCTCGCTCGTGTGGGACTTCACCGACCCAGACCTGTCGACGCGCTTCCTCGGCGACCTCTACCAGGACCTGTCCGACTACGCGAAGAAGACCTTCGCACTGCTCCAGACGCCGGAGTTCGTCGAGGAGTTCATCCTCGACCAGACCATGGAACCATCCCTCGCCGAGCGCCCGCTCGAAGGGTTCCGGATGATCGACCCCACCTGCGGGTCCGGCCACTTCCTCCTCGGCGCCTTCGCCCGGCTCAACGACCGCTGGGCCACACACGCCCCCGGCCTGGAGCCACGCTCACGAGTACAGAAGGCGTTGGATGCCGTCCACGGCGTCGACCTCAACCCCTTCGCTGTGGCGATCGCCCGCTTCCGCCTCATGGTCGCCGCCCTCCAAGCGTGCGAAGAGCACTCGCTCGAGGACGCGCCCGGCTTCACCCTCCACCTCGCGGCCGGCGACTCACTGCTCCACGGCGGACACCAACTCGAGATGCGCTTCGACAGCTTCGACGCCGCATCCGAGATCAGCGGGTTCGCCTATGACACCGAGGATCTGGAAGTGCTCCGCACCATCCTGACGCCCGGGCGCTACGACGCCGTCGTTGGTAACCCCCCGTACATCGCCGTCAAGGACGCGACGCTGAACGCCGCCTATCGCAATCTGTACAAAACATGCAAGGGCACCTACCAGTTGACCGTTCCATTCATGGAGAGATTCTTCCAGTTGGCGAAACCAGGAAGCTACGAGGGAACGGCTTTTGGCCGAATTGGTCAGATCACTTCCAATGGATTTATGAGGCGCGACTTTGGCGCAGAATTAGTGGAGGACTTTCTTTCTCGTCGCGACCTCTCCCTGGTTGTGGATTGCGAGGGCGTGTGGATACCGGGTCATAATACGGACGGCACTCCGACGGTAATGATCTTCGCTAACAATCGGCCACCTCAGGGCGGATCGATAAGGGCGATCCTTGGGAATGGTGTTCGGGAAGGAAGGAGTACCCCAATCCCTAGTCCATACTGGTCCTCCATTGTGACTAACATGTCAAAGGATGGATATCGAGATAGATACCTATCCGTGGATATGGTGGATCGCACCACGATGAGCAAGCACCCGTGGAGCCTTTCAGGAGGCGATGTCCCGGCCCTAAGAGAGGCTCTACGAAGGCCCTCCTTGCGGGTGGCTGACAAAGTCGCATTCGTCGGGTACTTGGGACAGACCAACAGCGACGGCGCATTTGTCGCGCCCGAGCAAGCGCTGCTTCGCCGGGGAGTAGAGGGGGAAGTCATTGCGCGCCTCGCCTTCGGCGATGAGGTGAGGGACTACAGCGTTCTGCCCACCCAGAGTTGCATCTTCCCTTACTCGCACTCACGCCTCCTGGAGATTTCCGACTTTCCCGGACTAGTTCGCTGGCTGTGGCCCCTTCGAACGGTTACATGGGCGCGCGCAACATTTTCCAAGAAGACATACCGGCAGGAGGGCCGCACTTGGTGGGAGTGGCACCAAGTGGCCCTAAAGCGCATGTGGGACGACTATGCGTTGATCTTTCCAAATATCTCGACACATAACCACTTCGTATTCGATGATCGGGGCACAATAACTAACCCCACGGCAGTGGCGGTGAAACTGCCGTTAGACTCGGGTCCTGATCAGTATCTGCCATTGGCGGAGATTCTTAATTCCTCAGTGACTGCATTTCTGTTGAAGGACACAGCACAGCCCAAGGGTGGAGCTGCCGATATCCCCTTCTTGCGCACTTACCAGGTGACTGCTGCGGCGGTGGAGTCCCTTCCCGTAGTTGACACGGGGGGTGGCGTATATATGCAGAAGATCGTTGAAATCAGCAGCCGGGTCAATTTCGAGGTGAACCCACGGGCCACGCCCACTGCCAAGACGCTTAAGGAAGCTGCCGACGTGTCGAGCGCGTCCCTCGGCGCAATGATTGCCCTGCAAGAGGAACTTGATTGGCAAACGTACAAGGCCTTCGGCCTTTGCGACTTGCCTACCGTGCTGGATCCGCCGATCATACGAGGTGGCGAGCGACCGTTCGAAATTGCCTTGGCGCGCCGAACCGCCGACGGTGAGGAGCCCGATGACTGGTTCATCCGACATGGGTTCACGCCAACAGTGGACGTTCCCTCCCATTGGCCTGCGAACTACAGGGAACTCACCCAGCGGCGCATAGATGTGATTGCCGAGAACAAGTTCATACGCTTGCTCGAACGGCCGGAGTACAAGCGCCGGTGGGCGACCGAGCGCTGGGACAAGCAGGTCGATCGGGCGCTGCGTGACTGGCTGTTGGACCGGCTGGAGGACCGCCGGTTCTGGTTCGACGGGTCCGGCCGCCCGATGGTCCGCTCCGTTGGGCAGCTCGCCGACGAGGTGTCTCGCGATGCCGAGCTCGTCTCGGTACTCCAGCTCTGGAGCGGTCGCAAGGACCAGTCGGTCACTGCATCCTTGACCGCACTGCTCGACACCGAGAGCGTCCCGTTTCTTGTCGCGTACCGGCTTAAGGACTCCGGGCTGCGAAAGCGTGAGGCATGGGAACACACGTGGGACCTCCAGCGCCGTGAGGACGCCGGCGAAGCCGTGGGCGACATCCCCGTGCCGCCGAAGTACACGAGCACCGACTTCCGCAAGACCTCGTGGTGGCAGCACCGGGGCAAGCTCGACGTGCCCAAGGAGCGCTTCATCCTCTACCCCCACGCCGGCCGGGAGACCGACCCAACCCCGGTGCTCGGCTGGGCCGGCTGGGACCACGCCCAGCAGGCCCTCGCGCTCGCGTCGCTCATCCAAGAGCGCGAGACCGAGGGCTGGGACGACGAGCGCCTCATCCCCCTCATCGCGGGCCTGGCCGAGCTGCAACCCTGGGTGCGGCAGTGGCATGACGAGACCGACCCGACGTTTGGGGTCAACCTCGCCGACTACCTCGAGGAGCAGCTTCGTTCACGCGCGTCACAGGTCGCCCGTACCCTCGACGAACTGCACGCCTGGCGCCCTGCGCCACCCACTCGCGGCCGAAAGCCGCGGGCATGACCATCCACCCCAGCGAGGAGACGACGTGAGCACCCTGCTGCGGGACGTCATCGACATCCCCAAGAGCGCCGGGGCCGAGGACTACGTGCTGCGCCTGACCGACTCGGTCGGCGAGGGCGTCGCGGCGCGGGTCATCGACAACTACGTGGTCACCGACGCGATCGCCGACGCCTTCGACGGAGCACTCGGACTCGTTGCGGAGGCCATCACCTCCGGAATCAGCCGCGGCGCCTTCCTCACCGGTTCCTTTGGCTCTGGTAAGTCGCACTTCATGGCGGTGCTGCACGCCCTGCTGCGCCACGAGACAGCCGCGCGGTCCAAGAACGAACTGCAGCACGTCATCGCCAAGCACGACGGGGAGCTCTACGAGCGGAAGATCCTCCCGCTCGCGTTCCACCTGCTCGGCGCCAAGACGATGGAGCAGGCCCTCTTCGACGGGTACATCCGCCAGATCCGCGCTGTGCACCCCAACGCTCCCCTGCCCGCCGTACACAAGTCCGACGCGCTGCTCGACGATGCCGAGCGGATGCGCGGTCGGCTCGGCGACCAGGGCTTCTTCGACGGTCTCAACGGCGGCAGCAGCGGAACCTCCACCGGTGAGGCCGACCCGTGGGCCAACCTTCTCGGCGGCGGCGCCTGGGACCGCGCCCGCTATGACGAGGCTCGTGCGGCATCCGCGGCGTCCGAGACACGACAGCAGCTCGTCTCTGCCCTCGTCGAGACCTACTTCGGGTCGTACACCCAGCAGGCCGAGTACGTCGACCTCGACACCGGGCTGGCCGCGATCTCTACCCACGCCAAGGGGCTTGGGTACGACGCCGTCGTCCTCTTCCTCGACGAGCTGGTGCTCTGGCTGGCGTTCGCCGTGCAGGATCGTGAGTTCTTCCGGCGCGAGTCGCAGAAGCTCACCAAGCTCGTCGAGTCGGCCGTCGGTGGCCGCGCTATCCCGCTCGTGTCGTTCGTGGCCCGGCAGATGGACCTGCGCCGGTGGTTCGCCGACTCCGGCGCGAGCGGGGCCGAGCAGGAGGCGCTCGACCGGGCCTTCCGCCACCAGGAAGGGCGTTTTGGAACGATCGTCCTCGGTGACGACAACCTCCCCTTCGTCGCCAACCGGCGGCTGCTGCGGCCAAAGGATGCCGAGGCCGCTCAGCAGCTGGAGACGGCGTTTCGCGGCATCGACCGCCGCGAGGCCGTGTGGGACGTGCTGCTCGACGGGGTCAACACCGACGAGCGGCACCGTGGCGCTGACGAGGAGGCGTTCCGCCTTACCTACCCCTTCTCCCCCGCCCTGGTCTCAACCTTGCGGTCGCTGGCGAGCGTCATGCAGCGGGAGCGGACCGCGCTCAAGGTCATGCAGCAGATGCTCGTCGACCGCCGCGACACCCTGACCATCGACGAGGTGCTGCCCGTCGGCGACTCGTTCGACCTCGTCGTGCAGGGGCAGACTGGCCAGGCGCTGGACGCCCAGGCGGCGGCGCTGTTCCGGTCGGCCAACAAGCTCTACACCGAGAAGCTGCGGCCTCTGCTGCTCGCCAACCACAACCTCGACGAGCGAGCCGTGGCCGAGCGACCCGAGTCCATACCGCCCGCATTCCGCACTGACGACCGGCTGGCCAAGACGCTGCTGCTCTCAGCCGTCGCGCCGAACGTCCCCGCGCTGAAGTCGCTTACGGCGGCCCGGCTCGCCTCCCTCAACCACGGCTCGATCGTCTCGCCGCTGCCGGGTGGTGAGGCTGCTCTCGTGCTGTCGAAGATTCGTGCCTGGGCGCGGGATGTTCCCGAGATCCACCTCGACGGCGAGGACCGCAACCCGACGATCCGGGTGCAGCTCTCCGATGTGGACTACGAGTCGATCGTCGAACGCGCCAAGGGGGAGGACAACGAAGGGCGCCGCCGCGAGCTGCTCAAGGACATCGTCAGCGACGGCTTCGGGGTGCAGCTCGGCAGCCAGGACATCCAGGGCGCGTACCCGCACGAGATCATCTGGCGCGGCTCCCGCCGTCGGGTCGACCTCGTGTTCGGCAACGTCCGCGACCGCTCGTGGCTGTCGGACGACCACTTCTTCAACAGCCCCGACACCTGGCGCGTCGTCATCGACCACCCCTTCGACGACGCCGGGCACTCCAGCGTCGAAGACGTGCAGCGGCTCGACGACTTGCTGGCCAGGGGCTTCGAGGCCCGAACCATCGTCTGGCTGCCGAAGTTCCTCTCCGACGCCAAGATCACCGAGCTGCGCCGGCTCACCATCCTCAACTGGCTGCTCGACGGCACCGGGGAGCGGTGGCGCACCCACGCCGACCACCTCAACGAGGCAGACCGGGCGCTCGCCCGGAGCATATTGGAGTCGCAGCGCAACACGCTGCGCCGCAGCCTCGAGGATGCCGTGCAGCAGGCCTACGGCGCTGCATCGCCCCGGTCGGGAGTGCTCCTCGACGACGACGGCCACGACCGCGTGCTCATCTCACTCGACCGCTCGTTCGCCCCGGCCAACCCCGTGGGGGCGACGCTGAGTGCCGCCTTCGAGCACCTGCTCCACCAGGCGATGGAGGCGACCTACCCGGCACACCCCGCCTTCGAGCCCGGAGACGTCGAGGTGAAGGTGCGCGACCTCAAGCTGGTCGCCTCGCACATCGCCCGCGCAGTGGCCGACAAGGAGAAGCGCGTCGACCTGCAGGGCGACATCGTCACCGTGCGCCGGGTCGCCAACCCGCTCGGGGTGGGTACCGCGACGGAGATGAGCTACATCCTCGGCGACGACCGCTTCAGCCCGTGGGGCCAGGAGATCGAGCGTGCGCTCGGCCGCCGCGATCAGGAGACCGGCGTGGGCCCGCTCGAGCCGGTCAAGGTCGCCGAGCTGCGCGGCTGGATCGACGCCGTGCGCCCCGCGCACGGGCTGCGACCCGAAGTCGCCGACCTCGTCATCATCACGTGGGCGGCCCTGCGGCAGCGCGCGTGGTTCGCTCACGGTGCGGCTCTTCCGGCGGTTCCCGACCCGGGCCAGCTGAACCCGGCGATGGAACTGCGTACCCAGCCCATGCCGACCGCATCGGAGTGGTCCGACGCGACGGCGGTGGCCGGCGCGCTTCTCGGAATTGCGGGGGCAGCACACCTCACCGCCCCTGCGGTTGCGGACTTCGTCGGCAAGGTCGTCGAGCGAGCAACCGCGCTGACGGCGACGGCTCCTTCGCTGACCTCAGCGGTGGAGGCGGCGTACCAGCACATGAGTCTGTCGCACGGCCAGCGGCTCGACACCGCACGCCGCTCCGCCGAGCTTGTGCAACAGCTGCGGCACCTCAGCGGCGTCGAGCTGGTCCGACGCATTGGGTCGGCGGACCTCGGTGGCGCCACGCCGGCGGCCGCCGGCACCTCGCTCGCATCGGCGGAGAAGGTGAGCGCCGCGCTCAACGGGTTCGAGTGGAGCCGGCTCGCCCCGCTCTTCGAGGCCATCAAGGGCGAGGCTGACCCTGACGGCCGCGCGGCTGCGGTCGTCCAATCCCTGAGCGCCGCGCTGGAACACGACGAGCTCGTCACGCCGGTAGCCAAGGCGCTCAAGGAGGCCGACGACGGCATCTTCGGCTGGCTGGCCTCCCGGCAGGTGCCACCACCCATTGATGATGAGGTCGACGATGACTCCGTCGACGATGACAGCGTCGAGCACGTCATCGACACAGGTCGCTTCAGCTGTGGACCGTCGGCCCCCCTGGGCCTGGAGTACAACCGCATCATCGAGGAACTTCGAGCCTTCCTGTCAGAGCACCCCGACAAGAAGGTCAAGGTCACCTGGCGGGTGGTGGAGTGACCGCGACGAGCACCGCCACACCGGTGAGCCAGACGATGGCGCTGGCCATTGTCGACGAGGCGCTGCAGAAGGACTACGCCTCCGGAGTCGTCGGTGTCCGCGGGGCACCCGACCGTGCGCTCAAGGCCGACGTGCAACACCGTGGCCAGCTGGTCCGCATTCGGCCAGCGGAGTCGGCGCTGGCGGTCCGCGAGGTGTTGACCGAAAGGCCCGACGGCGGCTGGCTCGTCGTGGTCACGGACCGCGACGACAACGACCTGGGTGCCGGCATCCTGTCGCACTTCGTCTGGCAGCGGCTGCGCAGTCCCGACCCTTGGGAGGCCGTGCGGCACCGCTTCTCCGCCTCTGGGATCGACCCGGCGTTGACACAGGTGCGGGAGAGCCGCGAGCTCGCCGCGGGGTTGCTCGCCGCGGCTCCACCGAGTGGCTGGCCGGCGGCCCCCGCCGGGGTGCTGACCCGTCGGCATGCTCTGGCTGCGGTCGCCGCCGCTCACCTCGACCTCGAGCGGGACGGCATCGATGCACTCTCTGTCCTTCGCTGGACCATGCGACCGGGGAGTGTCGCAGCCGTTGCGACCCTTCGAGAGGTGGCTGGAGACCGGCTCTGCGACGAGACCCTGGTCTGGTTGGCGGATCAGGCCGGCAGCGCATCCGAGTGCGTCGCCGCGCTCCTCCGCCAAGGCGAGATCGGCGAGGTGGTGCCCATGGGCATCGTGTCGTCCCTCCTGGTGTCGCCGAACCTCGGCAGCTCTGACCTCGACCACCAGGCTCAGATGGCGATGGTCCGGCTCGAGTCCCGCTGGGGCACCGCACGCCCGTCATCGCGGTCCATCCACGCTCTCGGCGCCGCCACGACCGCTCTCCTGGCGGACCTCGTCCACGACCGCCGATGGGCAGACAGCGTCGACCGAGTCCTCGGGCGCGCTGATGAGATTGTGGTGCAGATCCAAGCCGAGGCCCTCGCTGGGTTCAGCGACCTCCTGCCGCGAGGGCTGCGGCGTCGGGTCCACCGTGTGGCCGAGTACCTCCAGCGCGTCCCTTCCGCGGATGCCACCTCACCTGTCTGGGTGGACGTCGAGCAGGCGTGGAATGGGGTTCAGTCGCACGCCCTGAGCGCTTCGTCAGCACGCGAGCTGGCCCCGTTCTCGGCAGCGGTGCGCCTGACGCGCTGGTTGTCGACAGACGCCCGGACCCCGGCGGACCTGGTGGACGCGGTGTGCTCGCACATGGTGGACGGTGCTTGGGTCGACGCGGCTGTCAACGATGCTCTTGCCGGCGCTGACGACGAAGGTATGGCGGCGGGCTTAGCGGCAGTGGCTGGCGCGGCGCAGGAACGGCGCCGGGTAGAGGAGCGAGCGTTCGCGCACCAGCTGGCGGCTGCGACTCCTGCCCTCGAAAGCGTCGGCAGGCTCTCGGCCGACGATGCTCATGCGGCAGTTTGGACCATCGAGAGTCTCCTGCCCGATGTCGTCATGCCCATGGCGAAGAGGGCCCCTGTGCTGTTGCTTGTCATGGATGGGATGAGCGTCGCCACGGCGACCGAGGTCGTCGACGACGCCATTGCCCGGCATGGGTGGTTCGAAGCCGCGCTGCCCGAGACTCAGAGCGACGCCAGGGCTGCCGCGGTTGCGGCTCTGCCCACCCTCACCAGCGTGAGCAGGGCCTCTCTCCTCGCGGGGCGACTGACGACCGGTGAGCAAGGCACGGAACGCAAGGACTACGAGGCTCTGACCCGCTCGTCCGGAAAGATCCGTGCCTCCCTGTTCCATAAGAAGGACGTGGACACCCGCATCCCCGGCTGGGCTATCAGTGACGACGTGGGGCGCGCCATCAACGATCACGACCTGCCCCTCGTGACAGTGGTGCTTAACACCATCGATGACGCGCTCGACCGCAGCGACCCGGCAGGCACGACCTGGACGGCCGACGCTGTCAAGCACCTCGAGCCGCTCCTTACTCGAGCTCGGGCTGCGGGCCGAACCGTCATCATGACGGCCGACCACGGGCACATCGTCGAGCGACGGGCGGGGACCCAGCGGTCCTACCCCGGCGCGGACTCCGGACGCTCCCGGCCGGCCGGTGGCGCAGTTGAGGCTGGGGAAGTGGAGGTCTCTGGACCGCGGGTGCTGACCCCGGACCACCGCGCCGTGTTGGCAGTGGACGACACGCTGCGGTACGGGCCGCTGAAGGCCGGCTACCACGGAGGTGCGAGCGCAGCGGAGGTGGTCGTGCCGGTCATCGCACTTGTTGGCGACCCTGAGTCCAACCCTCACTCGCTGCGACTCCTGCCACCGCAGGCTCCGGTGTGGTGGTTGACCGGAGCGGCTCCTGTCCCCAGCGTTACAACCTCCTCGCCCCGATCGACAGAGACCCTCTCTGCTCTTGCGACAGCGAGCGCCACCGGCCCAACGCTGTTCGACGAGGTCCTCGCTGCGGCCGACGACTCGACTGACGCCTCGGGCGGCGAAACGCTCGGCCGTCTGGTCGTTGGAAGCGCCGTCTATTCAGCGCAGCGTGCTGTCACCGGGCGGCTCATCGTCACGGACGACCAGGTCGCCAAGCTCGTCGACACCTTGGTTGCCGGGTCTGGCCGCATTAGCGAAGTGCTGGCAGCGACGGCTGTCGGGCTCAACACCATTCGGTTGCGTGGTGCCCTGGCGCAGATGCAGCAGCTCCTGAATGTCGAGGGCTACGCCGTCCTCGGCACAGACGCCACGAGCCGCGCGGTCACTCTCGATATCGCGCTCGTGAAAGAGCAGTTCGAGATCCGATGAGTGCGTCGGAGGTCTCAGTTCGCCGTCGCCGCGAGGTGATCGACGCGCTCCGCCGCGGCACGGTGCCGGAGTCAGGTCTGGATCTTCTCGCTGTAGGCCTCGAGCGCTTCGACGCCTCCATCTCCGGCGAGCTCGACACGGTGGCTGGCGGTGGGGCCGTGTTCAAGGCAGTGCGCGGCGAATATGGTTCTGGCAAGACGTTCTTCACTCGCCACCTTGCTGAACGCGCGATGCGCCGAGGGTTCGCCGCGGCAGAGGTTCAGATCTCGGAGACACAGACACCGTTGCACCGTCTCGAGACGGTGTACCGACGAGTCACCGAGTCGATGCGTACGTCGTCGATCCCACCGAGCGCGTTCCGGTCCGTGCTCGACTCGTGGCTCTTCACGGTCGAGAACGACGTCCTGGAAGCCGACCCGAGTCTTGAACACGCGGACCAGAGCACCCTGACCGCGGCTGTGGACACGCTTCTCGAGCAGCGCGTAGCGGCGGTAAGCAGTCGAACACCAGTGTTTGCCCAGGCTCTTCGTGGCTATCGGTCGGCGCTGGCGCGAGGTGACGGCGCGACGGCTGATGCCCTCGCCGCTTGGATGGGTGGGCAGCCTCAAGTGGCCGCCTCCGCGAAGCGGGCGGCCGGCATCCGAGGGGATCTCGACCACTTCGGCGCCATGGCCTTTCTCCAAGGCGTTCTCACCGTGCTGCGCGATGCGGGTCATCCGGGTCTGGTTCTGGTTCTGGACGAGGTCGAGACGCTCCAGCGGGTCCGCGGTGATGTGAGGGACAAGGCGCTCAACGCGATCCGTCAGCTCATCGACGAGGTGGATGCCGGCCGCTACCCGGGGCTGTACCTGCTCATCACCGGCACACCGGCGTTCTTCGATGGGCCATCGGGAGTGCCGCGCCTCCCACCGCTGGCCCAGCGGCTGACGACGGACTTCGCCACCGAGGCTCGCTTCGACAATCCCCGGGCCGTGCAGATCCGGCTGCCGGGCTTCGACCATGATTCGCTCGTCGCCCTTGGTCAGCGGGTACGTGACCTCTACGCCGACGGCAGCGACCATCCCGTCCGGGTGCGCACCGTGGTGGACGATTCGTATGTCGGGGCGCTTGCCGACGCTGTCACCGGGCAGCTCGGTGGCCGAGTCGGGGTGGCGCCACGAATCTTCCTCAAGAAGCTCGTCGCAGACGTCCTGGACCGTGTGGACCAGTTCCCCGACTTCGACCCACGCGTCCATTACGCCTTGACCTTGGCTGCCGTTGAGCTGTCCGACGTCGAGCGAGCCGCGGCAGGTGGCAGTGGAATGGCGACCGGAGGCAGCACCGTTGACGACATCGCGCTCGAGCTCGACGAGGAGAACCCCGCGTGACGCAGGGTGGTTTCGACCTGCTCCACCCGGTGATCCAGCACCACGTGGTCAACACTCTCGGCTGGCCCGCATTGCGTCCCTTGCAGGACGAGTCCGTGGCCCCTCTTCTGGCCGGTTCGGATGCCGTGTTGCTGGCGCCTACTGCGGGCGGGAAGACCGAAGCGGCGCTGCTGCCGTTGCTCACCGCCATGGAGCAGCAGTCCTGGCCCGGTCTGTCGCTCATCTATGTCTGCCCGCTCAAGGCACTACTCAACAACCTCCAACAGCGGGTGGCGACGTACGCCGCCTGGCTGGGGCGCACGGCATCCGTGCGGCACGGAGACACCACCGCGGGTGACCGAGGCCGGCAGACGCGCGAGCGGCCCTCCATCCTCCTCACAACCCCAGAATCGCTCGAGTCCATGCTGGTGTCGACCCTCGTCGATGCACCGCGGATGTTCGCCGACGTGCGGGCTGTCGTGGTCGACGAGGTGCACGCGTTCGCCGGTGACGACCGCGGGTGGCACCTCCTCGCCGTCCTCGAGCGGCTCACCGAGCTGGCGGGGCAACCCATTCAGCGGATCGGGCTCTCAGCCACGGTGGGGAACGCTGCCGAGCTGCTGACTTGGCTCCAAGGTACGGGCGCGACCTCGCGACCTGGTGTGGTCGTTGCGCCGCCCGTCGATGGCTCGGTCACGCCCGAGCTCGTCCTCGACCACGTCGGCAACGTCCCAAACGCTGCCACGGTTATTTCAAAGACGGCGGTCGGCGAGAAGCGCCTCGTCTTCGCCGACTCTCGCCGCACCGTCGAAGAACTGGCTGTTCAGTTGCGGGAACGGGAGGTCGAGACGTACGTGTCGCACTCGTCGCTCTCCCTGGACGAACGCCGGCGCGCAGAGGCTGCCTTCGGGGAGGCACGGAACTGCGTCATCGTGTCGACGTCAACCCTCGAGCTCGGCATCGACGTGGGTGACCTGGACCGTGTTGTGCAGATCGGAGCCCCCATCACCGTGGCGTCACTGCTGCAGCGGCTGGGCCGCACCGGACGGAGACGCGGCACGAGCCGCAACATGACGTTCCTGTCGCTCGACGATGCTGAACTTGTGCGCGCGGCGGGGCTCTTGCTGCTCCATGGCGAGGGATATGTGGAGCCGGTTGTCCCTCCGCCGTTGCCCCGGCAGGTTGCCGCCCAACAGTTGCTCGGCGTCGCCCTTCAGAAGCGCAGGGTCAACCTGCTTGACGAGGAGCGCCGGGTCGCCCGGATCGGACTGGCCTCGGCCGACGAGGCTCGAGAGATCGGTCAGTGGTTGGTGGACACCGGGCACCTCGACGAGGACTCTGGCCTGCATTTCGTCGGCCCAACAGCCGAGCGGCGTTACGGCTCCAGAAACTTCATGGATCTCCTGGCGATCTTCACCGCGGCGCCTGAGGTGACCGTGCTGCATGGCCGGAGTGAGATCGGGAGTGTCGACCCGACCCTGCTCACCACGAAGGTGGAAGGTCCGCGTGTCATCGCCTTGGCCGGGAAGCCGTGGCGGGTGACCTACATCGACTGGAAGCGACGACGCGCCTACGTCGAGCCCAGCGACCGGCCCGGCCGATCGCGCTGGAGCGGTGACGCACGGCCGTACTCGTTTGAGCTCTCCGACGCGATCCGCCGGGTGCTGCTCGGTGCGGATCCTTCAGGGGCGCACTTGAGCGAACGAGCACGTCAGCGACTCGCAGCCGTGCGACTCGCGTTCGAACCGCGTGTGAGCGAGGACTCCACGGTCATCGCCCCCGAGGGGTCACGTCTGCGCTGGTGGACGTTCGCCGGCGCCAAGGCGAATGCCGTCCTGACCGCTGCCATCGGCGCTGTGGAGCCCGGACTGCTGGACGAGTGGTCCTTCAGCAACCTCACCGTGTCGCTGAGATCAGACGCCACTGCCCCAGCCCTTGCTTCGGCGCTCCGAACTGCGAAGGTGGAGTTCGGTCGCGACTTGGTAGGTGTTGTTCCCGAGGTGAACGAGACAGCGCTTAAGAAGCTGAAGTTCTCGGAGCTTCTACCGCCGGCGTTGGCCATTGCCACCCTGTCGGCCCGCAGTTCCGACAGGGCAGGTGCCCGACGCGTGGCCTCCGCACCGGTCTACGACAGCCCCACCGCGTGACGGGCCGGCTGATCAGTAGTCGGTATCAATGCGACGCACTGCAAGGGTACGGGTCAGTTGGCGACATGGATCCGAGTCGATTGGCGGTGGCTGGGGGTGTTGGGATGCCCTGCTAACTGAGGACTTCCCCGCTCTGGACGTCGAGAACCTCGCCGGCAACCACGGTCAGCCGAGGTGCCTTTGTCGCCGCCCGCGTGGCATGGGTGGCTGTCTGCGGGTCTGCGTCGGACTTGTACGCAGCCACTCGTTTCCTGCGGTGCGGGTCGCTGGAGTGGCGGGCGTGACGGCCGGTGCCGGGCCAGGCCTGATGGCCGTTCTCGCAGTGCGACTTCAGTCGGGCGGTCATGCGTTCGAGGAAGGTGGGGAGGGCGAACCGGTGCCAGTCCTCGAGGGCGTCGCTGGTGTGGGCCAGGCCGGCGCGGCGGCGTTGGTCGGCGAGGACGGCGAGGTCGTGGACGAGGTGTGGGTGTTCTGGCCAGCAAGATGGGATGAACCCGTCGGTGTCCCAGACGTACTCGTGGTTGAGCCAGGTGACGACGTCGTCGAGCCAGACCCAGTGCTCGAGGCGCAGGTCCGGGTGGGTGCAGCTGGGTGGGTCCCGGGGTCTGGGGAGGCGTCGGGTGTCGCCGAGGGCTTTGACCTGTTCGGGTGTGCCGTTGGCGGCGATGGACAGCTCGCGGTAGGCGTGCTCGACGTGAAGCGTTCGGGGAATCGTGCCGCTGTCAGATCGACTGCGGCTCGAGGTTGAGTGCAGCGTGGTGGTTCTGTTCGTACTCGGTCGGGGGCACCATTCCGATGCTGGAGTGGAGCCGGG
>Ga0209793_1001097_pt1 | contig 19742 bp, 15 predicted proteins | sample EBPBio122009_DNA_FD_185863 | JGI IMG/M metagenome (GOLD analysis project Ga0209793, IMG submission 185863) | Wastewater treatment Type I Accumulibacter community from EBPR Bioreactor in Madison, WI, USA - Reactor 1_2/2/2009_ DNA (SPAdes) (version 2) | ecosystem: Engineered > Bioreactor > EBPR >... | reverse complement strand
CGCCCCGACGATCTCGTCGACCCGTTCCGGGCTGACCGCACCGACCGCGAGTGACCCGCTGCCCGTTCGCTTGGCCAACAGTTGGGCCGCCTCGGAGACCAGCGGCGGCAGCGCGGGATGGTTGGGCTGGACGAACGCAGCCAGCGTCTCCAGCGACAGCACCGGCGCGGCCGGGTCGAGGATCCACTGCCGCGCTGCCAGCACCCGGGCCGGGTGAGTCATGACGCCGATGGGCTCGCCCGCCGCCGCGACGTCCACCACGATCTCCGCCCCGGTCTCCTCCTCGATCTCGGCCAGCTGGGCCGCATCAAGTCGGAGCGATGGCTGCTGGACGGTCATTGGCTGCCCCGGCTCGACCCGCTCCGCTCGGTGCTGCCAGGGACGACTCAGGACGGTGCCGAAATCGTCGATCAGCCGGGCCGAGACCAGCACCTCGGCCAGCGGTTCGGCCGAGGAAACGACGATCCGATGCAGGAACGGCAGACCGTTGTGGGCCATCGCATGATTGACCACCGGCGCGGCGAGCACCTCGATGGTCACCTCCGCCGTCATGCGCGCCACCCTAATAGCGGCGGACGGTCACTCCGTGACAAACCTGCGGGTCAGTCGCGTGCACGAACGCGACACGCCGCTCGGGTTCAACTGAGCCACGCGTTCGTCCCGTTGTCACGATGGACTGGATCGATGCTGCGCTGCCATAGCCCACGCCGAGGGTTAGCCTGACCTCGTGCCGGAGACCCCCACCCATCCGCGACATCTCAGCCCGGTCGCCTACCCACGACGGGTGGCGATGATCAGTGTCCATACATCTCCGTTGGCCACGCCGGGCGTCGGCGATGCCGGCGGCCTCAATGTGTATGTCGCCGAGTTGGCCAAGCGGCTCGGCGAGCGCGGGCTGGGCGTCGACGTGTTCACGCGGCGGACCGATCCCGACACCCCGGAGATCGTCGACATCAATGAGCATGCCCGGGTCATCCAGCTGGCCGCCGGCCCGGTCGCCGAGGTCGCCAAGGAACTGCTGCCCGGCTACCTCGACGAGTTCGCCGCAGCGATGGAGCCGCACATACCGGATCATCAGGTGCTGCATTCGCACTACTGGCTGTCCGGCATGGTGGCCCGCACCTTGCGGGACCAACACCAGATTCCGATGGTCCACACGATGCACACCATGGCCCGGGTGAAGAACGAGCTCCGCGGCGACGGCCACCTCGCCGAACCGGACATCCGGGAACAGGGTGAGGCCGCGATCGTCGCCAGCGCCGACATCCTGACCGCCAACACGACCGCCGAGGCAGCCGAACTACGGCGCCACTATCACGCTCGATCGGAGCAGATCGCGGTCGTGCCACCCGGGGTCGACCTGCACACCTTCCACCCTTGCGACCAGCCCAAGTCGCGAGCCCAACTCGGCGTCGCCCAAGACGCCGAGGTGATCTTGTTCGTCGGCCGGATCCAGCCGTTGAAGGCCCCGGACGTGTTGATCAGGGCGGCAGCCCGGCTGGTCGCCGCGCGCCCGGAACGCCGGGAGCGACTCCGGCTGATCATCATCGGCAGCCCCAGCGGTCCGGAGTCGGCCTGGGCCCAGACCCTGCCCGGACTGGTCGCGGACCTCGGAATCAGCGATGTGGTGGAGTTCCGGCCGCACTCCCCGAGGGCCGAGCTGTTCCGTTGGTACTGCGTGTCCGACGTCGTTGGCGTGCCGTCGCACAACGAGTCGTTCGGACTGGTCGCTCTGGAAGCCCAGGCCTGCGGCCGCCCGGTGGTTGCCACAGATGTCGGCGGGTTGCGGCACGCGGTCGACGACGGCGCCACCGGGCTGCTGGTCCCCAACCACGATCCGGGCGAGTGGGCGGAGGCCCTCGGCGCGATCCTGGACGACCGGGAGGCTGCCAGCTGGCTGGGCGCCACCGGTGCGGTGCACGCAACCAGGTTCAGTTGGTCCAACACCGCTGCCTCGACCCTGCGTGCGTACGCATCGGCACAACGCGCGTACGCCCGCGCCGAGCAGCACTGAGCCCTCAGGAGCCCTTCGCCTCGGCGTCGGCAGCGGTCAGCGGCTGGGCGATATCCTCCAGCGACCGCCGCTCCGCATCGACACCGAGGAAGGCCGCGACGATGCCACCGGCGATCATCAGTGCGGCACCGATGAAGTAGCCCGGCGCGATCCCGGTGATGTCGCCGCCCTCGGCGGCGTTGCCGATCAGCGTCCCGAACAGCAGCGGGCCGGCGATACCACCTGCTGCTGTGCCGATCGCATAGAAGAACGCGATGCACAATGCCCGGGTCTCCATCGGGAAGATCTCGCTGGCAGTCAGGTACGCCGAACTGGCACCGGCCGAGGCGAAGAAGAAGATGACCGCTCCGGCCAGCGTGAGAGTCACCGCGGTCAGACCGCCGAGCAGCACACCTGTCACCGCCAGCAGGACCCCCGAAAGCAGATAGGTCCCGGCGATCATCTTGCGCCTGCCGACCGTGTCGAACAGCCGACTCAACAGCAGCGCCCCGGCGAAGTTGCTGACCGCGAAGACGGCAATGTAGCCGCCGGTGCGTTCCACTCCCAGGAAGCTCGTCAAGGTATCGCCGTAGGTGAAGAAGAACGCGTTGTACAAGAACGCCTGTCCGACGAACAGCGAGAAGCACAGGATCGTACGGCGTGGATAGAGCGTGAACACCGTGCGAGCGATCTCGGTCATGGCGATCGTGTGTCGCTGCCGGATGGTGATCCTCTCGTCCACCGGTTGGAGCTCGACCTGGTCCTCCTCGGCTACCCGCTTCTCGATGCCCTGCACGATCCGTTCGGCTTCCTCGTCCCGGCCGTGGATGAACAGCCACCGCGGACTCTCCGGCACATGGCGCCGCACGATCAAGATCACGATGGCCAAGGTGCCGCCCAGTCCGAAGGCCAACCGCCAGCCGAGGGCCGGATTGACCAGGGTCGGATCCAGCAGCGGCAGAGTCAGCAGGGCGCCGGCGGCCGCCCCCATCCAGTACGAGCCGTTGATCATCACATCGACCCGGCCGCGATAGTGCTTGGGGATCAGTTCGTCGATCGCTGAGTTGATCGCCGCATACTCTCCGCCGATGCCCGCTCCGGTGAAGAACCGGCACACCAGATACCAGGTCGGGTTCATCGAGAACGCGGTCAGCACCGTGGCGACGGTGTAGAGGCCGAGAGTGATCAAGAAGAGCCGCTTGCGGCCGAACCGGTCAGTCAGCTGACCGAAGACCAGGGAGCCCAGACAGGCTCCGGCGACATAGACCGCACCCGCGAGCCCGATCTGAGCGCTGGTCAGCCCCAGCCCGGTGTCGGCGGGCTTCAAGGCTTCCGACATGGAGCCGACGATCGTGACCTCCAGACCGTCGAGGATCCAGACCGTGCCCAGCCCGATCACGATCAGCCAGTGGAATCTCGCCCACGGAAGCCGATCGAGCCGCGCCGGAATGTCGGTGCTGATAGTGCAGGTCTGAGCGTCACGCGACATGAACCATCCTCCTGGTCACGGGTCCGCAGGACCTGTGTCGAGACGTCGAGCGACCCACTGGATCGATACCCCTGCTGGCAGGATGGAAACCATGAGACCCAGGCGGGCCCGCCGAGGCTGGCCGCTGATCGCCCTGTTCGCCGCGGCCACCACCGCGTGCCACGCGGCAGCACCGGTCGGTCAGGCCTGCACCGAGATCGGCGCTCAACCGGGTGTCAGCGTGGTGGTCGAGCGCGCGGTCGTCGAACGTACGACTGCCACCGACCCGCTGACGTTGAGGCTGCGGATCTGCCAGACCGACTGCGTCGACCAGACCGTGGAGCTGCAACCGGGATCAGTGACTGTCGACGAGGACTGCCCCACTACTGATCCGGGCAAAGATCCGGACGTCTCCTGTTCCGCCTCGTCGTCACCCGACGGCACGCTGATCGGCTTCGCCGATGTGGCCACACTGACCGCGGGTCCCGTGCAGATCAGCGGCACAATCCGGAGCGGCACGGGGACGACCAAGCTCGCTCAGGTCACCGTCACCGCCGAGACGACCTATCCCAACGGCCGGGACTGCCCAGGCGAAGCGCCTCAGGCAGCCGTCCGGGTGACCCCCACCGGCCTGCGCTGACCTGAATTCTGTCGAGCTATCCCCACCAGGTGCGGTTAGCTCGACAAAGTTCGCCAAGCCGGCGCGGACCATGGCTGAGGTGCCGAGCGCGGTCGTCAGCGAAGTCGCCGGTCGCCGTCCTTCAGGCCCCAGAACACCCGGTCCACCACCGCATGTGCGCGACGGGTGACGCGCCGATAGTCGGCCAGCAGGTGGGAGGACTCACCCGACCCATAGCCCATCAGCTCGGCCAAGGCCGCCAGCTCCCGGGTATCGCTGGGCAGCGAATCCGAGCCGCGACCGCGTACCAGCATGATCTGGTTCCTGATCTTGCTGGCCAGCAGCCAGGCGGCCTCCAGGTGGCCGGCATCCTGCGGATCGATCAGCTCGGCCCGCCGGGCGGCCCGAAGCGCCTCGATCGTCCGGGACGTCCGCAACTCCGGCACTTCGTGGGCATGCTGCAACTGCAGCAGCTGCACCGTCCACTCCACGTCGGCGAGGCCGCCGGGTCCCAGCTTGGTGTGTTTGGCCGGATCGGCACCGCGCGGCAGTCGTTCGGCGTCCACCCGCGCCTTGAGCCGGCGGATCTCGTGCACCTGGGAAGTCGACAGCCCACCGTCGGGCCAGCGCTTCTCATCGATGAGCGCCATCAACTCCTGACCGAGACCCGGTGAGCCGGCCATCGCGTCGGCGCGAACCAGCGCCTGCATCTCCCAGGTGGACGACCAGCGGCTGTAGTAGTTCCGGTACGCGGTCAGCGTCCTGATCAGCGCCCCGCCCTTGCCTTCTGGCCGCAGATCGGCGTCGATGCTCAGCGGCGGATCAGCACTCGGCCGGGTCAACAGACGCCGCATCTCCGAGATCACCGAGCCGGCGATCTTGGTCCAGTCCTGGTCGATGCTGACCGGGTCGGCCATCACGAACATCGCATCGGCGTCCGAGGCGTACGACAGCTCTCGCCCGCCCCAGCGGCCCATCCCGATCACGGCGATCTCCGGCACCTGCTCCGCCCCCGAGGCCCGGCGAGCGACATCGAGGGTCGCATGCACGGTCGCCGAGGCGAGTTCGGACAGCCCGTCGCCCACCGTCAATACGTCGCTCATGCCGAGCAGATCACTCGCCGCGATCCGGAAGAGCTCCCGACGGCGGATGGCCCGGATCGACTCGACCGCCGGGATCGGCTCCTCCGAGCGACGGGCGGCGGCCTGCATCTCGGCACGCAGGTCGGCTTCGGACTTCGGCACCAGTTCGGCGTCGTCGGCCAGCATCTGCATGGTCTGCGGTGCTCGCTGCAGCAACGCGACCGCGTACCGGCTGGAGGCCAGGATCCTGGCCAGTCGCTCGGCCATCATCCCCTCGTCGCGCAACGCGCGCAGATACCAGGGGGTGCTGCCGAGAGTGTCGGAGACCTGCCGGAAGGCGAGCAGTCCGTGGTCGGGGTTCGGCGCGGTCGCGAACCAGCCGAGCATCGCCGGTAACAGCTGGCGCTGGATCTCGGTCTGCCGGGTGACTCCTTGGCTGAGTGCCGCGATGTGCCGCAAGGCGGCCTGCGGATCGGCGTACCCGAGGCCCTTCAGCCGATCCACGGCCGACTGCTCGGTCAGCCGCAAGTCCTTCGACGGGATCCGTGCGACCGCGTCCAGCAACGGTGAATAGAACAATCGCTCGTGCAGCCGGCGGACCCGTTGGCAGGCGTGCTTCCAGGTCGACACCACCTGCTCGGCAGGGCGCTGATAGCCGAGTGAGCGGCCGAGCCGGCGCAGATCGGCCTCGTTGTCGGGCATCAGGTGAGTACGCCGCAGGTGGTACAGCTGGACGCGGTGCTCCAGCGTCCGCATGAACTGGTACGCCAACCGGAACAGCTTGCCGTCCTCGCGACCCACGTACCCGTTGTCGGTCAGCGCCTTGAGCGCCGCCAAGGTGGCGCGGTCCCGCAGTCGTTCGTCGACCCGACCGTGGACCAGCTGCAGCAGTTGCACGGAGAACTCGACGTCGCGTAGGCCACCCTCGCCGAGCTTGATCTCGCGACCGGCGTCGCGGGCCGGGATATGGGCGACCACCCGTTTGCGCATGGCCTGGGTGTCGGCGACGAAGTTCTCCCGCTCTGCGGCCCGCCACACCATCGGCGAGACCATGTCCACGAAGTCCTGCGCCAGCTGCAGATCACCGGCGCTCGGCCGGGCCTTGAGCATCGCCTGGAACTCCCAGGTCTTGGCCCAACGCTGGTAGTAGGTGCGGTGACTGGACAGGCTGCGAACCAGCTGACCGGCCTTGCCCTCGGGGCGCAGTGCGGAGTCGACCTCCCAGATGGTGCCGGCCGCGGTGTACGCCGAGCAGATCCGGGTCAGCTCGGCCGCCATCCGAGTGGCGGTGCTGACCGCCTGTTCACTGCTGATCAGCGGGGTGCCGTCGGCATCGAGCATCGGCTCGGCGACGAAGAGCACGTCGACATCGCTGACGTAGTTGAGCTCCTGAGCGCCACACTTGCCCAGCCCGACGACCGCCAGCCGCGTCTTCAGCCCCTTCTCCCCCACCTTGGCCCGGCTGATCGCCAGCGCGGCTTCCAAGGTCGCATCGGCCAGGTCGGACAGCGCGTCGGCGACCCGCGGCATCACCTCGATCGGTTCCGGGTCGCAGACGTCCCACGCGGCGATGCGCATCAGGTGACCGCGATAGGCCAATCGCAGCCCGTCCCCGACCAGGTCCGTGGCCAGCGGCAGTGGAGCTTCCGGGTCAGCGCCGACAGAACGGAGCAACTCGGCGCGGATCTGGTCGGCGCTGAGCGGCCGTACGTCACCGTCGAGCCAGTCCACCTGCTCGGGTCGGGCCAACAGATGACGACCGATGTATTCACTGGCCCCCAGCAGCGTGATCAGCTGCCGAGCCAGGTCGGGTGAGTTGGTCAGCCGGAGCAGCAGATCAGGGACGACCTCCCCGAGCCGGTCGATCGCGCTGAGCGCGAGATCGGGGTCCGCGGCCTCCGTCACCAGATCGAGCAGATGTGCCTGCGCGTCGTCCCAGTCGCCGAGGATCTGCATGGCAGCAGCCGGATCGGCGAATCCTCGCCGAGCCAGCACACCCTGAGTCGTCTCGATCCGGCTCACGGACAGTGATCGTACTTGTGAGCTGCCGACGTAGGTGGCTTGGCTCCACGCATCGGCATGAACGGATGCGTCGGCGTCAACGGATATGTCGGCGGGAGGTGAGCGAAGATGGAGCCGTGCGCCACCGACCGACCGCCGCGGATGCCTTGCTCGATCAGAGCCATGCTCTGGACGCGTGGCTGCAAGCGCTGCCCGCCGATGCGTACGGCCGGCCGAGCGTGCTCGACGGCTGGGACGTGCGGCTGTTGGTCGCCCATCTGCTGCTGATCGAGCGCGGCCTGGTCCGCGTACTGAAGCAACCCAGCAGGGAGAAACCGCTGGCACCGTACGCGTTCGTCGCCCGCTATCGACCCAGTGCCGAGGCGATCGCCACCTCGACCCACGACACCGCTGCCGAGCACACCGGACCGGAGCTGACAGCTCAGTTCGGCACGTCCCTCGACGTGGTCGCCGCCACGCTCGCCGACGCCTACCCGGCCGTCGTCCAGGCGCCGCGTGGCCCGCTGCGCGCCGAGGACTGGATCGAGACCCGGATCGTCGAGCTCGTCGTCCACACCGACGACCTCAACCGCACCTTCCCCGAGTTGGAGCCGATTCCCTTGGTCCGCTCAGCCTTGGGTCGAACGGCACGTTGCTTGGCGGGGATGCTCGCCGACGCGTATCCCGGACGCTCGGTCGAGGTGCGGATTCCGCCGTACGCGGCCGTGCAGTGCGGGGTCGGCGATCCCGGCCCCACCCATACCCGCGGCACCCCGCCGAATGTGGTGGAGACCGACGCACTCACCTTCCTGCGGCTGGCCACCGGCCGTACGGCTTGGACCGATGCCCTGGCATCCGGCGCCGTGCACGCCTCCGGGCTGCGCGCCGATCTGTCCGACGTCCTGCCGCTTCTGTCCTGACGACAACACAGTGCAGCTGTGGGAATGGACCGTCGGCGCAGCGTGTTGGGCTGGCGTGTCTCAAGGCCGCACCCCGCCCTCCGCCCCGGTACCGACGGATGGTCCACCGTCAACCGTCAGCCCGCAACCGGCCGATCTGGCCAGCAGGTTCGTCGGTCGCAAGTACGTCCAGCTCGTCGTCTTGCTCGGTGCGCTGAGCGCGATCGGTCCGATGACCATCGACACCTATCTGCCGGCGCTCCCGGAGCTGACTGCCGAGCTCGGTGCCACCGATGCTCAGGCGCAGGCCACCATCACCGGCCTGCTGGTCGGTCTAGGCTTCGGCCAGCTCATCCTCGGCCCGGTGTCAGACGCGGTGGGACGTCGGAAGCCACTGCTGATCGGACTCGCCGTGCATGCCGGCACGTCGCTGCTGTGTGCGATGGCGCCGAGCGTCACGATGCTCATCGTCACCCGCACTCTGCAAGGCTTCGCCGGCGCCGCGATCGCGGTGGTCTCGATGGCTATCGTGCGGGATCTCTTCCGGGGAATCCGCGCTGCCCAGCTGCTGTCGCGACTGATGTTGGTGCTCGGCCTCGCCCCGCTGCTCGCGCCGTCGCTGGGCAGCGCCTTGCTGGCGCTGACCTCATGGCGCGGCATCTTCGTTGCGATCGCTCTGGTGGCCGCGCTGATGATGATCCCCGCGTTCATCGCTCTGCCCGAGACCTTGCCGGTCGACCGGCGCCTCTCGGCCAGCGTCCGCGGCACGTTCAGTGCGTACGGCTCGCTGTTCGCCGACCGGCTCTTCATCGTGATGGTGCTGATCGCAGCCATGGTGTTCGCCACGCTGTTCGCCTACATCGCGGGATCCTCATTCGTGCTGCAGGACCTGTACGGCATGACCCCGGCTCAGTTCGGCATCGCCTTCAGCGTCAACACCATCGGGATGATCGTCATGACGCATGTGAACCCGTGGCTGGTCAGGAGATACGGCCCGGTGAACGTGCTGACCGTCGGCGTGCTGCTGGCCGCGTCCGGAGCGCTCAGTCTGCTGGTGTTGATGCTGCTCGGGGCCGGCGGCTGGTTTGCGTTCCTGGCCCCGCTGTTCTTTGTGTTGTCCGGCGCCGGCTTGTCGTTCCCGAACGCCCCAGCGATCGCGCTGAACCGGCACGGCGAGTCGGCCGGGACCGCGGCAGCGATGCTCGGCGCGGCGCAGTTCATGCTCGGCGGCTCGGTCGCCCCCCTGGTCGGCGTCTTGGACAACGGCACTCCGGTACCGATGGCGATCATCATGGTCGGCACGACCGGTCTGGCTGCCGTCCTGCTGCTCACCACCCGGAAGCGACTGCTCCTCGACGACTACCGATAGCCCGTCGCGAGTGAGGAGTGAAGACGAAGTCTTGGGAGCGCAGCCGCCCGTCGCGAGCGACCGTGAGCGGAGCGCGGCTCTGCCTGGACTGAGGAGCGAGCAGACACGCTCTTCGTCTGCGAGCGACGAGGGAAGGCAGAGACTCGAGCGCGGAGTGAACAGCGAGTGACGACCAATACAGCGAGTGACGAATCACGCAGGGACAGACCCGCGGCTCAACTGGTCAGCCGCGGCGTGTCGCGGGCGATCGAGCGGTTGAGACCCGCATTTGTCCCGCTATCCCCGCTACAAGACCGGGAGCAGCTTCTGCAACTCCTGCGGGGTGACCTGACGACGGTATTCGTCGAACTCGACCCGCTTGTTGCGCAGGAAGAAGTCGAAGACGTGATCGCCGAGGGTCTCGGCGACCAGCTCGGAGCGTTCCATCACCCGGATCGCCTCGTCCAGGTTCCGTGGCAGCGGCTCGATGCCCAGCGCCTGCCGCTCGCGCTCGGTGAGGCTCCAGACGTCGTCCTCCGCACCCTCGGGCAGCGGATACTCGCCCTCGACCCCGGCCAGACCCGCGGCCAGCATCAGCGCGAAGGCCAGATAGGGATTGGCCGCGGAGTCGATGGAGCGCAGCTCGATCCGGGCCGAGGCGCCCTTGTTCGGCTTGTACATCGGCACCCGCACCAGCGCGGAGCGGTTGTTCCGGCCCCAGCAGATGTAGCTCGGCGCCTCACCGCCGCCGGCCAGTCGCTTGTACGAGTTCACCCACTGGTTGGTCACCGCGGTGATCTCGGCGGCGTGCCGGAGCATGCCGGCGATGAAGTGCCGGGCGGTCTTGCTCAGGTGATACTCCGCGCTCGCGTCATAGAACGCGTTGTTGTCGCCCTCGAACAGCGACATGTGGGTGTGCATCCCCGAGCCCGGCTGGTCGCTGAACGGCTTCGGCATGAACGAAGCGTTGATCCCCTGGGACAGCGCGACCTCCTTGACCACCACCCGGAAGGTCATCAGGTTGTCGGCGGTGGAGAGGGCATCGGCATAACGCAGATCGATCTCCTGCTGTCCCGGCGCCCCCTCGTGATGGGAGAACTCCACCGAGATGCCCATCTGCTCCAGCATCGTGATCGCCTTGCGGCGGAAGTCGCTGCCGATGCTCTGCGGGGTGTGGTCGAAATAGCCCGAGGAGTCCACCGGGATCGGCGGCTCACCCGGGATCACCGGATTCTTGAACAAGAAGAACTCGACCTCGGGGTGGGTGTAGAAGGTGAACCCCAGATCGGCGGCCTTCTTCAGCGCGCGCTTCAGCACATAACGAGGATCGGCGTACGACGGCGACCCGTCCGGCATGGCGATGTCACAGAACATCCGCGCGGTCGCCGGACTCGCATCCCGCCAGGGCAGCACCTGGAAGGTCGACGGGTCCGGCCGCAACACCATGTCGGACTCGTAGACCCGGGCAAAGCCCTCGATCGCCGATCCGTCGAAGCCGAGCCCCTCCGAGAAGGCCCCCTCCAGTTCGGCCGGCGCGATCGCCACCGACTTCAAGAACCCAAGGACGTCGGTGAACCACATCCGGACGAACCTGACGTCTCGTTCCTCGATCGCCCGCAATACGAACTCGGTCTGCTTGTCCACGGTCCCAGTCTGCCGTCCCGGTGGGGTGGGTGCGTACGGCGGGTGGATCGTGTCGCGAGAGATACGGGTCGGCGACGCTCACAACCGCGGTGTACGACGACTGGGTACTAACCTGAGGCAATGTCACAGCCCGGGTGGTATCCCGATCCGGCCGGGGCGCCGAATCGGTACCGGTACTGGGACGGTCACGCCTGGTCGCCAGAGACCACAGACCATCCGGGTGGCGCCTCGCCGCCGACGGCTCAGTCCACCGGTCGCCGGCGCTGGGGTCCGGTGATCATGGTCATCGCGGCAGTCGTGGTCGCCGTCCTGGTGGGCGTGGTGGTCATCCGCGGCCTGCAAGCCGACCGGCCAGTGGCCGACCCTGATCCAGGGCCGCTGCCGTCGTCAACCGTCTCAGGGTGGGACGACAGCAGCGCGACCCCGACCCTGGAGCCGAGCAACATCCCCTCCGAAGCACCATCGCGTCCGCTCCCCACTGCGACACCGAGTGAGGCTCGACCGCTGCGCCCGTGCCCGGAGGGGATGCCGATCAGCCGTCAGCCGTACCCCTCCGATGGACGCATGCACGGCGGTGGACTGTCGTTTCCGCGGGTATCGGGATGGGACGATGCCTCCGGGCTCGCGTACAGCTGGGCCTATGACGTCGGAGAGCAGTCGATCCCGGTCGAGTCGCCGGACTGGTACGCCAATCTCGTGGTGGGCGCACTGTTCACCGGCGATGGCTTCGACGAGCCGAAACGGGCCGCGGACCTGGTGATGCAGTGCGTGATCACCTCCGGGCTCTACCCGTACTTCACCGACCGCGAGGAGGTCTGGTCCAAGCCGGTGACGGTCGACGGGCACTCAGCGTGGTCGATCCGCGCCAAGATCTTGATCAAAGACCCCAAGCTGAAGGCGAAGGGCGACACCGTCGAGGTGATCGTGGTGGACACCGACTCGCCGGAGTCGCTCGCCATGTTCATCGGTCAGGTCAATCTCGGCGACGCCAAACTGCTCCGCACCCTGGATTCGACGATCAAGAACCTGCGGGTGGAGTAGTTCGTCCCCACAGGAAGGACAGCTGCTCGATCTTGTGGGATCTGCTCGATCTGTAGCCCGAGCAGATCCCACAAGATCGAGCAACAACCATTCAACCCCGCGTACGACAGGCGGGGCAGACCCCCCAGTAGGTGACCTCGGCCTCCTCCACCTCGTACCCGTGGGTCTCCTCCGGCATCGCACAGGGTGTCGACCCGACGGTGCACGGCACGTCCGTCACGCTGCCGCAGCTGCGGCAGACCAGGTGGTGGTGGTTGTCACCGGTGGCGATCTCGAACTTCATCGCCGAGCCGGCCGGCTCGAACCGACGCAGGATGTGGTGATCGGTCAACGTGTTCAAGGCGTCGTAGATCGCCTGCGTGGACACGGCGCCGATCCCGGCCCGGACCCGCTCCGCGACCTGATCGGCGCTGAGATGGGGGGCGGTATGGACGACATCGAGCACGGCCAACCGCGGTTGCGTGACGCGCAGGCCGACGCCGCGAAGTCGTTCGGCCCAACCGAGCGCCTGTACTGCGGTGGCCATACGGCCAAGGCAACCATGCTCTTTGGAACCATTCAAGCAAAGGTGCCCTAACCACGAACACTTGGTGCCGCCCCGGACTGGCGTGGGATCAGGTCAGCTCTGAGCAGCCAGCTTGCTCAGCCGCAGCCAGGTCTCGACCACCGTGTCGGGGTTCAGGGACATGGTCTCGATGCCTTCGGCGAGCAGCCATTCGGCCAGGTCGGGATGGTCGCTGGGTCCTTGGCCGCAGATGCCCACGTACTTGCCGCGGGCCTTGCATGCCTGGATCGCGGTGCTGAGCATGAACTTCACCGCCGGATCCCGCTCGTCGAACGCGGCCGCGACCAAGGCGGAGTCGCGGTCCAAGCCGAGGGTCAGCTGGGTCATGTCGTTCGAGCCGATGGAGAAGCCGTCGAAATGGTCGAGGAACTGATCGGCGATCACGGCGTTGGAGGGGACCTCACACATCATGATCACCTGCAGCCCGTTCTCGCCCCGCGGCAGACCGTGCTCGGCCAGCAGGTCGACCACCCCCTTGCCTTCGGCGACGGTCCGCACGAACGGGATCATGATCTTGACGTTGGTGAGCCCCATGTCGTCGCGAACATGCTTCAACGCCTCGCACTCCATCGCAAAGCACTCGGCGAAGTCCGGTGAGAGATAGCGCGAAGCACCCCGATAGCCGATCATCGGGTTCTCCTCGTGCGGCTCATAGAGCTCACCGGCGAGCAGATTGGCGTACTCGTTGGACTTGAAGTCGCTCATCCGCACGATCACCGGATGCGGCGCGAACGCCGCGGCAAGCATCGAGACCCCCTCGGCAACCCGCTGGACGAAATAGTCCCGCGGGCTTGCGTACGCCTGTGTGGCCTCGCGGATCTGCTCCTTCAATCCTTCGTCGTCCAGCGTGTCGAGCTCCAGCAGCGCCTTCGGGTGGATGCCGATCTGCCGGTTGATGATGAACTCCAGCCGGGCCAGGCCAATGCCGGCGTTCGGCAGCTTGGCGAACGCGAACGCCTGGTCCGGGGTGCCGACATTCATCATGATGCCGACCGGAATCTCCGGCATCGACTCCATCGCCGTCTCCTGTACGGAGAAGTCGAGCAGTCCGTCGTAGATGAATCCCGTGTCGCCCTCGGCGCAGGACACGGTCACCTGGCGTCCGTCGGCCAGCTCACGAGTCGCAGCTCCCGTACCGACCACGGCCGGGATGCCGAGCTCGCGGGCGATGATCGCGGCGTGGCAGGTCCGGCCACCGCGATTGGTGACGATGGCGGCGGCCCGCTTCATGATCGGCTCCCAGTCCGGGTCTGTCATGTCGGCCACCAACACCTCGCCGGGGACGAAGCTCGCCATCTCCGCGACCGAGGACAGCACCCGTACGGGGCCGGCGCCGATCTTCTGGCCGATCGCGCGGCCCTCGATCAGCACCGGACCCTTCTCGTTCAGCCGGAATCGCTGCACCGTCGATCCGGCGCGGGACTGCACCGTCTCCGGCCTGGCCTGCAGTATGTAGAGCGCACCGTCGCCACCATCCTTGCCCCACTCGATGTCCATCGGCCGGCCGTAGTGCTCCTCGATGGCCAGCGCCTGCCGAGCCAACTCGGTCACCTCGTCGTCGGTCAGGCTCAGCTTGCCCCGCTCGGCGAGATCGACGTCGACGAACTCGGTGGTCCGGCCGACCGTCGCATCGGAGGTGTAGACCATCTTGATCGCCTTGCCGCCCACGCCACGCTTCAAGATCGCCGGGCGGCCGGCCCGCAGCGCGGGCTTGTAGACATAGAACTCATCCGGGTTGACCGCCCCCTGCACCACACCCTCGCCGAGCCCGTACGCCGAGGTGATGAACACCGCATCGGTGAAGCCGGACTCGGTGTCCATGGTGAACATCACCCCGGAGGCGCCAATGTCGGAACGAACCATCTGCTGCACGCCCGCGGACAAGGCGACCGCCTCGTGCTCGAACGAGTGATGCACCCGGTACGCGATGGCCCGGTCGTTGTAGAGCGAGGCGAACACCTCCCGCACCGCGGTCAGCACCGCCTCGATGCCGCGGATGTTGAGGAAGGTCTCCTGCTGACCCGCGAACGAGGCGTCCGGCAGATCCTCCGCAGTCGCCGAGGAGCGGACCGCGAAGCTCGCCTCGGGGTTGTCACCGGCCAGTTGCGCGTACGCGGCCCGGATGTCGGCCTCCAGATCGGCCGGGAACTCCTGCGCCACGACGGCGGCCCGGATCTCCGCTCCGACCCGGGCCAGCTCCTCGACGTCGTCGGTGTCGAGGCCCTTCAGCTTCGCGTTGATCAGGTCACCCAGCCTGGTCTGCGCGATGAACCTCCGAAAGGCGTCGGCCGTCGTGGCGAACCCGTCCGGGACCCGTACCCCGGCGGCACTGAGGCTGCGCACCATCTCCCCCAACGAGGAGTTCTTGCCGCCCACCTGCTCCAGATCGGCCAGCCCCAGCTCGGAGAACCACCGAACGTTGTCGTTGTTGCTAGGGGTCGACGCGTCAGCGGGAGTCGAGGTAGTCATCGGGGGTCCTCTCGTGGGGCTCTGGTGGAGCGAAGTCAGGCTCAGGCGAACTGCGGCAGTCGAGACTGCAGAATGACGGTGGACATCTCCTCCACCGACTTGGCGGAGGAGTTGATCGAGGGGATCTTGTGGATCCGATAGAGCGCCTCGGCCCGGCGCAACTCGTACGTGCACTGCTCGAGCGAGGCATAGCGTGAGTTCGGCCGTCGCTCGTTGCGCACCTGGCTCAGCCGGGCGGGAGTCGTGGTGATGCCGAAGCAGCGGCTCCGCAGATGCCGCACCGGCCGGGGCAGATCGTTGGTGTCGAAGTCCTCCTCCACCAGCGGGTAGTTGGCGACGAAGACACCGTGCTGCAGGGCGAGATACATCGTGGTCGGGGTCTTGCCGCAGCGCGAAGGAGCCAGCAGGATCACGTCGGCCTTGTCCAGGGCGCGCAGACTCTGGCCGTCGTCGTGCTCGATCGCGTACTCCACGGCGGCCATCCGGGCGTTGTAGCGCTTGACGTCCCCGAGTCCGTGCAGCCGAGCCGCAACCCGCTGCCCAGGATGGCCGAGGATCTCCTCGACCCGGCTCATGTGCAGCTCGAAGAAGTCGATCAACGGGCAGCGGGACTCGTGCAACACGTCACGGATCTCGGTGACCGCCGTTGTGGAGAACGCGATCGGGGTCACCGGACCGTCCATCGCCGCGTCGAGGGTCGCTACCACTTTGCGGGCTTCCTCCACCGTGGTGATGAACGGGATCAGCCGTCGCTCGAAGCGCAGGTCCGGGAACTGGATCAGCAGCGCGTTGCCCATGGTCTCGGCACTGATGCCGGTGCTGTCTGACAGGAAGAAGACCGGCACCGTGGACGGCGAACCTGCCGTCCGTTCCGAGGTCGAGAACCCCATCGGCTACCTCCCGTGTCCGGACCGCTCGACCAGACCAGCAATCATCCTGGATTAGACCAGAAACGGTACTGGTATGTGTGCCTCGAAATGAAACCGACGACGTGTGAATCTCCTTACGGAGGAACATCACACCCCGTGTAACACGATGTAACAGGCAAACTCTTGCGCTGTGTTTGGCAGGAACGCCCGAACTTGCTCGATCTTGTCGGACTTGCTCTATCTGTAGCCAGTGCAGATCCGACAAGATCGAGCAGATCCGGGGTTCGGTCGCCCGGTCACTCGCTCGACTCGGCGCGGGCCATTTCAGGGGACAGTCAGGACTTCGGCACCGGAGTTGGTGACGACCAGGGTGTGTTCGAACTGGGCGGCATGGGAGCCGTCGCGGGTGACCACGGTCCAGCCGTCGTCCCACAGCTCCCACTCGTGGGTGCCGAGGGCAAGCATCGGCTCGATGGTGAACGTCATGCCCGGCTGGATCACCGTGTCGTGGTGCGGGCTGTCGTAGTGCGGGATCACCAGGCCGGAGTGGAACGTCGTGTGCACCCCGTGGCCGGTGTAGTCGCGGATCACGTGATAGCCGAATCGCTTCGCGTAGCTCTCGATCACCCGCCCCAACACATTGACCTGGCGGCCTGGCTTGACGGCCTGGATCGCCCGCCGCAACGCCTCCTGGGTCCGCTCGCTCAACAGCCGATCGGTCTCTGACACCTCACCGCAGTAGACCGTGATGCAGGTGTCGCCGTGCACTCCGCCGACATAGGCGGTGACGTCGATCTTGAGCAGGTCGCCGTCCTCCAGCGGTCGAGCGTCCGGGATGCCATGACAGATGACCTCGTTCACCGAGGTGCAGCACGACTTCGGAAAGCCTCGATAGCCCAACGTCGACGGATAGGCCCCCTGATCGACCAGGAATTGATGCACCACAGCGTCGATCGCATCGGTGGTCACTCCAGGGATCACCGCCGCCGCTCCGGCGCGAGCGGCCTGGGCCGCGATCCTGCCGGCCACCCGCATTCGCTCGACCGTGTCGGCGGTCTGGACATGCGACCCGGTGTAGGGCTCGGGGGCGGCCCGACCGACGTACGGCGGACGCGGGATGCTGCCCGGGACGGCACGAGCAGGCGAGATGGCGGCAGGACGGAGTCGGCTCACAGCACAGCAGCCTAAGGAGTAGCGTCGTCCCCATGGCCGAGAAGCAGTTCTGGTACGACCTGAAGACCAAGTCCGTGATCACCGACGACCACCACACCAAGGCGGTCAACCGGCTCGGTCCGTACGCCACCCGCGAAGAAGCCGAGAACGCCCTCGAACTCGTCGAGGAGCGCAACGAGGCCTGGGACGAGGACGATGACTGGGGCGAGGATTGAGATTGAGTTTGAGTCAGGTGGTCGTCACGACAACCCCAGGAGCCGCGACCATGACGATGCCGGAGCCGCTCACCTTCAGGGTCTCGTCCGGATAGCCGTACGCGACGGCGCCCCGCTGCAAAGCCAGCGCCGAGGCCCCGTCACTGACCTGCACCGAGCCTTCCACGACCAGCACCATCCGGCCACTGCCCAAGCCGGGCAGGGTGATCGGACCATCTGCCCCTGGCAAGAGGTCGACTCGCCACATCGCGAACTCCGGTGCCGGGGTCTCATATCGCCAGATCCCCGGTCCCTCGGCGACCACCTCGACCAGGTCAGGCACCCCGGGCGTGAAGTCGAGCACGCTGACCAGTTCGGCGACGTCGATGTGCTTGGGCGTGAGTCCGCCTCGCATCACGTTGTCGGAGTTCGCCATGATCTCCACACCCGTACCGCTCAGATAGGCGTGCAGGTTGCGGGCGGGCAGGTACAGGCCCTCGAATCGCCCGAAGGACAGCCGGTTCATCAGCAGACCGGCCAGCACACCTGGATCGCCGGGATGGTAAGTGTCGAGCTCGACGGCCGTCCGAGCGAACCGGATGAGTGCCGGCTCATCCGACGACCCATCGGACTCCACCAGTGCGGAGGCGGCAGCCACCACCTGAGCGACCACCGCGCGTTCGCCCTGATCCAGACCCAGCATCCGGGCGAAGACGGCGGCGAGCTCTTCAGATCTGCCGGAGCGCAGCGGAGCTACCAGCTCGAGAGCTGCCGGCACGCCGAGGCGAGCGAACAAGTCGTACGTCCGACCGGGCTCGCGGAATCCGCACAAGGCCTCCACATCGTCCAACGCGACGAGCATCTCCGGCTTCGGCCAGTCGTCTCGATAGAGCCGGTGCGGTGCGGCCCGATCGATCCCGGCGGCCTCCTCCCGGGCAAAGCCGATCTCGGCGCCGGCCCGGGTCGGGTGCGCCTGCAGCGAGAGTGGCTGAGCCGCCGCGAGAACCTTCAGCAGGTAGGGCAGGCGCGGGCCGAACCGGGCGACGGAGTCCGCCCCGACGACCCTCGTCGGGTCGGCCTCGATCAACGCGGGCAGGGACACTGGGCCCACCCGAGAGGGCGCCATCGGGTGCGCGCCGAACCAGAGCTCGGCCTGCGGCCTCCCATCGGGCTCGACACCGAGGAAGTCGGCGATGACCGTGGTCGACCCCCAGGCGTAGTTCTGCACCGATCCGGTGACGACATCCATGATTCTTGATTTCCTGTGCGGGTTCAGCGACTCAGACCCGCGACCGTAGCAGCCGCGGCCGGCTCCAACGGTACGGTCGGATGGACCAACGCGGTGATCACCTGATGGGTGACGGTCGCCATATCCACCGACTCGGGATCGTAGAGCCATTGGATCTGCAGCCCATCCATCACCGCGATGATCGCAGCGGCGGTCGCGTCCGCATCGAGGTCTGTCGCGATGTCACCATCGGCCCCGGCCTCGGCCAGCGCCGTGGACAACGCCAGTCGCAGCCCGTCGTAGCGGTCCATGAACCATTGTCGCGCGGGGTGGCCCTCGGTCACCCCTTCGGCCGAGAGCACCGCGTACATCTGTGTGGTGACGGGTCGCGTCATATTGCGGGCCATGGTGTCCACGAAATGCTGCAACAGCGCTCGCCCTCGAGGCCGCTCCCTGCCGGTGGTGGCGATCTGTCGATCGATCAGGTCACGCTGGGCCAGCAACTCGACCAGCAGCGCCTCTTTGGTCTTGAAATGGTGGAGCAGACCAGCGGCCGTGATCCCGGCCGCACTGGCAACGTCAGCGAGCGAAGCCTTGTAGAAGCCCTTCTGGCTGAAGGCCACCAGTGCAGAGTCGAGGATCTCCTGCTTACGGATCCGAGTCCGCTGGGCATACACGCCCTCCGGACGGGGCGGCGCCGCTGATCGCCTCGACTCTCCCGATGATGCGCTGTCCCGTGACGGCTGGGTAGCTGACGGATTGGCGCGTGAGGAGCCACTTGTCGACTCGACCACACGGCGCTCAGCATCGTCCACCGTCATAACTGTTCATGCTAGACCGATACCCGGACGATTTGCGGTCGACCCCGGCACTACTGACGGGATTCACACCCCGATTCCGGCGTGTCCACTACCCCGCCGCTCCGCCGCCACCCCCGATTCCTACGCAGCCACCCGCCCCACCCCCGATTCCCACTTCGCACCAACTGCGGCAACTCCGCATGGGGTCTACCTGGTGCGCAGTGGGGATTGGGGTGGTGTGACCTGCGGTTGCCGGTCCGGCTGGCGCTGCCGGGCCAAAGATGTACCCGGCTCTAACGGGATGCTGAGTCGGTTTGCGCCGCCGGGCCACCAACGATCGTTGACCGGG
>Ga0209793_1001096_pt1 | contig 19772 bp, 19 predicted proteins | sample EBPBio122009_DNA_FD_185863 | JGI IMG/M metagenome (GOLD analysis project Ga0209793, IMG submission 185863) | Wastewater treatment Type I Accumulibacter community from EBPR Bioreactor in Madison, WI, USA - Reactor 1_2/2/2009_ DNA (SPAdes) (version 2) | ecosystem: Engineered > Bioreactor > EBPR >... | reverse complement strand
CAGGCTCCCCCACGGTTGTAGCCAAAGGGAATACGGGCGACATCGCCAAGCGCGAGGACTGGTTGCAACCGGTCCTCGCGCACAGCCGCTCTAATCGCACATTTCCAATCAAGTGCAGATACAAGGGGGACCATGCGCAGCATGGTGGAGGGGGCGCATGCCATCTCATTGTTCTTTGCCCCTGATCGCCGCCAGCACCCGGTCGGGCGTCGCCGGCAATTGCGTCACAAGAACGCCGGTGGCGTGGCGTATCGCGTTGAGGATCGCAGGGGCGGTCGGGATCAGCACATGCTCGCCCAGACCCTTGGCGCCAAACGGCCCTTCAGGGTCTGCCACCTCGACAATGATCGTCTCAATGGGCGGCACATCGCCAATCGTCGGGATCAGGTAGTCGTGCAGGTTTTCCGTGCGCCCGGGCACATATTCCTCCATCAACGCAAGCCCGATGCCCTGCGCAATGCCGCCCTCCACCTGCCCCTCGACCAGCAGCGGATTGATAGCGCGGCCGACATCATGCGCAGCGGTAATCTTGATCAGTTTCACTGTGCCCAGCGCCGTATCCACCTCCAGTTCGGCGATCTGCGCACCATAACCATAGACCGCATAGGGGTTGCCCTGCCCCTTGGCGTCGAGCTTTGTCGCGGGCGGGTCATAACTTTCTTGCGCCGAAAACGCGTAGCCGAAGCGGTCGGCTGGCATGGCGGCGAGATCAATGCGCCGGGCGCCGCCACCGACCACGAGCGTGGCCCCATCCAGCGCAATCTCTGCGCCCTCTTCCACATTGGCCGCACGCAGGATCGCGGCGCGCAAGGCCCGAGCCGCCTTTTCAGCCGCCTTGCCGGTGACATAGGTCTGGCGCGAGGCGGAGGTTTTTCCGGCATCCGGCGTCAACGCCGTGTCCGCGCCCACCAGCCGGAATTTTTGCAGCGACAGGCCAAGCGCCTCGGCGGCGATCTGGGCGATGACCGTGTTCGATCCCTGTCCGATGTCGATCGCACCCTGGTGCAGCACGACAGCGCCATCGTGCGAGATACCGATGCGAATGGTCGACGGATTGGGCAGACCGGTATTGCCGCAGCCATACCAGCACGACGCGATACCGACCCCACGGCGGATGCGCCCGCTCTTGGCATTGAACGCCTTTGCATCCGCCAGCGCCCGCATCCAGTGCGGCTGCAGCGCATCAAGGCAGGCTTCTATACCAACGCCTTCAAGTTGCTGGCCAGTGCAGGTGCGGTCGCCATCGCGCAGCGCATTCATCTGCCGGAATTTCAGCCGGTCGAGTCCAAGCTTTGTAGCCAGTTCGTCATACAGCGTCTCCTGCATGATCGTCGCCTGCGGCACACCAAAACCGCGAAAGGCGCCTGATACCGGGCCATTGGTGTGCACGGCCCGCCCAACGGCGTGGTAGTTCGGCGTCACATAAGGCCCTGACGCGTGAACCGGAACGCGATTGGCCACTGTCGGCCCCCAGCTCGAATAGGGCCCGGTGTTGAAATCGCCGTCAAACACCATGCCCGCGATCCGCCCATCGGCGTTTGCGGCAATCGTCGCGCGCATCGTGGCCGGATGGCGTTTTGTCGTCGAAGCCATCGATTCCTGTCTGCTGTAAACCAGCCGCGCCGGCCGGCCAGTCTTTAGCGCAACAAGCCCGATCAGGGGCTGCACCGATACGTCCAGCTTTGAACCGAACCCGCCGCCAGCGGATGTTGGCACAATGCGCACGCGCTCCAGCGGCAGACCGAGCACGGCGGCAGTGTCGTCGCGGTCAATCGCCGCGCTCTGGGTGCAGGCCGACACGACGAGCGTATCGCCCGCCATCCAGGCGCTGCCCGCCTCCGGCTCGATGTAGGCGTGTTCGACATAGGCGGTCCGAATCTCGCCCGTCACGACATATGGCGCTTTCGCGATTGCGGCCTCCGCATCGCCGCGCTCGACGCGCCCTTCAATCAGGATATTCCCTGCCCGATCCGGCTGGATCAGCGGCGCGTCTTTTGATCGCGCCTCAGCCGGTTCCAGCATATGCGGCAGCTGGGTCCATTTGATCGGGAAATCGGCCGGATCAAGCGCGGCAATCGCCTCGGGTTCGCCTGCAATCAGCGCAACCGCCTCACCGCGGAATTTCGCCACGCCATCAGCCAGTGCCGGCTGGTCGGCATAGGCCGGCAGCACACCAAAACGGTTGCGGCCCGGTATGTCGCGGGCGGTGAAGACGGCGGCTAGACCGGGATGGTCAGCGAGGAACGTTTGCGTGTCGCCGATCTCGAAACCTGCATGCCAATGCGGTGAGCGGATCACCAGCACTGACAAAGCATTTTCGGGCGTCAGATCGGCCCCGAAACGGTCAACGCCGGTGACTTTTTCAACGCCATCAAGCCTGAGAATGGAATGGCCAATGGCATCACCTGCATTGGAGTCGGCGCGCGGTTTCACGGCGGCAGCGTCTTCGAACCGCCAGGCGTCAACGACAGCCTCGACAATTTTGCGATAGCCGGTGCAGCGGCAGAGAACGCCACCCAGCGCATCCAGCGTCTGCTGCTCGTCCGGGTGCGGCGTTTGCGCCAGCAGGGCCGTCGCCGCCACCAGCATGCCGGGCGTGCAGATGCCGCACTGCGCCGCGCCATGCGCCAGAAACGAGGCCTGCAACGCCGACAGCTTGCCGTTGGCCAGCCCCTCGACAGTTGTCACCTGACGGCCCGCCACCTGAGCCAGCGGCGCCAGGCAGGCGCAGACCGGCTCACCATCAAGCAGTACCGTGCAAGCGCCGCAATCGCCCGCGTCGCAGCCCACCTTTGTTCCGGTCAGGCCGAGTTCGTCACGCAACACATTGGACAGGCGCGCCAGCGGGCTGGCGTCAACATTGACCGTGCCGCCATTGACGCTGAACGACGTCATGCCGCCGCCCTCCCCTTAGACCGCGCGCCGAGTGCTGCCAGCAAGGCCGACGCGACGATTTCGCGGGCTGCCGCCTGCCGGTAAGCTGCAGAGCCACGCACATCGCCAATCGGAGACAGCCCCGCGAAGTGTTCTGGTGAGAGACGTTCAACCAGGCTCGCACCGGCAGCTGCGCCAATCAGCTTCTGTTCGAGTTGCGGCAGGCGCTGCGCCACTTCCGAGCATGCACCGATGGCGACTGCGGCGGACACGATCTTTCCATCCTCGACCAACAGCCGTGCGGCGGCCATAGCAATCGAAATCACCAGATAGCGCCGCGCGCCCAGTTTTGCGAACGCGCTTGTCCCGGCCAGTGCGCGCGCCGGAATGTCGATTGCAGTCACCAGTTCATCTGCCCGCCGCGCCGTGCGCCGGTTGCCCAGAATGAATTGCTGCAATGGCAGCGACCGGACGCCGTCGGCTGATGCGAGTTCCACCAATGCATCCAGCGTCAGCAATGGCGGCACACCGTCGGCTGCGGGCGACGCGTTGCACAGATTTCCGGCAACTGTGCCGGCATTCTGGATCTGCACCGATCCAACCTCGCGCGCCGCCTGTTTCAGCCCGTCGAATGCCAGTGGCAGATCAGCCCGCAGGATCTGCGTCCAGGTCGTGCACCCGCCAATCCGCACGCCGCCGGGCGTTTGCGAAATACCGCGCAAGCCGTCCAGCGCGCTGATGTCGATGACGTTGTCGCGGATCGGCCGCGCACCTTGCGCCGGGTAAAAGTCGGTGCCGCCCGACAGCACACGCCAAGAGCCTTCGCCGATCAGCTGCAGCGCGTCGTCCAGGGTGCGTGGGCGTTCATATCTCGACAATTGACCTGCTTGCCGGGCGTCTCACATCTTGCGTCTGCAAATGATATTCGACGCCGCGCGCTTGTCAAAACATACGCGCCAGTTGACTGGCGCTGCATCGGCAGGCAACGCTTCGCCAACAGAAGGAGGAGCCCGGCATGACAGACCACGCGCTGGTTGTGATCGACGTCCAGAACGACTTTTGTCCCGGTGGCGCGCTCGCCGTCGATGGCGGTGACGAGATCATACCGATCGTCAACCGGATGATCGCCGAATATCCGCATGTGATCCTGACTCAGGACTGGCATCCGGCTGGTCATTCAAGTTTTGCCTCCAGCCATGACGGCCTGTCTCCTTTCGAGACGATCGAGATGCCCTATGGCCCACAGACCCTATGGCCCGACCATTGCGTGCAGGGCACACGCGGCGCGCTGTTTCATCCAGAACTGGTCTGGACGCGCGCCGAAATCGTCGTTCGCAAAGGTTTTCGCAGGCCGATCGATTCCTATTCGGCGTTCTTTGAGAACGACCACACGACACCGACCGGGCTTGGCGGCTATCTCAAGGAACGCGGCCTGCGCGCCGTGACAATGGTTGGTCTGGCGACCGATTTCTGCGTGGCATTTTCCGCCCTCGACGCGCGTAAGCTCGGGCTGGAGGTCACAGTGCGGCTCGAAGCGTGCCGGGCGATCAACCTCAATGGCTCGCTCGACGTCATGCTGGGCAAGATGGAAAAGGCCGGCGTGGTGCTGGAGTAGCCCGGCCTGTCCCGGGGCGGGTCCCGCTGCTTCGCAGCTCCCGCCCGTTCGACGCCTTTTGTCTTGCCACTGGCATGACAAATCCGCCTCCGGCGGACCGGCGTCTCACCCCACGCCCACATATTTCTTCACCAGCGCAGGGTCAGCGCGCAGGGCGTCGATCCCGACCGTATCGCGCACGCGGCCGTTTTCCATGAACACGACACGATCTGCCACAGGCAGGACAGCGTCGACGCGTTGCTCCACCAGTATCGTCGATACGCCTCGCGTTCTCAGTTCCGTTACCGTGTCGCGTATCCGCGCAATCATCGACGGCATCAGTCCCTCGGTCGGCTCGTCCAGCAGCAGCACGTCGGGCTCGACGCAGAGCGCGCGCGCCATTGCCAGCATCTGCTGCTCACCGCCTGACAGGGTGCCAGACCGCTGCTTCAGCCGGTCGCGCAGCACCGGAAACAGGTCCAGCACTGCCTCGCGCACGGCCTCACCGCTGTTGCGCGCATTCAGCCCGATCTGGATGTTTTCTGCCACCGTCATCTCGGCAAACAGACGTCTGCCCTGGGGCACGTAGGCGACGCCGTGCTTTGGTGCCTGCCAGGCCGGCAGCGTCGTCAGGTCGACGCCATCCTTGATGATGGAGCCGCGCTCGGCGCGCACCAGTCCCATGATCGACTTCAGCAGCGTCGTCTTGCCCGCGCCGTTGCGGCCAAGCAGGCACAGAACCTCGCCCTTTTGCAGCGCCAGCGACACGCCATGCAGCACCTGCACATCGCCATAGGCGCAGTCGAGTTCGTTGATCGTCAGCGCGTCAGTCATCAGCGCCCGTCCCCAGATAGGCGTCCTGCACTTTCACATTGGCGCGGATGGCGTCAGGTGTTCCCTGCGCCAGCACTTTTCCGAAATTCAGCACAGTGATCTGCTCGGCCAGTTGCATCACCACGTCCATGTTGTGCTCGATCAGCAGCACCGTTGCGCGCTCGCCGATCTCACGCACCAGCTTGATGAAATTCTCGATCTCGCCGTCCGAGAGGCCCTGCGTCGGCTCATCCAGGATCAGCAGGTTTGGCTCCAGCGACAGGCCCATCGCCACCTCAAGCAGGCGTTGATGGCCATAGGCCAGCGTGCCGGCTGTCTTGCCGGCTTCGTCCGCCAGTCCGACCCGTTCCAGCGCGTGCATGACGCTGGCGTCCAGTCCGCGCGACGAGACGCGCGCATGGCTCATGCGCTGCACCGGCAGCGCCACATTGTCGAACACGCTCAGGTTCGGATAGATCGAGGTGATCTGGAACGTGTAGGCGATGCCCAGACCGACGCGCTTATGTGCAGGCATGCGGGTGATGTCGCGCCCTTCAAAATTGATCTGCCCGGAACTCGGCTCGATCCGCCCGCAGATCAGGCTGACCAGCGTGGTCTTGCCCGCGCCGTTCGGGCCAATGATGGCGCGGATTTCACCCGGCATCACATCGAGATCGACATTGTCGACCGCCTTCAGCCCGCCGAACGAACGGGACAGGTTGCGCGTCGTCAGCAATGGTTTCACGGCAGCCATTTCAGCCACCTCTCACGTATCGTCCCCAAAATGCCTTTCGGGAAAAACAGCACCAGCAGCACCAGCGCCGCGCCGACTATGCCGATCTGGCTCAGGTTTGCGCCCGGAAACCAGGCGTTCAGCGCATCGTTCGACAGTTCCGCCAGATAAAACATCAGCAACGTGCCGAGCAGCGGCCCGAGCGTCGTCGCTGCGCCCCCCAGCAACACCCACAGCAACGGCAGGATCGAATATTGTATGGCGGCAAACGTCGCGCCCATATAGCCAAACAGCAGCACATAGGCTGCCCCAGCCGCCGCCGAAATCGCGCCCGAAATCACCATCGCCGACAGCTTGTTGGCGTATGTGTTGAACCCGAGCATGCGGGTGCGCTCCTCGTTCTCCCGGATCGCCACCAGCACACGGCCAAAAGGCGAACGCGCGATCACCACCGTGATCAGCAGCACGACCGACAGCAGCAGCCAGGCCGCGCCGTACCGCGTGTCGCGGTTCGTCAGGTCGATGAAGACCGAGGCGCTCTCGATGATGCGCTCGGAATGCGACAGGGTCAGACCCTCGTCGCCGCGTGTCCACTCGCCCAGCCACAATGTCATCAGGTAGCCGACCTGCGCAAACATCAGCGTCACGATCATAAAAGCGACGCCCGTCGTGCGCAGCGCCAGCAGACCGATCACCAGCGCCAGCAGCGCGCCGCATCCAATGCCGAACGCAAACGATGGCACCACGTGCCAGCCGAAATGATAGATCGGCAAACCCGCCCCATAGAGCCCGGCAGCGAAGAACATCGCGTGGCCGAGCGACAGTAGGCCGGCATAGCCAAACAGGATGTTGTAGCCCATCGCAAAACAGGCCAGCACCATGACGCGCGCGATGATGCCGTGATGGTAGTCGGGCAGTACATATTGCGCCGCCCAAAGTGCAGCAATCACTGCGATGTGCAGCGTCCAGACCGGAATGGCGCGGTTTGATCCGTTCATCGCGCCGCCGCCCCGAACAGGCCCTGCGGGCGGAACACCAGCACCATCGCAACCAGCAGCGTCGCCAGCATCTTTGCCAGCGTCGGCGAAAAGAACATCGAGATAATACCGTCAGACAGGCCGATGATGAGCGCGGCCACCAGCGTGCCGCGCAGCGAACCCAGCCCGCCGATGATGACGACGATGAATGACAGCAGCAGCGGGTCGCCACCCATCAGGTAATGCGCCTGCTGGATCGGCACGATCAGCACAGCAGCCACCGCCGCCAGCATGGCCCCGAGCGCAAACACGCCCGCATAGACCCGGTCGACCGGAATGCCGAACGCCTGCGCCGTCTCGCTGTCATACTGCGTCGCGCGCATCACCAGACCGATGCGGGTGCGCGTCAGCACCAGCCATGTGCCGGCCAGCAGAACCAGCGATGCGCCGATCACCGCCAGCTTGTAGCCGGAATATCCGAACCAGGGCAGCAGAACGCGATAGTTGAACGGCGGCGGCACCGGCCGCGCGTCTGGCCCGAAAAAGGTCAGGGCCGCCTGCTGCAAGATGTAGAGCAGACCGATCGTGGCGACGATTGTCGCCTCGGGATTGTAGTTCAGCCGCCGCAGCACCAGCCGTTCAGACGCAAAGGCAATCGCACCCACAACAAGCGGGCTCAGCGCCAGCGCCAGCAGGAAACCCAGCGCCGGATTGCCGCTGACCATCGTCGAGAAAAACCAGGCCAGCACCGCGCCCAGCATGAAGAACTCGCCATGCGCCACATTGACGATGCGCATGACGCCAAACACCAGCGACAGGCCAAGCGCCATTAGCGCCAGCACCGCCGCCATGACCAGGCCTTCAAGCGAGGCGAGAAGAAGGTGCGGACCGAAGGACATCAGCTATCGTCCTCATCGGCGCTGTCGGCCTCCGGCGGCCATTGGCGCGCGGTGTGGATGACTCGCAGGATCGTGACGGCGTCTTCCGTCACTTGATAGACGATCTTGTCGCTCGGGTGAGGGATGGCCTCGCGCGTTCCCACAATTGCTCCGGTCCGTCCCATGTGCGGCTGCCCAGCCAGATGCTCAGCAGTCGCTTCGATACGGCTCCTTATTCGCTTTGCTGCGGGTGGGTTGTCAAACCAGATGTATTCGATGATGCCGCCGAGATCGTTTTTAGCGGCGGTCGTCCAGACCAGCCTCACTCGGCAGCCTCTCGGCCTTTGCGTTCAAGCGCAGCTATCCGGCGATCCATCTCGGCCTGGACGTCTTCATGGCTGTGGACCCGGCCCGCCGCGATGTCGGCACGCGCCTTGTCCACCTTCTTCTGCAACCAGGCGACATATTGCCGGTCCTGGGCGACGTAATCGCGCATCATCTCGCGCACGATCTGCGAGGCGGGCCGGTCAGCAGCAGCAGCAGCCTTCATGAAGGCGTCGCGCAGTTCCGGTTCCAGTTTCATCGTGAACACGGCTTCCTTGGCCATGGCCGATCTCCAGCAAAAAGATACAGACAACGTATATACGTCGTCAGTATCAATCAAGCGCTCAGCGCGCCCTCTCGGCCAACAAACCGGTCCGGATCAGACGAGTTGAAACCCGCTATTTACAACTACTCTCATCCGAACTCACAGCGGCTGGGTCGTGTAATCGCCCTCCGGCTCATACAGCCCATCCTCGATCGAGGTCGTGTGCACGACATTAAGCCTGCCGCCCTCGACTTTGGAGATGTTCTGCGACCCAAAGCATTGATGGATCTTGCCATTGAAGGTCTTTGCGCCCTGCGGGTGCTCCGGTCCTGCGGCAAAATCGGTCAGCGCTTCGGTCGCCTCCACCAGCTTGGCGCGGTCCTGCGGCCCCTGATAGCCGGCAGCTTCCATCGCCTGCTTGATGACGTAGAGCGTTTCCCAGCAGCCGAACATGTGGGCGGCGGTCGAGACATCCTTGGCGTCGTTGACCGACGCGCCATTGTCGTCGATGCCAACGGCGGCGCGATAGGCCTTCATGGCGTCGCTGTCGTTGGGCTGGGCATAGCGCGGCGCGCCTTCCCAGAAATGGCTGCCATCGAGGAATTCCAGGCCCGGCGAATTGATGTCGACGGCTTCGAGCGAGTCGATGAAGCCAAACAGCTGCGGGCCGCCTGACCCGAAGAACTCGCCCATTTCCTTGACAAAAGTCAGCACCGCCGGACCGATCATCACATGATAGATGACATCCGTGTCGGCGGGGATCTGCGGAAAGTATTTGGTGAAGGAGGTTTCCGTCGGCGGGATCGCAATCTGCTTGATGACCTCAGCGCCTTGAGCCTTGAGCGCAGGAGGCAGGTAATCGCGGTGATCGTAGCCAAAGGCATAGTCAGGGAAAATCTGCGTCACCTTCTTGCCGGCATTGGCCGCAATCCACGGCGCTGTCGACTGGATCTGGCTCTTCACATCGGTGATGCCCGGTTGAAACACATAGCGGTTGAGCTTTGTCGAGGCCACGTGATGGCCTTCCGACACGACATAATACGGAACCTTGAGTTCGCCAGCGACCGGCGCCGACGCGGCGACAACATGGCTGAACAGCGTTCCATAGACGACATCGACCTTGTGCTGGGTGGCCAGCTTTTCCACCACTTCGGGGCCGCGCTTGGCGTCCGTGCCGTCGTCTTCGGTGATGATCTCGATCGGACGGCCATTGATGCCGCCGGCATCGTTGATCGCCTTGGCCGCAGCTGCGGTCGTGCGTTCATACCAGCGGCCATAGGATGCGCCGATGCCGGTGCGGTGGGCCTGGAAACCGATCTTGACCGGGGCCGAGGACTGCGCCTGCGCATAACGCACAAAGCCCGGTCCGGCCATCACGGCAGACGTCGCCGCCAGCCCCTTCAACGCCGACCGGCGGCTGACGGATTTTCTCAGGAAGCTGATCGTCCTGGAGGTATCGGACATGGCGGTTCCCCTATGTTTGAAAATGGTTGCCGGACACTAAGCTCTTCAGGCCCGGATGGAAACGGATTTCATGCGCCGGTCGGCGTCGACAGCAGCCATAGCCCGAGAACCGTGTATCCGACCATCAGAACTGTCAGCGGGATCTGGCTTCGCATCGCCGCACGCGGATCGTCATGAAGCCGCGCGGCCAGCGCATGCGCCACCACCACCGCCAGCACATGGCCCAGCACGATGGCGCCTGCCTGAAGGTTCCACAGCACCCAGGCTGAATCCGGCCCCATCACAACCCCGGCCGAAACATGAAGATCTGCGGTGCCAAACAGGTTCCAGCCACGCGCGAACGGATCAGAGATCGCAACCAGTGCATATTGGCCGTTGACCAGCAGCGCAGTCAGGTAGTGGGCGAAGTGATAAGCAAGCGCAATCGGCGCGATTGACCAGACCAGCAGCCCCGCTGCGCGGCGAAATCCGGCTGTGCCGCCAGACAGTTTTTCGCCTGACCAGACACATATGAGAAAAGCACCAGTCAGGGTGGCGGCGGCGAGGAACAGGCCTGCCGTGTTTTCAGCCATCACCACTGACCGTCCCGGAAACTCCAGCGGATTGACACCGATCCTGCCCAGCCACCAGAAGGTGCGCATCAACCCGTCAAACGACACCGACGCCAGGGCCATCAAAAGAAAGGCCACGCCGGTCATCGGCAATGGCGGCGCCTTCAGCAATCGTGCGCCCGGCAAGCACAAGGACAGACGGAACCCGCCGCCGTCACGCCGTGCATCGATGACCGAGAGCTGCGAAATGATCCGGAAAAACACCGAAAAGCACTCTCCGGTCCGGGACCAGCGCCCATGCCCGACGATCAGCATGGCTGCAAGATTGATGAACCAATAGGCCGACACGACAATCGCAAGCCGGTAAGGATCATCGGGTGCGGGATAGACCAATTCGAACCATGCGAAGGCGGCAAACTGGACGATGGCAGGGAGGTAGGACATGCGATCCATTCGCGCGTCTGCGGCCTGCCTGCCCGCGCCCCCAATCAGCCGCATCACAGCATACCAGGGATCAACCAGCCGGAAGAGATTGCCAAACACGCCACATGCAAGCGTCAAGCCGACCCAGAACAGCGTCCAGATCGTCAATGGCAGCGGATTCGACAGTGGATCACGGCTGCCAATCAGCCCGGTCGCCACCAGCACAAGAAGCGCCAGAAACGACAGCGCGCTGGTGACAGGCCTCGGATCGAATCCGAGGCGAAACAGCGGCAGCCTCCGCGCCGCCAGTCCAGCCAGCGCGTCCGGTTTCAGCGCCACCAGCGCCAGAAAACTCACAGCAACAGCTACCGCCCCGCCAATGATGTAGTGCCCGGTCGGCAGCAGCAGCACAAAGCCCCTGTCGGACGCATGCGCAAGCGCCCTGTTGGGAGCCGCCACCAGGGCGACAATCGACAACAGAACCGGCAGTCGGGTCAGCATGCGCATGACCGTCCATAGACCCGAGACGGGCAATCTGCGCAAGCAGCGCGATGCGCCTCTGGCGCAACGACAATATTTCCCCGCCGCTTTCCGTCCCGGACATTTTCGCGCTAGGAATGCGTCCGACGTCCGGAGCCCGACAGCATGCCCAGCAGAACCGACATCGCCCAGCGGGTCTATGACCACACTTGGAAGCTCGACCCGATCGTGCGCTCGCTGCTCGACACCGACTTTTACAAATTGCTGATGCTGCAGATGATTTGGGGCGTCTATCCAAAGGTTGACGCGACATTCCAGCTGATCAACCGCGCTACCAAATACCGCCTTGCCGAGGAGATCGACATTGACGAATTGCGCGAGCAGCTCGACCACGCGCGCACCGTCCGCTTCTCCAAGAAGGAGATGATCTGGTTGGCCGGTAACTCGTTTTATGGCCGAAAGCAGATTTTCCAGCCGGAATTTCTCGACTGGCTGAAGGACTTTCAGCTGCCTGAATATGAACTGGCGCGCAAGGATGGCCAATTTGAACTCACCTTCCACGGGCGCTGGATGGAAACGTCGATGTGGGAAATTCCGGCGCTGACCATCATCAACGAATTGCGCTCGCGCGCGGCGATGAAAACCCTCGGGCCGTTCTCGCTCGACGTGCTCTATGCGCGGGCCAAGGCAAAGCTCTGGGACAAGGTCGAGCGGCTGCGCGAGCTGCCTGACCTGCGCATTTCCGATTTTGGCACTCGCCGCCGCCACTCGTTCCTGTGGCAGCGCTGGTGCGTCGAGGCGCTCAAGGAAGGTTTGAGCGATGCGTTCACCGGCACCAGTAATGTCAAGCTTGCCATGGACACCGACCTCGAAGCGCTGGGCACCAATGCGCACGAATTGCCAATGGTGCTGGCAGCGCTCGCCAACACCGACGAGGAGCTGCACAAGGCGCCCTATCAGGTGCTGCGCGACTGGCAGAAATATTACGGCGGCAACCTGCTGATCGTGCTGCCCGACGCGTTTGGAACCGCCGCCTTCCTGCGCGATGCGCCGGACTGGGTCGCCGACTGGACCGGCTTCCGCCCCGACAGCGCGCCTGCCATCGAGGGCGGCGAACGCATCATCGAATGGTGGAAGCAAAAGGGCCGCGACCCGCGCGAGAAGCTGTTGATCTTCTCTGACGGGCTCGACGTCGACACGATCATTTCCGCCTATCACCATTTTACCGGCAAGGTGCGCATGGCCTTTGGCTGGGGCACCAACCTGACCAATGATTTCGAAGGCTGCGCGCCGACCGATATCGGCGGCCTCAACGCCATTTCGCTGGTCTGCAAGGTGGTCGAGGCCAATGGCCGCCCGGCGGTCAAGCTCTCTGACAATCCTCTGAAAGCCACAGGCAAGAAGAGCGAGATCAAACGCTACATGAAGGTGTTTGGCACCGAAGGCTTTACCGAAATCGGCATCCGGGTGTGATCGGGCATCAGTCCTGTCTCTTGGTTCTGGCGAAAAGTATCATTAAATGATATTCGAGTTATGGCAGGAGGCTCAGGGATGGCGTCGAGCTACACTATTGGCAGCAGATACGAAGACCTTGTGAAATCACTGGTCACCAGCGGCCGTTACGCCAGCGCAAGCGAGGTGATCCGCGACGGCCTCCGCCTGCTTGAAGCGCGTGAAATGCAGCAGCAGGCAAAACTGGAGGCTTTGCGAGCATCCATTCTTGTTGGCGTTGATAGCGGCCCGGGAATTCCAGCTGATTCTGTCTTTTCTGAACTCGAGGAACGGTATTCAGACCACGGACGCGACTGATGCCGTCGGTCACATTCTCGCCCGCCGCCCGGCAGGACCTGAAGGACATCGGCGACTTCATCGCCAGCGATAGTCCGGCAGCGGCGCGCCCGGGAAGGTCGGCTGTCAGGAAGCGATGCAGCCTGCTTGCAGACACACCATTGTCTGGACGGCAAAGGCCGGAATTGCACGCGCAATTGCGATCTGTTCTGGTCTGGAAATACGTCATTTTCTACACAGCCGACAGCCAGAGGATTCGCATCGAACGCATTCTTCATGGCGCACGCGACATCGACAGCGTCATCGAGGACTTCGAATCCAATTGACGAATGTAATAACATAACATATCCCTCCGCACCTGAGAGGGATCGATGGCCGACGCCTGCGTGACATTTTCCGACCTGACGCTTGGCTATGCCAGCCACGCCGCCGTGCACCACCTGTCGGGCGAGTTCGCCGCAGGTTCGCTCACCGCCATCATCGGCGCCAATGGCTCCGGCAAGTCGACGTTGCTGAAGGGCATCGCCGGCATCCTGTCTCCCCTGTCAGGCAAGCTGGCCATCGCGCCCGGCAAGCGCGTTGCGTTCCTCGCCCAGCGGTCGGAGATCGACCTGCATTTTCCTGCCCAGGTGCGCGATCTTGTGTCGCTTGGCCTGTGGCAGCGGCGCGGCCTGTTTGGCCGCATTTCTACCGGCGACAAGGCAAAGGTGGCCGCAGCCATCGAGGCTGTTGGCCTGACCGGTTTTGAGGATCGGGATCTCGACACGCTTTCCGGCGGCCAGATGCAACGCGCGCTGTTTGCGCGCGTCATCGTGCAGGACGCCGACCTCATCCTACTCGACGAACCGTTCAATCATGTCGACGCCAAGACCGTCGCCGACCTGCTCGGCCTGATCCGCCACTGGCATGGCGAGGGCCGCACCGTTGTCGTCGTCGCACATGATCTCGAGCTTGTCCGCGCCGTCTTCCCGCAAACCCTGCTTCTGGCCCGCCGCGCCATTGCATGGGGACCGACTGCCGAGGTGCTGACCGAGGCCAATCTGCGTCAGGCCAGTCATTTTTCCGAAGCCTGGCGCGACGACGCACCCTGGTGCGAACCTTCGTCCGGCCACGATCATCATCACCATGGCGGGCACGACCACCACGATCATGACCACCATGGGCACGACCATCGCCACGGGGCAGCGGCATGAGCCTCTACGCCATCCTGATCGAGCCGTTTGTGCAATACAGCTTCATGCAGCGGGCGCTTGGAGGGCTGGTGCTGCTGGCGCTGTCGTCCTGCCCGGTCGGCGTTTTTCTTATGCTGCGGCGCATGAGCCTGGCAGGCGACGCGATGGCGCATGCAGTGCTGCCGGGCGTTGCCGTCGGCTTCCTGCTCTACGGGCTCGACATCGTTCCCATGACAATCGGCGGCCTCATCGCCGGCGCGCTCGTGGCGACCGGGGCCGGCGCCGTGTCGCGCTACACCGCCCAGCGCGAAGACGCGTCGATGGCCGCCTTCTACCTCATCTCGCTTGCCGCCGGCGTCACCATCATCTCGCTGCGCGGCTCGCCGGTCGACCTGATGCAGGTTCTGTTCGGCTCGGTCCTGTCGCTCGACAATGCGGCGCTGACCCTGCTGGCGGTCAACCTCGCCGCCACCGCCATTTTGATGTTCGTGTTCTGGCGGGCGCTCGTCGCCGAATGTCTCGACCCGCTGTTCCTGCGCTCGGTCGGCGGGCCGGGCGGAGCCGCCCACTTCGTCTTCCTTGGCCTTGTCGTTCTCAATCTGGTTGGCGGGTTTCAGGCGCTCGGCACCCTGCTGTGCGTCGGGCTGATGATCCTGCCCGCCGCTGCCGCCCGCTTCTGGACCAACCGGCTCGTCCCGATGATGGCAATCGCCGTCGCCATCGGCATCGTCTCCAGCGCGAGCGGCCTGCTGGTCTCGTTCCACACCGCGTCGCCGTCCGGCCCGGCCATCGTGCTCTGCGCCGGGCTCGCCTATCTGATTTCGCTCGCCGCCGCGCCTCGCGGCGTCCTGATGACACGGCTCCGGCCGCACCGCCACCGCACCGCCTGTCCAGCAGGAGCTCATCATGACCCGTAGCATTCTCGCCACGCTTGCCGTGGCGTCCCTCCCGTTCGCCTTGCCAGCCGCCGCGCAGGACAGACTGGACGTTGTCGCCTCGTTCTCGATCATCGGCGATTTCGCGCAGCAGGTCGGCGGCGGCCGCATCACCTTGAACGTTCTCGTCGGACCCGACAGCGACGTCCATTCCTATGAGCCGAAACCGCAGGACGCCGCTGCGCTTTCCAGCGCAAAGGTTATCCTCGCCAATGGTGCGCATTTCGAAGGTTTTCTGCCCCGCCTTGTCGAGGCCAGCGGCAACAAGATTGCCATCACCAACCTCATCGACGGCGTCACCCTGCTCGAAGCAGGCGAGCACGAACATGAAGCCGGCCATGCCCACGGCAACGACGAGCACGACCCGCACGCCTTCCAGTCGCCTGCCAATGCGGTCATCTATATTGGCAATATCGCCAAGGCGTTCTGCGACGCCGACGCCGCCGGCTGCGCGGCCTACAAGGCCAATGCAGCGCGCTACATCCAGTCCCTGCATGAACTCGACACGGCGATGAAAGCCGAAATCGCCGCCGTGCCGGCAGACCGCCGCTCTGTCATCACCTCGCACGACGCTTTCGCCTATTTCGGCCAGGCCTACGGCATCGCCTTCCACGCCGCCGAAGGCGTCGCCACCCACGCTGCGCCGTCGGCTGCGGACGTCGCCAAACTCATCGACCAGGCACGCGAGGACAAGGCCGCCGCCATCTTTGTCGAAAACATCGCCAACCCAAAACTGGTCGAACAGATCGCGCGCGAAACCGGCCTGCCGCTTGGCGGCACGCTTTATTCCGACGCGCTTACTGAACCTAACGGCCCTGCGCCGGCCTATGTCGACCTTGTGCGCCACAATATGGCAACAATCGTCAAGGCAATCAGCGCGCAATAACAGTGCGTTGACAGCGCCGTCATCTCGACCAAGATACCCTTTCCGGGGACTGGCAGGAGGACGGACATGACGAGCATCGAGGACCGGATCCGCGCCCTGCCCTGCTGGTCCGGCCCGATCGACATCACGCCGCTGCCCGGTGGCCTGTCCAACGCCAACTACCTCGTCACCGACACTGACGGCCGCCATGTCGTGCGCTTTGGCGTCGACTTTCCCTTCCATCATGTGTCGCGCGGGCGCGAGGCGATGACAGCCATCGCCGCATATGAGGCAGGCTTTGCACCGCGGGTCGAATATGCCGCGCCCGGCGTTCTCGTTACCCAATATCTTGGGGCAAAAACCTATGACGCGGCGGACGTGCGCGCCAACAGCCGCCGTGTCGCCAGACTGATGCGCCTGTTCCACGAAACCATGAGCCGTTTTGTCTCCGGCCCCGGCTTCATGTTCTGGGCGTTTCACGTCATCCGCGACTATGGCCGCACGCTGCATGCCGGCCACAGCCGGATGGTCGACCGGGTGCCGCAATTCATGCAGCTTGCCGACGAACTCGAAGCCACACAGACCGCGCTGCCGATCGTCTTCGGCCACAACGACCTGCTTCCGGCCAATTTTCTCGACGATGGCGACCAGCTCTGGCTGATCGACTTCGAATATGCCGGCTTCTCCACTGCCATGTTCGATCTCGCCGGCGTTTCCTCCAATGCCGGGTTCAGCGCAAAACAATCATCGGCGCTGCTGGCCGACTATTTCGGCGCATCGCCCGCGCCCGAAATCATCCGGGCGCATGCCGCCATGGGTGTCGCCTCGCTGCTGCGCGAGACCATGTGGTCGATGGTGTCGGAACTCTATCTCGACGCACCCGGCGCCGACTACGCCGCCTATACCGCTGAAAACCTCACCCGGCTGGACGCGGCGCTGGACGCCTACCGCTCAATCTACGGAAACCCTGCATGACCCTGCCCTCGCACGCACAGATCGTCGTCATCGGCGGTGGTATCATCGGCTGCTCCACCGCCTATCATCTGGCGCGTGACCACAAGGTCGATGTCGTTCTGCTTGAAATGGGCCAGATCACATCCGGCTCCACCTGGCACGCCGCCGGTCTCGTTGGTCAGTTGCGTTCGTCGGCCTCAATCACGCGGGTGCTGAAATATTCGGTCGAGCTCTACAAGGGACTTGAGGCCGAGACCGGGCTTGCTACCGGGTGGAAGATGTCGGGCTGCCTGCGTCTCGCCACCAATCAGGATCGCTGGACCGAGTTCAAACGCACCGCCACCACCGCGCGCAGTTTTGGCATGGAGATGCATCTGCTGTCGCCTACCGAGACCAGGGCGATGTTCCCGCTGATGGACGTGTCGGATCTCGTCGGCGCGTCCTGGCTGCCGACCGACGGACAGGCCAGCCCCTCCGATATCACCCAGTCGCTCGCCAAGGGCGCACGCATGCACGGCGCCAAACTGATCGAAAATGTCCGCGTCACCGGCTTTGAGATGGCGGGCGACCGCATCGTCGCGGTCAAGACCGATCACGGCGACATAGCCTGCGAAAAAATCGTCAACTGCGCCGGCCAATGGGCGCGGCAGGTCGGTCAAATGGCGAATATCAATGTGCCGCTGCAGCCAGTCAAACACCAATACATCATCACCGAAAAGATCCCCGGCCTCGCGACTGACGCCCCGACCATCCGCGATCCCGACCGGCTGACCTATTTCAAGGAAGAGGTCGGCGGCCTTGTCTTTGGCGGCTATGAGCCGAACCCTCAGGCGTGGATGACAGGCGACGTTCCGAACGACTGGCAGTTCCGTCTGTTCGACGATGATTACGACCATTTCGAGCAGCATATGGCGCAAGCCATCGAACGCATTCCTGCTCTCGCTGACGTCGGCGTCAAGCAGATGATCAACGGTCCCGAAAGCTTTACGCCCGACGGCAATTTTATCCTCGGCGTCGCGCCCGGCTGCGCCAACATGTTTGTCGGCGCCGGCTTCAACGCGTTCGGCATTGCGTCGGGCGGCGGGGCTGGCTGGGTGCTGGCTGAATGGGCCGTCCGTGGCGAAGCGCCACTCGATCTCTGGGTGGTCGACATCCGCCGCTTTTCGGACATGCACCGCGACCGCGACTGGGTGCGCGACCGAACGCTCGAAGCCTATGGAAAACATTACACGGTCGCCTTCCCGCATGAGGAATATCAAAGCGGGCGGCCACGCATCGTCTCGCCCCTCTACGAACGTCTCCAATCCCACCGCGCCGTCTTTGGCTCAAAACTTGGCTGGGAACGGCCAAACTGGTTTGCGAGGCCCCAGGACGAGGCGCGCGACATCTATTCGATGGGGCGGCAGAACTGGTTCGAGGCGGTCGGCGACGAACACCGTCTGGTGCGCGAGGCGGTCGGCGTATTCGACCAATCGTCCTTCGCCAAATATGAAGTGACCGGCCCGGACGCAGAACGTGCGCTCGACTTTATTTGCGCCAACGACGTTTCCAAACCCGCCGGACGGCTGACCTATACGCAATTGCTCAATTCGCGCGGCGGCATCGAGGCTGACCTGACCGTGGCGCGGCTCGCAAAAGACCGGTTCTATATCGTCACTGGCACCGGCTTCCGCACCCATGATTTCGGCTGGATCAAGGACCATATTGCTTCCGATTTGGATGTTTCGCTGACCGACGTCACCGAGCAATTCGGCACGTTGTCCTTGATGGGGCCGCGCGCCCGCGACGTGCTCGCCGCCGTCACCGATGCGGACGTCTCCAATGCCGCCTTTCCGTTCGGCCATGTGCGGGAGATCACTATCGCCGAGCACAAGGTCCGTGCCCTGCGCATCACCTATGTCGGCGAACTCGGCTGGGAGCTGCATGTTCCCATCAACGCCACCGGCGACGTGTTCGACGCCTTGATGAAAACTGGTGCGCCGTTCGGGATCAAACCCACCGGCTATCGCGCGATTGAATCTCTGCGGCTCGAAAAGGGCTACCGCGCCTGGGGGTCCGACATCACGCCCAACGACACGCCTTTCGAAGCCGGGCTTGGCTGGGCGGTCAAGCTCAAATCCAATCGCGATTTTTTGGGCCGCACCGCGCTGCAAGCCGTCGGCGGCAAACCGCTCACCAAACGCCTCGTCTGCCTGACCGCTGACGACCCCACAATCGTCCTCGTCGGGCGCGAGACCATCCTGCGGAACGGACAGGCCGTCGGCTATCTCTCGTCCGGCGGCTTTGGCTACACCGTCGGCCTGCCCATCGGCTACGGCTATGTGCGCAACGCCGATGGCGTGAGCGACGAGTTTCTCACCTCAGGCACCTATGAGCTTGTCGTGGCGACTGAAGCCACACCCGCAAAACTGCATCTCGGGCCGCTGTATGATCCGGGCAATGCGCGGGTGAAGGGGTGAGGGGCGGCTTCCCCTCCCCCTTGCGGGGGGCCGCGAAGCGAGCTGGGAGGGATAACCTTCCCGACTACGCCCCCTCCACCATGCTTCGCATGGTCCCCCTTGTATCTGCACTTGATTGGAAATGTGCGATTAGAGCGGCTGTGCGCGAGGACCGGTTGCAACCAGTCCTCGCGCTTGGCGATGTCGCCCGTATTCCCTTTGGCTACAACCGTGGGGGAGCCTG
>Ga0209793_1001093_pt1 | contig 19794 bp, 19 predicted proteins | sample EBPBio122009_DNA_FD_185863 | JGI IMG/M metagenome (GOLD analysis project Ga0209793, IMG submission 185863) | Wastewater treatment Type I Accumulibacter community from EBPR Bioreactor in Madison, WI, USA - Reactor 1_2/2/2009_ DNA (SPAdes) (version 2) | ecosystem: Engineered > Bioreactor > EBPR >... | reverse complement strand
GACGCATGCTTGGATAGAGCGCGGCAAGCATCGCGTATCGGCTGTGCCCCTGAGCATCCGGGGATCGAATATCGGCAACATCAATGAGGGCGACACCAGAAGCTTCGGCGGTTACGGCGATTCGCGGATCCCCGACATTCAGCGCCCCGACCCGCGGTCTCCCGGCATTCAGCCTTGCCGAGATCCCCAACGCCCGATCGTCGGGGGCGACCAGCACGGTCAAGGGTGGGTCCAGCGGCCCTATTCCGCGGAGTTGTGCGCGAAATACGTCTACATCAATATCCGGTGCGGCCAGAACGACTTTTAGTCGGCGAAGAGTGGGATCATCCCCAGTCAATCGCAACTGGCGAAGTGCCTCCATTACCAACCACCCGCCCATTGAGTGACCCAACACGGTGATCGGGCCGATCCGTCTGTCTCGAGCCAGAGTTGCCAGCAGTCCTGTCAGGTGATCACGCGAGTAGGTTGCGGCCTCACGATCGGCGGCATATCCCATCATGGCCGCATTTGATGGCCAAGAGAACAGAATAGCCGCACCCTCTCCGCCGCTGTCATGGGTAATCTGCGCCAGGCGAAACAGGCCCTCCTGAAAACTGGTGTTGTAGCCATGCACGAAAACCCGCACGTCTGCACGTTCCGGTCCAGATGCAACGTCATCGATGAGGGCCGACAGCGGCATGTCCTGTCTGGCGGCGACGGTCATGGTGACCAATGGATCCGGATGCCGCCCCGGCCATTCGATGTTGCCGGCCTTGTGCGTGGGCGGGATCGAGATGGAAAAGCGTGCGGCCGAGAAGGTCGTGGCTCGCGCATCACTGAAACCAGATGCAGGATTGTCGGGGGATTCTTGTCGCAACCGGTTGGTTGCTGCATACAGGGTCACGACATCGGCTCCCGGCAGACTTGGACCCGGCACAAGGACGCTGTCACCTGGTCGAGATGCGCATCCAGCGCCCAGCCAAGGTATCACGAGAAGGACCAGCAGGAGGACCCGAACACGCATAATGTATCACGGCACCTTTCGTGAGGTCGAAAACCATACCGACGCATAATAGAAGTTATCACTCACTAGTATCAATCCCCAGGCAACCTCACCTTCAACTCACCAAGGCGCCTCAGTCATGTAAAGCAAGCATCCAGCCGGGCTGCGAACGGCCGGCCGAAGGTTGGTCCGATTGTCGCGACTATCGGGCGCCGGCAGCCTTGCTCAGCTTCCGTGAAGCTATCGGGAGAACCACGATCGCCTCAAAGCCGGACGAGCTTCCCGGCCTCGGCGATTGCAAGGTGAGCTTTGACGAAATCCGGTCCGCAATGCCGGCGACGATGGCAAGGCCAAGCCCGCTACCTTCCGTTTTGGCTGCCCCCCTCTCGAAACGACGGGTCAGCCGGCCAAGCGCCTCGGCGGGCACGACGGGGCCGTCATTGGCGACGCGGAACGTGCCGTCCTCACTGAGGCTGACCTCGATCGGTTTGTCGGATGCGCCGTGCCGCAGGGCGTTCTCAATGAGGTTGCGGCCGATGATGCCAAACGCATCGGGGTCGAGGTCGGACATTACCGGGTGCTCCGGCAGGGCGAGCACGATCCGGTTCGGTGCTGTCCTCTCGATATCGTCCACGACCAGACGGGCAATGATGCGAAGATCGGATAGGTGATCGAGCCGTAACCGCCCGCCTTCTGCTCGGGCCAGTTGCAGAAGCCGTTCCGCGATCCGGGCCAGCCGCTTCAGAGAAGCCTCGATCTCGGCGGCCCTGTGGCCGGCACCGGTATCTTTCGTTTCTACCTGTATCCGCTGGGCCTGCGCGATTGCGCCTGCCAGCGGTGTTCGCAATTCATGCGCTGCGTTGGCGGCGAAGGTGCGTTCGGCCTCGAATGTGGATTTGAGTTGCGCCAGAAGCACATTGATCGCCGCCCCCACCGGGGCGGCCTCGACGGGAAGATCGTCGCAGGCGACGGGGGCGAGGTCGCGCGGCGAACGCGCGGCCAGCCGGTCGCGGTAGCGGCGCAACGGGGCCAGAGCCGAGCGGACAGTCAATACGATCGCCAACAGTGCGGCAGGGATGAATACCAGCAACGGCAACCCTAGGCCCGCCCAGACATCGCGTGCCGCCGCCGCGCGATGGGCAAGCGGCTCGGCGACCGTGAGGCGGATCGTGCCTTGCAGGGCGTCCTCGCCATACAGGCGATGGGTTGCGGTCGTGCGAAAGCCCGGCCCGTCCCATTCAGGGAAGATGGCGGGATCGGCCTCATGCGATTGCAGAAGAATTCGCCCTTCGTCATCGCGCACGATATAGGTGAGGAATTCGTCGTGGTCGCGCAGGTCGGCAAGGTGTTGTGTCACACCTTCCTCCTCACGTCCGACGATCTCGACAGCGGCCAGCGGCAGCAGGCGCTGCGCCGCCTCCTGTAGCGACGAGTCGAAGATCCTGTCCATCTCGTGCCGCAGCATGACCGCCGTGACGGCGGCGGCCGCGATCCACAGAAGCGTCAGAAGGATACCCAGCGACACCCCCAACCGCATCTGAAGGCTGCGTGGCATCGTCATGGCGAACCTAGCCGGTAGCCCAACCCGCGCTCGGTCTCGATCACCTCGGCGCCCAGCTTCTTGCGCAGCCGGCTGACATGGACCTCGATGGTGTTGCTTTCCACCTCCGTATCGAAGGCATAAAGCTTTTCCTCCAGTTGTGCCTTGGACAGAAGCTGCCCCGGGCGGGTGAGGAACGCCTCGAACAGGGCCCATTCGCGCGCGGTGAGCTGCACCGGCCGGCCGTCGCGGCGGATGCTGCGCGAGGCGAGGTCGACGGCAAGCGCGCCGTGGACGACGATCGGGTTGGGATTGCCGCTATAGCGCCGCGCGACCGAGCCGATCCGCGCGGAAAGCTCGGCCAGATCGAAGGGCTTCACCAGATAGTCGTCGGCACCGGCGTTCAAACCTTCGATCCGGTCCGAAATCTGGTCCAGCGCGGTCAGGATGATCACCGGCGTCACGTCGCCGCTGGTGCGCAGCGACCGAAGGAAGGTGATGCCGCGTCCGTCGGGCAGCATGAGGTCCAGCAATATCAGATCATAGCCGGTGCCGGCCATCGCATCGCCGGCCGCGTCCAGACGCGTGACCCAATCCACCGACTGGCCACCCGCGGCGATCTGGTCCCGCACGGCGGCACCCAGAACGGTATCATCCTCGATCAGCAGGATCCGCATGATCTTCCTACTCGTTTGCCTCTGGCCATTATGGCGATCCAGGCTGACGCAAAGCTGATTGCGGGACGCCCCGGGCTTCAGCATCCCGTCAGGTTCGTGGCGCAGAATGTCATCCAATGGCCGTTATACGGAGTGTGGTCCATGAAGAGATCGCTGACAATTCTGACCTTTCTCGCGGCCCTTCGGTCCGGGGCTGCACTTGCCGGCGACGACTGTGCCGTGCCGCTGGCAGATTGGCAGCCAAGAAGCGCGGTAGTGCGGCTCGCGGAAGAAAACGGATGGGTGGTGCGGCGCATCAAAATCGACGACGGCTGCTACGAGATAAAAGGCACAGACCGGGAAGGACGCCGCATCGAGGTGACGGTCGATCCCGGCACGCTTCAGGTGATCGAGATCGAATACAAGGACGGAGATGATCGGCGCTCCCGTGAGGGCAGAGAGCACAAACATGACTGAGATGATGAAGGGTGACGGCATTCAGGACGTCGCCGATACTACGCGCACGGTGCTGGTCTGGGATCCGTTGGTGCGCAGCTCTCACTGGGGTCTGGTTGCCGCCTTTGCAGTGGCATGGCTCGCGGCGGACGAGGTGCAGCCGCTTCACGAGGCGGCCGGTTACGCGGTGGCGGCGTTGCTTGCCATTCGCCTGATCTGGGGTTTCGTTGGCAGCCGCCATGCCCGTTTCACGCAATTCGTGCGTGGCCCCGCCGCGACGCTGGCCTATCTCGGGGACATGCTGCACGGGCGCGAGCGACGCCATCTCGGGCACAACCCGGCCGGCGCCGCGATGATCGTGGCACTCATGGTCACGCTTTCCGGCACCGCGCTGAGCGGCTGGCTGCTCGAACAATCGATCGAGGAAGCCCGGGCCGTGACGGTTGCGGGCGAGCACGGAAACCGGGAAGTCAGAGGGGACAGGACCTTGAAGGAGGTGCATGAAATGCTGGCCAACATGGCTCTGGTTCTCGTGGCCTTGCATGTTGGGGGTGTGGCCGTCACCTCATGGCGCCATCGGGAGAACCTGCCCCGTGGTCACGGGCCGAAAGCGCCCTCCCGGCACAAATGACGTGACCTGATCGTTACGTATTCCCGCTGTTCTGGCCCCGCCTGTTTGGCGGGGCCTGTTTGTTTTGTGCAACCGCTGCGGTTCGTCGCGGCAGGCTGACGAGAAGCTGACGCAGGTTTTCCGCGGCGATCAGGATCACGTCAGCCGCCCCCTCCAGATTGGTTTCATCAGGCAACCAAGGCTGAGGAGCATAGCCATGAAAACCATCCTGACCGCCACCGCATTGGCCCTCGCGATCCCCGCCGGGGCCGCGTTCGCTGGTGAGAAATGCAACGTGCCGACCGAGAACATGCAATCGTGGGAAGCTCTCATTCAAGTGACCGACGAGTTCGGTTGGACCATCTCGAAAATGGAACTCGACGACGGCTGCTACGAACTGAACGTCATCGACCAGGGCGGCAACAGCCTGAAGATGACCGTCGATCCCGGAACGCTCGAGGTGATCGACGGCAAGGTCAAACGCTGGAGCGACGGCACCAAGCCCGAGAGGCGCAACTGATGGCCGCAAGGGTCCGCCTCATCATCGAGGTGGACCTCTTTCCACACGGGCGTTCGCCTCGGCCATAGCCGGGAAAGTGCCCCCGAGATGATCGTAAAGGACATTCGACCATGAAAACTCTATCGATCGCCGTAGCCGCTCTCGCGGTATTGCCTGCGGCGGGGGCGATGGCAGGTGATGACTGCCATGTGCCGCGCGGTGCCTGGCAGCCGCGCGACGCGGCGATGCAGGCCGCAGCCGGCCTCGGTTGGCATGTTGAGAAGATCGAGGCGGACGACGGGTGCTGGGAGGTCAAGGGACGCGATGCCCAGGGCCGCCGCATCAAGGCCAAGCTCGATCCCGCGACGTTGCAGGTCGTCAAATTGCGCCACAGGGATGGCCAGCAGGTCCGCGAGCGGGATCGCGGCAATGCACCCACCGTCGCTCCGTCGGCACCCTCCTCCAATCCGCTGTTCCAGAACGGCACCCCGCCCGTTGTGCGGGTGAACTGATATATCAGGCAGAAGAGAGCAGAGTCATGAAATCCATCCTTGCAGCACTCGCGCTGACTTCGGCCTTGGTGGCGCCCAGCCTTGCCATGGCCCGGCCGGTTACCCTCACCACCACCCTGAACACGTACGGTGGCGATGGTGCCTATCTCGTCCTCTACGTCACCGATGCGCAGGGGGCGTATGCCGGAACCCTGTGGATGGCCGGCGGCAAGTCGAAATATTACGAACATCTCAGCGACTGGTATCGCGCCACCGGCGGCGACCTGGCGCAGGTCGACGGCATCACCGGCGCCAGTGTCGGCGCGGGCCGGTCACTCAAAATCACCCTCGACCTTGCCGATGCGCTGTTCGATGCGGGCTATACGCTGCATGTCGACGCCGCCGTGGAGGACATGCGCGACAGCCCGAACGACATCGCCGTGCCGCTGACGACGGCAGGAGCGGGAAAGCCTGCGCCCGGCCGCAGGTATGTCGCCAGCCTCCGCTACGACATGTGAGGCAACGCCATGATCCGCACGCTGCATCGCTGGCCGGGTCTGCTGGCCCTCATTCTCGTCATGGCCCTTGCGTTGAGCGGCGCGGCGCTCTCGGTCTTTCCCGCGGCCGAGCGGCTTTCCACGCCGCAGGCCGAGGCCGGGCTGACCGTCGCCGATCTCGCAGGACGTATCCTGGCTGCCTATCCGGGGGTGGAGCAGATCCGGCGCGCGCCGTCGGGCCGGATCACCGCGTTCTGGTTCGACGACGGCACGCCCGGCGCGGCGGTAATCGACCCAGCGACCGGCAAGGGCATCGCCAGCGCCGATCCCGATCCGGTCAAACGCTGGTTGACCAACCTTCACCGTTCGCTGTTCCTAGGCGATGCCGGCCGTATCGCCATGGCCATTGGCGCCGTGGCGATGCTGATCCTGTCGGTCTCCGGCGCGATGCTGGTCGCGCGGCGCATGGGCGGCTGGCGGCGCTGGTTCGCCCCTTTGCGCGGGCCGGCGTCGAGCCGCATCCATACCGGGATCGCCCGCGTGGCGGTCGCGGGGCTGGTTTTGTCCTCAGCGACTGCACTGTGGATGGCCGCCTCGACCTTCGATCTTCTGCCGGATGGAGCCGCACCGCCGACCTTTCCGACTGAGGTCAGCGGAAGCACTGGGGTCTCGCTTGCTGCGATGGAGCCGCTCTCCGTGATTGCTGTCACGGAGTTGCGCGAGCTGAGCTTTCCCTATCCTGGCGACGCCACGGACGCCTTCACTCTGAAGACGGATCGCGGCACCGGCTATCTCGATCAGGGGACAGGTGAGCTTCTGGCCTGGGCCGAGCTGACGATGTGGGAACAGATATCTGAAACCATCTACATGCTGCATACCGGGCAGGGGGCCGCATCTCTCGGCCTCGTGCTGGGTGTGCTGGCGCTCGGCGTGCCGGCAATGGGGGTGAGTGGTCTTGTGCTCTGGTTCGCGGGGCGGCGGTCAAGACCGCGTCTCCGTGGCAATCATCCTGCAAACGGCGCTGCGATGATCTTGCTGGTGGGCTCGGAGGGCGGCAGCACCTGGGGTTTCGCTGCGACGCTCCAACATGCGCTGACCACGGCGGGCCAGCATGTTCATGTCGCGCCAATGTCCGGTTTCGAGCCGGCGCGCTATCCGCAGGCCGAACGGTTCGTCATTCTTGCCGCCACCTGGGGCGAGGGACAGGCTCCCGCCACGGCGAAGGGGTTCATTGAACGCCTCGCGGCGCTGGAATCTGTCCCTGAGGCCCCGCTTGCGGTGCTTGGTTTCGGCGATCGCAGCTTTCCCGCGTTCTGCGCGTTCGCCGATGAAGTCGGGAGTCGGGCTGCTGCCAAAGGCTGGGCGCAATTGATGCCCTTCGACACGGTCGATCGCCAGTCGCCGCAGGATTTCGCCCGCTGGGGCCGCGCCCTGGGGGCGGCGCTGGGGATCGAGCTTACGCTCGAACATGTGCCAACCCCGCCCGTGACGGGGCGGCTCACCCTGATCTCGCGCGGTGATTACGGGGCGGAGGTGCAGGCGCCGACCACGATCCTGCGCTTTGCCCTACCCGAGGCGACGTTTTTGCAACGGCTGACAGGTCGGGGGTTTGGCCGGTTTCAGGCCGGTGATCTCCTCGGCGTTCTGCCCGAGGGTGCGGATCTGCCGCGCTTCTACTCGCTGGCCTCCGGACGGCGCGACGGGTTCGTCGAGATCGTGGTGCGCAAGCATCCCGGCGGCCTCTGCTCGGGTCAGCTTCTGGCGCTGAAGCCGGGCCAGACGATCCGCGCCTTCGTCCGGCACAATCCGGCTTTCCATGCCGCAGCAGGACGCTCGCCGCTGATCCTGATCGGCGCCGGCACCGGCATCGGCCCGCTTGCGGGCTTCATCCGGGGCAACAGCCGCAAGCGGCCCATCCATCTGGCCTTCGGGATGCGCCACCCCGACAGCGATTTCCTGTATCGCGACGATCTGGCCAGCTGGCAGGTCGATGGCCGTCTGGCGCGATTGACCACCGCGAACTCGCGCGGGGCAAAGCCGCGCCATGTCCAGGACGCGCTGCGGGCCGAGAGCGCTGAACTGATCCGGCTGGTACACGAAGGCGCGCGCATCATGGTCTGCGGCGGGCGCGACATGGCCTCGGGCGTGGCCGAGGCGCTGACCGACATCCTCGCGCCGACGGGTCTTACCCCGCTCGCGCTGAAAGCGGAGGGGCGCTATGCCGAAGATATCTACTGACCCGGGCCGCCACGCGCTGAACGGCCCGACCATGGGCACTCGCTGGTCGGCGCGTTTCCACGCCGATGCCGGGCTGGACCCCGCCCCGGTGCAGGCTGCCCTGCAAGCGACCGTGGCGGAGGTTGATGCCGCAATGTCGACATGGCAACCCGACAGCGACCTGATGCGCCTGAACCGGGCGCCCACGGGCGCCTGGGTGGCCGTTCCTGCCGGCTTGGCCGAGGTGCTGAACCTCGGGCTGCGGATCTGTGCGGCATCGGGCGGTGCGTTCGATATCGGCATGGGCGATGCGGTGCGCGCCTGGGGTTTTGGCCCCGAGGAAGCCAGCGCTGAAGCCATCCGCTGGGCCATGGTAACCACGCGCCCGCCCGCGCATGAGGTGCTGGAGATCGACCGCGCGGCCGGGTTGGTCAGGAAACATGCACCCATCACGCTCGACCTGAACGGCATCGCCAAGGGCTACGGCGTCGACAGGTTGGCCGAAATGTTACGGGGCTTCGGCATCACCGGGTTCCTTGTTGGCATCGACGGCGAGATGCGAGCCTCCGGGCTGCGGCCCGACGGCATGCCCTGGACCGTCGCCGTCGAGGCGCCCGATCCCGAACGCCGCGCGCCCCATTCGGTCCTGATGCTGCAAGATGCTGCCGTCGCCACCTCGGGCGATTACCGGCATCATGTCACCGTTCAGGGCCAGCGCCTGTCGCATACGATGGACCCGGCGACGGGCGGCCCGCTGCGGTCGTCGCCGGCCTCGGTCACGGTCGTCACGGGCAGCTGCGCCGAAGCCGATGCCTGGGCAACCGCGCTGATGGTGCAGGGTCCGCAGGCGGGCGGCGAACTCGCCGCACGCCTTTCCCTCGATGCGCTGTTTCTGATGCGCGAGGCAGGCGGCATCCGGACCCATGCCGTCGGGGCGTTGTTCGACAGCCCGATGGTATCGGAGGCAGGCCGCGAGGGTCTGGATTGTGCCTGAGGTCTGTCCATTCGTGCAATGGGTCTTTGCAGGTTTTGTCAATTCTCGTGCGAAAACGGACAGCCTATGTCTATCCCAAGCCCGGCTGCGTCTGTCGATGCCCGCCGCGGCCAGAACCACTTGGCAGATACAGGAGATCACTATGCGGACTGTAAAATCTTTCACCACCGTCGCTGTCGCTCTCGCCCTCGCGCTGGGGTCAGCTGGCATTGCCGCCGCGCAATCCCAGGGACATGACAGCCATGGCGCGGGGGCTATCGAGATCACGCTGAACGATGGCGCCAAATGGCAGGGCGATCAGAACATGATCACCGGCATGACCGCGATTCACGGAACCATGGCCGCGAACCTGGCCGCGATCCACAACGGCACCCTGCCGGCCGATGCCGCGAATGGGGTCGCTGCCGATGTCCAGAAGCAGGTCGATTTCATGGTCGAGAACTGTGTGCTGGAACCTGAGGTAGACGAGCAGTTCCATATCGTCCTTGGTGAGGTGATGACCGGCATCTCGGCATTGGAGGCCGGCGAGGTCGAGACTGGCGCGGTGACGATTGTTCAGGCGTTGAACGCCTATGGCGAGCATTTCGAGCATCCCGGCTGGCAGATGATCGACTGACGCCACGGGCGCAGGCATGGGCCGGCGCGGGCGTCACGCCTGCGCCGGCCTTGTCTTGCACGGGCAGCGCCCCTCCAGCAGGTCGGCATCGGCCGCCAGGGCCGTCGCCATGAAGTCCAGAAACAGGCGGATGCGCGCGGTTTGGCGCAGATCCTCGTGAATCAGCAACCACAGGTCCAGCATGAAGTCCTCGGGCAGCGCGGCGGCGCGGATCAGGCTGGGGTCGCAATCGGCGATCACGCAAGGCAAGGCGGCAAGTCCGATCCCCGCCTTCGCACCGGCATGGGCGGCGATGATCGAGTTTGTCCGGTAAACCTGTCGCGCATCCGGCCACCAGCGGGCCAGGCGGCGGCTGAGCGGACCATGGGCCGAGCCGTAGCCGATCCAGTCGCCATCGGCCGGATCGTCCGCCCCCCGCGCATGAAGGCCCGCCGCACCATAGACAGCGAAGGCAAGCCGCCCGACACGCCGCCCGACCAGCGTTTCCTGCCCCGGATTGCCCAGCCGCAACGCGACATCGGCCTCACGCCGGGTCAGGTCCAGCACCGTATCCGCCACCACCACCTCGATCTCGATCTCGGGCCATTCGGCGCGGAAGGCGGCGACGTGGCGGGGCAGCACACCCACCGCCAGCAGGTCGGTCGTGGTGATGCGGATCGTCCCAGTGGGCCGCTGGTCCTGTCCGGTAACCTTCAGCCCCAGCGCGGTGATTTCTTCCTCGATGCGGATGACGGAATCGCGCATCTCCTCGCCCGCCTGGGTCAGAGCATAGCCGCCGGGCAGCCGGTCGAACAGCCGCACCCGCAACCGCGCCTCGAACGCGCCGATGCGGCGAAAGACGGTGGAATGGGTAACGCCAAGGCTGCGCGCCGCCCCTGAAAGCGACCCCGCCCGCGCCACGGCCAGAAACAACCGCAGATCGTCCCAATCCTGCGCCTGTGCATTCATGCAATGATCCCTTGTCGAAATTGCCACTCCTGATCCTGAAAGGACAGCATATCTTGAGTTCACAAGCAATGACCGCCCCACCGGGCGGCGACATGAAAGGAACCAGCCATGACCAAGACCATCCTGCGCAGCGACGAATTTTCCTGCCCCTCCTGCGTCACCAAGATCGAGAAGGCGCTGGCGGCAACTCCCGGCGTGACCGCCGCCAAGGTGCATTTCAACACCGGCCGCATCGAGGTCGAGCATGACCCCGCATCCGCCCCGGTCGAGGCCCTTGTCTCGGTGGTGAAATCCACCGGCTACGAGGCCCGCCCCGCCGCATTCTGACCCATCCCTTCCAGCCCGGCCGTGCCTGCCCGCGCGGCCGGGCCTTCACATCACGAGGCCCCGCATGTTGACCCCTATCCTGACAATTCTTCACCAGTCGGCCAGCCGCAGGAAGTGGCTGACCATCATCAGCGGCAGCCTGATCGTGCTGGGCCTGATCGCCCTTTACGGGTTCGGCCTGCGCGGGCTCTGGGCGGCATCTATGCTGGCGGCGGCCTTTATCGCCGGCTCTGACATCGCCTGGCGGGCGTTCCACGCGCTGCGAATTCGCCATTTCTCGATCGAGTTGCTGGTGACCGTTGCGGCTATTGGCGCGCTGTTCATCGGCGAATATTGGGAATCGGCCGCCGTTACTTTCCTGTTCAGCTTCGGCGCCTGGCTTGAGGCCCGCACCCTGCGCCAGACCCGTGGCGCGCTGGCCGATCTGCTGAAGGCCGCGCCCGAGGTCGCCACCGTGATCCGCGACGGCCAGCCGGTCGAGATTGCCGCCAGTGCCGTCCAGCCGAATGAGGTCGTGCTCGTGCGCGCCGGAAACCGCATCCCCGTCGATGGCGAGGTGATCGACGGTAACGCCGCCGTGTCCGAGGCCGCCATCACCGGCGAGCCGATCCCGGCCGAGAAAGCCCCCGGCTCCCACGTCCATGCCGGCACCATCGCGGAAAATGGCGTGCTGCGCATCCGCGCCACCGGCATCGGCGCCGATACCACGCTGGCCCGGATCATCCGCCGCGTCGAAGAGGCGCAGGAGGAACGCGCCCCCAGCCAGCGCATGATCGAGCGTTTCGCCCAATGGTATACGCCCGGCATCATGGTGCTGGCGCTGGGTGCCTGGGCGGTGACGCAGGATATTCGCCTCGCGCTGACCCTTCTGGTGGTGGCCTGTCCGGGCGCCCTGGTGATCTCGACGCCGGTCTCCATCGTCGCCGGCATCGGGCGGGCGGCGCGCTCGGGCATCCTCATCAAGGGCGGGCAGCATCTGGAAAGCGCCGGCCGCATCGACATGCTGGCGCTGGACAAGACCGGCACCCTGACCGAGGGCCGCCCCAGCCTGGTCGAGATCGTGCCTCTTGGCGGCATCGATCGTGCCGAATTGCTGCACTGGACGGCGATCGCCGAATCCGGCTCGGACCACCCGCTGGGCCGCCCGATTATCGAGGCCGGCCGTGCCGAGGGCGAGATTCCCGCGCCCGAGACGGTCGAGGAAGTGGCTGGCATGGGTCTGGTGGTCCACCACGACGGGCGGCAGGTCGTGGCCGGCAACCGGCGGCTGTTCGACCGGCTGGGCATCGGTTTCGACGCCGAGGCCGAGGCCGCGCTGGCCGGGGTTCTGGGCCGCGGGCGCACGCCGATCATCGTGGCGCTGGACGGGCGCATCGCGGGCATCTTCGGGCTGTCCGACCAGCCCCGGCTTTCGGCCCAAAGCGCCATCGCCCGGCTGCGCGATATCGGGGTGGGGCGCATCGCCATGCTGACCGGCGACCAGCCGCAGGCCGCCCACGCCATCGCCGCCGAAATCGGCATCGACGAGGTTCATGCCGGGCTGCTGCCCGAGGACAAGCTGGAGTTGATCCGCCACTTTCAGGCCGAGGGCCGCCATGTCGCCATGATCGGCGACGGCATCAACGACGCCCCGGCGCTGGCTGCCGCCGACACCAGCATCGCCATGGGGGCCGTGGGCTCGGACGTGGCGATCGAGACCGCCGACATTGCGCTGATGGCCGACGATCTGGAGAAACTGCCCGAGGCCATGGCGATTTCCCGCGCGACGCTGCGCAATATGCGCCAGAACTTGGCCATCGCGCTGCTGACTGTGGCCGGGCTGCTGGCGGGCGTGTTCAACGGCGATGTGCATATGGCCGAGGGCATGCTGATCCATCAGCTTTCGGTACTGGTGGTGATCGCCAACGCCATGCGCCTGCTGCGCGCCCCGCGCGGGCCCGGCGGGCGCCGACCTGTGCCGGCAGCGGTGCCCGCGACCGCCTAGGCGCTTGTGCTTCATCGACAATTCCGCTCCCGTGCCCATGGCGCGGGGGCGTTTTCATGGGGGATGATATGACCGATAGCAATGATGCCAGACAGATCGGCGAGGTTCTGGATTTCTGGTTCCCCGAGGGCCGCGCGCTGGATATCGACCCTGACCGCCATGCCGAGCACTGGCGCTGGCGGATGCATGGCGGCGCGGACGGTACGATTGCGGCGCGCTTTGGCCCGCTGACCGAACGCGGCGCGGCGGGAGCGCTGGATCATTGGGCAGGGACGCCCGAGAGCCGGCTGGCGCTGATCGTGGTGCTGGACCAGTTCCCGCGCTCGCTGTGGCGGGGCAGCCCGCGGGCCTGGGCGCAAGACCCGGCGGCATTGGCGCAGGCGCTGGAAGGGTTGGAAAACGGAGACTGGGCGGCACTTGGCCTGCCGTGGTTCCAGATCGCCTTCACCCAGCCTTTGGGCCATGCAGAGGGGTCGGACCATCTGGCCCGCATCGACCGGCTGATCGCCCTGCGCCGCGACATCGCCGCCCGCGCGCCGGCGCCGTTGCGGCCGCTCTATACCTCGCTCGTCGATCAAGCGGGGCAGGTGCGCCGCATCATCGCCAGCTTTGGCCGCCACCCGCACCGCAACGCCATCCTTGGCCGCAGATCGACGCCCGAGGAGGAAGCCTATCTGGAAAAGGGCGCGTTTCCGCATCTGCGCGTCTTTCGGGGGTGAGCGCATCCCTACGGTTTAGGTGGGCTGCGCGACACCCGTCAGCGCCTGTCCGGCAACAGACGCCTTCGGCCGGCGAATCGGGTCCGACAGCAACCGCAGCCCGTTCAGCACCACCAGCACGGTGCCGCCTTCATGGCCAATCACCACCAGCGGCAACGGCAGATCAAAGAACAGCCCGCCGATGACCAGAACCACCATGGCGCCGATGGCGAAGGTCAGGTTCTGCCGGATCACCCTTGACGTTCGGCGCGACAGGCGGTGCGCGTCCGCAAGCCGCTCCATATCCTCGGACAGCAGCGCCACATCGGCGGCCTGAAGCGCCACCTCGGACCCGGCCGCGCCCATGGCGATGCCAACATCGGCGCGGGCCAGCGCCGCGGCGTCGTTCACGCCGTCGCCGACAAAGGCGACGCGGCCGGTTGCGGCCAGTTCGCCAACCGCGCGAACCTTGTCCTGTGGCAGCATTTCGGCGTGAGTCTCCTCGGGCCCCAGCCCAAGCCGGGCGCCGATGCGCAGCGCCACCGACCTGCGATCCCCGGTCATCATGACGATGCGGCGGACACCACTGTCGCGCAGGGCCGCGATCGCACCGGCGGAACTGGCCCGTGCCTCATCCGCCACGCTGACGGCGCCCAGCACGGTGGCGCCGCGACCCAGATAGACGACCGTATTGGCGCCATCCGCCAGCGCCTGCAACGCGGGGTGATCCGTTGCGGCCTTCATGTCCTCGGCAAGATAGGCATTGCCCGCCCAAACCGGGCCAAGCGCATCGGACCCTTCGATGCCGATGCCTGGCCGGGCGTTCACATCGGCCACCTGCGCCGGATCAAGCCCGCGGCTGGCGACCTCACGGCGGATCGCGGCGGCGATATGGTGCTCGGAATGCGCCTCCGGCCCAGCCAGCAGCGACAGGAACCCGGCCTGGTCGCCATCCAGCGCGACGATTTCCGTCACCTCGGCGCGGCCGGTGGTCAGGGTGCCGGTCTTGTCGAAGGCGAAGATATCGACCTCGGCCAGCGTCTCCAGCGCGCCGCCGCCCTTGAACAGAACACCGCCCCGCGCCGCCGCGGAAAGGGCCGACAGGATCGCGGCGGGGACGGAAATGACGATGGCGCAGGGGCTGGCGGCGACCAGCAGCGTGGCGGCGCGGTAAAGCGCCAGTTCCCAGTCGCCGCCCAGCCACCAGAACGTGGCAAAGGCGATCACCGCACCCGCCAGCACCGCGACCGTGTAGCGTTGCCCGAACCATTCGCTGAACCGTTCGGAGGGCGCGCGGGCGGCCTGTGCCTCGGTTACCAGCCGGATCATGCGGGCGATGGTGCTGTCGCTGACGCTGCGCGTAACCTCGACCTCCAGCACGCCGTCCAGATTGATTGTGGCCTCGAACACCTGCGCACCGGCCTCTTTCGACACCGGCATGGATTCGCCGGTGATATTGGCCTCGTCGATGCCGCCCCGCCCGGCGGTGACCACGCCATCACTGGGCACCCGGGCGCCGGGGCGCAGCACCACCACTTCGCCAACGGCCAGCACCCCGGCGGGAACTTCCTCGACAGCGCCGCCCGCGGTCTTGCGCAAGGCGGTCTCGGGGCGCAGCGCCATCAGCGCCTCGATGGCGCGGCGGGCGCGGCCAAGCGCGCGTTCCTCCAGCGTGGTCGAGATGCTGAACAGCGTCAGCAGTACCGCACCCTCGAACGGGGCGCCGACGATTGCGGCGGCGATTGCCGCGACGATCATCAACAGGTCGATGTCAAGCACGCGCGCGCGCCACAGTTCCGACAGCGCGCGCCAGCCGGTGGGCAGGCCGCCAGCCAGATAGACCAGCACCAGTCCCGGCAGCTCCAGAGCGTCGAAAGCTCCGCTTGGCAGCCACCTGCCGGCCGCCGCCATTGCCATGCCGAGCACGGTGACGAGCGAAAGGGTCAGTGACAGGTCAATAGTTGGAAATCGCTTCATGTCAGGCTCCTGGCTGGCGAGGTCGCGGCTGGCAGCCGCCATCGCTGGCTGGGTGAGTATCAATCGGATGGCTTATGGCACCGAAATGCAAAGGCCGCGACGGCTATCCAGATGGCGCTGCGCAGGATCATCGCGCCCATGGTGCGTGCTTCCCATGCGCCGCCGGCACCGACATGCCACAGGAAGGCAGCGAAGACGGCCACCGTGGCCGTGGCAATGGCAATCGCCAGCATCGGCGCCCAGCCCGCGCCGCGCCACAGGCCGATCCCGGCCAGGACATAGGCAAAGCCCGCGAAGAAGTTGAACCACAGCACGAATGGCACCACTGCGCCCATATCGACGCCGCCGAACAGCGCCCTGCCGCCCGAAACGATGGTCAGCAGGCCGAAGATTACCGCGACGGCGGCGGCAACGGTCTGGCTGCGCGGTCGTCTCGTCATGTCTGCCTCCGAAGTTCGGGGTTTGGGGAGCGTCCGGGCGGGTGTGGCCCGGCCTGCCATGGGTTGCGGGTTGCGGCGCGCGGAACGGACCCCGCCTCAGGCCCGGCCAAGCATGCGCCGCAGCACATCGGTCTTGAGCCAGAAATGATGGTAAAGTGCGGCGAGGACATGCAGGAGGACCAGCGGAACCAGCGCCAGCCGCGCGATGGAGTGGGCTTCGCCGATCGCCTCGACGCCGGAAATCCACGCCGCCATTCCCGAAAGCGCCATCAGGATCAGCAGGAGGTTGAGAGCCGCATGCATGCCCGTGGCCAGAACTTTCAGGGCCGGGTGCTCGCCTTCCGGCAGGCCGGGGACGCCGCGCCGACGGCGCAGCACCAGCCGCCACAGGACCAGCACGAGGATCAGCGCGCCGGCAATGGCATGGGGATTGATTGTCGGCTGGTTCGGGAGCGTGCCCTCCATCCGCCCGTCCCATACCTTGACGATGCCGTCATGCATGAGGATCTGGAAAGAAACGAGGGCCGCAATCGTCCAGTGCAGGGCGATCTGGGTTCTGGAATAGGATGTCGGCTGCATCTTGGTTATACCTTTTCAAGGGCGAGGATCGGCGTGCGGGGTCTTGTGGTCATGTCTGCCTCCTGAATCCTGCCCGTCATGTGCTGACCAGATGGCCGTCGCGCAGGTGGATCAGGCGGTCGAAACGGTCGAAGATCTTTTCGTCATGGGTGACGGTCACGATGCAGGCTTCCTGCTCGACCGCGAGCTTGCGCATGAGGTCCATCACCAGCCCGGCGCGGGCGCCGTCGAGGGCTGCGGTGGGTTCGTCGGCAAGGATGATGCGGGGGCGGTTGGCCAGCGCGCGGGCGATCGCCACACGCTGGGCCTCGCCACCCGACAGCAGCGCCGGCTTGACCGTGGCGCGATGGCCGACTTCCAGATAGTCCAGCAGTTCGCGCGCCCGTGTCCGGCCTTCCTCGGCGGGCAGACCGGCAAGATCGAGCACGACCGCGACATTTTCCTGCGCCGTCAGGAAGGGCAGTAGGTTGTGACTCTGAAAGATGAAGCCGATCTTGTCGAGCCTGAGACGCCTCAGGTCGCGCCGCAGCCATTTGCCGTCGAAGACCGGCTCGCCGTCCAGCACCACCCGTCCCGCCGATGGGGCGAGGATGCAGCCGATGATGTTGAGTAGCGTCGTCTTGCCCGAACCTGACGGCCCGAGCAGCGCGATCACCTCGCCGGCGCGCACGGTGAGATCAACCGAGCGCAGGGCATCGACGCGGGTTTCGCCCTCGCCGAAATGCTTGGCGACGCCCGAAACCTCGATGAGGATGTCGCCGAGCGCCATGTCAGCTCCCGAGCGCGGTGGCCGGATCGACCTTCATCGCCGCCCGCACGCCGAGCGCCGAGGAGAGCAGGCAGACCGCAGCGATGATGCCGGCCAGCACCACGGCGTTGAACGGCTCCAGCACCACCCGGCGGGGAAAGTAGTCCTTCACCGTCAGGATCAGCATCAGGCCGATCGCCCAGCCCGAGGCGCCGAGGATCAGCGCCTGCTGCACGATCAGCGCGACGATGGTGCGGTCGGGCGCGCCGATCAGCTTCAGCGTGGCGATCTGCTTCAGCTTCTCCATCGTCATCGTGTAGATGATGAGCGCGATCACCACGGCGCTGACGGACAGAAGGATGCCGAGGAACAGCCCGATCTGGCGGCGCGCCTTGTCGACCACCGAGGCGAGCAGCAGTTCCTCCTGCTCTCCCTGGGTCATGGCGGCGAGGTGCTTCCATTGGCGCACGGTGGCGGTCAGCAGGCCCACGTCGGCGCCCGGTGCCATGCGGGCGATGACCGCGGCGACGGAGGCGGACTTGACGGAGACAGCCCCGCGCGCGGCCTGTACCCGCTGGGCGGCCGGGTCGAGTTCGGTCTGAAGCGCCATCGCGTCGGCAAGGGTGACATAGACCGCCGGATCGCCGCCCGAGTTCATCGCGCCTTCCACCAGCCCGACCACGGTGTAGCGGTCGCGCCCGAGCCGGATGGTCTCGCCGGGCGAAAGGCCGGTCTTGCGGTCGGCCACCAGCTCGAAATGGCTGGCGCCGATGCCCCGCCCCGCGGCGATCATCTGCGGCCCGCCCGGACGGCCCGGCTCGTAGCCGACGACATAGAGCCGCAGCGTGCGCCCGGCATGGGGCGCCTCGACGTTCTGGTAGTTGACCGCACCGGCCTCGGCCACGCCGGGCATCCGCGCCACCGCGTCGCGGGTGTCGGCGGGAATGCTGGAGGCTTCCGCGAACGGTCCCTTGGTTCCGGCCTCCACCACCCAGACATCTGCGGCCGGTGCCTTTACAACCGCCAGCGCGTCCGAGACGAGGCCGTTGTAGATGCCGATCATCGCCAGCACGACCGTCATCAGCAGCCCCAGCCCGAAACAGGTGAGGACGAAGCGGAACAGGCCGTGGCGGATGTCCTTGAGTGCGAGGTTCATGGCGCCTCGCTGATACGGGCGCGCCGGCCCTCGGCCGCGCCGTTGGGCGGGCCGGCGACGATGGTGGCACCTTCGGGCAGGCCGCCGGTGACTTCGACCCTGCCGCGGTCATCGCGGGCGCCGAAGGTCAGCCCCACCCGCGCAAGGCGGCCGTCCTGCACCGTCCAGACCATGCCGCGATGGCCGTTGAACCCGCTGATCGCGACCTCCGGCACCATCAGGGCGCTCGCGCGCGTGCCGGTCAGGATGCGCACCTCGGCCTGTTCGCCGAGGAACATCTCGGCGGGGCAGTCGGAGCAGGTTAGCCAGACGCGGCGCTCCTCGTTCACCCGGTCGCTTTCGATGCCGATGCGGGCGATGGAACCGTGGAACTCGGCCGAAGGCTGCGATCGCAGCCGGATCGTGCCCGGCTGGCCTATGGCAAGCTGGCCGGCGCGCTCCTCGTCGACATAAGCTTGGATCCAGATGGTGGCCGGGTCGATCAGGGTGAAGATCGGATCGCCGGCATTCACCACCGTGCCCGCCTCGGCATGGCGGGCGACGATCAGCGCATCGTAAGGCGCGATCAGGCGGTGGTGGGCGAGGAGAATTTCCTCTTGCTGCAAGGCCGCCGCCGCGTCCAACCCCTGCGCCTGGATCACTGCCACATCCGCCTCGGCAACCGCCAGATCGGCGCGAGCCACATCCTCGTCGCGCTGTGCCTCCTCGGCGCGCTGAATCGAGGTGACATCACGCTGCACCAACCCCTGCTGGCGGCGGTTCGCCGCTACGCGCTGCGCCAGCACGGCGCGGGCGCGCACTACCGCCGCATCGGCCTTGGCGAAGTTGGCCTCGCTCGCCGCCACCGCAGCGCGGGCGCGGGCGACGCGCGCTTCCTGCTCGGCAGAGTGGAGGACGGCGAGTTCCTGCCCCTTGGTGACGCTGTCCCCTGCATCGGCGGCCAGCGAGGTCAGGGCGGCGCCCACCTCGAAGCCGACGCGGCTGAGGATGCGCGCCTCGACGGTGCCGAGCCCGTAGATGCGAAGGTCCACATCATGTTCGGACTGAACGACCACCACCGTCAGCGGGCGTTCGGTGAAGAACAGAAAGCCGGCAGCGACAGCCGCCGCCAGAAGAAGACTCGACAGCCAAATGCGCCGCATCGTCTATTCTCCTTCCGCAGCCAAAAGCCGGCACTGTGCGTCGAACAGGCGCAGCCCCTCGGCTCGCAAGTCGAAATCGCGAGTGCCGAGCGCCCAGCGGATCGCCACGCCCTGCACGAGCGACGTCAGCAGCGCCGCCGCATCGTTTGCGGCGATGTCGCCGCGCAACGCGCCGGTTTTCTGGCCGGCCCCGACCTCCATCGCCAGAAGGCTGTGGAAGGTCGTGAGCCTGCCGTG
>Ga0209793_1001092_pt1 | contig 19806 bp, 24 predicted proteins | sample EBPBio122009_DNA_FD_185863 | JGI IMG/M metagenome (GOLD analysis project Ga0209793, IMG submission 185863) | Wastewater treatment Type I Accumulibacter community from EBPR Bioreactor in Madison, WI, USA - Reactor 1_2/2/2009_ DNA (SPAdes) (version 2) | ecosystem: Engineered > Bioreactor > EBPR >... | reverse complement strand
TCTATTCCGAGTTCTCCTTGGGCATGTCTTAAAGCTCTGGCCTCTTCATTGAGTGACTTTACATCAACTCGGGTATACGCCAGCATAATTTGGGTTTGGCCGGGGTTAGAAATGCGGGCATCATTCCACATCTCAATCAATGCACTTCTAGCTAAAGCCTGGGTTTCAAATACGTGGAGGTGAGAAGACTCATAGGCACCCAAAGCTTTAGCGGTATGGCTCCTAGCAAAGTCTTTAGTGGCTTCCGCTTGCCAAGGTACCCGTTGCCTTCGAATCTCGGTTAACTCAAGCGCACCTATTCGCTCAATAATCGCTCTAAGAGCAGCCCCGGCTTCTATGGCTTGCAGCTGCTGAGTGTCCCCTACCAACACAACCTTGGCATTCCCTTGGTCTGCGACTTCCAGTATGCGAGCCATTTGTCGAGAACCTAACATCCCTGCCTCATCGACAACTAAAATATCTTTACGCCCGGGTAACTGCTCTCCCCTATCCCAGTACCAAGAACGGCTGGCCAGTGTCCGGCTCTCAATACCGCTGCTGCCCTCTAAATTCTGAGCAGCTATGCCAGCCAGCGTTACCCCATGCACTCGGTAGCCTGAGGCTTCCCATGCCTCTCTAGCGGCTCCTAAGAGGTAGCTTTTACCCGTTCCGGCATAGCCAATAACGCATTTCAAATCATGCGGCTCTGTTAAGTGGAAAAAGGCATCACGCTGCTCTTGACTCAAGGTACGCGAGGCCACTGCCTTACACTTCAGTTCTATTTTTACGAAGTGGCCATCGCATTGAGAGAGAAGCCTTGTACGGTCTAACATCTTAGTCTCAATGCCTAACATCTCTCGGCTGGTAAACCGCTCTATGCCCCGGTCATCTAAGCCTAAGTGGACGATATTGGCGTGTGTCTTAATCTTCTCAAAAACCCGCTCGAACTGTTCTGCGTTTTCAGTTTGTGTATTCACAAACCGGGCTAAGTCTTTATAACTAAAGGTCGACTGCTGTTTGGTTAAGGCATCTAAGGCCTCATCCGGGTTCTTGAATAGCCGTTCCCCATTCTCTCTGGCAATACGCTGGTGGTCTTCCAGTCGCGCCATTCTTTTTTGTGCTTCTGAAGAACCTATCTTGTATTGAGGTTCTAAGCCGATACCCTGGGCTTCTAATGTCCGATGGTCTATCTGCCTGTCATGACCGTTTAATGCCAAAAAATGGTTGGCCGTATTAGCCCACGCCTCCCGCCAGTTGAGCAATTGCGCTTTGCTGTTCCAGTCCCGTACCTTGTAGCCGAAGCCTTCAGGGGTCACTTCGCGGAGGGTGAGCATGATGTGAGCGTGGAGCAAGGACTCACTGTCCTTCATATCTTCATGAATACACAAATCAGCGACCATGCCCTGTTTAACAAATTGCTCTTTTGCAAAGGTACGGGCTAATTCAAGATTTTGTTCAAAGGTCAATTCTCGAGGCAGCGCAAAGTTAAACTCCCGAGCCAATTGAGCGTCTTTTCTTTTTTCAGCGGCTTCGACCGCATTCCAAAGTTTTTCTCTATCGGCCATCCATTCAGGCGCATTCTCGGGAAGCAAGATTTCTTCATGGACAATATCTTCTTTGCGACTGTAGTCTTGGATTTTATCATAACGCTCATCCATAAGGCGTTCGCCAGAACGATAGGCGGCGCAGGCTACAGCACTGCGGCCTTGGCTTCTGGAAACAATCGTACCGCTAAAGTGATAAATAGCCATTAATGAACCCTAAATCTCTAAAAGGTGTCTTACCTTTTGTGGGTAGTCTCATGCCAACTTTACGCTTGTTGAGTACTATCATCTTTGTCTTGATATCTAACCATTGTTTGACATAGCTTTTCTGACTTATGAGTGAATGGACTGCCGTAGGGCTGCCATCCGTTTTCAATTCCTTCTGTAACCATTTCAACAAGACTTTGATACTCGTCGTCATAGCCATCATCCTCGCCAATAATTATCATGTAATCGATAACTTTATTACTCATTTTTCCTCCAAAACCAATGTGGACGATGTTTTTTGCGCTTTGAGGCACAAGCATTCAGTATTTATGCTTGTTGAATACTATTATCTTTATCTTGATATTTAACCATTGCTTGACATAGCTTTTCCTTGTGAGTAAAGGAACCGCCCAAAGGCTGCCATCCCTTTGAAATTCTTTCCTCAACCAGCTCACCAAGGCTTTGGTACTCATCGCCTTCATCGTCTTGGCCAATAAGTATCATGTAATCGACAATTTTATTACTCATTTCTCCTCCACAAATGAACTAGGTAAACCTGCATTCATTAAAGCGGAACCCTGGTTCTCCCGTCTTTGATTGCCTCAACTAACGTTATGTGCACCAGAGACGCCAAGGTTCCTGTTTCCATTGTAGCCGAGCGACAGTTGTAAAGCAACGTATAAGCGCGCTCTTCTCGCTAATCGCTCGCTGAGTCGTGGTGGGTCGCTTTGTTGGAGTTTTCTTTATGAGCCGATAGGCTTTTGGGTGTTGTAAGGCATTGTTTATTGATATTGTGCTAAGGTACGCTGTATTTAGGCTGGCAATAAGCAGGAGGAAATATAATGAGCAAAGAAGCGACAGAGGGTGAGAATTTTCCAGAAGTGGTGGTTGTAAAGAGTTCATTGGAGAAACTGAAGACGCAGCGGCAGAAATTGGATGCGAGGATTCAGAAAATGGAGGCTAGGGGCAAAGTGCAGAGTCGTAAGCAGGATGTCAGACGCAAGATTTTAATAGGGGCGTATTATCTCGGCCAGGCCGTTAAGGAAGGCACCGTACCGCAGTTAAGGGAATTGATGAATGCATTTTTAACCCGAGAAAGCGATAAGAAGTTGTTTTGGGATTTTGAGGGGTAGACTTTATTGTTTTTGATGGGAGAGGTCTGACATGAGAAAACGGATAAAATGGTCTGAAGATTTTAAAATATACCCCGGGTACAGGCAGCCTCGCAGGGGTTTCAGGGGAGTGGGAAAAGCCATTCTGCATGGGCTATTAGTCTTGTCTGCGTTTTGTGCAATATACGCGTTTTTTCATAAGACGGAATTAAATCCGGCGGTAGTTGAATCGTCCGCCGTGGAAGCTAAGCCAGATGAAGCAGGAACGATGGATTCACTGGGTGAAGCAAGCTTAGAAGACGGGTTCCAAGATGAGGATATAGGTTGACGCTTTGGCTCTTAAGGCACTGAGGCTGTGCCTGATTAAAACCAGGGTTACAGGGCAGGGATCTCGGTTGCGTCTGGATACGACGTTGTGTTCCCCTTGCAGTGTGATGACTTGATGAAGCGGTCTCTTGGTGTGCGCTCACTAACGAATGAGCCACTGAAAGGCTGTGGCTAGCAAGTCATCGCACCGTAATTTATTTATCTACTCAGATGGCTTCTTTATATTCTCAAGGCAACGAATGGTTGCGCCTACTGTTCCTTGGGTTAATTTTGAGGCACCAACCGCCCAAAACTCGCGTAGGAGGAGCGATCGCTTTGAAGGTGAGCCACAAGGGCAGAGGAAACGTCTACGCATAATTGGGCGACCGTGTTCTCGAACGTCGGGAATGCCGCGCGAATAGCAATGGGAATTCTAGGCACGGCGGCGGCTGTGGGATTTAAAGAAATTTAACAAACTTCATATAGTCAGGATTTAAGAGTTTTTCATTTAACTAAAAAGCCAAGAATTTGCGATTCTAGACGTTTTATTTTTTAAATTGCTCAGTATGCCTTTTTTTCTATAAAACTTTACCTGCTGGCCTTGGTCTTCGTTTTTTGGCGTATTGTGAGGACAGGTCGTTTTGTTTTAGCAGTACCGCCTTTTTAATCCATCACTTACCCCTAGTTAGCTGTTCCCATTCCGATGAGCTTGCAATCGATATTTCGTCTTGGCAGAGCTAGGGGGATTCTTCACGAAGATGTTTTTATTGGTTCATTTTTCTAACTTTATAGTTGTCCACAGAAATTTTGCCTTAACTACAGGAATAATACAGGTAAATACAGGATATATAAGGTGTCCGGTACAGTTTATGCGTATTTGCGGTGCAGTTTATGCGTAAATAATACGTTTTAACGGTACAGTTTATGCGTGGATAACTTTGTAGATTCACGGGGTTATTAACACTTTGGAATATGTGGTTTGCTTTCTTTCAAACTTAATCCTTCTTCCAAACATTGGAAATGAGCTTGGGGATAAAATACGCTGACCTTGCGTAATTCCCTTAAGAAAGCTTTTTTAAAATTTCTTTCTCCTTGTGACCCTGGAGAATAATTCGCCCCAAATTGCAATTTTAGTGTAGACCAAGAAATTATTGTCGTTTTTTTAAGATAACTTAAACGATAAGTAAGCCAACAATAAATATCTAAAGCTAGAGGCGAACGTTTTAATTTTTTTAATACCCTCATATCAACAGGAACAGGGTTGCTAATTATTTCTTTAAAGAAATCCTCATTTAAAATCAAGCTGGATTCAAACATTGTTAGTTGATTTGGACTCATAGGATTCCACCATACATCTGCACTACTTACGGGGTTTATATTTTTAATAACCCAGTGATTTCCATCATCATAAGTACAAGAGATGGCAGACGAAAAAAGTCTTTTCATCTGGTCTTTTAGCCTACTAATTGTACCCCATCGACCACCAGTCGGAACTAAACCAATACCTTCCATGAAAGACGATAAAGTTTTTCCTAGTACTAAATGTCGACTTTTCGTTTTGATAGCCTCTGTTGCCATCCATGCCAGCAGTAAGCGTGGAATACTGCCATAAGGTAACCCAACCTCAGAATCAGCGGTTATAGTTAATTTAAATAGCCCATTAATGCGCTTAAATTCATTGCCCGTTACTTTACTGTGGGGTAAGGTTGCTTGAGTCAAAGCACGTGCCATATAGCCTAACATTCCAGCTTGCTTGGCTTGCTCAAGTTCAACAGCTAAAGCCAATTGAATCAATGTTTCTACGTTTTTTTTATTCATAACAAATTACTTTATGAGAAAATACTTGCCTCAATCAAAAAATGCTATCATAATTAAGATTATAAATAAAAACTTATTTATATTTTTATTTTTTTCAGGTTAAACATATGATCATAGGAATTCTTAATCAAAAAGGTGGAGTTGGAAAAACGACTCTTTCGGTAAATATAGCTCATGAATTAATTAGAAAAAACCCACACTTAAAAGTACTTGTTGTTGATTCTGATCCGCAGCAAAGTGCTCTAAACTGGTCGGAAGTTAGGGAAAAAAGTCCGCCTTTTGATATTATCGGTTTTGCTAAGAAGTCCTTACATCGAGATTTACCCTCTGTTGCATCAAACTATGATTTTATAGTTATAGATGGACCACCAAGAGTTACAGAACTAGCTCGTTCCTGCATTATGGCATCAGATATTATTATCATACCGTGTACACCCAGCCCGTATGACATTTGGGCATCTTCTGAAACAGTTAACCTCATAAATGAATCTAGAATATATAAAGAAAAACTTAAAAGCGTATTTGCGATTAATCGTAGAATCATAAATACAGCTATTGGGCGCGATGTAGCAGAAGCTCTAGAAGACTTGAAAACTCCTGTCTTAAAATCTCATGTATCTCAAAGAGTGATCTTTGCAGAATCAGCCGCTTCTGGTATGACAGTTTTTGACATGGAACCCGAAGGAAAAGCTGCTCAAGAAATTACAAATTTAGTGAATGAAATTTTAATTTTTTTAACTACGTAACATAAAAGGGCAATTCATGCAAAAAAAGGTCAATATTAAAAATCCTAAATCACCTTCAGCTACAAAGGATGCTGATGCTTGGGTAAAATCTCGCGAAGAAAATAAGCGTTTAACATTCGATTTACCAGCTTCACTACATGCCAAGCTGAAAATTTATTCAGTTAAAACCGATAAAACCATGGGGGAAATTATAATTGAACTCTTAGACGAGAAACTTAAATACTGATTTAATAAAATAAATATTTTCATATATAAGTTTTTAAGTTATACTGTATTGGTAAATTAAAAAGTCGCGGCGCGCAGGTGTACTACCACCCGCACGCCACTTGAACACAACCCAACAACAGGAGTTAGGCCATGTCCCAATTAAACAGTCTATCAGATTACTTACCATTACTAAATCAGCATATAGCTTCCCAAAAGCTTTTATCCAAGCATCTTTTTAAAAGGAGGAATTTTTTATATTACAAAATTTATAAAGACGCTGTTATAGCAATATTGTTTGGAGGTGATCATGTTTAACTACAAACAATTTGAAGACAAGGTATATGGCCTGGTTACTGGAGAGATTAATAAGGCTTTTTCGACACTGCTTAAAAGCAATAGAGATGCTGTACAAGTTGAAGGGATTAAGTTGCATAAGCAGGTTATGGAAGCATTGCATTATATTGCTGAAGAGGTTGCTGCACAGATTTTATATGGGCTATTAGCCAACGCAGAAGTAAAAAAGAAAAAATGTTGAGCCTGAGTAATACCAATATTACTTATCCTCAATAAATGATATAGTAACAGCAGCAATAACGCTTGTTTACTAAAAAATGACAAATGGCTATCAATTATAAAATATTGATAGCCAACAATATTATGTTTTATCATTGGAGCCGTAAAAAATGTCTCAACCAAAGGCAGAGTTTGATACCCCGTGGAAGAAGATTTTAGACATATATTTTGAGGATTTTGTTTCTTATTGTTGGCCTGAACGACATGCAGAAATTGACTGGAAAAAAGGCTATAAGACTCTCGATAAAGAACTGAGCAAAATTTCTAGAAATGCGCCTGTCACCAATCGAATCATAGATAAACTTATAGAAGTTTGCCTTAAAAATGGTGAAGAGGCTTACGTACTAGTGCATTTAGAAGTTCAAGGTCAATCTGATACAGGTTTTGAAGAACGTATGTTTACCTATCGCTACAGGCTAAGGGATTTACATAAAAAACCTATTGCTAGTCTGGCGATTCTGATTGATTCCAACCCAGAATGGAGACCCGGTTTTTATAAAGAAGAACTGTGGGGTTCATCTATGGAGATGCGATTTCCAATTATCAAACTGATTGACTATCAGTCACGCATTAAAGAGTTAGAGGCTTCTACTAACCCATTTGCTTCGGTTATCCTAGCCCAACTCGCAACATTGGAAAAAAAACCCCCAGGGGCTAAGCTGACTAGTAAGATTAATTTAATAAAATGGTTATATACTCGAAGCTGGAAACGAGAAGATATCTTGACTTTACTGACTTTTATGGATTGGGTATTCGCTTTACCTGAAGAACTTGAGTTAAAATGCAAAGAGGCCATAGCTATTTTTGAGGAGGAACTACACGTGGATTACATTACCAGTTTTGAACGAATGGGTATTGAAAAGGGGTTACAACAAGGCGAAAGCACTTTATTGTTAAGACAGTTAAAACATAAATTCATAACCATCCCAGATACTTACAAAGATAAAATAGAACAGGCAGATCCAAACAGTTTATTAAAATGGGGTGAACGAGTTTTAGATGTTAATTCTTTAGAGGACGTTTTTAAAGATTAGCTAAAAGCATTTTTATTAAATAAAATTCTCTTTTTTTAATAAACCTAGCAGAGAGGCATAAGTCGTGATATCAAAACCGTATCAGGATAAGTTTATTTACGATGCGATAGATGATATTAACACCGCTTACGAATTGATAGTCTTACCTAAGATAAAAGGTAATGTTATCGTTGTTATAACAGCGCTAGAAAAAAATTCTGATATTTCAATTACGAATTGCTATGAACGTATAGCAACGCAAGTTTATAATGAGCATCTTCAAGAAATTAATGTCAACAATATTATTTGGATTGAACAAATTATTCACCAAGAAAGAAAAAAAGCATTTTTTCAGGTAGATTTGATATGGCATGAAGATTTACGATTTTTTTGCTCGCCACAATGGAATCCTTGTGATGAAGAAATTATTGCATTTATAAAAACATTTTGCTCAGAGGCATCTTATTCAAAATGCGTTCATTAAAAACAGATACTGGCCAGCGTGTAATCTTAGAGTATACCCAATTGTAGGATACTGCAAAGCTATTAAGCATGTAATAATAGGTTGTTTTTAGTGTTTATTTGTAAATGTTTCAAGACCTTTAAAACCCTAATGTAACATTTTCAAGAAAAAATACTGTGTTTGATAAAACCAGCAGGGCGCTAAAATGAATCAATTAAACCGGATAACCAACTAAATTTTGGTGATTTATATTTTAAAATTACTTTATTATTATCGCTCATTAATAAATAACTGGATTTTTTTCAACTGCCCTGCTATTAATGTCAAACATAAATTACTTGTAAAAATCTTATTTAATTAAATAGGGAGTGAAAAGATGGAACAATATATGTTAACCGCTTGGAATGCTTTAAAAGATTCTGGAAAAATTTCAGAATTTACGGGTGGTGTTATGTCTGGGGTAGTAAAAGGGGCAACAGACGAAATAATTGGCTCAGACGTATTTAATAATACGTTGACTAATATCTTACAAAATAACGATGTGAACGTTTTATTGATACGTATGGGGCATACTACTGAAAACCAGCAGAGAGAATTTATAAGGGCTAATTTAGCTGCTTTTGTTAGATACAACGTAGATTTTCAAGCACAACCAGGCTCATCATTATTATCAACGACTCAATCGAATGTTGCTATTATTGAAAATATTTCAAACAGCATTGCAAGACCAATTTCAGGAGCTATTACAAATAATAGTGATTTCAACGAATTTGTAACAATAATGGCACGTTCTGCAAGTACAAATCTGATTTTTGGAAAGCCATTATTATATTCTGTTGGGGAGGAAATTGGTTACCGTGCGACTCGTACAGTAAAAAAATGTACTCCAAGAAGATGCCCTTGCTCTTGTGCAGTATCTTAGCTTTTAGAATTTTTCATTTTCTTAATAACGACCGTTTTTGAGAAATAGTTTCATGGGATGTTACTTATATCGTCTAAAATGTCCTTCCTCGTCAGAAAGTTTCAGCTTTGCTCAACCTTTCTGACGAGATAATTTTATGTCGTATATAGACGTATAGTTATCAAAAACCGGCATATTTGGATTTGCTTGTTCGCGCTTAAGTGTGCGGTAGAAAATAGGATTGAAAGTCCTTCAAAGAGGTTTAAGGCTTTTCATAACTAATAAGATGACAAACGCATAAAAAAATAGTATTATTTAGAAAAAATTGGGAGTAAGAATATGAATCCGTACCTTAAGTTTTATTTAAAAAATGCGACAGTAGGCGCAACTGTTGGAGCAACCTTTGGAGCGACGTGTGGAAGCGGTGCTGGTGTGGCAGGGTTGAGCCAGATGTGCAGTGGGATGATGGATACGCCGTCATGTAATTTCTTAGTGAGTAGCGCTAAACATGGTGCAGCTTCATCTGGAGCAGGAGCGGGTGCAGCTATAGGATTTGTGGTTGGTGCAACAGTTTATCCCGCTTACAAAGGATTGATGGCCTGGTGTTATCCGCGCGTAGCTGAAAGGGTTAGAAGAGAGGCTGAAGTTGAGATTGAAGGGACTGCTCCGAGTTTTAGTATAACGTCTACGGTCAGCGTAACGCCAACCCCTTAAGTAAAACGGTTCACCTTAACCGATAGCCATAGTGAATAGAGAAAGTCTAATCTTCAATTGGATTCTTTATTCTCTATGGCATATGGCTGTCCTATTTTCTGGACCACACTTATCGTGAATGGACATACGACAAAGTTGTCAAGCAACAAGAACGCTCTTGTTCTTAATAAAAAGTCTTTAACCTTTGCCTAAAATGTCCATTTTCGGTAATATAATAAGCTAAGTCAATAGAATTCACTGAGAAAAAGCCATGCCCAAATCTGCTCGCCAGACACCATTTTCGGCAAAGTCCAAAAAAAAGCAGCTGAAAAAGGCTTTGCCGCCTCGTAAACAGCCGAATGCCGCTTTGCGCTCTCGGGAGTATTTAACACCCCACGAAATAGTCGCGTTGCAAAAAGCGGCCAGAAAAGCAGGGCGGCAAGGGCATCGAGATGAGACTTTGATTTTAATCGCCTTTAGACATGCTTTGCGCGTTGGCGAACTTGTGGCTTTGAAATGGGATCAAGTCGATTTAAAAGTTGGACTGCTGCACGTCAAAAGGCTTAAAAACGGCTTGCCTTCTACCCACCCCGTGCGAGGCATAGAATTAAGAGCCTTAAAAACGCTTAAAAGATCTAACCCTGATGCTGCGTATGTGTTTATAAGCGAGCGGGGTACTCCGCTGTCGGATAGGACTGTCAGACAAATTGTTGCTAAAGCTGGCGAACAGGCCAACTTAGGATTTACGGTACATCCGCATATGTTAAGACATAGCACCGGATTTTACCTCGCCAATAAAGGCGAGGACACACGTGCTATTCAAGCGTATATGGGTCACGCTAATATCAAAAATACGGTCATTTATACCGAGCTTTCGCCAAAACGCTTTAATGGGTTTTGGAATGACTAAATTTTGCGGATTGTTGTTTGGCTCAAATTTGGTATACTTGCTTCTTTACAAACAACGGGGTTCAGAAAATGGCAAAAGTTAAAACCGAAACAACAGGCACTAAGCTTTCTAAAGAAATGAAAGTTGATATTGAAAAAATGATTGAAAAAAGCCAGAAGCAAACCGATAAAAGGCTTACTGCTATAGAAAAGCAGCTTGAAAAGCTAAAAAGCGGCGAGTCAAAAACCAAGGACAAAAAAGCCGAAAAAAAACATAAGCCAACTAAGGCCAAGAAAACAGGAAGCACTACAAAAAAGAAAGCAGAACAACAAGATGATGACGAGGAATTTGAATAGTATTGATTATCCCTCTGGTGGCTTTTTAGTGATCAGAGGGGTGCTTCTCAAGAAATCCTTTTAACACAGGTAACGTGCAATGACTAAAAAGCTTGTAACCAAACCAACCAAGAAAAAGTCCAGAAAAACCGCCTCAACACAACAAAAAAAATCAAAGAAAGCCAATCGTCTTACCTTTAGAGGCATACTGAGTAAATTTCAGGAAAAATATAACGATTTTGGGGAAGACTTAATAGGCTTTATATTAATAGAGATATTAGAGAAATGCCAAACAAATCGCTTATTGCAAATGAGCAATGGTTCAATATGACTGAGAAATTTAAAACAGCTTTTGAAAGCTATACAGATGAAGACTTACTCGGCAAAGAGATAGAATTTGAAGGGCTTAAAGAAAGTCATAAAAAGGGGTATTATACCTACAAAGGTAGTGTGCTTATTAGCAACCCAGAGGATTTAGAGCATAGGATTTTAAGGCCAGGTAGTATTAAAGTACTTTAAGAATACAGATATGACTATATATAGAGTATATTCTTTTGATAATACAGACAGTAGGTTTAAAAGTGATGTTTTAGATAAGTCAATGCGAAAATAATTTTTAATTGTCGCTAATCACTGTAAAAAGGAACACATAATGTTTTTAACTGATGCACAAAAACAACTCATCATCAACATTGATAATCGCGCTAATGAACTTATATTCAATAGAGGCACTGATCAAGAACTATTTGAATATATAGCGTGTATTGTAATCGATAACCAATTTAAACAGATTTTAAAATCATCTAAGACAGAAGAGCTGGATACATTATGTGAACAATATACAGGTTTTCATTTAATTATGAAATTAGTAGAGCAATTAGCGTTCTGTACATCTCAAGGGATCATGCCAAAGGATAGTGATGAATTTTTATCTTATTGGAAGCAGAATGGATTGGGAAAAGCAAAACCACAAGGCGATCCAATTACAGATCAATTAAATCAAACAATGACCTCCGCATTATTCGAATTACAAAAAATTATTGATAAGGATTTGGTTAAAAAAAATGATTTTTTATCTATCGTAAAAATATTTTTAAATGGTATAATATCAACTTCTGTAGATTTAGTAGAGCACTCTACCCCTGGATCTGCCGAAATCCTTTATGCTGACATTGAAGCAGTTGCAAAAATGGGTGGACTTAGGGCTATTAAAAAACAACAATTAGATCAAGGCTCAAAAAATTATTCTGTTTCTAATATTGATAGTGATGATATAACAACGGCCATGAATTATGTAGGGCAAGAATTATCAACCACCTTATCTAAAGTGATACACGAGCTACCCTTACCTTTACGTTCTTTGGAAGTATTCTTACGTGGCATTGAAGCATTACTGACTAATTTTTTAAACCAAAAATTTAAGGATCCTCATCAAGTGTTAGATGATTTTTGTGAGCATGTACATATGGCTTTAAATGATTTAGAATCTAGGGTTAAACATCAAGAAATCCAGCATTAATTTATAAATTACGCTATGAACAAGCAATTATTGGGGTTTAAAAATGAGCAAAAATGTTGTTAGTGTTACAAAATCCTTAGAGAAAAAAGCAAAAAAAGGGTTCAAAGGGTATCCTCTCACAACAGTTGCTTTTTACGGTCCTACCGATAAATTAGCGACTAAAGTTGCGATAGGAATTATTTTTAATGATTCGGCAGAACCAATCATCAGACAATGGTATTCTAAAACTGACATTAGAAATAATACTGAGGTTATGGAAGAGATATTAAATTTGATCAGAGATAACGATATTCGCTCTGTTGTAATGATAGATAAAATTATTGGATGTCCCCATGAGGAGGGTATTGATTATCCAGAAGGCGTATCATGTTCGGCATGCCCTTATTGGTCAAACCGTGATAGATGGGGGGAAAGTGTCCATTAATTCAATTTTACGAGAGATTGAGAGCCATTTTCGAGAATACAGGCAACTTAGTTTTTAGTACCAGTCTCCTGATGCAATTAAGGCTTTCAAAAACGAGTTTTTTAAGAAGAAGAGAACAATTGACACGCGCAACGTTATTGATTACACTTACGAATGATCAAAGGTTTTAGGCATAAAGGGTTGGGATTATTCTTTTTGACGGGAAAAGAAACAGGCATTATACGTGCACATGCAACCAAATTGCGTCATATTCTGGTTAGATTAGAGATGTGCATTCACCCTCAAGAAATGGATATACCAGGCCTAAGATTCCATAGGCTTAAAGGAAAAGAAAAAGACTTTTATTCCTTGACAGTCTCTGGAAACTGGCGTGTTATTTTTAAATTTGATGGCCAGGATGTAATAGATGTTGATTATTTAGATTATCATTAGGAGGTTAAAATGCAGATGTATAATCCTCCCCATCCTGGGGAAACTCTACTAGAGCTTTATATCAAGCCGCTGGATTTAACTATTACAGAAACAGCAGAAGCACTCTGTGTTACTAGGCGGACACTCTCAGAACTGGTCAATGGCCATAGAAGCGTTTCGACTGAAATGGCAGAGAGACTAGCGATTGCTTTTGGTGGTGAAGCTATTACCTGGCTTAATCAGCAAGTTTTATATGATTTATGGATTCAAAAAAAGAAACATAAAAAATTAAGCGTGCAACAATTATATAAAAAGGCCTCATAAATTCGAGTATCAATTCAATCACAAAACTCTAGAAGCTATGATAGAGGCTCTCTCATATTAGGAGAGCATAAACTTGCGTTAATCCGTAACACTCCGTCTAAGACTGTCAAATAAAAAGTTATAAAAATAGCATTTTTTTACAAATCGACCCCCCACATTTTTATGCCTTCCTAATAACAGGGTATATTATCTTAGTTGCTCAATTATAGTGCAATTATTTTGCTATTTATAGCCCATTCCAGTTAATGGAAGAAACACTCTTTCATCAGGGCTTCGACAGGCGGCCAATAGCTGAGCAATAAACTTCTCATGAGGTGAAAGAGATGGATTTGGCGGTGGCAATGGGGTAGTCGGCGGCTGCATACTTCGCATGAACAATTCGAACTGTTTTTCAGGGCCCATCTTGGACAGTTCCAGCGTGGCACGTTCAAGCTGTTCCTGACGAGCTTTTCTTTCTTCCTCAAGCCGTTTTTTCTCTTCGGCTTTTCCTAGATAAAAGGATTCATGATACCCACCCAAACAACCTTCAATGAGAACACCAGTAACTGTGTGGTCAAAAGTTAGTGATGCTTGCCCCTTATAATATTCACCGTACCTACGATTAACTTCTTCTTGAGCCTCACCTATAGTGTAGGTAAATTTAGGCAACGCCCTCTCAGCAGCTAGACGCGCAGACTCTGTCTGATGCTTAGGCAAGTTGTGTTCACCATACTTAACCACCCAAGCACCTTGTCCTGCCTCGTTGATTTGGGTTTGTCTTTCAGCTTCCGATAAGCATTTTCCAATGATGTAAGACATATCAAAATTATGAGCCCATACTGCATACTGAAATCCTGTGATACGTTCAAATTCTTGGTTGGCTAAGTTCTTAACATTTGCACGCATCGAAGCTAGACCAGGGTTCTTGTCTAACATCGTTTTAGCCATCCTAGGACAATTTTCTGCTACGTAGCAGAAGAATACTTTTATTTTTGATGCAACAAACACCCTAATTTTCTCATAAATTTCTTTAAAGTCTTTGACGTTAGGGAGATTTCCGTCAGAATTAAAAGGTAAAGACGAAAGAAACGCCTTCAACTCCTTGTCGTCCTCGCTGCAATTAAAACTACCAACTGTATCATTGGTTATGTTTTTATAGAAAATTATAAACTTGCTATTAACATTCGTAATAATTATTTCATCCTCTTTTTTGCTAGCGGATCGCTTATACTGGGCTAGCATAGTAGGGGCAGAAGGATTGTTGTCTTGTTTTGTCTCTCCGGTGCTACTCTGAATTTGTGTTGTCGTTGTTGTTTGTGAAGTTTGTGTATTGCTTTTATTTTGGTGCGGTGATTGATCGATTTCACTATAAGACGGTGGCGGTGGTTCGCTCGAACTATTCGATGTGCTCAAAGTGCTGCTTGTGGAATTTGAGTGGTTTGCGCCCGCAGTGCTTGGAGAGTTTGAGGGATTCGTCAAATCATCTTTTTTCGAAGAATCCTTTATATTAGACTTGGCTTGCTCTATTGCTGGTTGTAATTTTTGACTGAACTCACCTTCTGCAATTTCTTTACCATCTGTATGTGCTAAGCCATAGCCACAAGGGTTTACGTCTTTTTTTACTAACTTAAGCCCATATTTCCTTAGAACCCTATAACAACCTTTAGCTTTATCTGCTGATATATTTTCACCTAGATCAAAAGTCATTTCTAAATCTTCTAAGGTCTTTAGATCTTGTTCAGAATCTTGCGAATCTTGTACCATTTTTTAGCCTCCTATACATTTATTTCGCTTTTTGTTCAGCAAAAATTTTCACAAGAATTTAAGATACTTTATTGTTCTTGACAAGAATGGTTGATTATACGTCAAGAGAAAAATTAACCATATCTCTCAAAAAACGATTCGTTTAATCAAGGAATTACACGAATTACTTAACCGTGGTTACGATAAGATTCAATATATCATGCCGGCAACTTGATCGGTAGCGGACGAGGCTCGGTAGCCGACGTTGATTTTCAATCACAACGCTCTAGAGGTTATGATAGAAACCCTATTATATTAAAAAACCGATTCTATTGATAGGCTTTTATCATGGTTTTTGATCAATCACTAAGGCGAGGTTTATTGATAGGCAGCAAAACGAGTTATTTCAGACCGCCTAAGAAATAGAAATATGGTTTTCCTTTTAGAACAGAATTTCACCTTAGAAAGCTGTGTGGATTTATTTCGACACCTCCAAAATTTTTATGTGTCCTCTTAGAATTTGGAGTAATAGCGTCTCCCCGTTTCTAAAGCAATACCTGCTGCTAAGACTGAAAAACTTATTAAGGCAGTTCTTGAAAAATATGGGCAGTATGTCTTTTGCTCCTTGAGTATATGCGGGTTAGTAGATGTTATCGAGTTTGAAGAATCTTGCAAAGTAACGGGTAGTTGGGGTTGAGCTGGTCTTTCTTGTTTTTTTGGCAAGTCATTCATAGCGTTATCATTTTTATTAATAAAATTCGATTTTTGTGTAACTTGTTCTTGTTTTAATAAGTCTGTTGAACGTACAGAACTTTGAAATGCAAAAATTTTATCTAATACTTTATTTTTAAGAAGAGGAAAAAATTGTTGATAAACTGTAGGCAATATTTCAACTTTTTTTACTGCAACATGAGGAAAACATGCAATCATGCCAAGTGCAGTATGAGAGCGCCCGCTTCGTTCATATTGTAATGGAGACAAACTATGAGTATTACAACAACGCACGTGATTTGCGTATAACAACTTTAGAATGCCTAAATTTTCGTCAGTTTGAGGGATAATGCCTGCTACGCTTATAATAGCGAGCTCATAAGATTTTTGTTGCTCATCAATACAGTCAATATATATATCAAACTTTGTGTCAGCATCTGTGGAATAAGCAACTTCTGCTCTATAGGATAAATCAAAACGAATAATTCCAAGCATTTCTCCCATTAAGAGTAAAGTATCTAATTTTGCTTGCACTAAAATATTTTCTACATCTAAAGGTATTGAATACCTTCTATTAGTCCAATTTTCCGTAACTCCTTGATTATTAGCATTCAGCCTACTATATAAATAATCACTCCCTTTAATTCTTGCAGGAGCAGCGTGATGAGCTAATACATTTAACGGGGTCTTTCTTTTGTCAGCAAACGCTTTAAGCTGCTCATCAAAATTCTCAAGAGTTGTGCTCAACAATATAGAACTTAAAATTGTTGAAGAATCAGCAGCACATTCTTGGATTTGGATTTTCTTTTTTTGAATGCTCTCTGAATAGCTAGTATAAACATTTTGTACTTTTGTCACATAATTTGTAGGAGATGTAACCCAGCCGTCCATATCAGTTTTAGGTAATATCACTTCACAACTATTATCAAAATATTTTTGATTATTTTTTTTAATAACCTCTATAAATTGTAATATTTCAATATCATGACCCTGATCAGGAAAATTGTGCCCGTCAAAACGACTATGCGCTACCTCACGTGCTGGTGCTAATTCCGCAACAAGATTTTCGTATTGTCGTATTCTGGTGTTAAGGAGACTAGCGCATGACAAACGATCAGCTTTCAGCACAACGGCAAATGGCCACGGAGATTGTCCCCACCACCGATGCTTGGGGCTCCAGCTCGCCGTTGGCATCACCAAGGCACCGTAACTACTATGCCTGTACAATGCAAAGCTAACCCCTAGGCCGCTCAGATCAAGTGGTTCTTTGGCGTTATCGCTTACATACAGTTTCATTTCACGTGGAAATGGATCGATCGTGAAATCAGGCTGGGACGGCACAGAATCGCGTTTAGATGGCGTAGGGCAAGATGGCGCAAACGATCTTCCAGGATGGCAGTACTCCTGAATGACATGTGCCGGTAATAAACGCTGCTCTCCACCTATCACGTTGATCCAAGAGCCATCTATTTCTTCGATTCGTTCGCTAGCAAGACGATTTACTCGATTGCGCGTCCGTGAGTCTTTATCAACGTGCTCCTCCAGCTCGCTCATTGCATCCAAAAGTCTCTGCCAACTACAGTGAACACCATGCTGTGCAACCCATGATGCAGTCTCAAGCTTTTGAATTTGCTCCCTAGCTGCCTCTAGCGGTAAATATTCTCGAATCATTTTCCACATGTGCCAATCCAAAGCCCAAATCGCATATTGAAAGCCTGTGATTCCATTAAACCTGCGCTTAGATAAGTCTATAACATCACCAGGGGCGAATGCTAAAGCAGGGTTTTTTTGTAACATGGCTTCTGCTTTATTTTGTTCCCCTTCTGCTACAAATTTTAAAAATACTGCAATATCTCTTGGGTCTACATTTATCGAAACTTTTTCTTGTCTTTCTAGTTCATTCTTTGTTTCTATCGTAGATGCAATTTTTGGATTTTGCGTTTGGTTGGTTAACATAAATAAACTCCTTTTTGGTTAAATCTTCTTAAAAATAAAAAGCGGCCTGTACAGGGTTAACTTTTTGACGCGAATGTGCATAAAGATACTTTTCTGGAATTTGATTATCTCTAGTCATGGGCATATTTTCCTTAACTGTGTGTTAAAAGTTATCAATTACGCTTAAAACTGGTCATTGCTCTAAACCAAGTGCAATTTACTTGAGTTTTTTACGAAAATTTAAGATTTTTAACTATACCACCTATACCACCTTAAATATATTATTTTAATAAGTTAAACAACCCATTTGACTATTTATTTTTTAGCTGGAACCTCTTTATTTTGTTGAGTACCTTGAGGTTCAGCCATTTTACAAGTACATTCGCTAATACAAGGAATGTATGACATATGATGCTTAAAAAAATAAAACACGGTCAACGCTATCACAAAAGACGCTAACAACGAAAACAACATCCACCGAATATTCATGGTAAAGGCAAGGGTTTCGTAATCATTCATCACTTTAATATTCTTTTGACACGCAAAAGACAGTTCCGTTGCGGAGGCATCTACGGTTTGTCTAACGGATGCCTCTACCTCATGCACAATTTCATTCGATAAGGCTTTGCTGGCGCTTTTAATTCCACTACGGACTTCTTGGGATAAGGTCTTTGTTAAATTCTCTAAATCCGCAAGGTTGGCATTAAATTTTTTAACTAAAAGCTCTAAAGCTTCCCTTTCTTTGCTGAGGGTTTTGTTTTCAGATTCTAGTTGCTCCCTAACGGTAGCGGATTGATAGGCCAACCCCTCAAAAGCCTTTTGAGTTTTACTAAGCCCTTTTTTAACTTCGCTTAATGCCTCGCTAACAACCAATAATGGCTTCACAACTGAGTCGACCAGCTCCACAACCATCAGCGGATTTGTTTTATCTTGGGTATTCATAAAACTATCTTGACAGGATGTCGAATAAAATAAAATCTGTTTTTTTAAATTGATTTTGCATGAAGGTTTACAAACTCATTTCAAAATCATTGTCTCGGCTAATTTCCCAGGTATTTTGCCGTGCTAATTCCTTTTGGGTATTTTCGGCTACTTTTTGTTGTTCTAAGGCTTTCTCTAGCTTGATGGCCTCGTCTTTTTGCTGTTTCTCGTGGGCGATAGCGGCTTTCTCATGAGCGGGTAAGAGTTCATAGCGTAACTGTGCAGCCCGCTCGGGATTTTCACGCTCGAACTTTGCTTTAAATTCTTGAAGGCTTAAATGACGGCGTTCTGATTGACGCTCTGATTCGTTGATTTTATGGGTGCTCGGGCTAGTGTCTGTGTTTGCGTTCGCGTTTGAGTCAAACATCTTCCCTGCGGCAAGTTGTCTTGCCCGCTCTGGATATTCTGTTTCAAACTGAGCCTTAAAGTCCTGAATTCGGGTCTCGGCATCAGTGTGCTGATGAGGCTCAACCCCACGTCCTTTGGCAAAATCCTGTTGTTGATGCTGCTCGCTTAAATAATCCGTCGACACATCCTTGCCGCGCTCTCGACTTAGGGTTCGTACCAAATCCTCCATGCGCGGAAATTCTTCACGACTTTGGAATAAATCTACACTCTGTCTGTGACGGCTCATGCCTACATAAGTAGAATGTGCATCGAGATGCCGTGAAGCGAGCAGATAAGCTCTGTCTACCGTAACACCCTGAGCTTTATAAACAGTACCCGCATAACCATGCTCTAAGTAAAGGTACTTGTTGGGGTCGACGATAACCCTTCTATCAATATTAATATCTATGTTATCCCCTTTGTCCAAACGTACAACAATTTCTTGGTCTTTCACCGACTCAATGGTGCCGAGTGTTCCATTCGTCACCCCAAGGGTTCTGTCATTCTGTAGAAAGTACACGCGGTCATTCTCAGCAAAGAGCCTTTTACCGCGTTCTGTTTTGAACTCTAATTCTATTCCGAGTTCTCCTTGGGCATGTCTTAAAG
>Ga0209793_1001090_pt1 | contig 19852 bp, 13 predicted proteins | sample EBPBio122009_DNA_FD_185863 | JGI IMG/M metagenome (GOLD analysis project Ga0209793, IMG submission 185863) | Wastewater treatment Type I Accumulibacter community from EBPR Bioreactor in Madison, WI, USA - Reactor 1_2/2/2009_ DNA (SPAdes) (version 2) | ecosystem: Engineered > Bioreactor > EBPR >... | reverse complement strand
ATCTGCCGATCGATCCGCCGGACGGAGCCGAAGAGCGCTATCCCGAGCTTCGGCAGCTTTTCATCGGCTCGCTGTTCGCGCGCAAGAGTTCCGAGGTCGAGCTGTGGCCGTCGCAGCGTGAAGCGGCGCGTCGATCGACGGATATGACCGACGATCTCGTTGTGGCGCTTCCGACCAGCGCCGGAAAGACGCGCGTTGCTGAGATCGCCGCGATGATGACGCTATCGGCTGCGCGTCGCGTCCTGATCGTCACGCCGCTGCGGGCGCTCTCAGCGCAGACGGAGCGCTCGTTCCGCAAGACATTCGCGCCCTTGGGCTTCAGCGTTTCGTCGCTCTACGGCGCAAGCGGATTGTCCGCTGGGGACGAGGACGCGCTGCGGTCGCGAGAGATCATCATCGCGACGCCTGAAAAACTCGACTTCGCGCTTCGAAGCGACCCAAGTTTGATCGACGACGTCGGCCTGATCGTTCTCGACGAAGGCCATATGATCGGCCCGAGCGAGCGCGAAATCCGCTACGAAACGCTGGTTCAGCGCTTGCTCCGGCGTGGTGACGCCGCCGACCGGCGGATCGTGTGCCTGTCGGCCATCCTTCCGAGCGGCGATGAGCTTGACGATCTGACCGCGTGGATACGATCCGATCAGCCCGGCGAACCCGTGCGGTCGGACTGGCGGCCGACGCGCCAGCGTTTCGGCATGCTGACATGGCGCGGGCTCGATGCCCGCCTGACACTCGATCTTACAGCGAATGGACCGTTCATCGATCGATTTGTCGTTCAAAAGCCGCCCCTTGGTCGGGAGAAAAAGCCGTACCCGCGCGAGGCCGGTCATCTCGCCTTGTTCGCCGCGTGGGAGTTTGCCGGTCAGGGCAAACGGACCCTGATCTTCTCTACGCAGGCCAATTGGGTCGAGGGCTACGGCAAGCGGGTGGTCGACCTGTGCCGCAGAGGCTATCTGGAGCCGCTTCTCGAAGACGAAGGCCCGATCGCAAGGGCGCTGGAAGTCGGGAAAGAATGGCTAGGCGAGGATCATCCCGCCGTTGCCAGTCTGAAGGTCGGTGTCGCCATCCATCACGGTCGCCTGCCTAGCCCATTTCTGCGCGAGCTGGAGGTCCTCCTATCGGAGGGTGTGCTGAAGGTGATCGTCGCGTCTCCGACGTTGTCTCAGGGCCTCAACCTCAACGCGGCGGTGCTGCTCGTGCCGGCGCTCTACCGTTCTGGGGAGCTCATCACCGGCGAGGAGTTCGCGAACGTCGCCGGTCGAGCTGGCCGAGCGTTTGTCGACGTCGAGGGCCTCATCGTCCACGTGATGTTCGATCGGGTTGACTGGCGCAGCGGCGAGTGGCGCCAACTGGTCGCCTCGTCGAAGGCGCGGACGTTGCAAAGCGGCCTGATTCAGATCGTCGCAGAGATCCTGGAGCGCCTGACGCGCGAAGGCATTCTCGCGCGAGCTGACGCCTGGGAGTATCTGGCGAACTCAAGGGACGGTTGGAAATCAGAGGCGGAAGAAGCCGCGGTGGCCGCCGAACTGGCTGATCCGGGCGCCGACGATGATGACGAGAACGAAGACGAAGGCGAGGAAGGGGATAGCGGCGGCGACGAAGAGGAAAACATAGAAGAAGAGCCGCTGTCCCAACTCGTCGAGCGCCTTGATGCGACCGTCTTCGGTTTGATCGAAGCCCTGGATGCTGATCGAGCGGATCTGCCGCGTTTGCTGGATGAGGCGTTGCAGGGGTCGCTTTGGGCGCGCCAGATCGCTCGCGAAGGCGAAGCAACAGTGGCGCAGCATCGGAAGGTCTTCGAGGCTCGCGCCCATCTGATTTGGAGCGTGACGACGCCGCAGGCGCGCAAGGGCCATTTCGCGATGGGTGTCGGCCTTGAGGCGGGCCTGGCTATAGATGCGATGGCGGACGAGTTGGGAGCGCTAGTGGATCGAGCCGATGCCGCGTCGCTGCCGGGTGATGTCGATGAACTCGCCGACGCGCTTTCTGGTCTGGCCGAGCGGCTGTTGGTCATGCGCCCATTCATTCCCGACAAAAGAAACGCGCTCCCGGCAGATTGGCGAAGGATTCTCCGCCAGTGGGTGTCGGGTGCGGAGGTGGCCGAGATCGGCCCCGACAATATGCGGGTTGTCGAGGAAGCCTTCACCTATCGGCTGGTCTGGGCGCTCGAGGCGATCCGCACGCGGCGCCTTTCGCTCGGATGGTCGCCAGACATCATTCCCGGTGGCGGGGCCGCCGCGCTCGAGACTGGCGTGCCGCGGTTTATGATGTCGATGTTGATCCGCGCTGGCTTGCCGTCGCGTCGCGCTGCGATAGCCGCGATCGAGAGTGCCGAGCCCATCTTTGTGACGCCGGCCGAGATGCGAGCTTGGCTGGAATCCGATGAGATTACCGCATTCACCGATCTGGGCGATTGGCCGACGCCGGATACCGCGGCGCTCTGGGCGCGGTTTAGAACCGAAGCCCTGAGTGGCGGCATTCAGAAGTGGAACGTCGAGCCCAACAAGCGCCTTCTCGATGTGCCCGCTGGCGAGCGAGCGCCCGGGCCTGGCTTGTATCGGATCATCACGGATGCTGGGGACGGACAGACTTGGCTCGCGACGCCGGACTACCGGCCGTTGTTCCAGTTCAAGAAGCCCGCCGTCGATCCAAAGCCGAGTCTTTTCTCAGGTCGAATTCCTGGCCGGACCACGCTGGTGGACGTGTTGCGAATTGGCCGCGGCAAGATGAGGTGGCCACGCGCGGACGCGTAAGCGGTGCGTTCAGTGACTGTCGCCATCGGTCAAGATAAGTATAACGCGAAAAAGGATATGCGGATGTAACTACCGCGGACCAGGATTGGGGGAATCTGGCAGTGCATATTGAATTTCTAGAGATCGCCAATTTCAGGAAGTTGTTGTCGACAAGGGTTGATCTATCTACCACGACCACACTCTTCGTTGGGGCGAACAATAGCGGTAAGACATCGGCGATGCTTGCGCTACGGCGCTTCCTGTCGCCGCGCCGCTGCCCGTTCGAGATGCACGATTTCACGTTGTGTCATTGGCCCACGATCATTGCCCTGGGCGAGGCGTGGATCGCTGCCCGAAACGCTGAGGAAATCGTAGACCTCGTCGTTGACCCCTGGGTGAGCGCGTTGCCGACGCTGGATCTGTGGCTGCATGTCGAAGCGGGGGAGATGCACCACGTTCGCGACCTCATCCCGACCTTGGATTGGGAGGGGGGACGACTCGGCGTCCGATTGCGCTATGAGCCGAAGGATCTTGCGCTCTTGTACAAGGAGTACATGGGGGCGGTGAGCGATGCCGAGACGATGAGGGCAGCAGCCGCCGCGGCCGCCACGGCGGAGAATCCTGACGCTGATCCACCCGCCACTCCGCCTAAGCTGACGATCTGGCCCGAGAGTCTGGTCGATTTCCTGAGTAAACGTTTGTCCACGCACTTCACCATTCGGGCCTATTCCCTGGATCCGGGTCAGCTTGTCGCCCCCGCAAAGTCTCTGGCGCGTCCGCAGGTCCTTCCGGGCGGTTCTCGGCCGATCGACGGGGACCCGCTGAGCGGCTTGATCCGTGTCCATGATATCCCGGCGCAGAGGGGCTTCGGTGAGGAACAGCAGGCTGCTGAGGAGGAGGACGCCCCGGTGTCGGCAAGTGGCAGTCGGCTGTCCGATCAGCTCAGAAGCTACTACGCCAAGCACCTCGACCCGACGAAGGGACCTGATCCGAAGGACCTCGGCGCGTTGCAGGCGATAGAAGCCGCCCAGGACGCGTTCGACCAGCGGCTGACCGAGAGTTTCAAGGCAGCGTTCACCGAGGTCGAGGGCATGGGATACCCTGGCGTGACCGATCCGCGTCCGCGCGTCTCGACGCGCCTGAAGGCTATCGACGGTCTCAACCACAATGCGGCGATCAGCTTCGAAGTGGACGTCATTGCCGAGGACGGCGCGGCGACGCCCGTGTTGCGGTTGCCCGAGGCGAATAACGGCCTCGGCTATCAAAACCTGATCTCGATGATATTCCGGTTGATGAGCTTCCGTGACGCCTGGATGCGCGTCGGGAAGGCATCAACCGGTGCGACGGTGACCACGACCGAGCCTCTCCATCTCGTTCTGGTCGAGGAACCGGAAGCGCATTTGCACGCGCAGGTCCAGCAAGTCTTCATCAAGAAGGCTTACGCGGTGCTGCGTGCGCACGAGGACCTTGGTGACGACCAAAAGCTGCGCACCCAATTGGTTGTCAGCACCCATTCGAGCCATGTCGCGCATGAGACGTCGTTCTCTTGCCTGCGCTACTTCCGGCGGCTGCCTGCGGGTATGGCCGCGAAAGTGCCGGTCTCCACTGTTATCAATCTGTCGGAGGTTTTTGGTCCGGGCAGTGAGACGGAGCGTTTCGTGACCCGATATCTTCGGGCCCAGCACGCGGATCTGTTCTTCGCCGACGCGGCCATTTTGGTGGAGGGGCCAGCGGAACGTATGCTCGTCCCCAATTTCATCCGGGCGCACTATGACGAGCTCAACCAATGCTACATCACCCTGCTTGAGATTGGAGGAAGCCACGCGCATCGTCTCAAGCCTTTGATTGATCATCTCGGCTTGCTGACCCTTATTATCACTGACCTGGATACGCTGGATAAAACGGGGGGCGCCTCCGTCCCACCCGCGAAAGGTGCTAGTCAGAAAACCAACAATGCGACGTTGAAGACATGGGTGCCAAAGCTCGACGACGTCGATGAGTTGATGCGAGCTGATGCCGCGACGAAGACGCTACATGAGGACGACGACCCGCTATTTGCTGTGCGGGCCGCGTATCAGATCCCGTTGGGTCTGACATCCCTGGGTATTGTCGGACCGGAGGTCGCATATCCTTATACGTTTGAGGACGCACTGGCGTTCGAGAATCTCAGCTTCTTCGCCGAACTGGATGGCACTGGCCTGGTCCGCAAGTTTCGCGATGCGATCGCTGATGGTGGTGGGGCGGCCGCGATCGGCGGGAAAATGTACCTCGCTCTCAAGAACGGCAAGAAAGCTGAGTTTGCGCTTGACGTTATGGAGGTTGAGAATTTCGACACGATCGTCGTGCCGCGCTACATCGCCGAGGGACTAGAATGGCTACTTGCGCAGCTCAAGAAAAAGCAGGTTGAGATTCTGCCTCTGGTCAAAGAGGCACCGCCCGAGGAGGAGATTGAGGCTGACTCGCCGGTCGAAGAGCATGTCGTCGCTGAAATCGAGGGGGCCGACGCATGAGCGCGGTCGACGACAAATTCGATTCCGAAGCCGATGAAACGATCCTCGCCTGCCTGAACGTCGATAAGCCGAGGAGCTTCTTTCTCTATGCCGGCGCCGGCTCGGGCAAGACGCGCTCGCTGGTCGAGGCGATACGGACGGTGTGTAAGGAGCAGGGGCGGCGGTTGTCGCTATCTGGTCAGAAGATCGGGGTGATTACCTATACCAATGCCGCCTGCGACGAGATCAAGCAACGGCTCGAGTTCGATCCTCGCGTAGAGGTGTCGACCATTCACGCATTCGCGTGGTCGCTGATTGCCGGTTACGACGGTGATATTCGCGGGTGGCTGTCAACTCGGCTCCTGGCGGATATCGCGGAGCTGGAAGAAGCACAGGCGAAGGGTCGGGCAAACAGCAAAGCTGCGTCGGACCGGGCTCGCTCGATAGAGAGCAAGCGGCGTCGCCGCGACAACCTCGCCGAAATTACGCGGTTTGTTTACAGCCCGACGGGCGACAACCGCACCAGAGACGCTCTGAGTCACGCAGAGGTCATCGCCATGACCTCCGATTTTCTCGGCGCGAAGCCGGGTTTGCGCCGGCTGCTGGTGACCCGCTTCCCCATTCTTCTGATCGACGAGAGCCAGGATACGAGCCGGAGGCTCATGGATGCGCTGCTCGATGTCGAGGCGGGATATCGCGAGGCCTTTTGCCTGGGACTCTTTGGCGACACGATGCAGCGCATTTACGCCGACGGTAAGGAGCGTTTAGCGGAGGCGATCCCGCAGGCCTGGGCTAGGCCGAGGAAGCGGATGAACCATCGTTGTCCCACGCGGGTTATTACGCTCATCAACAAAATCAGACGAGATGAGGATGACGAGGAACAGCAGCCGCGGAGCGATGCGAAACAGGGTGTTGTTCGGCTGTTCGTCGTCTCGCAGTCAATAGCTGACAAGAGCGCCGCAGAGGCCACCGTGGCGGCGCGAATGGCAGAGCTCACTGGCGATCCGAGCTGGGCGGCGGGAGCAGAGGCGATCAAGACGCTGGCGCTGGAGCACCTGATGTCCGCACGCCGGTTTGGCTTCGAACAATTCTTCGAGCCTCTCTATGCGGTCGAGCGCATCCGCACGAGCTTTCTACAAGGGACGGGGGCGGGCATCGGACTTTTCACGCGCGAGATACTGCCGCTGGTCACGGCCCTGCGCTCGGGAGATCGGTTTGCTGTCGCTGCGGTCGTTCGGCGCACATCTCCACTCCTCGAGCGCAAGGCGCTTGAAGCTGCAGGCGAGAAGCAGGTTGGCCTTCTCAGCGAGGTCAAGGCTGCTTGCGATGGCCTGCTGGCCTTGGTGAACGAGGATGAGAAGCCGACCGCGCGCTCGGTCTTGCGCTATGTCGCCGAAGCTAACCTCTTCACGATACCAGAGGTGCTCGTTCCGTTTTCCGCCGCCGATGCCGTCGTCGTGGAAGGCGAGGGTGACGCAGCCGGCGACGCCGACGACCAAGAAGAAGAAGTCGATGTCAAAAGCGAGTTGGGCGGTTGGCGGTTGGCGCTTGAGGCGCCGTTCGACCAGATCGAGCGATATGATCGCTACGTTCGGGGCCTCTCGCAGTTCGACACGCATCAGGGGGTAAAAGGGCTAGAATTTCCAAGGGTGATGGTTGTTGTTAGCGACGATGAAGCCCGCGGTTTCATGTTTGCTTACGACAAGCTTTTCGCGACAAAGGCGAAGAGCAAGACGGATCTTGATAATGAAGCTGCCGGCAAGGAGACAACGATCGATAGGACGCGACGGCTGTTTTACGTGACCTGCAGCCGCGCTGAAGAGAGCCTTGCCGTTGTGTATTACGCAGCTGATCCCGCGCTCGCGCGCGACGCAATGATCAGACAAGGTTGGTTCGAAGCCGGTGAGATAGAATTGATCTCATAGTGTATTGAGCGCGGGCGGACGCAAGCACCGAGAATGGCGTGAGACGCACCCATGCTCCTCAGCGGGCGGCGGGAGTCCAACCCGCCGCGATCGCTTCCGCCGCGCTGCAGAACCAGCGCTCGCCGTGCGCGGTGTCAATCACCGTGACGCCGTAGTCTCGCTGGCCAGGTGTGTGAAAGATCTTGCGACCTTTGGCGTTGATGTTGCCCTTCAGTATGCAGGACCCTGGCGGGGACTGCGGAGCCGGTCGCTCCGCTCGGGCGTCGGCGCGCCAATGGTCGGGCGGTTCGAACGTTCCAGCCCAGAGGCCGCGCTTGGCCGACCGGGCCTCCCGCTCGGCAGCGGCATAGGCTCCTCGGCTGAACTGGCGGTATTCGACCGCCCAGCCTTCGCGGATCATGGCCTCGCCAAGGTTATGGCCCGCGACTTTGCACTGGGCGACCATCCGGCCATAGCCGTCTCGGTCTTTTTGCCGGCAATCCACGGATCGGCCGCCGATCAGGGCGATCAGGCGCTCACGCGCCACTTCCCCGCATCTGAAGCCACGACCAGCGGCGTCTTGGCAGATCTGGAGGGCTTCGGGTGCATCTATGCCCCACAGCCGAACGCGCTCGCCGCCGAGCGTGAAGGTGTCGCCATCAATGATGTGCGTCGCGGGCGAGGCGGCGATGAGACCGAGAGCGAGCAAGGGAGGGCAGTGGCGAAGCTGCACCGCTAGATGTTTCCAGCCGGTCGTATGATCCGGGGGCGGCGCGTGCCTGGAATGGGCGGCGGCTGCGTCGCGGTCAGTAATCCCTCTTCGGCCGCTTTCTGCAGGTGCATGAACGTCATGCGATCGGCGATGTATTCGCCCAAGGCTTCAGGGTTCTCCTTTGACGGAATCGGCGCGTCGTATGTGAGCGGCAGGAAGGCTGTGAGCGCGATCCTGTAGAGCGGCGCGGCGTACTCGAAGATGGTGCGCTGAGGCGTGGCGAGCAGCAGCGTGCTCCGGTCCACGGGATTGCCGTGAAGGAAATCGTTTCGGCAAACATAGAGCGTCTCGACCAGCCATGACGCCAGAGTCCGTTTCACCTTCGTCTTCCCGCCGGTGTCATGTGCGAGCTGGCCGCTGGCCGGAATCGCCCACCGCGTCCGCTCGATCAGTTCGAACACCTTTTTGCGATCCGCCTGACCGCTTCCGCCCGGGTGAACCAGAATTTCAAAAGCGCTGACCCAGAGCGAGACGATCCGGCCGACATCATAGAACGTCGTGTCGGTCCCGGCAGGCAGCAGCGAAGCCTGGTAGGCCATGTTGAGAGAACGCATCAGCGCCACGTCCTCCCATGCCGGCTCATGGGCCCCATATCGGCGGCGCCAACGTGCCAACAGCGCGCTGAGCAGTGGTTCGTCGATGTCGCTCGCCGCGAGCGGCGTGCGGAAGATGGTCGGTGATGACTGGCCTCGGAAGCTAGACACCATATGCGTGCCGAGGATGGCCGGTGTGCTGCCAATGACGTCCTTGTAGTGCCGGTCGAGCATCCACGGGTAGATCGCGAAGGCCTCGCCGAACAGAACGCGGTGCCCGCGCGGATAGCGAAGCTCCATAGCGCGCCCGTGGGTGATGGCCGACAGTGCGACGGTGTCTCGGAAACTTCCCAGGGCGGCGACGGTGCGGAAGCTTGGTGGCGCATCGGCATCGAGTAGGAGGACGGCCGGCTCGAACTTCTCTCCGAAATTATCCGAGAAGCGATTGAGGAATTGCTTGAACGTCGGATGGGCGCGCTTCAGGGCCTTGACGCGAGGGTCATGAGCCGGCGCGATCGCCGCGATCTCGCAGTCGACGGCCTGGTCGAGGGGCACGTTGGGTAGGACGAACACTGGCGTCCATTCGACGGTCATACGCTATTCCTCAGGTGGCAGGCCTAGCCGCGGGGCTGTTCGCTCTTCCATAGGCGATGCTGCTCGCGCAGCTCCGCCTCGATGGCTGCTAGCCGGGCCCCGTAATCCAGGCCGTTTGGGCTTCTGGCGGCGACCTCGGAGGACGCAATGACGAGACGCCACGCGCCATAGTCGTGAAAGGGATTGAGTCCAATGACGTTGCCGAGCACGAGATCGCTGGGCGGCGGCGCGGCCAACAGCTTCGCGAAGGCTGTGGTCGCGGCGTTCATGTTCCAATCGGAGACGAACAACACCAGCGCGCAGAGGGCAAGCAAAACGGGTGGAGCGCCTTTCCATCGATAAATTTCGCGATGTCGTTTGCCGAAATCGATGCCACCGTTCGCAGCGACGAAGGTGCAGAGCGAGATCGCGGCCTCATAGTAGGGCTGGAGTTTGGTGGCGTCGAAAACCTCGCGCCCATGGTTTTTCCGGGCGAGCTCGGCCGCCTGTCGCCACGTCGCCTCTTCGAAAGGCAGGATGCCGCCTTTCACCAGATCGAACAGATCGAGGTGCTTTTCGGTGAATTGCTTCTTCGCGGCGGCTTTCCAATCGAAGGCCGGCATGTCGCCGTGGGATGGGTGGAACGGCCAGCGCTGATGGTAGGGATGTCGCTGTAGCGCCTGTGTCCATGGGATCGCCTCTAGCGGCAAGGACACCGTGAAGCGGGTGGCGGACTTGAGATCGAAAAACCACTGCCGCATGTCCCGGATGCGACGTTGGTCAAAGATACCCTGCTCTATGCCCTTGCAGACGAGAAGCCGAATCGCGCGCGTTTCCGCGCTCTTTTCTGATCCGAAGTCGAGAAGGCTATCCTGAGTCGAGCGCGTTTCGTCGTCGCCGTAGAATTCACAGAACGGATGATGGGCGTCGCCGCCGCTGGGATCGACAAATCTGAAATGTGCCTGTCGGAGAACCGCCTTAGAGGCCCGCGATCTTGCCGATCGAACGACGCCAGCACCGAATTTGCCGCACGATGAGCATTGAATATCGGCGCGGATCGCATCGCCAAACCCGCTTAGAAGTTCAGCCCCGTCGCGGTCCTGCGTTGGTTGTGCGCCGGTCATCAGGGTCGCGAGCTGGTCAACGTCGAGTTCGCGCGCGAACCTTATAGAAAATGCAGTTGCTGGCATTTGCCTTCCCCGGCGCCTTGATCGTATGCGCCGATCGAGCGACGCGATTACACACTACTTATCAATATTGGTGTTCTTCGTGGAGTGGTCAGTCGTCGGCGTTTATTGTCCTGAGATCAGCAAGGAAAGCCGTGCCGATTTCCACGGCCCGCTTGGCCGCGTCCGAGTCGACATCCACGCCGTGCGATGCCTCGAGCATGGATTGCACGACGCCGTGCATTTGCCTGATGCTGGCTGGAGAAACTCCCAGGCCTTGCAGTTTGCCGAGCATCTGCGAGATGCCCATCCGACGCGGATCGATGCCCTTAGCGACGACGAGTTCACGCAGGGCGCGCTCGATTTCGATACGAAGCTTGACGACCGACATGAGCGGGAATTCCCGCCCAAGCTCCTCGACCGTCGGAAGATCTTCTTGGAGCTGAGGAGGGAGCGCCTGCGAAAGTTGATATTGAGCCACCCCCATCGGCTTGCTCGAATCTCGCAAGGAGTACTCGACGATCACCTCGTTGCGTCCCTTGCACAGGATGATGCCGATCGTCGGCTTGTCGTCGGGATGGCGCAATTGCTCGTCCACGGCCGACAGATAGAAATTCATCTTGCCCGCGAACTCGGGTTTGAAATCCTCGATCTTCAGCTCGATCACCACGAAGCAGCGCAGTCGCAGATGGTAGAACAGCAGGTCGAGGTAATAATCCTGCCCGCCGACTTCGAGATGGTACTGGCTGCCGACGAAGGCGAAGCCCTTGCCGAGTTCGAGGATGAGCGAGCGGAGGTGTTCGATCAGGCCGCGTTCGAGATCGCGCTCTAGCATATCGGGGCCAAGCGAGAGGAAGTCGAACGTATAGGGGTCTTTGAGAATCTGCTGGGCCAGCTCGGATTGCTCGGCCGGAAGTGTCTGCGAGAAGTTGGTCAGCGCGCTTCCTTGACGGGCGAAGAGATTGCTTGCGATCTGGTGGGCGAGAACGTTCCGGCTCCAGCCGTGCTCAATTGTCTGCCGGGCATACCAAGCGCGTTCTTCAGATGCCGTGGTGGCATCGAGAAGGAGCATGTTGTGGCCCCATGGCAATTGTGCAGCAAGCTGCTGCACAAATTCGCCGTCGGGCCAGGCCTCTGCGAAGGTGCGCATATATTTCAGGTTTCGGGCTGAAAGTCCGGTCATCTCGGGAAAGGCTTGGCGGAGGTCCTCCGACAGCCGGTCGATGACCCTGGCGCCCCATCCCTCGCGCTCCTGCCGACTCAGAATATCGCGACCGATGGTCCAATAGAGCACCACCAGCTCGCGATTGACGGACAGGCCGGCCCGGTGGCGGGCAGCGGCGATCTTCTGCTTCAGGACTCCGACGAACGCGGCGTAGGTGTGTGCATTGACCTCGGTCGAGGGAGCGGAAGCCTTCGCTCGCCGAGAATGGACGGGTTTCGGCGGCCGAGAGGTCATGCGGCCGCTTTCAGGCGCTTCTTCGCCAGCATGGCGCGGACGAATTTATCCCATTTCGCCATGCCGGCGCGTTTCTCGACCATGTAGTGCCAGCGGTCGTAGTGCTTGGAACTGACATCTTGCAGCGCGTGGTTCTGCAGGCGATCGCGAATTTCCTTTGGCACGCCTGCCTTGCCGGCGAGCGTCTTGAACGTGCGGCGAAGATCGCGGTTTGTCGCATACGGGATCACGCCGCGATCTCTCTGCCGCCAGACAAAGCTGTACAGAGTGCCGTGGCTGACCGGCTTGGACGGGTCCTTCGCGGAGGGGAAGAACCAGCCGTACTCGTTCGGCTTGATCGATTCGATCAGTTCAGCGGCGAGCAACGGTACAGGGACGGCGTGCGGCTGGAGGTTCTTAGTTTTCGACCAGTCTATGATCCGCTCCTTGGCGTCCCATTGATCGACATGAAGCCGCGCAATCTCCTCGACGCGTTGGCCGGTCAGCATGATGAGTTGCACTGCTCGTGGATAGGAGGGGTGAACCGGCGTGTCGGGGTGGTCCAGCCAGCAATAGAGCTGAACAAACTCGTCTTCGTCGAGCCAACGCGTGCCTTGGACCTTCGGCTCGGTAGGAATGCCGGTTGCCGGGTTGAACGGAAGCCGGAAGCGCCGAGAAGACTGCTGCCGATAGTCGTTGTCGGACTTCATGCCCCAACTGAATGCCGCATGGAGATAGGAGCGGACATGATCGGCCATTGATTTCGCGCCGCGCTCGTAAATCGGCCGTATCAGCTCGATGATCTCCTCGGCCTCGATCTCGCGGGCGAGGCGGTTACGTCCGAGCGTATCGGCGATCTTGTTGAGGCCCTTTTCCGTTTCCTTCCAGGACGGCTTCCCCGCGTCCTTGAGCGCGGCAACATAGCCTTCGAACAGATCGGCGACCGTGCCGGGACGCGTATCGGTCGCAATTTTGATGCTCCGGCCCCTCTGGATGACGTCGGCGAAGTCGCGCTTGAACATCTCGCGCGCCTGAGCGAGCGACATGGAAGGGTACGCGCCGAGCTTCTTTTTGGTCCGCTTTCCGTCACGCCACTGCTGCGCCATCCAGTCCGCTGTGACGCGCTTCGGCATGGGCTTGAGGACAAGCACGAGGCGACCGGTGCCGCGGCCTTCGCCATCGGCGAGATTTTCCTGCTTCTGGCTTAGCTCAACCCGCTTCAACGCATGTCGGATCGCGGTGTCGGTCAGGCTTGGCATGGCGTTTTCTCCTGTTCCGCAACTGGGATCGGTCGAGGAGAAACGGGGATCGTTTGCTGGGATCGGAAAGCCGCTTTCAACCCCTCTAACCGCTCCCAATTTGCCATAACCGCCCCCTGTACGCAATGCGCGAAAAGCGGCTATTTCATTGATGATTCAGCGGTATTCAGCGTGATCGAACGTGATCATTGAGGGGGTAGTGGGATGGTTGTGGACGAGAATGATGGCGGTGGCGGAAAGTTCCAGCGCGCGCCGCACCACCTCGCGCGGATAGACCGGCGTGTGATCGACCGTGCCGCGGCCCTGCACCTCGTCGGCGATCAGCGCGTTACGCTTGTCGAGGAAGAGGATGCGGAACTGCTCGCGCGGCTCGTGCGCCATGGCGGCATGGCAATACTGGATGACGGAAGACCACGAGGCGAGCACGGTCTTGTTGCGGATCTCGCTCTTCAGCGTGCGCTGGGCGACGGCGGAGATGAGCTTGAGATCGAGCGCCACGGCCTCGCCAATGCCCTTGACCTCCTGCAGCAAGGCGGGCGTCGCGCCGAAGACGCCGGAAAGCGTGCCGAATCGGTCGAGCAGCGCCTTTGCCACCGGCTTGGTGTCGCGACGTGGAATGAGGCGGAAGAGGAGGAGTTCGAGGATTTCGTAGTCGGCGAGGGCGGTGTCGCCGTTGTTGCGGAAGCGGGTGCGCAGGCGCTCGCGATGGCCGTGATAGTGTTTGTCGTCCGCCTGCGGCATAGGCTTTGCCGGGGTGGCGCGGGCCGGTCGCTCGAAGAAATGGCCGCGCTCGTCGCCACCGTCGAAGAGATCGTCAGCGGGCGGCACGGCGTCCTCCACCTCGGAGAGGGAAGGAATGCCGGTGCGTCCGCGCGATCCCGTCATGGGCGGCCTATGCGGGAAGGCCGGGGCGGTCGAGGCCGCCGGGCGAAAGGGTGAATATCTCGCAGCCATCGGCCGTGACGCCGACGGTGTGCTCGTATTGGGCGGAGAGGGAGCGGTCGCGCGTGACCGCCGTCCAGCCGTCCGAAAGCACCTTCACATGGGGACGGCCGAGATTGATCATCGGCTCGATGGTGAAGATCATACCTTCCTTCATTTCCGGCCCTTCATTGGCGCGGCCGTAATGCAGGATGTTCGGCGCGTCGTGGAAGAGCCGGCCGACGCCGTGGCCGCAGAAGTCGCGTACCACCGAGCAGCGTTCCGCTTCCGCATAGGTCTGGATGGCCTCGCCGATGGCGCCGGTGCGTGCGCCGGGCCTTACGGCGGCGATGCCGCGCATCAGGCATTCATGGGTGACTTCCAGCAGGCGCTCGGCGGCGCGCTTGATCTCTCCGACCGGATACATGCGGCTCGAATCGCCGTGCCAGCCGTCGAGGATGAAGGTGACGTCGATATTGACGACATCGCCCTCGCGCAGCGGCTTGTCATTGGGGATGCCGTGGCAGACGACGTGGTTGATCGAGGTGCAGCTCGATTTGGTGTAGCCGCGATAGTTCAGCGTCGCGGGGAGTGCGCCGTGATCCATGCCGAACTCGAAGACGAAGCGGTCGATGACATCGGTGGCGACGCCCGGCTTGACCAGCGGGTACAGCTCATCGAGGCAGCGGGCCGTGAGCTGGCAGGCCTTGCGCATGCCGGCGAAGGCGTCCGCGTCGTAGAGGCGGATCACGCCCGTGTTCTTGAGCGGCGCGGAGGTCGCGTCGATATAGGTCACCATGGTCGAACTTTCACTCGTCTTTGAAAGACCGTCATAAATCAGCGACACCGGGTTCGTCCATGGCGATCGACGCCACAGGCCGGATTTGCTCCGAAGTAACGGCACATTTGACCGCATAGGCCTCGACGCCACGCGAAAGCGCACGCCGGAAGCCGCTGGCATAGAAGGGGTCGAGATCAGCGCAGATGCGGAAGGTGTGGCAGTCCTCACGCTGGATGAGATAGAGCATAACGGCGCGGTAGCCGGCCTCGGCCATGTCGCCCAGCTCCTCCAGATGCTTTGCGCCGCGCGCCGTCACCGTATCGGGAAATTCGGCAAGGCCCGGCGTGCGGCGGAAATGCACGTTCTTCACCTCGACATAAGCCTGCGGGCGGGTATCGCCGGACAGGAGGATGTCGATGCGCGAGTTGCGGCCGTATTTCTTCTCCCGCTCCAGCACCGGATAGGTGCCGAGATCGGCAACGAGGCCGGCAAGGATCGCTTCCTCCGCCAGCCGATTCGGCAGGCCCGTATTGATACCGACGACGGTGTCGTCCGCTTCCACGAGTTCGAGGCGATGGCGGTGCTTGCGCGTCGGGCTGTCGCTCTCCGACATCCAGACGCGCGAACCGGGTGCGGTGAGGCCGCGCATGGAGCCGGTATTGGGGCAGGAACCGGTGATCGCCGTCCCGTCGTCGAGGATAGCGTCGAACAGGAAGCGCTTGTAGCGCTGCACGAGGGTGCCGGAAACCAGCGGCGGATCGAACTTCATGGAACGTCAGGCACGCACGCGCACATAGGAGCCGGGAGCTTCCTCGATGGAGTTCATCTTGCCGCCGGTCTTGCGGGCCGGCACCATGCGGTCGTCCTCGGCCTTGATCCATTCGTGCCAGTGCGGCCACCAGGAGCCGGGCGTTTCCTCCGCCTTCTTCACCCAGTCCTCGAACTCGCCCTTCACCGGACCGCCGGTCCAGTACTGGTACTTCATCTTGTCGGGCGGGTTGACGACGCCGGCGATATGGCCAGAGCCGGCCATGACATAGGTGACCTTGCCGCCGAAGGACTTGCTGCCGACGAAGACCGATTTCGCCGGCGCGATATGGTCCTCCTTGGTGGCGAGATTATAGATCGGGATCTTCACGTCCTTCAGCGAAAGTTTTTTGCCGGCCAGCATCATCTCGCCCTTGGAGAGGGTGTTGTTGAGATAACAATTCCGTAGATAAAACGAATGGTTGGCGGCAGGCATTCGCGTGGAATCTGAATTCCAGTAGAGCAGGTCGAAGGGCATAGGTTCCTGGCCCTTCAGGTAGTTGTTGACGAAATAGGGCCAGATCAGTTCCGAGGCGCGCAGCATGTTGAAGGCGGTCGCCATCTTGGAGCCGTCGAGATAGCCGGTCGCCTTCATGCCCCTTTCGATGACACCGATCTGGTCCTCATCGGCAAAGACCTTGAGATCGCCGGCATGGGTGAAATCGACCTGGGTGGTGAAGAGCGTGGCGGTGCGGATGCGCTTGTCGCCTTCCTGTCCGTGCAGGGCGAGCGTGGCGGACAGCAGCGTGCCGCCGACACAGTAGCCGATGGCGTTCACCTCTTCCTCGCCCGTTGCCTGTTTGATCGTATCAAGCGCGAAGCCGATGCCCTCGCGGGCATAGGATTCCCAATCCTTGTCCGCATGCCGCTCGTCCGGGTTCACCCAGGAGATGACGAAGACCGTATGGCCTTGATCGACCGCCCATTTGATGAAGGATTTCGCGGGGTTGAGGTCGAGGATGTAGAACTTGTTGATCCATGGCGGGCAGATGAGGAGAGGGCGCTTCAGCACCTTGTCCGTCGTGGCGTCGTACTGGATCACCTGGCAGACATCGCTCTGCGCCAGCACCTTGCCCGGCGTCATCGCCATGTTCTCGCCGATGGCGAACTTGCTGGTGTCCGTCTGGCGCATCTTGAGGTCGCCCTTGCCGGCGGCGATGTCCTCGGCGAGCATCTTCATGCCACGCACGAGGTTCTCGCCGTTCGAGGCGACCGTCTCGCGGTAGAGTTGCGGGTTGGTGGTGACGAAGTTGGTCGGCGAAATCGCGCTCGCGATCTGCTTCACATAGAAGCCTGCCTTGTGGCGGGTGTGCTCGTCGAGGCCGTCGGCGTCGGCGACCAACTTTTCCGCCCAGTCGGAGGTTACGAAGTATGCCTGCCGCAGGAAGTCGAAGAACGGGTTCTTCACCCAGTCCTCGTCCGCGAAACGCTTGTCTTTGGCGTGCGGGTCGGGTGTCTGGTCGCTCTCCTGGCCGCCAAGCCTGTTCAGCGTGCGCGACCAGATGTTGAAATAGCTGCCGAGCAGCATGGTCTGCGCCTCAAGCGTGCGGCGCGGGTCGGCAAGCCAGTATTCCGACACTTTCGAGAGGGTCTTGACCATGTCGACCATCGGTTCGGCGACGGTATCGACCTTCTCGCCGCTCTCGCGGGGCGCGAGCCATGCAGACGCGGCCTTGCCGAGCTGTTCGACGGTGCGGGCGAAATTGACCGTCAGCGCCTCGGGATCCTTGACGATATAAGGCTCGATGGCGGCGGGATCGAAGGGCTGAAAACCGGGCTTGTCCCCGGCTGCAACGCGTTCCTTCGCCTTGCGTTCCTCGGACATCGTTCCCTCCCGATTTTATTGTTACGTTTGTATTTTTACATTCTGTTCGAAACAGATTACAAGGGCCTGACAGCCTTTCGCCGCAATATCCGGAACCGGTGGTTTCGACAGGAGCATACAGCCACATGGCGTTCGAAATCAGGCGCTTGAGCGCCGTTCTTCTCATGGCCGCAACGTCCGCGGCCCTCGTTTCCTGCGCCTCTTCCGAAGCGCCCGCCACGGTCAATGCCGGCGCCAACCGCGCGGACACCTATCCGGATATCACCGCGATCGTGAGCGCCGAGACGAAGCAGATGAGTGACGAGGAAGTCGCCGATTACGGTTCGCGTCTCTCGGCGCTTGCAAGCCGCCGCAAGTCGGGTACGATTTCCGACGCCGAGTACCGTCGCCAGCTCGCCGAATTGCAGGCGCTGCGCGACAACCACGGCAAGGCCGCGCTTGCCGAGATCGAAGGCACGAAATAGCGCTTGCGTTTCTTGCCGTTTGGCAGCAAAGCGGAAGACGGCCATTTGGCCGCCGGCGCGGGCGGAGCGCCTTCATTTTGAACGCTTTCGCCCTTATCCGGTCATTTGAATCGCGTGGAGTTTCGTCGTCCGGCCGGACTGCCGGAGGGCTCCGCGCCCAACGGGGTTAGAGATGGAAGAGTTTCACAAGGTCCGGCGTCTGCCGCCATATGTTTTCGAACAGGTCAACCGTTTGAAAGCAAGCGCGCGAGCGGGCGGCGCCGACATCATCGACCTTGGCATGGGCAACCCCGACCTGCCGACGCCGAAAGCCATTGTCGACAAGCTGTGCGAAGTGGTCCAGGACCCGCGCACGCACCGCTATTCCTCGTCCAAGGGCATTCCCGGTCTCCGCCGCGCGCAGGCCGCCTATTACGCCCGCCGCTTCGGCGTGAAGCTGAACCCGGAGACGCAGGTCGTCGCGACCCTCGGCTCCAAGGAAGGCTTCGCCAACATGGCGCAGGCCATCACCGCGCCGGGCGACGTCATCCTCTGCCCGAACCCGACCTATCCGATCCACGCCTTCGGCTTCCTGATGACCGGCGGCGTCATCCGCTCCATTCCGGTGGAGCCGGACGAGACCTTCTTCCCGCCGCTCGAGCGCGCCGTGCGCCACTCGATCCCGAAGCCGCTGGCGCTGATCCTGAACTATCCGTCGAACCCGACGGCGCAGGTCGCCACGCTCGATTTCTACAAGGACGTCGTCGCGTTTGCGAAGAAGCACGACATCATCGTTCTGTCCGACCTTGCCTATTCGGAAATCTACTTCGACGACACGCCGCCGCCGTCCGTGCTGGAAGTTCCCGGCGCCATGGACGTCACGGTGGAGTTCACCTCCATGTCGAAAACCTTTTCCATGCCCGGCTGGCGCATGGGCTTTGCCGTCGGCAACGAGCGCCTGATCGCCGCCCTGACGCGCGTGAAGTCCTATCTCGACTACGGCGCCTTCACGCCGATCCAGGTGGCCGCGACCCATGCGCTGAACGGCGACGGTTCGGACATCGCGGAAGTGCGCAATGTCTACAAGCGCCGCCGCGACGTGATGGTCGAGAGCTTCGGCAAGGCCGGCTTCGAAGTGCCGCCGCCGGCCGCGACCATGTTCGCCTGGGCGAAGATCCCGGAAAAGTTCCGTCATCTCGGCTCGCTGGAATTCTCCAAGCTGCTCGTCGAGAAGGCGGATGTCGCCGTCGCCCCGGGCGTCGGCTTCGGAGAGCTCGGCGACGATTACGTCCGCCTCGCGCTGGTCGAGAACGAGCACCGCATCCGCCAGGCTGCGCGCAATATCAAGAAGTTCCTTTCCACGGCCGACGAGACGATGCACAACGTCATCTCGCTCAACGCCCATCGCTAATGAAATCCGCCCTCCGCGCTTCCAGCGGAGGGCTTTTCCAAAAACGCATAGGACATGACCATGGCTGATGCCCTGAAGATCGGCATTGCGGGCTTGGGGACCGTTGGTGCCTCGCTCGCGAAGATTCTCGTCGAACGCAGGGACATGCTTCAGACGACGTGCGGCCGGCCGATCGAGATCGTCGCCGTCACGGCGCGCACGAAGGGTCGCGATCGCGGCGTTGACCTGTCCGCGACCGAATGGTTCAACGATGCGGTTTCGCTCGCCGGAAATGCGAAGATCGACGTCTTCGTGGAATTGATGGGCGGGTCGGGCGACCCGGCCTATTCCGCCGTCAAGGCGGCGCTGTCGCGTGGCGTCCACGTCGTGACGGCCAACAAGGCGCTGCTTGCCGCCCACGGCGTCGAGCTTGCCGGCATTGCCGAAAAGCACGGCTGCATCCTCAACTACGAGGCGGCGGTCGCCGGTGGCATCCCGGTCATCAAGGCGCTGCGTGAATCCCTGACGGGCAACACGATTTCCCGCGTCTATGGCATCATGAACGGCACCTGCAACTACATCCTGACCAAAATGGAGAAGGAGGGGCTGTCCTTCGAGGCCTGCCTGAAGGAAGCCCAGCGCCTCGGTTATGCCGAAGCCGACCCGGCCTTCGATATCGAGGGCAACGATACGGCGCACAAGCTTTCGATCCTGACGACGCTTGCCTTCGGCACGAAGATCGCGGCCGACGACATCTATCTCGAAGGCATCACCAACATCTCCATCGACGATATCCGCGCCGCCGCCGATCTCGGTTAT
>Ga0209793_1001089_pt1 | contig 19870 bp, 17 predicted proteins | sample EBPBio122009_DNA_FD_185863 | JGI IMG/M metagenome (GOLD analysis project Ga0209793, IMG submission 185863) | Wastewater treatment Type I Accumulibacter community from EBPR Bioreactor in Madison, WI, USA - Reactor 1_2/2/2009_ DNA (SPAdes) (version 2) | ecosystem: Engineered > Bioreactor > EBPR >... | reverse complement strand
CTCCATATTGTCGATCTGGTAGAGCATCGACGCCTCCAGCAGCACCTCGCCGTCGACCAGCGCGCCCCTGGCGATCTTGTCGCCCTTGATCAGCCGCAGCCGCATCGCCACGCCGCGCGACATGGCGAAGGAGCGTTCCAGCAACAGCAGGTCGCCATTGGGCAGGAAGGCGCCGTCGGTGATGTCGAACTCGCCGCTGCGCCTGACCTTGAAGACGCCTTTTTGCGGCCCGTCGAGGATGGCGGCGAAGATGTTGCCCTGCTTGTCCAGGCTCTTTTCGGACACCGCCACCAGCGAACCCGCCAGCGGGCCGTCTTTCGCAGCATAGGCCAGCGTCTCGAAACCGCGGTTCTGGCGCAGTTCGTATGCCGGCACGAGAAAGTCGCGGTTGCGGATCGGGCCTTCGACCTCGTCGCCCGCCAGGCGATAGTCGGAAATGCGGTGGTCGCGTTCAAAACTGGCGGTCAGCAAATCGCCGTCGATCGCCAGCCCCTCGGCGTCTGTCAGCCATTTTTCGCCGATCAGCTTGCCGTCCCTGTCGGTCATTTCCGTCATGCGGAAACTGGCGACGCCGGTGGGCTTGCCGCCTGCGTCGCGCTCGATCGAGCCGAAGAACCAGAAGCCGGTGTCGGCGACGCCGACAAAGTCGCTGCCGGGTTTCTGGAACCGCAACGCCGACAGCGAGCCGAAATCGCGGCCCGATGAGGTCATTTCGAGCCCGCCGACAAATTCCAGCCGGCCGAATTTCGTCTGCGACGAGCCGATGCGGAAATTGTCGATCCGGCTCGAGGCGACCTCCATCCGCTCGACCGTCGCCTGCGGCACGGCGGGGGAGGCGAGGGCGAAGGCAAAGATGAAAAGCGCTGCGAGGGACGAGATGAACTTGCCCCCGCCCCGTATCATCGCTCTCCTTATGGGGGAGGGGTTCGCCGGAGCTGACGTCTCCCTCCCCCTTGCGGGGAGGGTGCGGGTGGGGGTGTTGTTGAACCGGCCCACCGCCGATTTCACGCCACGCGCCTGTGGCCGGCGCGGCGGCTGTCGCGCGGCGTCTCTTCGGAAAACAGCGAGGCGAGCTGCTCGGTCATCGCGCCCGCCAGTTCCTCGGCGTCGACGATGGTGACGGCACGGCGATAGTAACGGGTGACGTCGTGGCCGATGCCGATCGCCAGAAGCTCGACCGGCGACCGCGTCTCGATCAGGTCGATGACGCCGCGCAGGTGGCGTTCCAGATAATTGCCCGGATTGACCGACAGGGTCGAATCGTCGACCGGCGCGCCGTCCGAGATCATCATCAGGATCTTTCGCTGCTCGGGTCGGCCGATCAGACGCTTGTGCGCCCACAGCAGCGCCTCGCCGTCGATATTTTCCTTCAACAAGCCCTCGCGCATCATCAGGCCGAGATTGCGGCGGGCGCGGCGATAAGGTTCGTCGGCGGATTTGTAGACGATGTGGCGCAGATCGTTCAGCCTGCCGGGGTTCGCCGGCTTGCCGTCCTTCAGCCATTTCTCGCGCGACTGGCCGCCTTTCCACGCCTTGGTGGTGAAGCCGAGCACCTCGACCGAGACGCCGACGCGCTCAAGCGTGCGGGCGAGAATATCGGCGCAGGTGGCGGCCACCGTGATCGGCCGTCCACGCATCGAGCCGGAATTGTCGAGCACCAGCGTCACAACGGTGTCACGGAATTTTGTGTCGCGCTCCTGCTTGAAGGACAGCGGCTGCATCGGGTCGATAATGATGCGTACCAGCCGTCCGGGATCGAGATAACCTTCCTCGAGGTCAAAGTCCCAGGAACGGTTCTGCTGCGCCATCAGCCGGCGCTGCAGCCGGTTGGCGAGCCGCCCGACGACGCCCTGCAGATTGGCGAGCTGCTTGTCGAGAAAGGCGCGCAGCCGGTCGAGTTCGTCCTCGTCGCACAGTTCGGCGGCGCTCACCGTCTCGTCGAACTGGGTGGTGAACACCTTGTAGTCGAAGTCGGCCGGCAGGTTGGTCAACGACGGTTCGGGGCGCTTGGCCTCGCCCGGCGTTTCGGATTCGACGTCCTCGTCGGTCTCGTCGTCGGCGGTGGCGTCGGCGGCTTCCATCTCGCCCGCCTCCTGCTCGTCGTCGGAGGCTTCGGCCTCTTCGGACTGCGATTGCTCGCCGCCGCTCTCGTCGTCGCCGCCGTCCTCGTTCTGATCCTCGCCCTGCGGCTGGTCGTCGTCGTCCTCGGTGTCTTCCTGGGACTGGTCGTCGCCGAGTTCCTCGGCCATGTCCATCTGCACCAGCATGTCGCGCACGACGCGGCCGAAAGCATTCTGGTCGTCGAGCGCCTTCTCAAGCCCGGAATAGTCGCCGCCGAGCTTGTCGTCGATCCAGCCGCGCCACAGGTCGACGACCTTCTCGGCGCTCCTGGGGACCTGGCGGCCGGTCAGTTTCTCGCGCACGATCAGCGCCAGCGCCTCTTCGATCGGCGCGTCGGCGCGTTCGGTGACGCCGGCCAGATTGGCCTTGTGATAACGGTCCTCCAGCATCACGGCGATGTTGTCGCCGACGCCGGTCATGGCGCGCGCGCCGATCGCCTCAACGCGCGCCTGCTCGACGGCGTCGAAGACGGCGCGGGCCTGCTTGCCGTCCGGCGCCAACCGGGTGTGGATCGCCGCATCATGGCGGGCGCGGCGCAGCGCGATCGAATCGCCGATGCCGCGGGTGATGGAAATGTCGTTTCGGGTCGGCTTGCGCGGCAGGTCGGGCAATCGCGCCCGCGACCCGGCCAGCGCCGGCTTGTCCTTGGCGAAGGAGACCTCCATCTGCGCGTCGCCGGCAATGGCGCGCACGCAGGTCGCGATGGCGCGCTTCACCAGTTCGCCGTCGCCGCCGGTCCTGGTTTTTGCGCGTGAGTTATCGCCGGGTCCGGCCATGGTCAGTCGAGGGCTCCGTCTGGCGCCAAATCACCGCCGCCCCTGACCCCTCCCCACAAGGGAGAGGCGGGCAAGGCGCGCGGCCGGCTCCCCTCCCTCTTGCGGGGAAGGGTCAGGAGTGGGGGTATCAATGCGTCACGCATCATCGCCGCCGTATCAGGCCAGCGCCACGTTGACGGCGCTTTCCTTCAGCTCCTCGCCGAAGGCGCGCTGGTAGAACTCGGCGACGACGGAGCGTTCCAGTTCGTCGCACTTGTTGAGGAAGGTCAGGCGGAAGGCCATGCCGATATTGCCGAAAATCTCGGCGTTCTCGGCCCAGGTGATCACCGTGCGCGGGCTCATCACCGTCGACAGGTCGCCATTGATGAAGGCCTGGCGGGTCATGTCGGCGACGCGCACCATCTTGTTGACGATGTCGCGGCCCTTTTCGGTGCGGAAATGCTTCACCTTGGCCAGCACGATGGCGACCTCGTTGTCGTGCGGCAGATAGTTCAGCGTGGTGACGATCGACCAGCGGTCCATCTGCGCCTGGTTGATCTGCTGGGTGCCGTGATAGAGGCCGGTGGTGTCGCCAAGGCCAACCGTGTTGGCGGTGGCGAACAGGCGGAAGGCCGGGTGAGGGCGGATGACGCGGCTCTGGTCGAGCAGGGTCAGGCGGCCCGACGCCTCGAGCACGCGCTGGATGACGAACATCACGTCAGGGCGGCCGGCGTCGTATTCGTCGAACACCAGCGCGACATTGTGCTGGTAGGCCCAGGGCAGGATGCCGTCCTTGAATTCGGTGACCTGCATGCCATCGCGCAGCACGATGGCGTCCTTGCCGACGAGGTCGATGCGGCTGACATGGCTGTCGAGGTTGACGCGCACGCAGGGCCAGTTGAGCCGGGCGGCGACCTGCTCGATATGGGTCGACTTGCCGGTGCCGTGATAACCGGAGACGATGACGCGGCGATTGAAGGCGAAACCGGCGAGGATCGCAAGCGTGGTGGCCTCGTCGAACAGATAGTCGGGGTCGATGTCCGGCACATGCTCGCTGGTCATCGAGTAGGCCGGCGCCTTCATCTTCGATGCAAAGCCGAACGCCTTTTGCACGTCGATGGTCGTGTCGGGGAGATTTGCGATGTCGCGGTCGACCTTGTTCATCATGCCTCCAGCGCGCCACAACGGCATGGCGCGGCCAATCAATCGGTTTTTTCGGGCTGCTTCTTAGACCTATCGGGGTCGCGTGGAAACACCCGCCCCGCCAAAGTCGCCCGGCTTCCGATCGGCGGAACTCAGCAGAAACCCGACTGCTTGAGCAGGCGATATGCCTGGATCACGTCACGGAAGCGATCTTCAGAATCGCGGTTGCCGCCATTGGCATCCGGATGATGCTGTTTCACAAGCTGCTTATAGCGCGCCTTGATGTCTTCGCCACTCGCATTTGCGGCTAGGCCAAGCGTTTCGAGCGCCTTGGCCTCAAGCGGGCGCGCCTTGCGCTGGCGCGGCGCGGTCTGCGGGTTGGGGCCGGCCTGGCCGCCGAACAGGTTGAACGGGTCGCGGACGCGGTTGTAATAGCCGGCGCGGCCCGAGCGTTTTGTGGCGAATTCCGGCATCGAGCGGGCGCTGGCGTTGACGCCCATCTGCCAGGTCGGGCGATGGCCGGTCAGCGCCTCCTTCTGGAAGCGGGCGATGTCGGTGTCGCGCAGGCCGGAAAAATAATTGTAGCCCTTGTTGTACTCGCGCACGTGATTGACGCAGAAGCGGAAATATTCGCCTTCCTTCATCCGGCCGACCGGCGCCTTGTGGGTGCCGGGCTCGTTGCAGCCGTCCCACTGGCATTGCGGCGCGCGCGACTTCACCTCCGCCTGCGGGTCGGGGCGGATTCTCATGCGTTCGAAATATTTCGAATATTCGGTCACGGGCTGAGTATGGGGCCTTGGCGAAGTGATACAAGAATTGACAATGACGAAAGGATGAACCTATCGCGTGAATCGGGTGCGAAGCTTGCCTTGAGTGGACGCCTGATATGGTGAAGGAGCGGCCAAATGTCCATGCAACAATCGATCGAACGCAAGCTGCGCGAGCGATTTGCGCCGGAGCGGCTGGAAATCGTCAATGAAAGCCATCTGCACGCCGGCCACCACCATGTCGAAAGCGGCCATCACGCCGAATTCGACGGCAAGGGCGAAACCCACCTGCGCATCCGCATCGTTGCGCCGGCCTTCGCCGCGATGAGCCGCGTCGAACGCCACCGCGCCGTCAACGCGGTCGCCGCCGACGAGATCAAGGCCGGACTGCACGCGCTGGCGATCGAAGCCTCGGCGCCGGGCGAAAAGACGCGCTGGTAGGCGTCTGCCCTCAAGGGGGCGACAGCGAATTTAGTGTTTTGGGGGGACCGATCTATGGATCAGCGTCGGGTCAGGAACGAGAGTTGACGACAGATTTGATGACGCTTCAGGGCCTGTGGCGGCAGGTGAAATTTGAAGAGAACGGCCTCATCGATGCAACTGACAGTCATGGAGCGGCTGGGGCAATCCTGACGATATCGGGCAACGCGTTCCACGTCGCCGTTCCCGATGGGCCAACCCTTATCGAAGGCAACTTTGTGCTTCACGAATCGATATGCCCCAAAGGCATCGACTGGATCGACAGCACTGGCGAGGATGCCGGAAAGACAATTCCGGCAATTTACAGGCTCCTTCCCGGCGGTTTTGAATTTGCGGCAGCGGACCCAGGCATGGCGCGCCCAGGAGATTTCAAGGGTGGTGAAGGCGTGACCGTCCGGGCTTTTGTCAGAGCATGACGCATGAAACTTCAGGCCACTGAGCTACTATGGCGAGAGATCGCTTCACCGAGCTGCGGCCTCACCCAGCCCTGATACACCTGACCCGATCGTCGCCGACCTCGACCACCGGCGGGGCATGTGCGCTGCATTCGGGCACAACCTGCGGGCAGCGCGGATGAAAATGACAGCCTGACGGCGGGTTGACCGGGTTGGGGATCTCACCCGCCACCGGGGTCCTGTCCTTGCCGGTCATCTCGATGTCGGGCACCGCGTCGAGCAGCATGCGGGTATAGGGATGCCGCGGCTCGGCGAACAGCTGGCGCGACGGCGCATCCTCCACCAGCCGGCCGAGATAGAGCACGCCGACGCGGGTGGCGACATGGCGCACCACCGCCAGATTGTGGCTGATGAACAGATAGGTGAGGCCGAGTTTCTGCTGCAGGTCGCGCAGCAGGTTCAGCACCTGCGCCTGCACCGATACGTCGAGCGCCGAGGTCGGCTCGTCGCAGACGATAAACCGCGGCTCCGAGGCCAGCGCGCGGGCGATGGCGATGCGCTGCCTCTGCCCGCCGGAAAACTGGTGCGGGAACTTTTGCGCGTCCGCCCGGTCGAGCCCGACCAGCGCCAGCAGTTCGGCGGCGCGGTCGCGCCGGTCTCCGGCGCTGGGCAGAAGGTCGAACGCCTTGATCGGTTCTTCGATGATGGCGCCGACCCGCCAGCGCGGGTTGAGGCTGGCAAAGGGATCCTGAAAGATCATCTGGATGGAGCGGCGCATGCGGCGCTGCGCCTCGGCGTCCCGTTCGCCCCAGACATCGACGCCGCCGATCGACACGGAGCCTGCGGTCGGCGGCAGCAAGCCGACCACCATCCTGGCGATGGTCGATTTTCCCGAGCCGGATTCGCCGACAAGCGCGTAGGTCTCGCCTTTGGGGATCGAAAAATCGACATTGTCGACCGCCGTCAGCGTCACTTTTCCGGTGCGTTCCAGCATCCGGTTCAGCCAGGGCTGCGACAGGTCGAAGACCCGGCGCAGGCCGGCGACCTCGACAAGCGTCTGCGCATCGGAGCTCATCGCGCGCCCTCCCGCCGTCCGGGCAGGCCGAGGCCCGCATCCCTTGCCTCCCGGGCGATATCGTGCGGCGGCAGGATTTGCGGCGCGGGATCGTGCAGGAAACAGGCCGCCTGGCTGCCCCCGGCCGGGTAGACCGGCGGGCGCTCGGCCCGGCAGCGGTCGAACGCGAAACCGCAGCGCGGATTGAAGGCGCAGCCCGCAGGAATTGCGCCCAGCCGCGGCATGGCGCCTGGAATCTGCGCCAGTTCCTCGCCGGGATCGTCGGCCAGCGACGGGATCGCCGCCATCAGGCCCTGCGAATAGGGGTGCTGCGGGTGTCTCACCACCTGGCGCACCGGACCGATCTCGGCCAGCCGCCCGGCATAGAGCACGCACACCCGGTCGCAGGTCTCGGCGATCACGCCCATGTCGTGGGTGATCAGCAGCACCGACGCGCCGCGGTCGGCGCAGATGCGTTTCAGCAGCGCGATGATCTGCGCCTGCACCGAGACGTCGAGCGCGGTGGTCGGCTCGTCGGCGATCACCAGTTCGGGATCGGCGGCCAGCGCCAGCGCGATCACCACGCGCTGGCGCATGCCGCCGGAAAACTGGTGCGGATAGGACGACAGCCGCTGCCGCGCGGCCGGAATGCCGACCTCCTCGAGCAGCCGCACCGCCTTTTCCACCGCGTCGTGGCGCGACATCGCCTCATGGGTAAGGATCGTCTCGGTCAGCTGGTAGCCGATGCGGTAAAGCGGGTTGAGGCTGGTCAGCGGATCCTGGAAGATCATGCCGATGCGCTTGCCGCGGATATGGCGCATGCGCTCGGGCGGCAGGTCGTCGATGCGCTGTCCGTCGAGCAGGATTTCGCCGCCCGCCACATGACCCGGCGGCTCCAGCAGGCCGATGATCGCCGAGCCGGTGATCGACTTGCCGGCGCCTGATTCGCCGACCATGCCGAGCACCTCGCCTGGCGCGATGTCGAACGACAGATCGTCGATCGCCACGAGCACGCCGCGGCGGGTCGGGATCTCGACCCGCAGGTTCCTCACTTGCAGTCCTCTGGTCATTGCAGCCTCGGGTTCAGCGCATCGCGCAGCCAGTCGCCCAGCAGGTTCACCGACAGCGCCAGGACGGCCAGCGTGATGCCCGGGAAGATGGTGATCCACCATTCGCCCGAGAAGAGGAAATCGTTGCCGATGCGGATCAGGGTGCCGAGCGACGGCTCGGTCGGCGGCACGCCGACGCCGAGGAAGGACAGTGTCGCCTCGGTGATGATGGCGAGCGCCAGGTTGATGGTGGCGATCACCATCACCGGACCGAGCACGTTGGGCAGGATATGCTTGAACATGATCGCCAGCGGGCGCAGGCCGATCAGCCGCGCCGCCATGACGTATTCCTTGTTCTTCTCGACCAGCACCGAGCCGCGCACCGTGCGCGCGTACTGCACCCAGAACGACAGGCCGATCGACAGCACCAGCACGTAGAAGACGATGCTCTCATAGGAACGCGGGCCGGCCATGGCGCGGGCGACGCCGTCGATCAGCAGCGCGATCAGGATGGCGGGGAAGGTCAGCTGCACGTCGGCGATGCGCATGATGATCGAATCGACGCGGCCGCCTGCATAACCGGCGACCAGACCGAGCGTAATGCCGATCGTCATCGCCAGCAGCACACTGGAAAAGCCAACGGCGAGCGAAATGCGCATGCCATAGAGAATGGTCGACAGCACGTCGCGGCCCTGGTCGTCGGAGCCGAGCAGAAACCGTGGATCGCCCTTGTCATCCCAGGCCGGCGGATAGAACGAATCCATGATCGACAGCGACCCCGGGTCGAACGGATCGTGCGGCGCGATCCACGGCGCGAGGATCGCCGACAGGATGAGCAGCAGCGTCACGGCCGCCGAGACCATCGTCACCGGCGAGCGGGTAAAGGAATGCCAGATGTCGGAATCGAAAACGCGGGCGATGAGGCCGGGCTGCGCGCTGGACGTCTTGTTTGTCGCGGCGTCGGTCATCGCGCAAATCCCGGCAAGCGCGGTCCGGTTTTGGTCACGCTACCTCCACCCCGTGCCGCGCCCCCGAAGGGGGAGGGGGATTTTGAGACGTTGACGCCTCCCTCCCCCTTGTGGGGTGAGGTACGGGGTGGCGACATGTTCACGCGGGTGCGGGACATCATGGCTCACGCCCTCCAGTCGATGCGGATGCGCGGGTCGACCGAGACATAGAGCAGATCGACGATGAAATTGATCAGCACGAACAGGAACGCGATCAGCATCAGGTAGGCGGCCATGATCGGGATGTCGACGTTCTGCACCGCCTGCAGGAACAACAGGCCCATGCCCGGCCACTGGAACACCGTCTCGGTGATGATCGAGAACGCGATGATGGCGCCGAGCTGCAGCCCGGTGATGGTGATGACCGGCACCAGCGTGTTCTTCAGCGCATGGCCGAAATTGATGGCGCGGGCCGACAGGCCGCGGGCGCGGGCGAACTTGATGTAGTCGGTGCGCAACACCTCCAGCATCTCGCCGCGCACCAGGCGCATGATCAGGGTCATCTGGAACAGGCCGAGCGTGATTGAGGGCAGGATCAGCGACAGCCAACCGGATTTTGTCAGGAAGCCGGTGGTCCAGCCGCCGATACGGACGGTCTCGCCGCGGCCGAAGGAGGGAAGCCAGCCAAGGTTTACCGAGACGATGAAGATCAGCAGGATGCCGATCAGGAACGTAGGCAGGGAAACGCCGATCAGGCTGACGGCGAGGATGGCGCGCGAGACCCAGGAATTGCGGCGCAGGCCGGTGTAGATGCCCATCGGGATGCCGAGCGCCAGCGCGAAGACGGCGGACACGAACGCCAGCTCCAGCGTCGCCGGCAGGCGCGACAGGATCAAATCGGAAACCGGCTGCTTGAACTGGTAGGAAATGCCGAAATTGAACTGGGCGGCGCTGGCGATGAAGCGGCCGAGCTGGGCCAGCATCGGATCGTTGAGCCCCAGCGCCTGGCGCAGCGCCTCGCGCTCCTCGGGCGAGGTGTCGACACCGACGAGCTGGTTTACCGGATCGCCGACGAACCGGAACATGACGAATGAAATCAGCGCCACGACCAGCATGACGGTGACGGCCTGGATCAGCCGCCTGATGGCGAATGCGAGCATGAACGCCCCCTTCCAATGCCTGCGGCCCGCGCCGGCCGCCTTGGCGAGGCGGCGGCGCGGGCCGTTGGTTCGCTACGGGGTCAGTTGACCTTGGCCCAGTAGAGCAGGATCTGGTTGTCGGGGCGCTGAACGATGTCGATGTTCTTGCGCTTGCCCCAGACCAGACTCTGCTGGTGCAGCGGGATGTGCGAGGTCTCGTCGGTCAAGATCGTGAAGGCCTGCTTGATCAGCTGGTCGCGCTTGGCGATGTCGGATTCGACAAGGATCTTGGCGGCGAGCGCGTCGACGTCCTTGTTGCAGTAGCCGCCGAGATTGAACGGCCCGCCCTTGCCGGTGGCGTCGCGGCAGCCGGCGAGATTGGTCAGCACGTTCCACGAATCGAACGAACCGGGGGTCCAGCCGAGCAGGTAGAAGTCGGTGTCGTAGCCGCCCGGCGCCAGAACCTTGGCGAAATACTGCGCCTTGGGCTGGGCGTTGAGCGTCACCTTGAGGTTGGCCTTGGCGAGCATCGACACCACCGCCTGGCAGATGGCCTCGTCATTGACGTAGCGGTCGTTGGGGCAGTCCATCGTGAACGAGAAGCCGTCGGCGTAGCCGGCGTCTGCAAGCAGCTTCTTGGCGGCTTCCAGGTCAAAAGGCCAACGCTTGAAATCGCCGGAGAGCGAAAACTGCTCGTTGGCGATCAGCAGCGGCACCGGCGTCGACAGACCGCGCATGACGCGTTCCTTGATCGCTTCGATGTCGATGGCCTGATAGATCGCCTTGCGCACATTGGCGTCGCGGAACGGGTTCTTGCCCTTGATGTCGGAGGTCGGCAGTTCGTCGCGGATCTGGTTGTAGCCGAGATGGATGACGCGCAGTTCCGGGCCGACCATGGCCACCGTGTTGGCGTCGCCATTGACGCGCGGAATGTCCTGCACCGGCACCGGGTCGATCAGGTCGACGTCGCCGGCCAGCAGCGCCGCGACACGCGTCCCGTCGGCGGCGATCGGGGTGAACACCGCCTGGTCGAGATTGTGCTCGACCGTGCCCCACCAGTCGGGGTTCTTCTTGAACACGGTCTTGACGCCGGGCTCATGGCTTTCGATGACGAAGGGGCCAGTGCCATTAGCCTTGAAGGCGCGCGGGCCGGGGTTGGTGTCCTTGGCGGAGATCGGGTTGACCGCGCCTTCGGCTTCGGCCCACTCCTTGTCCATCATGTACCAGGTGTCCCATTCGTAGTTCAAAATGGGGTTCGGCGACTTCAGCTTCACCTCGACGGTGTGGTCGTCGATCTTGATCCATTCGGAATCGGCGGGGATGCGCGTCTTCAGGTCGGAGCCGTCAGCGCGGACGCGCGCGGCGGAAAAGATCACGTCATCGGCGTTGAAATCATTGCCATTGGCGAATTTGACGCCCTTGCGCAGATGAAAGCGCCAGGTCAGCGGGTCGACGGTCTCCCAGCTTTCGGCCAGGCCAGGGATGATCTTCAGGTCCTTGTCGCGCTTGGTCAATCCTTCGAACACATTGCCGAACATGCCGAGCGAAAAGGTCTCGTTGAGCGTATAGGGATCGAGCGCGTTCAGCGTTCCCTGGAAAGCGAAACGCAGCGTCTTGCCCTCCTGCGCATGCGCGCCGAATGCGCCCGCGGCCACCGACGCCGCCAGAACCGTGGCGCCGAACAGCCGGCGAATTGGCTGAGATACTCCCATCTTCATCTTTGTTCCTCCCAATTTAGTTTTCTAAGGATGCGATTTGTTGCACATGACCATTGGCGTGGGAAGCCTGTGTCGCCGCGCGAGGTTCCAAACCATGGGAAACATGCCTGTCCGGGCTGCGGTCCGTACGCGCGAAACTTGCAGATTTCGGACGCGGCGTCGGCTCGCGTGCGATTGCTGGGTGCACGAAAAGGCCGCGCGCCGGTCAAGGGTGGACGTGAGGCGATTGTGACCTAAAAAAGATTTGGAAGGGCGTCCCACCGATCGGAGAAGACCGATGGAAAGACGATTGTTTCTGACCGGCCTGCTGGGAATGGCAGGCGCCGCCGCACTTAGCCAGGTTGCCGGACCAGGCCAGGCGCTCGCCGGCGTGCCCAATATCGGCGACGGCATTCTTGACGAACTCGGCGCTTCGGAGCCGGATCTGCCTGAAGACGACGCGGCGGCAGAGCCGGTGCGGCATCGCCGGCACGGCGGGCGGCGCTTTCACAGACGTCACCATCTTCGTCCCCATCGCCACGGCCGTCGCCGTCCCCATCGCAGACGGGTGTGGCGGCGGATGTGCGACCGCTACCGCGCGCACGGCCACTGGCATCGCCGCTGCCGCCGCCGCCGTGTCTGGGTGTGGTTCTACTTCTAGGAGGTGACCAGGCTTGCGACCGTGGCGGACATGGCGTCCGCCCGGCTGCAACCCGGCGCCTGCAAAAAAATGGTGATCCCGACTGGATTCGAACCAGTGGCCTACAGATTAGGAATCTGTCGCTCTATCCTACTGAGCTACGGGACCGACCGGACAGACACATAGCCGCTTCGCGCGCCCGCGCCAAGCGGCTCGCGCCGTCCTATCTCGCCAGCGCGGTTTCGGCCAGCTTGACCCAATAGCTGACGCCATGGGGAATGACCTCGTCGTTGAAGTCGTAGGCCGGGTTGTGCAGGCCGGCGGTGTCGCCATTGCCGATGAAGACGAAAGCGCCGGGGCGCGCCTCGAGCATGTAGGAAAAGTCCTCGCCGCCCATCACCGGCGGCGTATCGGTGTTGACCTTGTCGGCGCCCGAAATCTCGCCGGCGACGCCGGTTGCGAATGCGGTCTCCTCGGGGTGGTTGAAGGTCACCGGATAGTTCCACTGGAATTCCATGTCGATTTTCGCACCATAGGTGGCGGCGACGCCGGCACACATCTCGCCCATGCGCCGTTCGGCCATCCTGCCGACGTCCATGTCGAGGATGCGCACCGTGCCGGCCAGTTCGGCGGTCTGCGGAATGATGTTGTAGGCGTCGCCGGCGTGGAATTTGGTGACGGTGATGACCAGCGACTGGACCGGGTCGGTCGAGCGCGAGACGATTGACTGGAACGCCTGCACCAGCGCCGATCCGATGACGATCGGGTCGATCGAATTGTGCGGCATGGCGGCATGGCCGCCGCGGCCCTCGATCCTGATGGTGAACTCGCAGGTGCCCGCCATCAGCGCGCCCGGCCGGGTGGCGAACTCGCCGACTGGCAGGCCCGGCATGTTGTGCATGCCGTAGACTTCGGAAATGCCGAAGCGCTCCATCATGCCGTCGTTGACCATCGCCTTGCCGCCGGCGCCGCCTTCCTCGGCCGGCTGGAAGATCACCGCCACGGCGCCGGGGAAATTGCGCGTCTCCGACAGGTATTTCGCCGCCCCCAGCAACATCGCGGTGTGGCCGTCATGGCCGCAGGCGTGCATCTTGCCCGGCGTCTTCGACGCCCATGGCTTGCCGGTGATCTCGGTCAAGGGCAGCGCGTCCATGTCGGCGCGCAGGCCGACGGTTGCGCCGTCGCCCTTGCGGCCGCGGATGATGCCGACGACGCCGGTCCTGCCGATGCCGGGCACGACCTCGTCGACGCCGAATTCCTCCAGCTTGTTCTTGACGAAGGCGGAGGTCTGGTGGACGTCGTAAAGCAGTTCCGGCATTGTGTGCAACTCACGACGCCACCCGGCGACTTCGTCCTGGAGCTCGGCGGCGCGATTGAGAATCGGCATCTTTTCCCTCTTCAAATTCAGTTCATCTGGGGCAAGCGGCGGCGCGGGACTGGCGCTTTGCCTTGTTGACGTCACATAGCCTATCTAACCGGACGATAGCCGCCGCAGGCGCGCACGGCCAGTGGGCGCGCGCGTTTTTAGGCCGGACAGTGCCGCACAAGGCGGTTGTGGGACAGATTTTGGCATGATTTCAATTCGATCGATTTTCGGGGGCGCGCTGGGCGCGGCGGTTGGTCTTGCCGCGATTCCGGCTCTTGCCGGCCCGTCCATCCTGGTCGACGGCAATACCGGCGTGGTGCTTCAGGCCGACGCCGCATTCCAGCGCTGGTACCCGGCCTCGCTGACCAAGCTGATGACGACATTCGTCGCCTTCCGCGCCATCAAGGCGGGCGAGGTGACGCTTGATTCGCCAGTGCGCCTCTCGGTCGAGGCGACGAAGGAGAAGCCGTCGAAGATGGGCTATCCGGCGGGAACCGTGATCACGCTCGGCAACGCCATCCGCATGATCATGGTCAAGTCGGCCAATGACGTCGCCACCGCCATCGGCGAAAGCCTCGGCGGCTCGACCGCCGCGTTCGCGGCGCGGATGAACGCGGAGGCGAAACGCATCGGCATGACCGGCTCGCACTTCGTCAACGCCCATGGCTGGCATTCCGAGGAGCAATACACCACTGCGCACGATCTCGCGGTTCTGGCGATGGCGCTGAAGCGCGAGTTCCCGCAATATGCCTCGTTCTTCGACATCGAGGCGCTGAGCGACGGCAAGACCGTGATCCCCAACCACAACGACATGATCTTCCGCTTCGCCGGCGCCGACGGCATGAAGACCGGTTACACCTGCGACGCCGGCTACAATCTGGTGGCGTCGGCCACCCGCAACGGCCGCGTCATGGTGGCGGTGGTGCTCGGCGAAAAATCGGTCGGCGACCGCACCGACAAGGCCGCCGACCTGCTGGCGCAAGGTTTTGGCGCGCCGCCGCGCACCGGGGCCGACCTGGCGTCGATGTCGGTCGTCGGGCCGCTCGAGCCCGTCAACATGCGCCAGGCCGTGTGCTCCAAGGACGCGCGCAAGGAATTGCTCGAAGGGCTCGACGAGAAGGGCCGCATCATCTTCAAGTCCGCCTATGTCACCGGCGGCGAACTGCCGCCGCCAAAGCCGGAGCCGATCTTTGTCGGCGGCGCTACCGGACCGGCCTCGCCGTTCTATCCGGAGTTCAAGCGCCCCGATTACGTCAACGGCATTCCGATCCCGGTCCCGCGGCCCGAACGCGCGCCTGAGAGCGCCAGCGCCGGGCCCGCCGGAGTGACGCAATAGGATGGCGTTCCCCATCCCCGTTTCGGTGCTCACCGGGTTTCTGGGCTCGGGCAAGACCACGCTGCTCAACCGTCTGTTGAAGGACGAGGCGCTGACCGACACGGCCGTCATCGTCAACGAACTCGGCGAAGTCGGCATCGACCACCTGCTGGTCGAAACCTCGAATGACGGGCTGATCGAGCTCGCCGGCGGCTGCATCTGCTGCACGGTGCGCGGCGATCTGGTCGACACGCTGGCCGGGCTGATCGACGGCGTGCAAACCGGCCGCATCGCAAGACTGTCGCGGGTCGTGGTCGAGACGACGGGGCTGGCCGACCCGGTGCCGGTGCTGCTGTCCCTGATGGGGCATCCGGCGCTGATGCAGGCGTTCAGGCTCGACGGCGTCATCGCCACCGTCGATACGCTCAACGGCGCGGCGAGTATCCACGCCCATGCCGAGGCGGCGCGGCAGATCGCCGTCGCCGACCGCATCGTGCTGACCAAGACCGATCTGACGCCGGCGTCCGGGGCCTTGCTTGCCGCGATCCGCGCGCTCAATCCCGGTGCGCCGCTGCTCGACGCCGCGACAGCCGGCCCGGCCGAACTGTTCAATTGCGGCGTCTATGATCCGGCGACCAAGACGGCGGATGTCGGCCGCTGGCTGCGCGACGAGGCGCTGCATCTCGACCATGATCACGGGCATGGCGACCATGACCATCACCATGGGCACGATCATGACCACGGGCATGACCACGGGCATGACCGCGGGCATCGCCACGACGCGATCCGCAGCTTTTCGCTGACCCATGCCGGACCGGTTCCCTATGCGGCGGTCGAGACGTTTTTCGACCTGCTGCGCACCACGCAGGGGCCGCGGCTGCTGCGGATGAAGGGCGTCATCGAACTGGCCGAGGACCCGTCGCGGCCGCTGGTCGTGCACGGCGTGCAGTCGATGCTGCATCCGCCGGCGCGGCTGCCCGCCTGGCCGCCTGGTCCGCGCGGGGTGCGCCTGGTGCTGATCGGCGACGGCCTGCCGCAGGACTATGTCCGGCGGCTGTTCGCCGCCATTACCGGCCAGGTCGCGCCCGACCTGCCGGACCGCGCCGCGCTTGAAGACAATCCGCTGTCGATCGCCGGGATGAAGATCTAGGGGCGCCGCTGCCTTCTCCCCTAGGAGAGAAGGGCGTCGCGAAGCGACCGGATGAGGGGGCATTCCTGTGCGATAACCTCCCACCAAGCGGGTGGGAGCAGGCCGAGCCTATTTCCGCCGTATCAGAAACGTGTGGCCGCTTTCCGACTTCACCGTTTCCACCAGCTGATGGCCGCTGTCATTGCAGAAGGCCGGAATGTCGAGCCCGGCCAGCGGGTCGGTGGTTTCGACCCTCAACAAGTCGCCAGGCTTCATGCCGGCGAGCCGCTTTCTGGTTTTCAGCACCGGCAGCGGGCAGTTCAGCCCCTTGAGGTCGTAGATGTCGACAGGCGACGCGTCGCTCATGTGAACCGGCTCAGCCGCCGAACAGGTTCTTGATCTTCTTGACGCCGGATTTTGCCGCGCCGAGAATTCCGGACGGCTTTTGCTCGGCCGCCGTCGCCACGTCTTCCCGGGCGGTTTCTGCCGTCGTCGCGGGCTTCTCGGCGGCGGGGGCGGCTTCGGCCAAAGCGGGTTTCTTGTCGCCTGCGTGACCGGCGACCCTGTCGCCCTTGGTCGCCTTCTGCCGCGCGGCGGCCTCGGCCTTGGCGAGTTTCTGTTGCTCGGCGGCCTCGGCTTTCGCCCGGGCGGCATCCAGTTGGGCCTGCTTGATCGCTTCCTGCTTGGCGGCGAGTTCGGCCTTGGCTTGTTCCTCGGCCGCCTTCTTTTCCTCGGCGATGCGCTTTTCTTCGGCGATCTTGGCGTCCTTGGCGGCCTGGCGGCGGCCCACTTCGGAATCGATGCGGCCCATCGCGCCGGTGGCGACGACGGTGCCGTCGGCGCGCATCGAGGGCGGCTGCATCGTCACGCGTTCGCCGCGCGAGCGTTTCTTCGACCAGTCGGCGACGACGACGGCTTCCTTGACGCCCTGGATCGAGGCGCGCGGCGCGGGCATGTTCGACTGTCTGGCCGCCTGGTCATAGGCGCTCGCATAGCTCGCCTGATAGGACTGGTAGGCGCTGTCGGCGACCTGCGGCGCGCTTTGCGGCCCGCAGGCGGCGACCGGTTTGCCGTCGGCGGTCAAGCCGCGATTGAAGACATATTGCTTGCCGCAGACATCAACCTTGGGCGGCACCCGTGACACTTCGAAACGGTCGTAGCCTTCCTTGAGCATTTTCCAGAATTCGAAATTCGGGTCGTCGCGATAGCGCGCCATGTTGGCCGCGGTCATGCGGAAGGGGAACGCCTGGACCTGGAACTGCCGCTGGCCTCCGGCGAAGGCGTCGCGCCCCAGCGCGTAGATTTCCTGCATCTGGCCGTCGGTCATCGAATAGCAGCCCGACGACGAGCACGATCCGTGCACCATCAGGTTCGCGCCCGAACGGCCGTTGGCGCGGTCGAACGCGTTGGGATAGCCCATGTTGAAGGCGAGGTAGAACTTCGAGTTCGGGTTCATCTGGCCCGGCGTGATGGTGTAGAATCCTTCCGGCGCCTGGCGGTCGCCCTCGGTGAATTTGGGGCCGAGCTTCCCCGACCAGCGGCACATCTGGTAGGTGGTGATCAGCCCGTAACGGCCGTCCGTCTTCTGCTTCCAGACTTCAAGCGTGTTCTCTTCCTTGAAGATGCGCACCATGATCGGCGAGGTCCTGGCCATGCCGCGCGTGCTGGCCAGCGTCGACAGACGGCTCGAAACGGCGTAGTCGGAGCGCGGCGATTTCGGCGCGATGTCGTCGATCGACGAACCGTTGCAGCCCGCCAGGGCAAACGCGCCCAACAGCGCAGCGGCGCGGAACATGCTGGCAATCATCGCTCGTTCAGTCCGTGTCCCTGGTCTTTTCGCGTCCGAACCGCACCCGGATCTCACGCGTCCCCTTATGCGAGAGTGATCCGGTTAGCTTTGAATCGCGCAGATCGCAAGCGCCGAAACCTCGCCTCACGCGATGTTCATAAAGCCAGCGGGGCGGCGATTTTGTGGCGGCGCGATCCTAAAGGCCGCGCCCGATGGCGAGAAACTTTTCGCGACGCTGTTCCCGGTAGTCGCCCTTGGACTGAGCCATTTCCGTCAGCGCCGACTGGATTCTTGCGCCGGCCGCCTCGATCACCGCATCGGCGTTGCGGTGCGCGCCGCCCAGCGGTTCGGGGATGATGCCGTCGATCACCTTCATGTCGAGCAGGTCCTGGGCGGTGATCTTCATATTGGTGGCCGCATCCTTGGCGCGGGTCGAATCGTGCCACAGGATCGACGCCGCGCCCTCGGGTGAGATCACCGAGTAGATCGCGTGTTCGAGCATGTAGACGCGGTTCGCCGTGGCGATGGCGATGGCGCCGCCAGATCCGCCTTCGCCGATGATGACCGAGACGCTCGGACTTTTCAGCGCCAGGCAGGCGGCGGTGGAGCGGGCGATGGCCTCGGCCTGGCCGCGTTCCTCCGCGCCGATGCCCGGATAGGCGCCGGCAGTGTCGACCAGAGACACCAGCGGCGTCTTGAACCGGTCGGCCAGTTCCATGATCCGCACCGCCTTGCGGTAGCCTTCGGGCCGCGCCATGCCGAAATTGTGCTTCAGCCGGCTGGCGGTGTCGTCGCCCTTCTCCTGGCCCAGGATCGCCACCGGGGCGCCGTTGAAACGGGCGAAACCGCCGATGATCGCGTGGTCCTCGCCGAAATTGCGGTCGCCGGCCAGCGGCGTGAAATCGGTGAACAGCTTGCGCACATAGTCGAGGCAATGCGGCCGGTCGGCGTGGCGGGCGACTTTGGCCTTGTCCCACGGAGTGAGCGATCTGTAGAGGTCGCGCAGCATGTCCTTCGACCGCTTTTCGAGCTTGGCGATCTCCTCGGAGAAGTCGACGCCGTTGCCGTCGGCCTGCAAGCGCCGCAGTTCGGCGATCTTGGCGTCGACATCGGCGACCGGTTTTTCGAAATCGAGATAGTTGAACATTCTTCCCTGAAACCCGGCATTTTGCGCGACGCGTCTGGACGAAAACTGCTTGGCGATCGCCCGGAAACCTGCCCTCACATATCGTCGGCGGACCTAATCGGCAAGCGGATGATGGTCGCGAACCAGGCTCACCAGCCTCTCTTCCAGCACATGGGTGTAAATCTGGGTGGTGGATATGTCGGAATGTCCAAGCAATTCCTGGACGGCGCGCAGGTCGGCGCCATTTTGCAGCAGATGGCTGGCGAAGGCGTGCCGGATGACATGCGGCGACACCTTTGACGCCGACACGCCGGCCAGCGCCGCCAGGCTCTTCAGGTCGCGGGCAAACACCTGGCGCGGCAGGTAGCCGGCTTCCGACGACGACGGAAACAGCCAGGGGCTTTCGATCAGTCCGGGGTCGGAATTGCGCAGCGCCAGCCATTGCCGCATCGCCTCGCGCGCCTTGGGCGACAGCGGCGCCATGCGTTCCTTGCCGCCCTTGCCGCGAATGATGAAGAACCGCTCGTCGCGCTGCGCCACCGTCGCCGGCAGCGACACCAGTTCGGAGACCCGCAGCCCGGTGGCGTAGAGCACCTCGATCAGCGCATGCATGCGCACCCGCGCCGGATCGCCCTTTTGCGCCTCGGCCGCCGCGACGTCGAGAATCCGGCCGGTTTCGGCCTCGCTCAAGATTTTTGGCAGGCTGCGCTGTTTTCGCGGGCTGTCCACCGGACCGGAAGGATCGTCGCCGCGATAGCCCTCGGCATAGAGAAACTTGTAGAACTGCCGCAGCGCCGACAGTTTTCGCGCTTGGCTCGATCCGGCGAAGCCGCGCGCCGCCACGTCGCCGACATAGGCGCGCACATCGGCCGCCGACGCCGAGGCGACGCCGTCCGGCATGTTCTGCTGCGCGTCCTCGAGGTCGCGGCGATAGGCGGCCAGCGTATTGTCGCTGGCG
>Ga0209793_1001083_pt1 | contig 19946 bp, 17 predicted proteins | sample EBPBio122009_DNA_FD_185863 | JGI IMG/M metagenome (GOLD analysis project Ga0209793, IMG submission 185863) | Wastewater treatment Type I Accumulibacter community from EBPR Bioreactor in Madison, WI, USA - Reactor 1_2/2/2009_ DNA (SPAdes) (version 2) | ecosystem: Engineered > Bioreactor > EBPR >... | reverse complement strand
TGGAGGAAGGCGACAAGGTGAAAGTCACCCTGCGCTTCCGGGGCCGCGAGATGGCCCACCAGGAGCTGGGGCTGGAGCTTCTGAAGCGGGTCGAGGCCGATGTGGCCGAGATCGGCAAGATCGAGTCCTTCCCCAAGCTGGAAGGTCGCCAGATGGTGATGATGGTCGCGCCGAAATAGCGCGATTGGCCTGCGGCGGGTGGTCCGATGGTGGACTTCCCGCGCCTCGCTTCGCCTTTTCCAGACAATTCCGAACGCATCACTTCCGCAGGGTTGCGGTGATTTCGGCCATGATCGCAACCGCGATTTCCGCAGGCGTCCGGGCCCGGATATCGAGGCCGACAGGGGCATGGATCTTCGCGATCTGCTGGGCGGTGAAGCCGGCCTCGGCCAGTCTTTCGACGCGGGCGGCATGGGTGCGCGGCGAGCCGAGGCAGCCGAGGTAGAAGGCGGGAGAGGTCAGCGCGAAGCGGATCGCCGGGTCGTCGAATTTCGGGTCATGGGTCAGGGTGACGATGGCGGTCCGGGCGTCGGGGGCAAGCCTGGCCAGCGCCGCGTCGGGCCAATCGTCGAGCACAGCCTCGCCGGGGAAGCGTTCTGCGCGCCCGAAGGCGGCGCGGGGGTCGACCAGGACGGGCGCATAGCCGCAGGTCCGGGCGATGGTCAGGAGCGGCTGGGCGATATGGACCGCGCCGATCACGATCAGCCGCAGCGGCGGGTTGTGGATGGCGATGAAGCGCCCGTCGTCTTCCATGCCGGAACGGTCTGACCTGAAACGGGCGTCGATGGCGGCGTCCTTTCCAGGGGCGACGAGCTGTCTTTCCCAGCTGGCAGGGATGGTGACGACGGCCACGGCGCGCGGGGCGGCGCGGGCGGTGACGAGTTGGGCAAGGAAGGCTTCGGGGAGCGCCCCGGCGCCATCGCCCACCGGCTCGACCAGGACGCGGATGGAGCCGCCGCAGGCAAGGCCCGCTGCGAAGGCGGTCTCGTCACTGATACCGAAGGTCAGGAGGCGGGGCTTGCGGTCATGGAGGGCATCGAGCGCCTCGGTGATCACCGCGCTCTCGACGCAGCCGCCGGAGATGGAGCCGGTCATCTCGCCCGCGCCGGAAATGGCGAGCTGACTGCCTGCCGGACGCGGGGCGGAACCCCAGGTCTCGACCACGGTGGCCAGTGCGGCGCCCTTTCCCGCGCGGTGCCAGGCGAGGGCAGCTTCCGGGATCAGGTCATGGGCGGCGCGGGTCATGGGTAATCATGCCTCTGCGCCGGGGTCATTGCCACAGAAATGAACGCGCCGCGGGGGGATGCCCCGCGGCGCGAATTTGGCTGGGCGGCCTCAGCCGCGATCGGCGGTGCGCATCAGCGGCGTGATCACCCGGACCTCGACCCGGCGGTTGCGGGCTTCGCTCTCCTGGGTGTCGATCAGAAGCTCGGTCTCGCCATAGCCCTGGACGACCATGTTCTCCGGCGGGATGTCGAAGTATTCGGTCAGGGCCAAGGCCACCGATTCCGCGCGGCGGTCGGACAGCGCGAGGTTCATCGCCGCCTTGCCGGTAGCGTCGGTATGGCCCTCGATCAGGAAGATCTCGCGCGGGTTATCCGCCAGCAGCTCCTGCATGACGCGGCCAAGGTCGGCGAGGTTGCGGGCCTCTTTCGCACCCACGGCGGCCGAGCCGGAGGCGAATTTCACCGGCTCGACGTCGATGGTGGCGGCCAGCGCGCGGACCTGCGGGATCTCTCGGATCTGGCGAAGCGAGAACTTGCGGCCGGCGCTGTCGGCCTCCAGCGCGGCAAGCTCGCGCTTCAGCGCGGCGTCCTGATCCTTGGAGGAGATGACGATGCGCTTCTTCGGTTTCGGCAGGTCGCGGACATAGACCGGATCTTCGGTGGCCAGGTCGTCGATCAGAACGATCTCGCGGCCGAGGTCGTCATAGGTCGCGCGGCGCAGGACCCGGCCGGTGGCATCGCGGATCGTCACCACCTGGGTGCCGTCGCCGCGCTGGACGATGGTGCGGGTGGAGCCGTCCTTGAAGGTCTCGGTCCGCACGGTCGAGCCGGGGCGGCGGATCACGGTATCGTCGTCCTTCAGCACGCGGTAGGTGCCGTCCGGTTGCAGCACGATGACGCGGTCGCCGGTGTTCGAGACGACGCGGGATTCCGACGGCCCCATGGTCGAGACCGTGGTGTCGGTGGCGGCGGCGCGGTTGTTCTTGATGATCGCGCCGACGGCGAGCGCGCCGAGGACCAGGAGACCGGCCTTTTCGAGATCGGAGAGGCCGCTTTTCTTGCCGTCGCCCACGGCCCGGGGGGCTGCCGCGAATTCCTGGGCCGAGGTGCGGGTATTGCTCTCGGTCAGGGTTTCGGTCACGTCGGCGACCAGCGAGGCCGGGTCGGCCTCGGCGATCTTCGTCGCGTCGTCCGAGGGCGCGGCCCGCATGAACTCGGCTGCGGCGAGCGAGGACGGGTCGATGGCGGTCGGGTCGGCGGTCAGGAGCTTGGTGAGGCTTTCGACCTCGGCCTCGGAGACGACGGGGGCCTCGACCGGCTCGGCAACGGTTGCCGGGTCGGGTTCGGCGACCTTGAGCCCGGCGGCCGGATCGACGATCTCTCCCGAGGGGGCGACGAGTTCGGCCTCGGCGGCGGCCACGGCCGCGGCGGCGACGGCGGGATCGACCACCTCGCCGGTCGCGGAATCGATGATGGCGTCGGCAGGCACATCGGTTGCGGGCGCCTCGGTTGCGGGCGCCTCGGCTGCGGCCGCTTCATCGGCGGGCTGTTCGGCGACCGGTTCCTGGGTCGCGGGCTCCTCGGTCACGGCAGGTTCCTCGGCGACGCTTTCATCCGCCGGGGCGGCTTCGGTCGCAGGTTCCTCGGCGGGGGCTGCGTCGATGGCAGGTTCTTCCGCTGGGGCGGCTTCCTCCGCGGCGGGCTCTTCCGCCGGAGCGGCCTCGACTGCCGGCTCTTCCGTGGGGGCGACCTCCTCTACGGCCGGTTCTTCCGCCGGGGCGGCTTCTTCGACCACGGGTTCTTCGGCAGGCGCGGTCTCCTGGGAAGCGGCTTCGGCCTCGGCGGCGGCCTGGGCAGCGGCTTCGGCGGCGGCTTGTTCTTCCGCAGCCTTGGCGGCGGCGGCGGCGGCTTCGGCTTCCGCCTGGGCCTGGGCTTCGGCTTCCGCCTGCGCGGCGGCGGCGGCAGCGGCAGCATCCGCCTCGGCTTGAGCCTGCGCCTTGGCTTCCGCCTCGGCGGCGGCAGCGGCTTCCGCGGCAGCAGCAGCTTCAGCTTCGGCCTGAGCCTTGGCGTCCGCCTCGGCCTGGGCCTGCGCTTCAGCAGCGGCGGCTTCCTCGGCGGCCTTGGCGGCGGCGGCCTCTGCCTCGGCGGCGGCGGCCGCGGCGGCCTCGGCGTCAAGCTGGGCCTTGATCGCCTCGAGATCGCAAGCCACATCGGCGGTCGGCACGCAGAGCACCGCGCCGTCCGATCCGGTGACGGATCCGTCCTCGTTCAGCACCTGCCCGAAGCTCGGGAGCGTGCCAAGGGGGCTGATGGCCACCGAAAGGGCCGTGGTCGATGCCAGAAGCTTTCTCATTACCAGTCCTCATCCTGAAGGGCTTGCGGGACAACCGCGACGAGTCGGTCCGGTTCCCCTGTGCCCGGGCAGGCATACCAAAGCCTTGATCCGGCTGATATGCGATAACACCGCCATGCCAGGACATATCCTGCGCGGAGAGCCGCTTACGGGGCGGGATCGGGCAGCGAGGAGCCAGCCTCTGCCTGCACCCATGTTCGCAAGGATCGAAGCGGTGCGCGTTCGGGCAGGCTGTCGGGCCAGACGAGATAGTAGGAGCCGAGCGCGCGGATCGCGGGGCCGAAGACGGGGACGAGGCGGCCTTCCTCCAGCTCGCGCTGGATCAGGAACGTGGGGATGAGCGCGAGCCCCATGCCATGGATCGCGCCCTGTGTCAGGGTGGCGAACTGGTCGAACATCATGCCCGGCGGCCTGATCCCAAGGTGGCCGTGGTGGGCCAGCCAGCGGCCCCAGTCGCCGGGGCGGCTTTCCAGTTGCAGAAGGGGCTGGCGGAGGATGTCTGTCGCCTGGGTCAGCGCCGGGACACCGGGGGCGGCGACGGCGAGGATCTCTTCGTCCATGAGCTTCAGGTAGTCCACGCCCGGCCAGTCCTGCCGACCGTAATGGATGGCAGCATCGAAGCTGGACCCGGCGAAGTCGAAGGGGCGCAGGCGCGTCGAAAGGTTCACCGTGACTTCGGGGTGGCTTTGCGCAAAGCGGGCGAGGCGCGGGGCGAGCCAGTGTATTCCGAAGGCGGGCAGGATCGCGAGGTTCAGGGAGCCGCCCGTGGGGTTGGCGCGCAGGGTGATCGAGGCGGAGGCGAGCAGGTTCAGGGCCTTTCGCACCTCGGCCACATAGTCGCGGCCTGCGGGGGTGAGGTGCAGGCGCTGGCGTTCGCGAAGGAGGAGCTGGACTCCCAGCTGGGCTTCCAGGCCTTGCAGCGCGCGGCTGATGGCGCCCTGGGTGAGGCTGAGTTCCTGCCCGGCGGCCGAGGCGGTGCCGAGGCGGGCGACGGCTTCCAGCGCCATGAGGGCGGGGATCGGCGGCAGGTAGCGGCGGGGCAGCATTATGAGTTTCCCTCATGAACCCGTGCAGGGCTTTCGATAGCCTGCCCTGCCCTTTTCTGCAATGATCCCCGCGCAACGCAGGAGGCTCCCATGTCCGACAAACCGAAACTGAAGCCCAAGGATGCGCCCGATCTGGGCCGGTTCGACTGGGAGGATGCCTTCCGGCTGAACGACCAGCTGTCCGAGGAAGAGCGGATGCTGCGCGACGCCGCGCGGGCCTATGCGCAAGAGAAGCTGCAACCGCGCGTCATCGCGGCCTATCGCGACGAGACCACCGATCCGGCGATCTTCCGCGAGATGGGCGAGATGGGGCTTCTGGGCGTGACGATCCCCGAGGAATACGGCGGGCTGGGCGCGTCCTATGTGGCCTATGGGCTGGTCGCGCGGGAAGTCGAGCGGGTCGATTCGGGCTATCGGTCGATGATGTCGGTGCAATCCTCGCTGGTGATGTATCCGATCTATGCCTATGGCACCGAAGCGCAGCGGCAGAAATACCTGCCGAAGCTGGCCTCGGGCGAATGGATCGGCTGCTTCGGGCTGACCGAACCCGATGCGGGGTCGGACCCGGCGGGGATGAAGACCACGGCGAAGAAGACGGCGAACGGCTATGTGCTGAACGGCGCGAAGATGTGGATTTCCAACGCGCCCATCGCCGATGTCTTCGTGGTCTGGGCCAAGTCCGAGGCGCATGGCGGCAAGATCAAGGGCTTTGTTCTCGACAAGGGCACCAAGGGGCTTTCGGCGCCGAAGGTGGGGGGCAAGCTGTCGCTGCGCGCCTCGATCACCGGCGAGATCGTGTTGAAGGATGTGGAAGTGGGCGAGGACGCGCTCTTGCCGCATGTCGAAGGGCTGAAGGGGCCGTTCGGCTGCCTGAACCGGGCGCGCTATGGCATCAGCTGGGGCGTGATGGGGTCGGCCGAATTCTGCATGGCGGCGGCGCGGCAATATGGGCTGGACCGCAAGCAGTTCGGCAAGCCCATCGCGGGGACGCAGCTTTATCAGCTGAAGCTGGCCAACATGCTGACCGAGATTTCGCTGGGGCTGCAGGCCTCCCTGCGGGTGGGGCGGCTGCTGGACGAGGCCAATGCGGCGCCGGAGATGATCTCGATCATCAAGCGCAACAACTGCGGCAAGGCGCTGGAGGCGGCCCGCTGGGCGCGCGACATGCATGGCGGCAACGGCATCCAGGAGGATTTCCAGGTCATGCGCCATATGGTGAACCTGGAGACGGTGAACACCTACGAGGGCACGCATGACGTCCATGCGCTGATCCTGGGCCGGGCGGTCACCGGGTTGCAGGCCTTCTTCTGAGGGTGGCCGGGTTTCCCTGCCCGTGCTAGGCCTTCGGCTGTGGCGCGGGTGGAGAGGTCGGATGCCTCCGGCGGGGATATTTTGGCAAAGATGAAAGGGCGGGCGGGGTGAAGATCACGGCCGTCCTTTGCGTGAAGAACGAGGGCGCGTTTCTGCTGGAATGGCTGGCGCACCATCGGGCCTGCGGCGTCACCGATTTTCTGGTCTTCTCCAACGACTGCGACGATGGCACCGAGGCGATGCTGGACCGGCTGGAGGCGATGGGCTGGCTGGCGCATGTCCGCAATCCGGGGCCGCATGACGAGGGGCCGCAATGGGCGGCGCTGAAGCAGGCGGACAAGCATCGGCTGGTGACGGGCGCGGATTGGGTCCTGGTCCTGGACATCGACGAGTTCGTCAATGTCCATGTCGGCGACCGCACGATCCCGGCGCTGCTGGCAGCCCTTCCGGAGGCGACGGCGATCACGCTGACCTGGCGGCTTTTCGGCAATGCGGGGGTGGTGGAATATCGCGATGCGCCGGTGACGGAGCGTTTCACCCGCGCCGCGCCGCATGTGCTGCACTGGCCTTGGCGGGCGCAACTGTTCAAGACGCTGGTCCGCAACGACGGCAGCTACGGCAAGCTGGGGGTGCACCGGCCCCGCGCGCCGGCGGCCGAGCGGATGGGATCGCAGCGCTGGTATGACGGCGCGGGCCGGGTCCTGCCGGCGGCCTTCCACCGGGGGCGGGTGTTCTCGGACGTCGGGCGCGACCACCACGCGCTGGTGCAGCTGAACCACTATCCGCTGGGCGCGGCGCAGAGCTTCGTGCTGAAACGGGATCGCGGGCGGGCCAATCGCGCCGACGGGGCGCAGGACGTGGCCTACTGGGTGGAACGCAACTTCAACGCCGAAGAGGACCGCTCGATCCTGGCACTGGCCAGCGGAGCGGCGCGGGACGATCTGCACCGCGACCCTGTGCTGGGGCCGCTGCACCGGGTGGCAGTGGACTGGCGCCACGCGCGGTTTCGCCAGTTGATGCAAGAGGATGCCTGGCGCAGCTTTTACGGCCAGATCCTGATGGCGGGGCCGACTCGGGTGCTGGGCCGGGATGAGGCGGAAGCGATCTGGAAGCCCTATATCCCGCGTCCGTAACCGGGGGTCGCAGGATTGCGGCAGCATTGCAACCTTTGGTTGTCATCGGGGGAGGCTGATGCGGGACATCGCGCTTCATACGTGTATCGGCAGCCAATGTTTCCACCGCAAGGCCTTGTGGTGGCCGTATTCTCTCGCCAGAGTCAGGACGCCCGCTGCTGCTTGACCGATGACCCAATCTCCGATGAGCACTCGCCCTCTCCCGCCGCCCGACTGGCAACGCCCGATGCTGGACATCGCCGAGGGCGACGGCGATTTCCTGCCTTTGGGGGACAAGCACTACGCCTTCTTCGCCGAGGAACGCCCGCTGCTTCTGGTCACGTTTGAGGACGCGGAGAGCTTGCGCGAGCGTGAGGACAAGCTGCCGGAGCACTACACGCTGGCGCAGGCGCGGGGCTGGTCGATCCTGACCATCCTGGCCGAGGGCGAGACCTGGTGGCGCGACCCGGCGGTGTTCCGGTATTTCGACCGGCTGGCCGACGACGGGTTCCTGGAGGATTTCGACCGGGTGGTGTTCTATGGCGCGGGGCCTGCGGGCTATGCGGCGGCGGCCTATTCGATCACCGCGCCGCAGGCGGAACTGGTGCTGATCGCGCCCCGGGCGACGCTGGACCCAGGGCTGGCGGGCTGGGATGAACGCCACCGGATCGCCCGTCGGATCAACTTCCGCGGCCGCTACGGCTATGCGCCGGACATGACGGAAAGCGCGTCAAAGGTCTGGCTGATCCACGACCCGCTGCACCAGCCCGACGCGATGCACGCGGCGCTGTTCCAGCGACCCTGGGTCACGCCGTTGCACGCCCGTTATACCGGAGAGGGTACCGAGGACACGCTGCGCGAGATGAAGGTGCTGGACCGCATCCTGGAGGCGGCGATGGAGGGCAAGATGTCGGCCGACCGCTTCTCCTGGCTCTGGCGGGGGCGGCGGTCGAACGGCAGCTACCTGCGCGCGGTGCTGGCGGCAGCGCGGCTGTCGGGGCATCCGAAGCGCGAGATCAAGATCTGCCGGTCGGTCACCTCGCGGCTGAACGCGCCACGGTTCGCCCGGCGGCTGGCGGAACTGACCGGAGAAGCGGTCTAGAGCCTGTCCCGCGCGGATAGCAGCGCCGAACACGCTTGAAGGTCTCGGCGGTAGCGTGTCCGACAAGAACCAGCTGTCACCTTGGTCGGGCACGCTCTAGTTGGCGTAGTTGTCGACCAGCCCGTTCAGTTGCGCGGCGCGGTCTTCGGTCAACTGGCGCATGCAGCCGTAAACCAGCAAGGGTTCGGCGCTGCCGCCCTTCATGGCGTAGCCTTCCACTTCGCAGGCCTTGTCGCGGAAGGTGATCCAGGCGCGCTGCGCCTCTTTCAGCGCCTCGGCACCGCCCTTTTCGGCATCGGGCAGGTTGGCGTCCCAGTCCTTCAGCAGCGCCATCGCGCGCTTGTAGGCAAGGTTCAGCTCTGCATCCGCGATTTCCCAGTCGTGATAGGCGCACTGGCTCATCTCGGTCTGCGTGACAGCGTTCTGGCAGTCCACCTCCTGCGCAGCGGCAGGAAGAGCGAGGCAGGCGAAGACGAGAAGCGGGCGGATCATCGGGAACTCCTGAAGCTGCAACGGTTCTGGCGCAATCTGCCACGCGATGCCACTGGAAAGGCGGTCTGGTTTACGTTACCTGCCGGACCATGCAAGCGATCACCCTGCCCCGCCCCGACGACTGGCACCTGCACCTGCGCGATGGCGCGATGCTGAAGGCCGTGCTGCCGGAAACCGCCCGGCATTTTGCCCGCGCGATCATCATGCCGAACCTGGTGCCGCCGGTGGTGACGCTGGACGACGCTATGGCCTACCGCGACCGCATCCTCGCCGCTTTGCCCGAGGGGATGGGTTTCGAACCCTTGATGACGCTCTATCTCACCGAGGGTACCGATCCGGCGGATGTGGAGCGCGCAGCAGCGTCGGGGCTGGTGAAGGCGGTGAAGCTTTATCCGGCGGGGGCGACGACGAATTCACATTCGGGGGTGCGCGACCTGGCGAAGGTCATGCCCGTGCTGGAAACCATGGCGCGGATCGGCCTGCCGCTCTGCATGCATGGCGAGGTGACGGACCCGGCGGTCGACATCTTCGACCGTGAGGCGGTGTTCATCGACACGGTGCTCGATCCCCTGCGGCGGCGCCTGCCGGACCTGCGGGTGGTGATGGAACATATCACCACCGGGGAAGGCGCGGAGTATGCGGCGGAAGGTGGCGAGAACCTGGCCGCGACGATCACCACGCATCACCTGATCATCAACCGCAACCACATCCTCGTGGGCGGGATCAAGCCGCATTACTACTGCCTGCCGGTCGCGAAGCGCGAAAAGCACCGGCTGGCGCTGCGGAAGGCCGCGACCTCGGGCGCGCCGCGGTATTTCCTTGGCACCGACAGCGCGCCGCATGTGGATGCGCTGAAGGAACATGCCTGCGGCTGCGCGGGCTGCTTCACGGCGACGAACACGCTGAGCCTTCTGGCGCATGTCTTCGAAGAGGAAGGCGCGCTGGACAAACTGGAAAGCTTCGCCTCGCGGAACGGCCCGGCCTTCTACCGCCTGCCGGTGAACGCGGGGACCATCCGGCTGGAGAAACGGGCCGAACCCTGTGTCTGGCCCGCGAAGATCGTTTCGGAGGCAGGGCCTGTCACCGTCTTCGATCCCGGCTTTCCTGTGCACTGGCACGTCGTCCCCTGAACAAGTCCAAAAACTTTCCAGAAAATTTTCGGACGCTTGAAAGGCTTGCCCATGATCCCCTCGACCTTCCCGCCCAAGGACGAAATCGCCCGCCTGACCGCCCGTGCGCTGCTGGAGATCAAGGCGGTGCATTTCAACGCCGAGACACCCTTCACGCTGGCCTCGGGCCTGCCCTCGCCCACCTATATCGACTGCCGCAAGCTGATCAGCTATCCGCGCATCCGGTCCACCCTGATGGACTTCCTGTCCGTGACCGTGATGCGCGAGGCGGGGATGGAGGCCTTCGACAACATCGCGGGCGGCGAGACGGCGGGCATCCCCTTCGCGGCGCTGGTGGCCGAGCGGCTGGCTTTGCCGATGACCTATGTCCGGAAGAAGCCGAAGGGCTATGGCCGCAACGCCCGGATCGAGGGCGCGATGACCGAGGGACAGCGGGTGCTGCTGGTCGAGGACCTGACCACCGACGGCGGCTCGAAGCTGTCCTTCGTCGATGCGATCCGCGAAACCGGGGCCAGTTGCGGCCATACGGCGGTGATCTTCTACTACGGCATCTTCCCGGATACCGAGGCGAAGCTTGGCGCGCATGGGGTGAAGCTGCACCACCTCTGCACCTGGTGGGACGTGCTGGCCGAGGCGCGGGCGCAGGGCGCCTTCGATGCGGTGACGCTTGCCGAGGTGGAAAGCTTCCTCAAGGCGCCGCGCGACTGGCAGGAGGCCCGCAAGGGCTGATTCCCCGCCGGCGGCCTCGCCCTGCCTGTCCCTGCCGCCCACTAGAGCCTGCCAGTTTTCCAAGGGCTAGCTTGGCGCTTCATCGCCGAGGCAAGATGTGGTAGGCTCAATCTTGTGGATAAGCGGCTTATGCACAGCTTTCCCCCAACCCATTCCACCGCCGGACATGATAGGCGGTGCAGGCACAAAAAACAGACAAAGACGGCAGGGGGCAGACATGACCGAGATCACCGCACTGAGGCCGATGGTTCCGGCCGCAGCCCCGGCTGCATCGGACCCAGAGGTCCTGCCGCACAACATCGAGGCTGAACAGCAGCTTCTGGGCGCGATCCTGACCAACAACGATGTGTTCGACCGCATCTCGTCGCTGGTGAAGGCCGAGCATTTCTTCGACCCCGTGCACCAGCGCATCTTCGAGATTGCCGCGGCGCGCATCGTGAAGAACGCGCTGGCCTCTCCCGTGACGCTGAAGGCCTTCCTGGAGGATGACGCGGGGCTGAAGGAACTGGGCGGCCCTGCCTATCTGGTGCGGCTGGCGGGGGCGGCGATTTCCGCTTACGCGGCGCGGGACTATGCGCAGATGGTCTATGATCTGGCGGTGCGGCGCGAGCTGATCCAGCTTGGCCGCGACATCGCTTCGCAAGCGGCGAAGGTCGAGGTGGAAAGCGAGCCGAAGGACCAGATCATCGAGGCCGAGCAACGGCTTTACAAGCTGGGCGAACAGGGCGTCGCCGAACGCGGGTTCCAGAGCTTTCTCAAGGCGGTAACGGACGCAGTTAACGTTGCCAATGCCGCCTACCAGCGCGACGGCGGGCTGGCGGGAATCTCCACCGGCCTGATCGACATGGACAAGAAGCTGGGCGGGCTGCACCCTTCGGACCTGCTGATCCTTGCCGGGCGACCGTCGATGGGCAAGACCTCGCTTGCCACCAACATCGCCTTCAACATCGCCAAGGCCCACAAGCGCGGCCGCCTGCCGGACGGGGCCGAAGGGTCGGTCGAGGGCGGCGTGGTCGGCTTCTTCTCGCTGGAGATGTCGGCCGAGCAGCTTGCCGCCCGTATCCTGTCGGAAGCCGCCGAAGTGCCCTCGGAACAGATCCGCCGCGGCGACATGACCGAACAGGAATTCCGCCGCTTCGTCGAGGCTGCGAAGGCGCTGGAGGCCTGCCCGCTTTACATCGACGACACCCCTGCCCTGCCCATCAGTCAGGTCGCGGCGCGGGCACGGCGGCTGAAGCGGACGCATGGGCTGGATGTGCTGATCGTGGACTACCTTCAGCTTTTGAAGGGGTCGTCCAAAGACAACCGGGTGCAGGAAGTCTCGGAAATCACGCAAGGCTTGAAGGCGATTGCCAAGGAGCTGAACATCCCGGTCATCGCGCTGTCCCAGCTGAGCCGTGCGGTGGAAAGCCGCGACGACAAGCGCCCGCAGCTTTCAGACCTGCGGGAATCGGGGTCGATCGAGCAGGACGCCGACGTGGTGATGTTCGTCTTCCGCGAGGAATATTACCGCGAGCGCGAGAAGCCCGGCGATCACGAGCTGGAAAAGATGGCGCAGTGGCAGGCGCTGATGGAATCGGTGCATGGGAAGGCCGAGGTCATCATCGGCAAGCAGCGCCACGGGCCCATCGGCACGGTGGAACTGTCGTTCGAGGGTCGCTTCACCCGCTTCGGCAACCTCGCCCGGCCCTGGCAGGGTCAGGGCGGACCGGACGTGGGATTCTAGGTCCGCGACCGGATCGGATCGGCCAGAAGGCGCAGACCGTTCAGCACCACCAGCAGCGTGCCGCCCTCATGGCCCAGCACGGCCAGCGGCAGCGGCAGGCTTAGGAACAGGCTTCCCGCCACCAGGATCGCCATCGCGCCGATGGAGATCGCCAGGTTCTGCCGGATCACCCCGGCGGTCCGGCGCGAGAGCGCGCGGGCGGCGGCGAGCTTGCGCAGGTCCTCGGCCATCAGCGCAACATCGGCGGCCTGCAGGGCGACCTCGCTGCCCGCGACGCCCATCGCCACGCCGACATCGGCGCGGGCAAGGGCAGCGGCATCGTTAACCCCGTCGCCGATGAAGGCGACCTTCCCCTTCGTGGTCGCGGCATCGACCAGATTCACCTTGTCGCCCGGCAAGAGGCCGGCATGGATTTCGTCGGGCGCGAGGCCGAGGTCAGCGCCGATCCGGACCGCCACCGGGGCACGGTCGCCGGTCATCATCAGGATATCCGTCCGGCCCCCCGCCTTGAGATCGCGCAGCGCCTCGGCGGCGGTGGCGCGGGGTTCGTCGGCAACCGTCACCCCGCCCAGCACGCGGGGGCCGCGTCCGACGAGGACCAGCGTCTCGGACCCGTCCGCCAGCGGGGCAAGGGTCTCGGGGAGCGTCGTCCCCATCGCGGCCAGCATCCGGGCGTTTCCGGCCCAGACCGGACCCTTGTCATCCTGCCCGGTGATCCCCTCGCTGGGATGGGCACGCACATCCTTGACGGCAAGCGGAGTGATCCCGCGTTCGGCCGCCTCGCGCCGGATGGCGTCGGCGATGGGGTGTTCCGATTGCGCCTCCAGCCCGGCAGCCAGCGCGAGGAAGGTGGCCTCGTCGCCTTCCAGCGCAACGACATTCGTCACCGACGCCAAGCCGGTGGTCAGCGTGCCGGTCTTGTCGAAGGCGAAGGTCCTGACCTCGGCCAAGCCCTCCAGCGCCGCGCCGCCCTTGAACAGCACCCCGCCCCGCGCCGCCGCCGACAGGGCCGAGAGGATCGCCGCCGGAACCGAGATCACCACCGCGCAAGGCGAGGCCGCGACGAGAAGCGTGGCGGCGCGATAAAGCGCTTCGGAGGGGACATGTCCCAGGTAGCGGAAGATGAAATACGACAGGAACGATCCGACGAAGACCGCGATGGTGTAGCGCTGGCCGAACCAGTCCGAGAAGCGCTCGGAGGGCGACTTCATCGCCTGCGCCTCGGTCACCAGCTTGATCATCTGCGCCACGGTGCTGGTCGCGAGGCCCCGCGTGACCTCGACCGTCAGGATGGCGTCGAGGTTCACCGTCGCCTCATGCACCGGATCGCCCGGCGCCTTGCGCACCGGAAGCGATTCCCCCGTGACCGTGCTTTCGTCCAGATGGCCGGCGCCTTCGGCCACCTGCCCGTCCACCGGCACCCGCGCACCGGGGCGCAGGATCACCCGGTCGCCGGGGACAAGGTCGGCAACCGGGACCTCGACCACGCCTTCCGGCCCCTGCAACAGGGCGGTCTCGGGGCGGAGTTGCATCAGCGCCTCCACCGCCCGGCGCGCCTTGCCCATCGAGCGGTGCTCCAGCGTATGCGAGAGCGAGAAGAGCGCGAGGAGCACCGCCCCCTCCAGCGCCGCGCCGACCAGTGCCGCCGCAATCGCCGCGACCACCATCAGAAGGTCGATGTCGAGCCGTCCATGATGCCAAAGCTCGGCGACGGCGGTTCGCAGGGGCGGCACCCCGCCGGTCAGGTAGGACAGCCCCAGCGCGGCCCAGACCAGACCCTGCGGCAGGGGCTGCAGGAAGGCGTCGAGCGCGGCAAGGGCCAGACCGGCCCAGCAGAGGATCGTCAGGTAGAGCCCGGCATCCTCGTCGTCATGGCCGTGGTCGTGGGAATGCGCGCTCACATCATCTCTCCAGGCTGCGCCCCACCGTTGCGCAGGGGGTGGGAAAGGGCAAGCTCCCGCCCTGCCGGAGGTTTCTGCTTGACCAAGGCCGCGCCCCGGTCAAAACAGCCGCATGGCAACCGGAACCCTGACCATCGACCTCGATGCCGTAGCGGCGAACTGGCGCGCGCTGGACCGCCTGTCCGGCGCGGGCGTGCAGACTGCCGCCGTGGTGAAAGCCGATGCCTACGGGCTGGGCGTGACCCGGGTGGCGCGTGCCCTGGCCAATGCAGGCGCCCGGCGTTTCTTCGTGGCCGCGGCCGAGGAAGGCGCCTCTGTGCGCCAGGCGCTGGGGCCGGGGCCGCAGATCGCGGTCCTGTCCGGTCATATGGCGGGCGATACCGAGATGATCCATGATCTCGACCTGACGCCGATGCTGAACAGCCTGGACCAGATCACCCGCCACCTCGAATCGCTGCCCGGCCATCCGTTCGGAGTGCAACTGGATACGGGCATGAACCGGCTGGGCGTGGAAGTGCTGGAATGGCAGGCAGTGGCGCCGATTCTGGTCGAGGCGGGGCCGGAGCTGCTGATCAGCCACCTCGCCTGTGCCGACGAGCCCGATCATCCGCTGAACGAGGTGCAGCTCAAGGCCTTCCACGAGATGACCGACGGCACCGGCCTGCCGCGCAGCCTGGCGGCGACGGGGGGCATCCTCCTGGGCCCGCGCTATCATTTCGACCTGACCCGTCCCGGCGTCGGGCTTTTCGGCGGGCGGCCCTATGATGCGGCGCTCCCGGTGCTGACGCTTTCCCTGCCGGTGATCCAGACCCGCGAGGTGAGCGAGGGCGAGACGGTGGGCTATGCCGCAAGCTGGATCGCGACGCGCCCCTCGGTCATCGCCACTGTCGCGGCGGGCTATGCCGACGGGTTGCCGCGCACCTTGTCGAACCGGGCGCAGCTCTGGGATGGCGACACCGCCTGCCCGCTGGTGGGTCGCGTCTCGATGGACATGATCACGGTCGACATCACCGACCTGCCCGAAGTCCCGAAACACCTCGACATCATCGGCCCGAACCAGCCGGTCGACGTGCTGGCCGACATCGCGGGCACCATCGGCTACGAACTGCTGACGGCGCTTGGCGTACGCTATACCCGCCGCTACCAGGAACGCCCCGCATGATCGCAGCCGCCCTTGGCGGCATCGGCCGCCCGGTGTTGCAGGCCATCGCTGCCGTAGGCCGTGTGGCGCTTTTCGCCGCCTCCATCCTTGGCCACCTTTTGCGCCCGCCCTTCTACCTGCGCGAGCTGGGTGCCTCGCTCCTCCAGATCGGCTGGTATTCGCTGCCGGTGGTCGGGCTGACGGCGATCTTCACCGGCGGCGCACTGGCCCTGCAGATCTATGCCGGCGGGTCGCGCTTCAACGCGGAATCGGTGGTGCCCTCCATCGTCGCCATCGGCATGACGCGCGAGCTTGGCCCGGTACTGGGCGGGCTGATGGTCGCCGCGCGGGTGGCAAGCTCCATCGCCGCCGAGATCGGCACGATGAAGGTGACGGAACAGATCGACGCCCTGGTGACATTGTCGACCAACCCGCTGAAATACCTGGCGGTTCCGCGCGTGGTGGCCGCAACGCTGGCGATGCCGGTGCTGGTGGCCACCGGCGATGCCATCGGGATCATGGGCGGCTGGCTGGTGGGGATCACGCGGCTCGACTTCAACTCTGCCGCCTACCTCAAGAACACGGTGGATTTCCTGCAGGGCTGGGACGTGGGCTCGGGCCTCGTCAAGGGCGCGGTCTTCGGCTTCATCGTGGCGCTGATGGGCTGCTATCATGGCATGAACTCGGCCCGCGGTGCGCAAGGGGTTGGCGCGGCGACGAAATCGGCGGTCGTCTCGGCTTCCGTGATGATCCTCGCCGCGAACTATGTCCTGACCGAAGTGTTCTTCTCGTCATGATCGAGCTTCGCGGAGTCCACAAGCGGTTCGGCACGAACCGGGTGCTGCAGGGGGTGGACCTCACAATCGCCAAGGGCACCTCGATGGTGATCATCGGCGGGTCGGGGACGGGCAAGTCGGTGCTCCTGAAATGCATCCTGGGGCTGGTGCGCCCCGATACGGGCACGATCACGCTGGACGGGCAGGACGTGACGGCAGGCGACCGCGATGCTTTCCTCGCCCGGTTCGGGATGCTGTTCCAGGGCGGCGCCTTGTTCGACTCGCTGCGGGTCTGGGAGAACGTGGCCTTCCGCCTCGTCCGCGGCCCGAAGGCCCTGCCCAAGCATGCGGCGCGCGAGGTGGCGGTGGAGAAGCTGCGTCGGGTCGGCCTGAAGCCCGAGGTGGCCGATCTTTTCCCTGCCGAACTGTCGGGCGGGATGCAGAAGCGCGTCGGCCTCGCCCGCGCCATCGCAGCGGAACCCGAGATCATCTTCTTCGACGAACCCACCACGGGCCTCGACCCGATCATGTCCGGCGTGATCAACGACCTGATCCGCGAGATCGTGGTCGAGATGGGCGCGACGGCGATGACCATCACCCACGACATGTCCTCGGTCCGCGCGATTGCCGACAACGTGGCGATGCTGCATGGGGGCGTGATCCGCTGGACCGGGCCGGTTTCGGAAATGGACGCAACGCTAGACCCTTACGTGCAGCAGTTCATCCACGGGCGGGCGGATGGGCCGATCGAATCCGTCCGCTGACCGCGAAAATTCGATTCAAATTGCGCTTGCTCCTTGAAGAAATATTCCACGGGAGGTCTGGAGGGTGTGAAACCCTCCAGACCGACGCCAGCCAGGGAAAATGCCGGTGAAGTATCTGAACCTTGTCCTCCTCATCCTTTTCCCCGTGGCCTGGTTCGCGCCGCTTCTCCGCGCAGCGATCCTGCCGATCTTCGGAATGGACGAGATTTCCGTCATCACCGGATTGCAGTCCCTCTGGGACTCCGACGCGGGCCTTGCCCTTCTCGTCACCTTCCTTGCGGTCTTCGCGCCCTATGCCAAGACCATCGGCCTTGCACTCCTGCACTGGAACCTGCTGTCGCCCAGAACCCTGCCGGCGCTGGAAATCCTGGGGAAACTGGCGATGGCCGATGTCTTCCTGATCGCGCTTTACATCGTGATCGCGAAGGGCGCAGGCCATGTCACGGTGGAAACCGCTTGGGGGCTCTGGCTTTTCAGCCTCTGCGTGCTTAGCTCCATCCTGATCGCCTGGATCTCCGGGCGCAGCCTTCGTGCGAACCACCCGGATAATCCCTGAGCCGCAATGACCGACCCGATCCCGCTTTCCCTTCTTGACCTCGTGCGCGTGCGCGAGGGGTTCGATGCCGCCAACGCGCTGGCCGAAGCCCAGGCCATCGCCACCCATGCAGACCGTCTGGGCTTCCATCGCTACTGGGTGGCCGAACATCACAACATGCAAAGCATCGCCTCGGCGGCGACATCGGTCGTGCTGGCCCATGCCGGGCAGCATACAAGGCGCATCCGCATCGGCTCGGGCGGGATCATGCTGCCGAACCATGCGCCCTATATCATTGCGGAACAGTTCGGCACGCTCGCGGCGCTGTTTCCTGGCCGCGTCGATCTGGGCCTTGGCCGCGCGCCGGGGACCGATCAGGCGACATTGCAGGCCATCCGCACCTCTGCAGGGGCCGCAGAACGCTTCCCGCAGGAGGTGATGGAGCTGATGCACTGGTTCGCCCCCGCCGACGAACCGGGCTATGTGCGCGCCTGGCCCGCGGCCGGGGCAAAGGTGGATTTCTGGATCCTCGGCTCGTCGCAGTTCGGGGCCATGCTGGCCGCGGAACTGGGTCTGCCCTACGGGTTCGCCTCGCATTTCGCGCCGGACTATCTGGATGAGGCGTTGCACCTTTACCGCACGCGGTTCAAGCCCTCGTCGCAGTTGCAGGCCCCGCGCGCCATGATCGGGGTGAACGTGGTCTGCGCCGACACGACCGAGGAGGCAAGGCGGCTCTTCACCACCGCGCAGATGAGCTTCTGCGGCATCTTCCGCGGCGTGCGCGGGCTGTCGCAGCCCCCCATCGACGATATCGGTACCTACTGGACCCCGCGCGAGGAGGCGCAGGTCTCGCGCATGCTGAGCTGCGCGGTGGTGGGCAACCCGGCCGAGGTGAAGGCGGGATTGTCGGCCTTGCAGGCGCGGACCGGGGCGGATGAATTCATCATCGTCACCGACATCTGGGATCCCGAAGCGCGACGCTGCTCGCTTGCGCTGACGGCCGAGGCCTGGGGTCTGACGGCGGCATGAGACGGGGGGCGGTGGCCCGCGCGCGCTGCCTTGATGCTGCCAAACATTGCAGGCACTGTCGCCCCTGATGAAACAGATAGCCTCTTTCACCTGCACCGTCTGCGGCGCGGCCTATCGCAAATGGGCTGGCAAATGCGATTCCTGCGGGGGCTGGAACACCATCGTCGAAGAGGCGCCGCTCTCCACCGGCCCCAAGGCACTCGGGGCCAGGGGCCGGTCCATCCCCCTGACCGATCTTGCGACCGAGGAAGCGCCGCCGCCCCGCGCCTCGTCGGGGATCGACGAACTTGACCGGGTTCTGGGCGGTGGTCTCGTTCCCGCCTCGGCGATCTTGGTCGGCGGCGACCCGGGCATCGGCAAGTCCACGCTGCTGCTGCAAGCCGCCGCAAGTTTTGCCCGCAACGGACTGAAATGCCTCTATATCTCCGGCGAGGAAGCCAGCGCGCAGGTGCGGATGCGGGCGCAGCGCCTTGGGCTGACCGACGCTGCCGTCCATCTGGGCGCCGAGACCAACCTGCGCGACATCCTGACCACGCTCGACGCCGAACGCCCTGCCCTTGCGATCATCGATTCCATCCAGACCATGTGGCTGGATCAGGTCGAGGCCGCCCCCGGCAGCGTCTCCCAGGTTCGCGCCGCCGCGCATGAGCTTGTCACCTTCGCCAAGCGGCGCGGCGTGGCGGTGATCCTCGTCGGCCATGTCACCAAGGAAGGCCAGATCGCCGGCCCCCGCGTGGTCGAGCACATGGTCGACACCGTCCTTTATTTCGAGGGCGAGCGCGGCCATCAGTTCCGCATACTGCGCGCGGTGAAGAACCGCTTCGGCCCCGCGGATGAGATCGGCGTCTTCGAGATGACAGGCGGCGGGCTGGCGCAGGTGCCGAACCCCTCGGCCCTGTTCCTGGCCAACCGCGACCAGCCCGCCCCCGGCAGCGCCGTCTTCGCCGGGATCGAGGGCACCCGCCCCGTCCTGACCGAGATCCAGGCGCTTGTCGCGCCCTCCACCCTCGCCAGCCCGCGCCGGACGGTGGTGGGGCTGGACAGCGGTCGCCTCTCCACCATCCTCGCCGTGCTGGAGGCCCGCTGCGGCATCCCCTTCGCCGGGCTGGACGTATTCCTGAATGTCGCGGGGGGGCTAAGGGTCAGCGAACCCGCCGCCGACCTTGCCGTCGCCGGGGCGCTTCTATCGGCCCGCGAGGATGTGGCGATCCCGCCCGACATGGTGCTTTTCGGCGAAATCAGCCTCTCCGGCGCCCTGCGCCCCGTCGGCCAGACCGAAAACAGGTTGAAAGAAGCCTCGAAACTTGGTTTCTCACAGGCGACCGTGCCATCCCATTCAAAGATCGAGGGGGCGGCAGGGCTGACGGTCCGGCAGATGGCGGACCTGACGGCGTTTGTGGGCGAAATGTTCGGGGCGGGATAAGCCCTTTGAAAAGAACGGAATGGGGACGTAAGCGATGGAAAACCTGACCGCAGTTGATGGGGGCGCCGCACTCATCATCGTCATTTCGGCCATTCTCGCCTTCTCGCGCGGTCTGGTCCGGGAGCTTATGGCGATCCTCGGCTGGATCGG
>Ga0209793_1001081_pt1 | contig 19965 bp, 19 predicted proteins | sample EBPBio122009_DNA_FD_185863 | JGI IMG/M metagenome (GOLD analysis project Ga0209793, IMG submission 185863) | Wastewater treatment Type I Accumulibacter community from EBPR Bioreactor in Madison, WI, USA - Reactor 1_2/2/2009_ DNA (SPAdes) (version 2) | ecosystem: Engineered > Bioreactor > EBPR >... | reverse complement strand
AGGTTCAGCACCTCGGCGGTCTGCGCCACGCCAAGCGCGGCGGTGGGTTCGTCCAGCATGATGATGCGGGGGTCAAGAAGCAGCGAGCGGGCGATGGCCACGGTCTGGCGCTGGCCGCCGGAAAGGGAGGCGACAGGCTCGCGGACGGAGGGGATGCGGGCGGCAAGCTCTTTCAGCAGGGTCCAGGCCCGGACCTCCATCTGCACCTCGTCCAGCCGCCAGGGCGAGAGTTCATGGCCGAGGAACAGGTTCGCCACCACGTCGAGGTTCTCGCACAGCGCGAGGTCCTGGAAGACGGTGGCGATGCCCATCTCCAGTGCCTTCGCAGGGGTATCCAGCGTGACGGGGCGGCCCATGTATTCGATGGCGCCCTCGGTCGGCTGGTGGACGCCCGCCAGCACCTTGACCAGCGTCGATTTCCCCGCGCCATTGTCGCCGACCAGGGCCACCACTTCGCCCGCATGAACATCAAGCTCGATGTCGGTCAGCGCCGAGACCGCGCCGAAGCGTTTCGAGACGCCGCGCAAGGACAGGATGCGTTCGCCCTTCGCGGGCAGTCTTTCGCGTGCCTGCATGTCTTTCTCCCCCAAATGGTGCCCGGCCCCCGCGACGGGGGCCGGGCCTGGCCGGATTACTGGGTGATCCCCAGCGCCTTGCAGCCTTCGGCATATTCGCCGGTGCAGATTTCCTCGGGCTTGTTGATGCCCTTGTCGAAGATTTCCGCCTTGATGTTCTCGGCCGTCACCACCGCCGGGACGAAAAGCTCCGACGGCGTGTTGTAAAGCGTGGTCTTGGCTTCCGGGGTTTCGCCCTTCAGGAAGGCCACCGCCACATTGGCTGCCGCCGCCGCCACGATCTCGGAGGGTTTCGAGATGGTGTTGTACTGGTCGCCCGAGATGATCAGTTGCAGCGCCGCGATGGTCGCGTCGTTGCCCGTGACCGGCGGAACCGGATCGACGCCCGCCGCTTTGAAGGCCGCGATCGCGCCGCCGCCGGTGCCGTCGTTCGCGGCGACCACGCCGACGATCTCGGCCCCGAAGCGGGTGATTTGGCCCGCCGCCCATTGCTGGGCTTCCGGCGGCGCCCAGTCCGGCGTGTCGAACTCGGCCAGGGTCTTGTAGGGCGAGGCGTCAAGCGCCGCGTCGATCCCGTCGCGGATCAGCCCGGCGGCGGCATCGGTGGGCGAGCCGTTGATCTGCAACACGCCCGCGCCGTCCGGCACGCCGGTGGCCTTCAGATGGTCGACCAGCGACTGCGCGATGGCCTGGCCAATGCCTTTGTTGTCGAACGAGACGTAGTAATCGGCCGGGGCATCCGGGATCGGGCGGTCATAGGCGATGACCTTGACGCCCTGCGACTGCGCCAGCGTCACCAGCGCGGCGGCGGCCGAGCTGTCGACCGGGTCGAGCACGATCACCTTCGCACCTTGCGCCAGGACCGAGTTGAACTGCTGCTGTTGCAGCGCCACGTCGGCATTGGCGTTCTGGTAGATCACCGTGCAGTCGGCGCAGAGCTTCTTCATCTCGGCCTCGAAGCCGGGGAAGTCGTGCTGCTCGTAGCGGGTCGAGGCCTGGTCGGGCATCAGGAAAGCCACGGTCGCGGCCTCTTGCGCAAAGGCGGTGCCCGAGGTCAGCGCAAGCGCCGTCCCGGCCAGCAGCATCATCTTGGTCTTGGTCATGGTCTCTCTCCCTTGGTGGTCGTCGATCTTCCCGGCCCAGTCAGGGGGCGGCGGGGGTTTCCCGGTTGCGCGTGGCTTGCCCGAGGCTTCGGGCAACAACCGGCCACGCTGCGCACCGGAGGGTCGGGCGCGGCCAGTCATTCGGTTCGTGTCTTGCGGGCTCAGGCGGCCAGCGCGCGATTGTCCTCGTGCAGCGCGCGGAACCGGCTGGGCGGCATTCCCTTTCGTCGCAGGAACTGGCGGTTGAAGTTCGACAGGTTGTTGAAGCCCACCGCGTAGCAGATGTCCGTCACCGTCTTCCCGGTCTCGTTCATCAGCATCTGGCAGGCCAGGTTGATCCGCAGGCGGTTGACGCATTCCACCACCCCCATCCCGGTGTGGCGGCGGAAGCTGCGCGAGAAGGCCGAAGCGGTCATCCCCGCCGTCGTGGCAAGGTCGGCCTCGGTGAAAGCTTCGGTCAGGTTGTCGTTGATGAAGGCCAGCGCCGTGTTGACGCCTGCGGTCATGAAGCCCGAAGGGTCCGGCAGATAGGCGTCCGAGGCCAGCGCCCGCGCACCGGTGTCGGCGGCGAGGTTCGCGAGGAGGTCGAGGAACAGGCTGACGCGGCGGGGGCCCTTCGCGCCGACCAGCTCGGCCAGGATCGGGGCGACGCGGCTGGTGCAGGCCTCGGTAAAGAGGGCGCCGCGGCGGCTGAGGTCGAAGAGCGGGGTGAAGCCGCCGGTTTCCGGGAACAGCTCGGCGATCCGGTGCAAAAGCGCTTCCGGGAACTGCACGATGCGGTTCCGGAGCGGGATCACCACACCCTCCGGCACATCCGAAATCCAGTTGTGCGGCAGGTTCGGCCCGGTCAGGACCAGCTGGCCCGGCCCGAATTCGCCGATATGGTCGCCGATGTAGCAGCGCCCCGTCGTGGCGATGACGTGGTGCACCTCAAGCTCGGGGTGGAAATGCCAGCGGACGGTGTGGAACGGGTAGCCGTGCTCCCAGGCCTTGAAGGACTGGCCCTGGCCGATCTGGACGACTTCGAGATCCGGCTGCATCACGTCCTCCCCCAACCACCCGCGTCTCCCGCGCAGGGCGCAGGTCGTCAAGCAACGGCCCGCCCTCAAAGCTTGCCGCAAAGAATCGCGTCCTGCTACATCTGCATCGACCGGATGGTGATACTTTTTTGACTTTCTGCACTGCAGTATGGTCAAATTATTGCTTTCGGTGACTTGCCCGGACGTGCTTCAAGACAAGGCGGCGGCGACAAAGGGCTTGCCCGGGGGCCTGAATCCGGCAAGTGTCGCGCCCGAACGGGGTCACTTTGCGAAAGGGGCGTGCCCAAGGCTGTGGGGTCGGAAGACCCCGACCAGCGCAGCGGCACGGCGGGTTGAGATGGTTCACCGGCCCAAGGCGTTTTCCGGGCAAGGCAAGTGATGTCGGCACTCCCGCGCCCGCATGGACAGCTGAGCGTCGCCGAGGCTGCCAGGCACAGCTGGGACGTCATCGTGATCGGCACGGGCATCGGTGGCGGGCTGGCCGGGCGGCGCCTGGCCGAACATGGGCTGGCGGTCCTCTATGTTGAGAAGGGGCCGCTGGGCCACCGGGCCGAGTCGCATTTCCTGCGTGACGACCTGTCGGACTATGCCGCGCGGCAATCGCGGGGGCTGTGGCCGACCATGATGGAGGCCACCGTCGACGGCGGCGCGGCGCACCGCTTCTTCGCCCCGCTGGGCAGCGGGGTCGGCGGCTCGTCGGTCTTCTACGCGGCGGCGGCGGAGCGCCCCGAACGGCACGATCTGGAAAGCACCAACGAGATGCCGCATCCGGCGGGCGGCTGGCCGGTGGGCTATGATGCCTTCCGGCCGTATTACGATCAGGCGGAAGAGCTGCTGTCGGTCCGGGGCGACGCCGATCCCCTGTCCGGCCTGCCGCCTCCCGGCCTTGCCGCCCCGCCGCTAACGCCGACCGAGGCGGCGCTTTTCCGCGACCTGCGCCAGGCGGGCCTGCATCCCTACCGCGCGCATGAGGCGCTGCGCCGGGTCCCCGGATGCAGCGATTGCCTGGGGCACAAATGCCCGCGGCCCTGCAAGATGGATGGCCGCTCCGCCGGGGTGGAGCCCGCGCTTCAGACCGGGCGGGCGGCGCTTCTGGCCGATTGCACGGTCGAGGAACTGGTCGAGGCGGCCGGGCGGATCACCAGCCTGCGGGTGCGCGTGGCGGGGGCCGAGCATCGGCTGCAGGGCGAGATCGTGGTCCTGGCCGGAGGGGCGCTGCATTCGCCGGGCCTTCTTCTGCGGTCGACGGGCACCCACGCGGCGGGCTGCGCGAATTCCAGCGGCTGGGTCGGGCGCGGGCTGATGTTCCACCTGAACGAGATGGTCGCCGTCTGGCCCCGGCGCGGCAGTCCGGCGGCGGGCGCCACGCGGGCCGTCGCCTTCCGCGACCTCTACGCGCACGAAGGCAAGCGGCTGGGCCTCGTGCAGTCGATGGGGGTCGCGGCCGATGCCGGGCGGATCGCCGATCACCTGAAGGGCATGATCGCCCGCTCGGTCCTGCGTCGCGTGCCGGGCCTGGGCAAGGCGGCCACGGTTTTCGCCCGCGCCAGCGCCAGGCTCTTCGGCAGCGCGACGGTCTTCGTCGCCGTGATCGAGGACCTGGCCTATCCCGAGAACCGGGTGCGGCCGCACCCCGAAGATCCGGAAGTGCCGCAGGTGGACTATCGCATCCCCGACGAGCTGCGGGCGCGGCGCAGCCTCTTTCGCCGGGCGATGCGCCGGACGCTGGCGCGGCACCGGATCCTGTTTCTCACCTTCTCGCCGCTTCTGAACTTCGGCCATCCCTGCGGAACGCTGCGCTTCGGCACCGATCCGGCGACCTCGGTCCTGGATGCGGATTGCCGGGCGCATGATCTTGACAATCTCTATGTCGCGGATGCCTCATTCTTTCCAAGCTCGATGGGCGTCAATCCCAGCCTGACCATCGCGGCCAACGCCCTGCGCGTTGCCGATCTGGTGGCGGTCCGGCTGGTCCGGGAAGGGCGCAAGACTGGCTGATGCGGGATATGAGAATGCAGGAGGCACTAAGCGAGATCGCCGTGATCACCGAGGCCGGCTGGGGCATTGGCGAGGCCTTGGCGCTGGCCCTGGTTCGGCTGGGGGTGATGGTTGCGGGCCTGTCGCGCCAGGCGTTCCAGCCTGCGGACGACCGCATCCTGCCCGTCGTCGCCGATGTCCGAGACCCCGCCGATGTCGCCCGCGCCTTCGACGACATCCGCGCGCGGCTGGGGGCGCCGACCATCCTTGTCAACAACAGCGAGACCTATCCCGACCGCGACATCCTGGACGAGACTCCGGCCAGTTTCATGGACACGCTGCAGCTGAACCTGGGCGGGGCGGTCAACTGCTGCCACGCCGTGCTGCCCGGCATGGTGGCGGCGGGGTCCGGACGGATCGTCAATGTCGTGACCTTCGCCGATGTGCAGCCCGCGCCGCTTGCGGCCGGCTATTCGGTGTCGAAGGGCGCCTTGCGCATCTACACCCGCGCGCTGGTCGCCGATCTGGGCGACCGCTTCCCCGGCATCGTGATCACCGACTGGGTGCCGGGCACCCACCAGCCGCGCAAGGGCATTCCCGATGGGGTCGCCCCCCAGCTCGCCGCGGAATGGGGGGCGCGGCTGGCGCTGATGAAATCGCCCGAAATCAACGGTCTGGTCTTCCTGCAGGACCGGGAACATGCGCTGCCCCGGTCGCTCAAGGGGCGGATGAAGGACCGGATTCTCGGCCGTTCCCGCGCGCCGGTCGCCCTGCGCTAGGCGCTGCGCGGCCCGTCGATGCCCAAAACTTGAGCAGATGATCACCCCAAGGGCGAAATCCCGGTGGAAACGCTTTGCGCCGAAGGCTGGCTCTGCTCTAGTCGGGCCAGGGCAGGTCGGGGGTTTCCGGTGGCGCAGTTCAACGAGATGTTCCAGGGGGCCGAGGTCCGCATCCCCTATTCCCGCCTGCAGGACTGGGTCGCGACCATGCCGCAGGAGCTGCGCAGCCTGAAACAGGCCGAGGCCGAGGCCCTGTTCCGTCGCATCGGCATCACCTTCGCCGTCTATGGCGAGGGCGGCGACCCCGACCGGCTGATCCCCTTCGACATGTTCCCCCGCGTCTTCTCGGGTGGCGAATGGGCGAAGCTGGAGCGCGGCATCAAGCAGCGGGCGCGGGCGCTGAACGCCTTTCTCGTCGATGTGTATGGCCGGGGCGAGATCATCCGGGCGGGCCGCATCCCCGCCCGCCTCGTCTATCAGAACGAGGCCTATGAAAAGGCCGTCGCCGGCTTCGTGCCGCCGAAGGGGGTCTATTCCCATATCGTCGGCGTCGACATCGTGCGCACCGGGCCGGACGAATTCTATGTGCTGGAGGACAACTGCCGCACGCCATCGGGCGTCAGCTACATGCTGGAAAGCCGCGAGATCATGATGCGGATGTTCCCCGACCTCTTCCGCGAGAACCGGATCGAGCCCGTCGACACCTATGCCGACAAGCTGCGCCGCACGCTGGCCAGCGTCGCCCCCGCCCGCTGCCCGGGCGAGCCTACGGTCGTCATCCTCACCCCCGGCCATTTCAACAGCGCCTATTACGAACATTCTCTGCTGGCCGATCTGATGGGGGTGGAACTGGTCGAGGGGCAGGATCTCTTCGTCGATGGCGATCATGTCTGGATGCGCACCACCGAAGGCCCACAGCGGGTGGACGTGATCTACCGCCGCATCGACGATGCCTTCCTCGATCCCCTGTGCTTCCGCCCCGATTCCATGCTGGGCATCCCCGGGCTGATGGACGTCTACCGGTCCGGCGGCGTCTCGATCTGCTCGGCGCCGGGGGCGGGGGTGGCCGATGACAAGGCGGTCTACACCTATGTCCCGGACATGGTCCGCTTCTATCTGGGCGAGGAGCCGATCCTGCAGAACGTGCCCACCTGGCAATGCGGCCGGGCCGAGGACCTGGCCCATGTGCTGGCGAACCTGGCCGATCTGGTGGTGAAGGAGGTCCACGGATCAGGCGGCTACGGGATGCTGGTCGGTCCCAAGGCCAGCCGGGACGAGATCGACCGGTTCCGGGCGAAGCTTTCCGAGGATCCGGCGAATTACATCGCCCAGCCGACTCTCGCGCTGTCGACGGTGCCGACCTTCGTCGAGGAAGGGGTGGCCCCGCGCCATGTCGACCTGCGCCCCTATTGCCTGGTCGGCGAGCGGATCGACCTGGTTCCCGGCGGCCTGACGCGGGTGGCGCTGACGGAAGGCTCGCTGGTGGTGAACTCCTCGCAGGGCGGCGGGGTCAAGGACACCTGGGTGCTGGCGGAATGAGTGGCCGGGCACAACTCTTCTGCGAAGAATTGCGATTTTCCGCAGAAAAATCATGCGCATGCGGAACGGAGTTCATGTCATGCTGAGCCGCACCGCCGACAACCTCTACTGGATCGCCCGCTACATGGAGCGCGCCGATACCGTCGCCCGTCTGCTGGAGGTCGGCAGCCGCATAAGTCTTCTTCCCAGCGCGCACGGCTACCGCAGCGAATGGGACAGCCTGTTGCAGGCCACCGGCTTGACCCATGCCTTCGCGCAGAAATACGGCCAGACCGTGCAGCGCAACATCGAGAGCTTCCTGTTCTTCGACCGCGACAACCCGTCTTCCGTTGCCAGCTGCATCACTGCCGCGCGCGAGAATGGGCGCATCGTCCGCACCGCGCTCACGACGCAGGTCTGGGATGCGCTCAACACCGCCTTCCAGGAGCTGAAGCAGCTGGAGCGCGAGGAACGCTCGAAGCTCGAACTCTCGCGCCTCACCGACTGGACCATGCGCCACGCCGCCATGCTGCGGGGTGCCATCGACGCCACGCTCTTGCGCGACGACGGGTTCAACTTCCTGAACATCGGCTATTACTTGGAACGCGGCGACAACACCGCCCGGCTGATGGACGTGAAATACTACGTCCTTCTTCCCCGCGTCGATTTCGTCGGCTCCGGCCTCGACAACTACCAGTGGACCACGCTTTTGCGCGCGATGGGGGCGCATCGGGCCTTCCACTGGGCCTATGGCGGCGAGGTGACGGCGGCGAAGATCGCCGATTTCCTGATCCGCAATCCGCAGTCGCCCCGCTCGCTGGCCACCTGCACTGCCGGTTTGACCAACCACCTCGGCCGCCTCGCCAAAGCCTACGGACGCGAGACCGAGGCGCAGGAGAAGGCGCGCGGCCTCGCCGCTGGGATCGAATCCGCCACGGTCGAGGCGATCTTCGACGAAGGCCTGCACGAATTCCTGACCCGCTACATCGCCGAGGCGGCGGTGCTCGCCAATGCCATCCACGACAGCTACCTCAGCGGAGAGATGCGCTGATGCGCCTGACCGTCGATCATGTGACCCGCTACCGCTACGACACGCCCGTCCGGTCGGTGGTGCAAAGCCACCGCCTGACGCCTTCGGTCTTTGCGGGCCAGAAGGTGCTCGACTGGGACGTCACGGTGACCGAGGGCACCAAAGGCGCCCGGCACCGCGACGGGGCAGGGGATCTGGTGCAGGGCTGGACCATCGCCGGGCCGGTCACCGAGATCGCCGTCCGGGTGCAGGGCACGGTGGAGACCGAGGATCTGGCGGGGGTTCTGCGCGGCCACCGCGAGACCGTAGCCCCCGACTGCTACCTGCGCGAGACCGTCCCCACGCGGATCGACGTCGCGCTGGCTGCCCTGGCCAACACCGCCACCGGCCCCGACCCTCTCTCCCTCGCCCATGCGCTGTCCGCAGCTGTCGCCGAGGCCATCGCCTACCGCCCCGGCGTGACCCATGCCCATACCACCGCCGCCGAGGCGCTGGCTTTGGGCGAGGGCGTCTGCCAGGACCATGCCCATGCGTTGATCGCCTGCGCCCGCAGTCGGGGCATCCCGGCGCGCTATGTCTCGGGCTATCTCTTTGCCACCGAAGACGGCACGCCGCATGAAGCCGCCCATGCCTGGGCCGAACTGCATGTCCCCGGCCTCGGCTGGGTCGGCTTCGACCCCGCGAACCGCTCATGCCCCGATGCCCGCTACATCCGCCTCGGCTCGGGCTTCGACGCCCAGGACGCCGCGCCCATCCGCGGCATCGCGCGCGGGGGCGGACGCGAGGCGATGGATGTGATGGTTGCGGTCCAGCAATCCGCCCAATAGGCTGCCCGGCGCGGAACTGGGGGACAACGGATGACCTACTGCGTGGGCCTTCTCTTGAATGAAGGCATGGTGCTCTTGTCGGACACGCGCACCAATGCCGGGCTCGACAACATCTCGACCTACCGCAAGATGTTCACTTTCGAGGAGTCCGGCGAGCGTGTCATCGTGATCATGACCGCCGGAAGCCTGTCCGTCTCGCAGACCGCCATCGCCCAGCTGCGCGAGGCGATCGAGGACCCGGAGGCCACGCCGGATACCTCGATCATGCTCGCGCCCACGCTCTTGAAGGTCGCCGAGATCGTCGGGGCGACGCTGGCCAAGGTCAGGGCCGAGGTGGACGAGAAGCTTTCCGCCATGCAGGGGGCCTCGGCCAGCATGATCGTCGCCGGGCAAAGGAAGGGCGGCGCGATGCGGCTGTTCCTGATCTACCCCGAGGGCAATTTCATCGAGGCGACCGAGGACACGCCCTTCCTGCAGATCGGCGAACACAAATACGGCAAGCCGATCCTTGACCGGGTGGTGAAGCCGACGACCAGCCTCGCCGACGCGGTGAAGGCGGTGCTCCTGTCGATGGATTCGACGCTGCGGTCGAACCTGTCGGTGGGGATGCCGCTGGACCTCGCGGTGATTGAGCGCGACGCCTGCAAGGTCACGCAGAAGCGCCGGATCGAGGCGGGCGATCCCCAGTTCCGTGCCATGTCCGAAGCCTGGTCCACCGCGCTGCGCGACGGGTTCGCGAAGATCAGCATCTGACCGGGCGGGCCCGGCGCCGAGGGACTGCAGCCGGATGGACCTCTCCCAGTCCCCGATCGTGCCGAGCACATGGGACAGTCATCGCCTGTCGACGGGATCGGGAAGCAGCTTCCCCCCCCGGTCGGGGCCGGGGAAACAGAAGATCGTGATTCCTGCGATTTTCCCCTTGGTTGGAGTTGCCTCGGGTCGGGAATGCGGGTCCAATGGCGGAACCGGGCGCATGAACCCGGAAGGGGCAGAGAACAGCAGGACGTATGCAGGTGGCAGACATCACTCGGCGCGGCGCGAAGTGGAAGAAACTGATCTGGCCGGCCATCGGCCTGTCCGCGATTGCGGTTTCGTTCTGGTTTCTCGCCCATGAACTTCGGGACATGTCTTGGGATGATCTTTGGGCCGGTTTCGCGGCCATCCCCCGGATGAACTGGGGGCTGATCGTCCTCTGCACGCTGTGCTGCTATATCAACCTCGCGCTCTACGACGTGATCGCGCTGCAGCATCTGAAGAAGAAGGTGGGCTTCGCCTTCGTCACCGGCTGCGCGCTGACCACCTATTCGCTGGCCCATACCATCGGGGCGTCGGCCTTTACCGGGGCGGTGATCCGCTACCGCGCCTATACGACCAAGGGGCTGAGCGGCCCCGAGGTCGGCGTGCTGGTGACCTTCTGCTCGCTGACCTTCTCGCTGGCGGTGATGATCGTGCTGGGGATCGCCTTTCTGGTGATGCCCGATCTGGCGGATCGGCTGCCGCAGTTCCTGTCGCCCGCTCTTGTGCACTGGCTGGCGGTGGCCACGCTTCTGATCGTGGTGGCCTATCTGATTTCATCGGCGCTCGGGCTGCCGGATCTCAGGATCCGCAATTTCCGCATTTCCTATCCCAGGCTGCCGATCGCCCTGAAACAGGTGACGATCGCGCCGGTGGAGATTCTCTTCGCCGCCGGAATCCTGTATTTCGCGCTGCCCGCCGAGGGCAACCCCGGCTATATGGTGGTGATGGGGGTCTTCGTCGTCAGCTTCACCCTGGCGCTTCTCTCGCACGCTCCCGGAGGCCTGGGCGTGTTCGAACTGGCCGTCATCACCGGCCTGCCGGAGTTCGAGCCGGAGATCGTGCTGGCGGCGCTCCTGGTGTTCCGCATGTTCTACCTGATCTTCCCGCTGATCCTGGGCCTCGTGCTGGTGGCCCTGTTCGAGCACGGCCAGCTGCGCCCCAAGCGCCAGCCGGAAGGCGCGTGACGCGCCGGGTCGCATATGGCCCGCGCCTGACCCCATGATCCCGCGGGAAACCGCTGTGCGGCATTGGTTTTCGACTGTCAGGGGAAAGTTTGGCTGGGGCGCTAGGATTCGAACCTAGGTATGGCGGTACCAAAAACCGCTGCCTTACCACTTGGCGACGCCCCAACCGTGCGGCGGTGTTTAGCGAAGGGGCTGGGGGCGTGCAAGGGGCAAGGGGTGAAAATTTCGCCCCTCCGGCGCGGCTTGCCGGAGCGGGGCGGGGCGGCTAGGACGGGGCATGATCTGGGACGCGATTATCCTCGGCGCCGGGGCTGCCGGCATGATGGCCGCCATCGAGGCGGGGCGCCGGGGCCGAAGGGTGCTGGTCGTCGACCATGCCCGGGCGCCGGGCGAGAAGATCCGCATCTCGGGCGGCGGGCGCTGCAACTACACCAACCTGAACATCGCCCCCGACCGCTTTCTCTCGCAGAACCCGCGCTTTGCGCTGTCCGCGCTGAAGCGCTTCACCCAGTGGGACTTCATCGCCCGGATGGATGCGGCGGGGATCGCCTGGCACGAGAAGACGCTGGGCCAGCTTTTCTGCGACGGGCCGGCGACCCAGGTGGTCGAGATGCTGGTCCGCGATATGGACCGCGCCGGGGTCACGCTCTGGCTCGGCTGCGCGCCGGGCGAGGTGCGGCGGGCGGGCGAGGGGTTCGAGGTGGAGACTGCGCGGGGGCTGCAACGCGCGCAAGCGGTGGTGGTGGCGACCGGGGGCAAGTCGATCCCGAAGATGGGCGCGACGGCCTACGGCTACCGGCTGGCCGAGGCCTTCGGCCTGCCCGTCGTGGAAACCCGCCCGGCGCTGGTGCCGCTGACCTTTGCCGAGCAGGAGCTGGCCTGGATGCGGCCGCTCGCCGGCGTCTCGCTGCCGGGGCGGGTCAGCTGCGGGAAGACCGGCTTCGACGAGGCGCTGCTCTTCACCCATCGCGGGCTGTCCGGCCCGGCGGTCTTGCAGGTCTCCTCCTACTGGCGCGAGGGGGAGGCGATCTCGCTGGACCTCCTGCCGGGCTGCGACGTGGCGGCGGATCTGCGCGCGGCGCGGGGGAAGCTCGCGCTGCGGACCGTGCTGGGGCGCTGGCTGCCCGAGCGGCTGGCGCGGCATCTGGAAGAGGCGGCGGGGGTGACGGGGGTGATGGCGGAGCTGTCGGGGGCCACGCTCGACCGGGTGGCGACGGGCATCCGCGACTGGCGGCTGGTGCCGGTCGGGTCCGAGGGCTACCGCACCGCCGAGGTGACGCTGGGCGGCGTCGATACAAGGGCGCTGGACGGGCGGACGATGCAGGCTCTGGGGGTGCCGGGGCTCCATTTCGTGGGCGAGGTGGTGGACGTGACCGGCTGGCTGGGCGGCTACAACTTCCAATGGGCCTGGTCCTCCGGATGGGCGGCGGGGCAGGCGGTGTGAGGGGTGTCCACGCGGGACAGCCTTCCGGGTCTTAGGGATTTCAAGGACTTGGGCGTGGACGTTGACATGACGTTCAGCCTTTGTCCGAGGCAGAGGATCAACCGAGCCGGTCGAGCCGTCCCTTGTTGCGGACAATGTTGCGGTAGTCCCATTGCACCACCCGCGCCTCGGCGAGCCAGAGGTCAAGCGCCTTCGAGCCGATCTCCTCGACCGTGCGGTAGCGCGCCTCTGCGGCCTTGAAGCTGCCCTCTGGCGTCGGGCCGGGGACGGAAAAGGACTGGCCGCTCCAGAACAGGAGCCGGATGCAGGCCTTCAGCTTCGAATAGCCGGTGATCGGGTTGCCGGTCAGGAACCAGACCGGATGGGCGTGCCAGACCTGCGCTTCCGCATCGGGCAAAGCGCGGGTGATTGCGGTGCGGAGCCTGTCGCAGATCGCCCGATCCGCCGGAGCGAGTGCGGCGTGATAGTCGTCGATGGTTTCGTGGGCCATACCGGAAGCCTGCCACCGCCGGGCTGGTGCGGCAAGCTCCGTATCATCCCAGATCATCCCAGCCGGGAGAACTGCCGGGTCAAGAGGGCGATCAGGCCGGGGTCCATTGCGTTGAAACGGTCGGGAACATCCAGGCAGACCACGCGCTTGCCCTTCAGGTGCGGGCCGAACTGCCGTTTGAGGCGGGCGAGTTGGCTGCGCTCCATCACCGCGACGGTGTCAGCCCAGTCGACCTGATCGGCCGAGAGCGGCACATCGGCATCGCGGCTGAGGCCGCCGCAGTCAGCCTCCACCCCCAGAAGATCGGGTGCCAGCGCCGCTGCGGTCGGGCTGCGCATCCGGGCCTTGCCGCAGACGAACAGCACCCGCTCGGTCTGTCTGCCCATGTCAGACCCGCAGCGGATCGGCCTTCGCCAGCCGGTCGAAAGCCATCAGGCTGGCGACCAGCGCGGGCATGTCGCGCAGCGGGATCATGTTCGGCCCATCCGAAGGCGCGCGGTCGGGGTCTTCGTGCGTCTCGATGAACACCCCGGCGATCCCCAGCGATACGGCGGCGCGGGCCATGACCGGGGCGAACTCGCGCTGACCGCCGGAGGAGCTCCCCTGGCCGCCGGGCTGCTGCACCGAATGGGTCGCGTCCATGATCACCGGATAGCCGGTGCGCGCCAGGATCGGCAGCGACCGCATGTCGGCCACCAGCGCGTTGTAGCCGAAGCTGACCCCGCGTTCGGTCAGAAGGATACGCTCGTTCCCGGTGCTGGCGACTTTGGCCGCCACATTCGCCATGTCCCAGGGGGCGAGGAACTGGCCCTTCTTCACGTTCACCACCGCGCCCGTCTCACCGGCGGCAAGCAGAAGATCGGTCTGCCGGCACAGGAAGGCCGGGATCTGGATCACGTCGACCACCCGCGCCGCCTCGCGCGCCTGGCCCGCGTCATGCACGTCGGTCAGCACCGGCAGTCCCATGCCCCGTACCGCCTCCAGCACCTTCAGACCGGCCTCCATCCCCAGCCCGCGCCTGCCCGAAAGCGAGGTGCGGTTGGCCTTGTCGTAGCTGGCCTTGAAGACATATTGCGCCCCCGCCGCGGCGCAGGCTTCGGCCATTGCGCCCGCGATCATCTGGGCGTGGTCCAAGCTTTCCAGCTGGCAAGGGCCGGCGATGACCAGAAGCGGGCGGTCGTTGCCGACGGTCAGCCCGCCGATCGAGACATCCTTCATGCGCGAAACCCTTACGAGGAGACCTGGTCCCGCAGGATCGCCGCGGTCATCGAGAGCATGAGGTAAATCCCCAGAAGGATCAACATCGTCACCAGCGTGTTCTCGAAAGCACGGGGATAGGTCGCCTCGTCGGGCGGGATCGGGCTGACCGACAGCGACAGGTAACGCACCTGGCGGTTGGCCTCGACCCGCGAGGTCTCCATCGACTGGAGCGCCTGGGCCAGCAGCATCTGCCGGGTCTGCAGGTCGGACTGGGCGACCAGAAGCTCGCCCTGGATCTGCGCCAGGCTGGTGGCGTCGGGCGTATCCTCGGTCATCCGGGCGCGCAGCTCGGCCACCTGGGCCTCGAGCGTGGCGATCCGGCGCTTGACCGGCTCCATCCGGGCCTGGTTCGGCTCGGGGTTCGATTCCATCTGCGCCAGCGAAAGGCGCTCCTGGGTGATCTGGGTCTCCAGCCCGTTGATCTGGCCGACGATCAGCCCGACCTCGGTCTCCGAGGAGATGATCTTGAACTTCTCCTGCAGCTCGATCAGGCGCTGCTGCGATTCGCCAAGCGCCTTGTGGGCGGCATCGTAATGTTCCTGCGCCTCGCGCATCTGGTCGGAGCGCAGGCGCCGGGTCAGATGGTCGACCTGACCTTCGGCATAGCTGATCAGCTGCTTCGACCAGGCGGCGGCGATCTCGGGATCTGCTGCGATCACATCCATCTTGATCACGCCTTCGGTGGTGTCGAAGGAGATCTTCAGGAACTTCTTGTAGACCTTGTAGGCGGCCTCGAGGCTTGCGTCCTTGTCCAGCCGCTGCAGCGGGTCAATCGCCTCGCTCTGGAAATGCGCGCGGAAGCCGAGATCCTGGTCCAGGCGACCCATCGCCTCGCGCGATTGCAGATAGCCCTGCACGGCGATGGAATCCTGCGAGGTGGCAAAGGCGGTTCCCGAGAAGAGCCCGCCGAGCGAGCCGCCGGACGAGGTGGGACCTGCCTGCTGGATCACGAATTCCGAGCGGACGGAATACATCGGCGTGGCGATGAAGTAGAAATACCAGCCGGCGAGGAAGGTCGGCAGCAGGACGAAGGCGAAAAGCCGCGCGCCAAGAAGCGCGAGCCGCCGCCGCCTGCGCCGGGCGATGTCCCGCTGCATCCGCAGGATTTCCGCCGCCTGATTGACCTCGGCGCGATGCTCGGTCGAGGGCAGTTGCGCGGGCTTGATCTTCTTGGGCAGCTGCACCGTGTCGCCGGGCAAGCGGGCAAGCTCGCGCCCCGTCGTGGCGGGCGATGCGGCGGGGTCAGGCTCGACCACGGGATCTGAGGTGGCCTCGGCCTCGGGGGCGACGATGCGCAGAAGCGAGGCGCGCGAGAACGGGTCGATCCCCGCTTCGCGCAGAAGCCGCACCGCGTCGAATTCCGAGGTCGGGGTCAGCCGGTTCTTCTGTGCGATGAGAACGGCGCGGCGGAACTGGCGCGAGGTCAGCCCCTCGGCGGCGATGGCGGCATTGGCGGTGGCGATCTCCTCGGGCGTCTCGGCCTTGCGAACCGGGGTGCGGGGGGCGTCAGAGCCTGCGGAGGCGCCGCCCGTACCCGCGGCCATGGGGTCGGCCGCGAAGGCCGTCGAAGACGCGGGGATCGGCAGGTGATTGTCCGGGCGGCGGAAATCGAGCGCGCCGAAGCCATCTTCCTGCGTGTCGAAGGGAAGCCCGCTGTCCTCGTCCGGCGGGGCGGGGCGGTCAACCCGGCGGGTGTTGTAGCGCGCGGCCTTAGGCGTGGTAGTCATAGAGGCTTTTCGCTTCTTCGAGGGTCTCGAACTGGTAAAGCTTGCCGTTCCGCAGTACGGCGGCCGAGCGGCAGAACCTCTCCAGCGTCTTGGGCGAGTGCGAAACGATGACGACGGTGGATTTCAGCAGCCGTTCCTGCAGGATGTTACCGGCCTTGCGGTTGAACTCGACATCCGAGGAGGCAGGCATTCCCTCGTCGATCAGGTAGATGTCGAATTCTATCGACAGCAGCAGGGAAAACGAGAAACGCCCCCGCATCCCCGAGGAATAGGTGGCCAGCGGCATGTCGAAATATTCGCCGAGGCTGCAGACCCAGCGGCAGAAGCTTTCGACATAGTCGGGGTCGAGCCCGTAGAGCCGGGCGATGTAGCGGCAGTTTTCCCGGGCCGAGTGCTTGGCGTTCACGCCGCCCATGAAGCCCAGCGGGAAGGAGACGCGCGAGGTCTTTCGGATCGTGCCTTCGTCGGGCTTTTCCAGCCCCGCCATCATGTTGATGATCGTGGTCTTGCCGGTGCCGTTTGGGGCGAGGATGCCGAGCGAATTGCCGGGCTCGATCCGGAACGAGGCGCGGTCAAGGATCACCTTGCGCTGCGTCCCGGTCCAGAACGACTTCGACACGTCGTGAAATTCGATCATCCTTCGCCTCGCGCCCGTTCGCTGGGCGTCTTCGTTCTGCCTACCGGCCTATCGTTAACATCTGGTTTGTGGCTTTCAAAGGGCCAGAGCCGGGCAGTGAAGCAGGAAAGACCCGGTTCACGGAGTCGTGCCACGCTTGGGCGTGCGATGCAGAAGCAGCGCCAGCGGCCCGGCAAGGAGGCTGAGCGCAAGCCCAAGGCGGGCGGCCTCCTGCATCGCGCCGCCGGGAAGCGCGCTTTCCAGGCTGAGCAGGGGGACGGTGAAGCCCATCGCCATGATCACGCCGATCCGCAGGATGTCGCGCAGGCCGATGCCCGGCGGCAGGCGCAACCCCAGACCCAGGGCAAGGCCGAAACCGAGGAGCAGCATCCCCAGCGGACGGCCCAGCCAGAGCGCGGTCAGCGTGGTGACGGTGGTCGGCGCAAAGGCGGCAAGGTCGATCCCGCCCCGGGTCAGGCCAAAAAGGAAGAGGATCGCGGTCAGCGGCCAGAGCAGCGCATGGGCCAGGCGGTTCAGGGGGTCGTGCAACAGCTCTTCCGCCTCGGCGAAGAGGCCGAAGCTGCGGTCGGCATGGGCGATGGCGGGGATCACCGGCAGAAGCCCGAGCGCGGGCGGCAGGCCGGAGGCGGCGACGCCGATCCAGGACAGAAGGCCCGCGACCACATAGGGCAGAAGCCGCTGGCCTGCGCGGCGGGTGCGCTCCGGCGCGCCGGGGGCGGGCGCCCGGCCGTAAAGCGCCCAGGTGGCCAGCGCGGCGGCCAGCGGAAGCAAAAGCCAGACCAGCCGCAGCGAGGCCTCGGGATCGGCGATCCCCGCGATGACAAGCGCGAGGATATCCGTGGCGATGGTAAGGAGCAGCAGCAGGTGCAGCGCCGGATGGCCGGGGCCGAAGACCGCGCGGCCGATGAGGAAGCAGAGCACCACATCGCTCCCCAATGGCACCGGCCAGCCGGTGGCGAAGCCCGCTTCCTCCGCCGTCTCGACCAGCTGGCCCACCAGTACCCAGACCCCCGCCGCCCCGGCCATGCCCCCGAGCATGAGTCCCGCGGGCAGGATCGCCTGCCGTCCCCTCAACGGGCCCTGTTCCAGGGTCAGCGCCTCCCACAGCTCCTTGCCGAGGAAGAAGAGGAAAAGCGCCATCAGCCCGTCTGCAACGATGTTGAGCGGCGTCAGGCTGAAGGGCAGGGGAACGAGCCAGCGCGGAAGGTCGAGGAGGCGGAATTCGATGGCGTCGTAATAGCTTGCCGGGGCAAGGTTCACCCAGGCCGTGGCCAGCGCCGCGCCGCCGAGGAGCGCCTTGGCGAAACGGGGCAGGAAACTGGAGACGCGATACATTCCGGGGACTCGGGCGCAGCCTGTGGGTCCCGCCATTTGACCGCGATTTTCAGGTCCCGCAAGGGCAGGCCCAGCCGGAAGGGCCAGCCGGACAGCAGCGGCCTCCGGCGGGGTATTTGCGCCACAAGGGTGCGGCGGGGTTGCGGCGCTGGCGATCGGGGTCCAGTCTGGCCCGATGGGGTTGATCGAGGACATCCGGGCCTGCCGCATCTGCGCGGCGCGGTTCAAGGCGACCGCGACCGCCCATGAGCCGCGGCCCATGGTCTGGTTCCGTCCCAAGGAGGAGGGCGGCACGCGCATCCTGATCGCGGGTCAGGCCCCGGGGCTTCGGGTGCATGAAAGCGGGCGGCCCTTCACCGACCGCTCCGGCGACCGCCTGCGCGACTGGATGGGCATCGGCGCGGCCGAATTCTACGACCTGTCGCGGGTCGCGGTGCTGCCGATGTCCTTCTGCTTTCCGGGCTATGACGCCAAGGGCGCCGACCTGCCGCCCCCGCCCGTCTGCGCCAGAACCTGGCGGGCGCTGGCGCTGGAAGCACTGGGTCCGGTGCCGCTGACGCTGCTGGTCGGCGGCGCGGCGATCCGCTGGCATCTCGGTGCGAAGGACGTCAGCGCCACCGTGGCCGATTGGCGCGGGCCCGCCGCGCGGGGCGTCTTTCCCTTGCCGCATCCGTCCTGGAGGAATACGGCATGGCTGAAACGCAACCCCTGGTTCGAGGCGGATCTCCTGCCCGTTCTGCGTGCCCGGGTGCGGGAGGTTCTGGATGCCTGATGTCGTGACCCTGCTTGATGCCGCCCATGCCGCGGTGTCCGCCGACCCGGAGAACGAGGCGCTGCGGCTCCGGTTCTTCGAGCGGTTGGCCGATGGCGAGATGGTGATCCTGTTGGAGCGCGAGGCGGTGGGCGAGAGCCTGGAGCCGAAGGTCTTCGCGCTGGAGGACGGCCCGGTGGTGCTGGTCTTCGACCGCGAGGAGCGGCTGGCCAGCTTCACCGGCGGCATCGCGCCCTATGCGGCGCTGCCGGGGCGGGTGATCGCGGGGCTCCTGAAAGGGCAGGGGATCGGGATGGGCGTGAACCTCGGCGTCGCGCCCTCCTCGATGCTTCTGCCGCCCGAGGCGCTGGACTGGCTGGCCGAGACGCTGGCCGACGGGCCAGAGGAGGCCGAGGCGCTGCCCGAGGAGTTCCTGCCGCCCATGGTGCCCGAGGCGGTGATCGCGGCGCTGGACGGCAAGCTTGCCCGGGCGGGGGGGCTTGCCGCATCGGCGCTGCTGGCGGGGGTGGTCTACGCGGGCGGGCGGCGCGGGCATCTCCTCGCGCTGATCGACGCGGCGGAGGGGGCGGAACCGGCCCTGGCCCGCGCGATGAACGAGGCGCTGGTGTTTTCCGGGATAGAGGCGGGGGAGCTGGACGTGGTGTTCCTTGCCACAGACTCCCCGGCGGCACAGGCCATGGCGAAGGTGGCCCTGCGCTTCGACCTGCCGAAGCCGCAGGTGCAGGACCTCGCCCCCGCCGCGCCGGGAATGGACCCCTCGCGCCCGCCCAAGCTCCGCTGACCGGGCGGAGCCTCCGGCGGGGATATTTGGGCAAAGATGAAGGGCTTGTGTTTGGGGTAATATGATACCCTTATTGCAAGGCACTGATTTCAAATGGTTTAATCTTGGTATCGCGGGTTGACGCTGCATCCCGCTTCTGCGACAAGCCCGCATCCGAATTTCCGGGGGCAGTCCTTGCCCCCTTTTCGTTGGGAACCACGATGAAAACCTTCACCGCTACTCCGGCGGACATCGAGAAGAAGTGGATCCTGATCGACGCCGAGGGCGTCGTTCTGGGCCGCCTCGCCACGATCGTCGCCAACATCCTGCGCGGCAAGAACAAGCCGACCTTCACCCCGCACATGGACATGGGCGACAATGTCATCGTCATCAACGCCGACAAGGTGCAGATGACCGGCAAGAAGCGCGACGACAAGGTCTACTACTGGCACACCGGCCATCCGGGCGGCATCAAGAGCCGCACCGCGCGTCAGGTGCTGGAAGGCGCCCACCCCGAGCGTGTGGTGGTCAAGGCCGTGGAACGCATGATCACCCGCAACCGCCTGGGCCGTCAGCAGATGACCAACCTCCGCGTTTACGCGGGCGCGGCGCATCCGCATGAGGCGCAGCAGCCGACCGTTCTGGACGTCAAGGTCCTGAACCCGAAGAACACCCGGAGCGCGTGATCATGGCCGATATCAAATCTCTC